>SWCD01024506.1_pt1 | contig 160932 bp, 113 predicted proteins | sample 4693011 | NCBI WGS metagenome assembly SWCD01 (sample SAMN10267278, study PRJNA491770) | bioreactor metagenome | isolation source: DHS bioreactor inoculated with marine | place: Japan: Omine Ridge, Nankai Trough
GTCCGCCATGGGCGGACTACACCCGTGGCTACAGTCCCTCGCCCCTTCAGGGCGAATCGAATCGACGATCCAACTCCCACGGGTTCCGGCTGCCAAGCCAGCCTGCACCCGTGGCTACAGTCCCTCGCCCCTTCAGGGCGAACCGGATTGACGATTCTCCTTCCACGGGTTGCGTCCGCCAAGCCAGCCTGCACCCGTGGCTACGGCCCTCCGCCCTTTCAGGGCGAACAGAGCCGACAGGCCCTTTGCCGTGCGGGAGCGAAACGAATCATGGGTTCTCCCTCCGCCGCCAGGCACGACCCCAACGGGGTCGCGGGCTGTAGCCACGGGTAGAGTCCGCCGCAGGCGGACGCCACCCGTGGAGGCGAGGCTCGGTACAATTCACTCGCCCTAAAGGGGCGAAGGCAGTGCCCCGTGGGCGGAGGTGAGTGCATGCCCGGGACCTACTCGCAACTCTTGCTGCATATCGTCTTCTCGACCAAGCAGCGCCAGCCGTGGATCACGCCCGATGTCGCTGATCGGCTCTATCCGTACATCGCCGGCATCGTGCGCGCGGAAGGCGGTCTGCTTCACGCGATCGGAGGCGTGGAGGACCATGTGCACCTCTATCTGCGTTGGCGCCTCGATGAGTCGGTCGCGGCCCTGCTGCGGACGGTCAAGTCCCGGTCCTCGCGCTGGGTGCACTCGACTCTTCCGAACTTGCGCGACTTCGCCTGGCAGAGCGGCTACTCGGCCTTCAGCGTCAGCAAGTCACAGGAGGAAGCCGTGAAGCGCTACATCGCGGGCCAGGCCGAGCACCATCGTGAGGAGAGCTTCCCGTCGGAGTTGCAGCGACTGCTACAAGCGCATGGGGTCGAGTTCGACGAGCGGTATGTTCCTGACTGACGACGCTCTCTGTGAGTGGCACGTCTCCTTCGCCCCTTCAGGGCGAATCAGAATGACAACCTCTTCCCACGGGTTGCGTCCGCCAGCGGCGGACTACACCCATGGCTACAGTCCTTCGCCCCTTCAGGGCGAACCGGATTGACGATTCTCCTTCCACGGGTTGCGTCCGCCAGCGGCGGACTTCACCCGTGGCTACAGTCCCTCGCCCTTTCAGGGCGAACGATGCCGGCGCGAACAGGGCAGAATGCGCGTGCTGGACATGCACAGTGAACGTACCCCGGCTTTGTTCACTGCCCCAAAAACCCGAACATGATGCGAACCGACTGCCAGTGCGCGCGGGGCGTGAAGATGCTTGCTCGCCGCTGGTGAGCAGATGAGGATCGACCTCCTGGCGCGCACAGGACTGGCTCACGACCACCCTGCCGTGGAGCCTGATGCGTTGTGACCCCGGATGGGAATGACTACGCTGCACGATCCGCCCTTGCCCGGGCCGAGCCGGGCGTGGATGGCCGGACTTCCCCCGTGGAGCCGGCGGGCGGACGGGCCACGATCGGGAGAGCAGGCAGGTGCGGATCACGCTGGTTAACACGCACGATGTGGTGGGTGGCGCGGAACGCTGCAGCCACGATCTCGCCATCCAGCTCAATGCCCAGGGACACGATGCCTCCCTCATCGTCGGCCGCAAGGTCGGCGAGGACCCCTTCACCACTCAGATGCAGTACCCGGGCTTCGACTGGCGCTTGCGGGCCTTCACCCACCTCAAGATGGGCCTGACCGAAACGACCCTCACCGCCCCCATGCGCGCGGTCAAGCGCTGGCCCCAGTTCGCTGAGGCCGAGGTCGTCAACCTGCACAACATGCACGGGGCGTACTGGAACTTCTGGACCCTGCCCCGCCTCGCCAAGCGGGTGCCCGTGGCCCTGACCCTGCACGACACCTGGTTCCTGACGGGCGATTGCGCTTACACCTACGACTGTGAGCGCTGGCTGAACGGCTGTGGCAAGTGCCCCCAGGCCAGGCACGGCGATCCGCTGGACCGCGTCTGCATCGGCGGCGGGGATCTGACCCGAATCAACCTCAAGCTCAAGCGCCTCGCCGCCCGCCGCACCCGCAAGGAGCGCTTTGGCCTCATCTGCCCCAGCAGGTGGATCCAAGAGCAAGCCGCCCGGGCTCCACACTTGCGCGATGTTCGCTCAGCGCACATCGAGTACGGCATGGACCTGCACCTCTACCAGCCCGCCGACAAGCGCAACGCCAGGCGTTTGCTGGGCCTCCCCGAGGATGGGCGGTTCGTCTACACCTCCGCGGCGAACCTGCACGACCACCGCAAGAACTTCGCCCTGATCGAGCGGGTGCTGCGCAGCAAGGCCTGGCCCAGCGAGCTGACGCTGCTCTGCGCTGGCGAGCTTGATGAAGCGGACCGGGCTCGCTTCGAGGGCCTGCCGATTCACATGCTGGGGTTCCTCAAGGACCGCCGGGCCATCGCCCAGGCCATCAACGCCAGCGATGCAGGGATCGTGGTGTCGCTGGCGGACAACCTGCCTTATTCGGCGCTGGAACTGGTCGCCTGCGGCCGGCCGGTCATCTGCTCGAGCGCGGGTGGTTTGCCGGAGATCGTGGATGAACCGCACATGGGCTGGCAGTTGTCTGCTACGCCGACGGAGCGGGAGCTGGCGCGGGCCCTGGCAGCGCTGGCGGCGGAAACTCCCGAGGAACTCAACGCCCGCACGGGAGCCATCCGAAGCCAGGCGGAAGCCCGGTATGATATGAGCGCCTTCGTGGCCCGGACCCTGTCGTTTTTTGAGGAGCTTCGGTCCGCATGAGGATCGCTTTGATCACGCGCGAGTATCCGCCCGAGACGGGCTGGGGTGGGATCTCGACGTTCTACCACCGCTTCGCCCACGCTCTCGCCGCCGCCGGCCACGAGATCGAGGTCTTTGCGCAAGGCACGACCGAGCCGCGCCGGGAGTGGGATGGGCCCATCCTGGTGCATCGCTTCCTGCCCAGGCGGTACTTCTGCTTCGATCGCTGCGGCGGGGATCTCGCCGGGATGAATCGACACCTCGGGTTGTTCAGCGTCGCGCTCGCCTGGGAAGCCGCCCGCGTCTTTGCCGACCGCCAGGCCCAGGCGCCCTTCGACATCGTCGAAGGCCAGGAACACCTGGGAATGAACGCCTTCATCAACCACTTCTCCGGTCGGCCCTTCGTCACCGTCACCCGCTACCACACCGCCTACCACACCTTCGTTCGGCGTGAACTGGTCGACTGGCCCGCTTCCGGTTTGATTCGTCGGCTCGAGCGCTCGAGCCTGACCAGCGCCGACTGCCGCATCAGCGCTTCCCACTTCATCGACAAGGCGGTGCGTGAGGACTTTCCCGGCGTGCCGGCCGCGGAAGCGGTCATCCCCCTGCTGACGCCGATGGATCTAAAGCCCGCGGATGATTCGACGCGCAGGCCTCTCATCGCCTACGTGGGTCGGTTTGTGCCCAACCACAAGCGCCCGCACCACGCCGCCCAGGCCTTCGCCCGCGTGGCCCCGGACTATCCCGACTGGTCCATTGAGTTCGCCGGACCCGACTATCCCTGGGGCGACGGCCGAACCGTCTGGCAAGTCTGCGAAGCGCACTTGCAGGCCGGCGCTGCCGGCCAGTACACCTACCACGGCCAGCTCCCGCGCGATCGGGTGGAAGCGCTCTACCGCAGCGCTTCGGTCGCCATCCTGCCTTCGCGTTTCGAGTCGTTCGGCCTGGTGGCGTTGGAAGCGCTCGCCTGCGGCTGCGTGCCCCTGGTCAGCGACCACACCGCCATGGCGGAAGCGGTGGGCGAAGCGGGCGTCGTCTTCAAGAACGGCGACCTCGACGACCTGGAAACGAAACTACGGCAGCTCCTGCGCGATCCCGAGCGCCTCGCGGAACGTCGGCAAGCGGGCTACGAGCACGTCGCCCAGGTGACGGACGACCGGGCCCTGACGGCGCGCAACGTCGAGCTGTTCGAGAAGCTCCTCAAGGAGAAGAGGAGCAGGGCATGAGCGAGAACACGCTGCTCGATGCCAAGAAGATCTGCATCGTCAAGGCCGACCGCATCGGCGACATCGTCCTGCTCAGCGGCTACCTCAAGTTCCTGGCAGAGGCCCTGCCGAACGCGGTCATCGATCTGCACCTCGCCCCCGACATGATCGGCCTGGCGGAGCTATTGCACCCGGGCATCGAGACGCACGCCCTGCCCTTCGGTCGGCATCTCGACGTCGAGGACAACCAACTCGCCGCCTGGCTCTGGGACCTCGACCACCGCGACTACGATCACCTCATCATCCCGCGTTTCACCCTGGGCGAACCCGATGTGCTGGCCCTGCGCTACCTCAGCATCGAGCATCGGCACGGCTTTGCGAACTTCGAAAACCCCATCCCGGAAGACTGGCTGACCCTGCGCCTGGGCCCCGCCAGGCGCGAGATGGCCGAGGCCCTGGCCGGGCCGACCGTCGACCCCTGGTCGCACGAGGTGGAGAAGTACGCCGCCCTGGCCCGCTGGCAGGGCTTCGACCTCGACGTCGCGGCGCTGGAGCCGGCCCTGTATCTCGACGGCGAGGCCATCCTGCCCAGCCCCCGCCGCACCGGCGTGCTCATCTGGCCCGGCGCTTCGGAGGCGCACAAGCGCTGGCCCGTGGCTCGTTTCCAGGCGCTGGCGGAGCAGCTCGACCGACGCGGCGAGGCGCTGGTGATCGGCGGCACGCCGGACGAAGAGCCCATCGTTGACGACCTTCTGGGCTTGCTCACAGCTCATAAGCCGACCAAGTGGATCTGTGAGCCGAAGGCCTTGGCCAGCACGGCTCGCCGCCTGGCGCGCTATCGCGCCGTCCTCGTCAACGACACCGGCATCGCCCACCTCGCCGCCGCTGTCGGATGCCGGGTCATCAGCCTCAGTTCCGCCGTGCACGAAGGCCGTTTCACCGTGCGCGGCAACCGCAGCACCACGGTCTTCGCCGATGTCCCCTGCCGCCGCTGCAACGGCGACTGCATCTTCGACGAACCGGTCTGGCCCTGCATCACCGAGATCCAACCCGCGGAAGTCGCCTCTCACCTCGACCTGAGCAAGCGGCCGCCGGCGCTGCTGACCGTCAGCGCCCCGACCTTCGAGAGCGACCCCAAGCGGTTGCTCGCCTCCGTTTCTTCCCGGCACGCCCGCACCACCATCAACCGCAAGCGAGAAGAGGCGCAGCTGCACTTCTCGCGCATGATCGCCGACGACCTGCGCCGGCGGGCGGAGGCCCAGTCCGAAGAGTTGCGCAGCGAGCGCGAAGCAGCCCAGGCACGGATCGTCTCCCTGGAGGACGAAGCCGCGGCCGCCGCCGACCTGCACCGTGAGGCGCAAGGGCGCATCAGCGACCTGGAAGAGGAGGCCCAGGCCCTGGATCGCCTGCGGGCCGAGATCGTGGGCATCCGAGAAACCGCCGCCCTCGAGCGCGAGCAGCGTCAGGCGCTGCGCCAGCAGTTGGACGAGTCCCAGGCGGAGAAGCACGCCGCCCTGAAGAGAGAGCAGGAATTGCTCGCCCAACTCGATCGTCTCAGCGAGGCCGTCACCCGCATGAGCGATCACGCCCATCGCGTCAGCAGCGAACGCGCCGCCCTTACCGCCGCCCGCCAGGAGCACTTGCAACGCATCGAGATGCTCCGCGAGCAACTCAAGCAGACCGGCGACAAGCTCGGCGACATGCAGCAGCAACTGCAGGACCGCGCGGAGCGAGCCCGCGAGCTGGGCGAGCGCCTGGGGCAGAGCCAGGTCGAGCGCGAGGAACTGCAAGGCCAGATCCGACGGCAGAAAGCCGAGCGTGAAACGCTGCAGGGGCGGCTGGGCGAGCGCGAATCCTCTCTCCAAGACCTCACCAGCCGACTGCGACAGAGCGAAGACACCCGTGAGAAACTCGCCAGCCAACTCAGCCACAGCGAAACGACGCGCCAAGAACTCACGGGCCAGCTTTCCGAACTGGCGGAAGACAAGCAGCAACTGCTGAGCGAATACGACGCCCTCGTCGCCGATGGCAGCCAGCTCTCCGCTCGCATCAACGAACTGGAGACCTCGCTTAAGCAGGCTGAGGACAACATTCACGACAGGCTCGAGCAAGCCGCCCGCCTCCGCCGCCAGCGCGAGACGAGCGTCCGCCGCCTCTTGCTCTTGCGGCAGCAGCTGCGCGAATCACAATCCTGGGCGAACTCGCTGGTGCACGCCGGCTTCAAGCCTTCCCCGACCCGTCACTCCTGGCAGGGTCCGCCCGCGCCCGCCCCGACGCATCCGCGCATCAGCATCGTTACGCCTTCCTACAACACCGCGCCCTACGTCGAAGAGACGATCACCAGCATCCTGGCCCAGGACTACCCCGACTTCGAACACATCGTGCTCGACGCCGCCTCGGGCGATGGCACGATCGACATCTGCGCCCGCTACCCGCACCTCAAGTGGGTCATCGAGAAGGACCGGGGCCAGGCCCACGCCATCAACCGCGGACTCATGATGTCGACCGGCGACATCGTCGCTTACCTCAACTCCGATGACATCTATCGACCCGGGGCGTTCCAGGCCGTCGCGGACTACTTCCGCGAGCACCCCGACTGCATGGTCCTCGTCGGCGACTGCGATCTCATCGATGAACAAGGCGCTTCCGTTGGCCACTGGAAAGCCAAGGCCGGCCGCTGGGTCGATCGTGTGCGTTACTGGGGCTGGGAGAAGACGCACTGCATCCCACAGCAAGGCCTCTTCTTCCGCCGGGAACTGCTCACGCGCATCGGCCTCTTCGATGCCGACCTGCACATGGTCATGGACCTCGACCTCTGGCTGCGCTCCACGCGCGAGCACGAGCTTGGCGTTATCAATCAGACGCTCGCCGGCTTCCGACTCGTCGAGGGGACGAAGACGATCTCCCGCACCCACGAGATGTACGTCGAGCAACTGAACATCTGTCGTCGGCACGCGAAGTTCCTACCGCTCGGCCAGCGCTGGGCCACGGGGATCGGCGTGCGTCGCCACTTCGCGGGCATGATGCTGAAGATGAGCGAGCATTACATCTTCAACGATGAGCAGCGGCGCTTGCCCTTCGACCTCCTCATGCACGGCGTGCGCGAGTGGCCGGTCTTGCTCCTCAACCCCCGCACCTACTTGACGATGGGACAGTGCTTGACCCGTAAGAGCAAGCTCTGGCCCGCCATCGCCCAACCGCACCGGGCGTACCTGGGCGTCCTCTGGCGTCTGCAGCACTTGGGCAAGGGCGAAGCGTAACAACGCCGCCGATGCCATCGGCTACCTCTCCGCATCTCAGGGAATCAGAGCCGCGTTGTGTCAACGCGGGGGCGGCATCGCGTCTCGATGACGCGGTGACGCCGGGACCCCAGCGTGTGCGCCCGCAGTAGCGGCGATCGACTCCGTGGGCGTCCTTCGCCGCCCCGCCTCGACACGAGGCGGCTCTGTTTCGAGGCTCGCCGGGTGCCACCCTGCTGTCACTTGCACCACGTCTCATACGCGGCGAGGAGCAGGCCGAGATCCGCTTGATCCGTGTCGCCATCGCCGTCGATGTCGCCGCCGGCGTCGACTTCGTAGGAAGCGAGCAGAATCCCCAGATCCGGCTGATCCACGACACCGTTGCTGTTCAGATCCTCAGTGCAGGAGAGGCTAATGTAGAAGGCAGCGCCTGCGTTAATGCCGAATTGGTCATCTTTAGGCGAGCCCGCCACCACATGGTCTCCTTCAGCAGAGAGAGAACGTGTGCCATATCTACCGAAGAGATCATCAGGATTGGCGGGCGCCACCCGTGCTGACTCAGCCCATTGACCGCCGTCTTCGTGATAGATATACAGCGTACTCTCCCCATATCCAGGAATCGCATGGTTTATGGACTGTACGATGACTGTCTGTTCATCAGCCACAGCCACGCCTTCGCCGAAGCGGTCATCGTCCTGGACATCGGGTGGCACAAGCACCGCGGCCTCATTCCAAGTATTGCCGTCGAACTGATAGATGTAGGCACTGCCGCGATAATAGTCACTCCCATCATCAGGTGATCCGACAACCGCAGTATCTCCTCTGATGTCAACAGATCTACCGTAGAGATCCCGGATGCCAGGAATGCCCAACGCAGCGTCCTCAACCCACGCAGTGCCTGACCAACGGAATATGAATGTCCAGTTCTCGCCTTCGTTATCGTTCGTGCCAATGAGAATCAGGTCGTGATCCATTGCTACATCCCACCCCTGAAGCTGCTGGGCCGTAGCTGTAGACCCTGAGAGTCGCGTCTCAAAGTCCCAATCAGTGCCGTTGTAGCGGTAGACGTACACGGCACCGGTATTGTTGTACTGCACATCATCATATGGAGCGCCGACCACGATCACATCACCATGGATAGCGGTGCTGATACCAAAGCTAATGCTTAGTTGAGTATCATTGGCCACGAGCTTGTCCTCGAGTACCCAGTTCTCCCCAGTATAGCGATACACATAGGCTGCCCCTCGCCCATCCAGAGGATTGCTATCCCGGTGAGAACAGACTACTGCGACACCATCATGGATAGCAACTGATGTGCCGAAGGCGCCTGGATATACGGGTTCAGGATGCATGAGCTTGATATCCTCAACCCACTGAGTCCCATCAAAGCGCAAGATGTACGCTGCTCCGGAGTCACTCCCCCCCAGGCCCATCGACGTCCATGGCACCGACTATCAACAGGTTACCTGAGACGTCCGTAGAGACACCGTACCAGTCATCGGCCACCCCGTCGCTCGCCAGGATCTTCTGGTCCTCGGTGAAGATGGGCGTGCCCTGGGCGCGGCTGACGGCGGCGGCGGCACCGAACGCCAGGCAGGCGAAGCAGGCGGCGGCGAGGGGGCGTGAGCGCAGCATGAGTCCCTTCCTCCAGTGGGCGGAATCGCTCTACCTTCAATCTACGCGTGATCCACCGGCACGCGACCGGGAATCGGGGAGATTCGTTGTGAAATGGCCGCCGCGACAGGCCCGCGACGTCCCAGAACGCTGCGACCGTGAGGGCGCGTACCCAACGGAGGATTGGCGGCCCCGGAGGGGCCGAGGACTGTAGCCACGGGTAGAGCGAGCCACCCGGCGAGCGCCACCCGTGGAAGAGATGGTCGCAGCCCCTCCCGCCCCGAGGGGGCGGCGGAAGCGTGCGAGGTGCAGCAGCCACGGAGATGGGCACGCCTCCTTCGCCCCGTCGGGGCGAATCGAACTGACAACCTTCCCCCCACGGGTTGCGTCCGCCCTTGGCGGACTTCACCCGTGGCTACAGCCCATCGCCCTTTCAGGGCGAATCAAGCCGACAATCTCTCTCCCGCGCCCAAGCGAAGCGAATCGTGGGTCCTCCATCGTCTCACGGGCCCGACCCCAACGGGGCCAGAGAGTGTAGCCACGGGTAGAGCGAGCCATCGGCGAGCGCCACCCGTGGAGGAGGTCGTCGCAGCCCCTCCCGCCCCGAGGGGGCGGCGGGACCGCGCGAGGTGCAGGAGTCGCGGAGATGGGTACGTCTCCTTCGCCCCGTCGGGGCGAATCGAACTGACAACCTTCCCCCCACGGGTTGCGTCCGCCCTTGGCGGACTTCACCCGTGGCTACAGCCCGCCGCCCCTTCAGGGCGGAGCGAATGCCCGCTTCGACACGAGACGACTCGATTCACTCGCGGGCCTGGGGACGCCAGTACATAGCGGAGCCATCTTGGCTCCGTGAAGGTCCGGCCAGGATGGCCGGGCTATGTGACGGCACCCCCCTACTCCTCGGCGAGGCACTTCTTGAGACACTGCGCCAGAAACTCGTACTGCTCCAGATCGTTGTACACCTGGGCCGAGATGCGAAAGTAGCGCGAGCCCGGCGCATCCTTCATGCGGAAGGGCCAGGCGAGGAGAGGCAGTTCGATCTTGAACTCCTCGACCAGCCGATTCTCCAGCGCCTGGGCCGAGCCGGGCGGCAAGGGGATGGTGCAGAGACTGCCCAGCATTGACTCGGGAGCGAGCGGCTCCACAGCGAGCGCTTCACACAGGAGCGCCCGCGCCTGCAGGAGCAGGTCGTGGTTGTGCTGACGAATCGCCTCCCAACCGCCGGGCAGGGCTTCCAGGAAGTCCATGGAGGCGGCGATGGAGAGGACCGGGCTGGGGTCCAGGGTGCCGGTGTACTTGAAGTTCGCCTGGAACGCCGACTCACCTCCCTTCTGAATCATCCAGCCCAGCGAGATGGAGAGAGGAATGATCTCTTCCTGCTTCTCGGGCGCGACCCAGAGAAACGCCGCCCCCTTGGGAGCGCACATCCACTTGTGGCAGTTGCCCGTGTAGTAGTCCGCCCCGAGGGCGTTCAGGTCGAGATCGAGCATGCCCGGAGCGTGGGCCCCATCGACGAGGACTTCGACGCCGCGCGCTTTGGCGGCATCAACGATCTGCTTGAGCGGCAGGATCAGACCCGTCGGGCTGGTGATGTGATCGATGATGAGCAGCCGCGTCCGCTCGGTGATCGCCCCCTCGATCGCGGCGAGCGCCTCTTCGGGCCCGGCGATGGGGAAAGGCATCTCGGCGATGGTCATCCGCCCGCCGTGCCGCTTGGCGATGTAATCGGCGGCGTTGAAGATGGAGGGGTAGGAGTGGCTGCCCACCAGGATCTCCTCGCCCGGCTGGAAGCGAAGGCTGCGCAGGACGGTGCTGACCCCGCTGGTGGCGTTGGTGACAAAAGCGAGGTCATCGGGCTCCGCTCCCAGGAACCGCCCCAGCCGGGCTTGCAACGGCCGCAGTTCCTGCTCCACCTCGCGGTAAAGAAACTGGATGGGCTGGCGCTCGAAACGCTCTTGCCAGGCGGCTTGAGCCCGGACGACCGCCTTGGGGCAGGCCCCGTAGCCGCCGTGGTTGAGGTAGGTCCAGGCAGGGTCAAGCTGCCACTGCTGGCGCAGGGCGGCGGCCCCGGGCCAGGTGGGGTGGGGGTGGATGTTGGGGGCGGCGTCACGGCTCATCTCGGGGCTCCTCAAAGCCGGCTCAGGCGGCTCGGCGCGAGAGCCTAGCCGGGCGGCGGCGTGGGCGAAAGATCCCCCCCAGGCGTTACAGACCGACCAAGGGCGAGAAATGAGTCTGATTTGGGGCTTGGGGCCGGTCCACCCCAACCTCCCACGAACATCACCCCGGGCTGGGGGGGCAAGGGTGGTTCTTGGACCTGTTTTTGGACGTTTTCGGGCCAGGCGAAGCAAAGAGCAGCAGGCGGCGAGTCGATGCAGGAGACGGATCAGCGGCTTTGGAGCGGCCCTCGCGCATCGACCGATATTCGATGTGTCGGAGCGCCGCAGCAAGGAGCTCGGCGTGAACCCGGCGATACCGCAAGACGCAGCAGCGGCAGAGGCCTATGCCCGAGCCATGTTTCGGCGACTGCTGCAGGGATGGGTACAGGACACTGCCTTACTCAAGCACGCCAGACTGGACCGACCCTGCCGGCGGGAAGGCAACGGCGCCTTCGCCCACCGCCGGGCTGCCTGATCCGGCCAGTACCGCCCCACCAGCGGGCCCCTCCACGCGAGGCCAGGGACGGCACGATTCGCCGATTGGAGAGATGAGATGAGCGGGATTACCAGTGACGTCGGACTCATGAGCGGCATCAACACCCGGCAGCTCATCGACCAGCTCATGTCGATTGAAGCCCGGCCGATCACCCGCATGCAAACGCGCATCGCCGGCCTGGAGCTGCAACAGACGGCCTACATGGACATCAACGCCCGCCTGCTCTCGCTCAAGAGCAGCGCCACGGCCTTCCGCACCGCCAACATCTTCGAGGCTGCCAAGGCGACCTCCTCTGATGCGAGCATTCTCTCCGCCTCGGCGAGCAGCGACGCCGCCCTGGGTTCCTACAACATGACCGTGCATCGCCTGGTCTCCACGCACCAGCTCATCTCCCGGGGCTTTGCCGACAAGGACTCCGGGGCTGTGGGCGCGACCGAGTTCTCCTTCGAAGTCGGCGGCGGGCAACTGGCCCAGAACACGGGGCTGGCCCAGCTCAACGGCGGCAACGGCATCGACCGGGGCAAGATCCTCATCGAGGACTCCCAGGGCAACGCCGTCACCGTCGACCTTTCCACCGCCACCACCGTCAACGAGGTTCTGGACGCCATCAACAGCAAGGGCAGCCTCGAGGTCACGGCCTCCATCGACGACGACCACTTCGTCATCACCGATGACAACGGCGGCACGGTGAGCATCTCCGACGTCTACGGCGACAGCACCGCCACCAGCCTGGGCCTGGTGGGCACCGGGGCCGGCTCGGTCGTGGGCAGCAGCGTCTTCTACCTCTCCGAGGACACGGCTCTCTCGGTGCTCAACGACGGTACGGGCGTCCTCCTCCAGGACGGCGCCCAGGGCGCCATCTCCGACATCAAGATCACCGTGGGCGGCCGCACCGAGAGCATCGCCTTCGGCAAACTCACCACGCTCGACGGCGACGGCGAGACCATCATCACCCAGGCGCGGGCTACGACGCTGGGCGATGTGATCGACCGCATTAACGACGCCTTTGACGGCGAGGTGACCGCCGCCGTCGCCGCCGACGGCAAGAGCCTCGAGCTCACCGCCGCCAACGCCGGCGACGCCATCACCGTCGCCGAGACGGCCAGCGGCACGACGGCCCGGGACCTGGGTCTGCTTGGCACTTCCACGGGCACCCACTCCGGCTCCGCCCTCGTGAGCGGCATGAACACCACGCTCATCGGCAGCCTCAACGGCGGCAGCGGCCTGAGCGGCGGCAGCAGCATCAGCATCACCGACCGCTCCGGCAGCAGCTTCGCCGGTCTCGACGTCTCCGGCTACATCTCCGTCCAGGAACTCGTGGACGGCATCAACAGCCAGGCCCAGGCCAGCGGCGTCAGCGTCACCGCCAGCCTCAACTCCTCGGGCAACGGCATCCTCCTCACCGACACCTCCGGGGGCGGCGGCAACCTCCAGGTCTCCGGCGATGCGGCGGACGCTCTCAACCTCACCGCCGACGTGGCGGCGAAGACGGTCAACTCCGGCAACCTGCAGACACGCTACGTCTCGGAGGCGACACTGCTCCGCGACCTGAACCATGGGGACGGCATCGGCAAGGGCTCCTTCACCATCTACGACGCCTACGGCAAGTCCTCCACCGTCACCATCGGCGACAGCATCCGCACCGTGCACGATCTGAACGCTCTGATCAACAGCCGCGGCGTGAACGTTCGGGCGAGCATCAACGACCAGGGCGACGGCATCGTCATCACCGCCACGGACAACGGCAGCGGCCAAGGCAGCCAGGCCATCCACATCGAGGACGGCTCCGGCAAGGTCGCCGCCAAGCTCAACCTCGTGGGCGAGGCGACTGGGATCGGCGCTGACAACTACATCGACGGCTCCAACGAGCGCACCGTCAGCTTCGAGGACACCGACTCGCTGCAGGATATCGCCCACGCCATCAACGCCGAGAACATCGGCGTCCAGGCCGTCATCATCAACGACGGCACCGGGGCCCAGCCTTACCACCTCTCCTTCGTCTCTTCGATCAGCGGCGTGCGTGGCTCCATGACCATCGACACGGGCGGCCTGGACTTTGGCCTCTCCACGCTCACCGACGCCCAGGACGCCGTCGTCTTCTTCGGCTCCGGCGATCCCGCCGACGCCGTCGTCCTGAGCAGCGGCAGCAACACCCTCGACGACGCCATCGAGGGTGTCTCCATCGACCTGAACGGCACCAGCAGCGATCCGGTGGAACTGGTCGTCTCCCGCGACACCACCAAGATCGAAGATTCGATCAACGCCTTCGTGGAAGCCTACAACGGCGTCATCGAACGCATCGGCTACTACGACTCCTACAACTCCGAGACGGAGCAGCGCGGCACCTTGCTGGGCGACACCACTGTCAACCAGCTGCGCACCCGCCTCTACAGCACCGTGCAGGGCGCGCCGACCGGCGTGGACGGGGAGTTCTCCTATCTCTTCGAGGTCGGCGTCGCCGTCGGCGATGAAGGCAAGCTGGAGTTCGACCGTGACCAGTTCCGGGACGCCCTGGAATCCGATCCGCAAGGCGTGGCTGACCTCTTCGGCGCTCGTGAAGCCGACACCAGCAGCGAGACCGACCTCGGCGGCGGCATCTCCGTCAACGAGTTCACCGAGACTTTCACCTCGCTCGGCGTCGCCGAGAAACTCGGCGAGCTGGCCGACGACTTCACCGACTCCTTCGACGGCTTCCTCATCAAGCGCAACCAGAGCCTCGACACCATGATCAAGATGCAGAAGGACGCCATGGAAGACATGAGCGTGCGGCTGGACGGCAAGCGACTGAACCTGGAACTGCAGTTTGCCGCCATGGAGCAGTCCCTGGCCCAACTGCAAGCCCAGCAAAGCTCGCTCTCCATCATCTCCAACCTGGGCTAGGGGCAGAATTCCGGCAAAGCCAACCCCTCTCGGACTCAACCAGCCGCTTTAGACGACCGATAGTTCTTCCGCCATGAACGAAACCGCAGCCAACGCCTACCTCCGCTCCAAGGTCCTGACGGCCAAGCCGGAGGAGTTGCGCCTGATGCTCTACGACGGCGCTCTTCGGTTCATCCGCCAGGGACGCGACGCCTTGGTCCGCAAGGACTACGAGTCGGTCTTCCGCTGCTTCACCGACGCCAAGAACATCGTCTTGGAGTTCATCTCGGCCCTGGACCGCAGCCGCGATCCGGAGCTCTGCGAGCAGCTCAGCGCCTTGTACACCTTCATGTACCGTCGCCTGGTCGATGCGGGCACGGAGCGGGACCCCGCCGCCGCCGACGAGGTGATCGAGCTGCTCGAGTTTGATCGCCAGACCTGGCTGCTGCTCATGAACGAGCTGGCGCAGGAGCGTACCCACGGCGTCGCGGCGCCCCAGGAAGCCTCCCAGCCCGCCGGCGGCCAACTCAGCGTCCAAGGCTGACAGCCACTCACCGACTCATTCGAAGCATGCCCCACGGGCCCGCCAGGGCCTCCGCGCATGGTGTGCCAAGTTCGCCCCCGGTGAACCAAGGGATTGCGCCTTGACGTTATCTACTTGGGGGGAAAATAGGGACAGCTCCCATTTTCCAAGAATAGGGAGCTGTCCCTATTTCTTCAGCGCCGGCCCTGGCCTCCCCCTTCTCACCGGGGGGGCAACCCCTGCCCAGAGTCCGTCGCTGGGTGCAGAGGATGCTCGTCCTCTACTTGGCAGCCCGAGTCGTCAGACTGCGAAACGCCGCATCGATGCAATCCCTTGGTCTTCGCCGGGGGCCTCGTCCGGTCGACTCACCGCGCGATCGCTTCCCCCGCCAGCGATTGCCACATCCGCGTCGCCAGGTGGTCCATCAAGAGCCCCAGGTTTACGTTGGACGCCAGCTTGATCTCGCAGTCACGCAGGCAGTCGATCAGGTTCGCCCAGCGCTCGGCGAGATCGGGCGACGCTGCCTTCGCGCGCAAGCGTCGGCGGGCGTGCTGGGCGAGCAGGCTGAGCAGCAGATGCACCGCCTGCTTGTTGGCGGCGTCCTTGCTGGCGTTGTCGTGACGCTTGACCCAGTCGGCGGCGAACTCGTCCGCCAGCCGGGCCAGTGTGCGGCCCAGGCTCGTGGGCAAGCGCTCGGCTTCCAGTTCACGCAGCATCGGCTCCAGCTCGCGCCACCAGGCGAAGAACCCGCTCTCCGCTGCGAGTGCCGCCATGCCGGGGCTGCCCGCGGCGAAGGCCTCGATCCAGTCGCGCTCCTCGGCGGGCACCTCAGCGAAGCGGCCCTCCAGCCATTCGCGCATCGCCTCGGCCGGCAGGGGCACGAAAGCCACCCGTTGGCAGCGACTGCGAATCGTGGGCAGCAGCCGATCTTCCTGGCTGGCGATGAGAATGATCACCGTGCCCAGGGGCGGCTCTTCCAGCGTCTTGAGCAGGATGTTCTGCCCGGTCCGCTGGTCGATCAGTTCCGCCTCATCGACGATGAAGACCTTGCTGGCCTGGCGATCCGGGGCCAGCTCGGTCATGGCGTGCTGGTGGGCGGGCTCGATGAGATGCTCGCGCAGGACCTCGACGGGGATGTTCATGAGCTTGCGGTTGCGCACCTGGGCGTTGTCGCTGTAGAGGGCGAGTTCCTTGGCGACGAGGTGCAGGTCGGGATGCTCGACGGGGGCGTTGAGATCGATCGGCGTGCCATCCTGGCGCCGCAGCTCCCCGCGCTCGCTGAGGGAGAGGTCGGCGTCGAGCAGGGCCCGGCCGAAGGCGAGGGCGGCCGTGTGCTTGCCGACGCCGCGCGGGCCGTGGAAGATCCAGGCGTGGTGGACGCGACGACCGCGCAGGCTTGCCGACAGCGTCGTCAGGGCTCTATCTTGGCCGAGGATCCGGGACATGCCGCGATCTTAGCCGCTTTTCCCCTGGCCGCCCCGCCGACCTGGAAGGAGCCTCATGAGCCACGTCGCCCACGCCCTCGCCCCGTTCGGCACCTCCGTCTTCGCAGAGATGACGCGCCTGGCTATCGAGCATAAGGCAGTGAATCTCTCGCAGGGCTTCCCCGATTTCGACGGCCCCGACTTCGTCAAGGACGCCGCCATCGCAGCGATCCGAGCCGGGGAGAATCAGTACGCCCGCACGACCGGCCTCCCGCCCTTGAACCGGGCCATCGCGGCCCAGTGGGAGAGGCGGACCGGCGTCGAGATCGATCCCGACGCCCAGGTGACGGTGACGACCGGCTGCACGGAGGGGATCGCGGCGACGCTTTTGGGCTTGCTCAACCCCGGCGACGAAGTGGTCATCTTCGAGCCGTACTACGACTCGTATCCAGCCCTGGTCGCGCGGGTGGGGGCGGTGGCCAAGTACATCACGTTGCGTCCCGAGGCGACCGGGCGTTTCACGTTTGACCCGGATGAGTTGCGGCAGGCATTCGGCAAGAACACGCGGGCGATCCTGGTGAACACGCCGCACAACCCGACGGGGACGGTCTTCTCGCGCGCGGAATTGCAGCTCATCGCCGACCTCTGCCAGGAGCACGATGCCATCGCCATCACCGATGAGGTGTACGAGCATCTTGTCTTTGAAGGCGAGCACCATTCCTTGCTGACCTTCCCGGGGATGGAAGAGCGGGTGATTGTGCTCTCCTCGCTGGGTAAGACCTTCTCCCTCACCGGCTGGAAGATCGGTTGGGCCATCGCGGCGCCGGCCCTCAGCGCCGCGGTGCGCTCGGCGCATCAGTTCACCACCTTCTGCAGCGCTACGCCGTTTCAGCACGGAGCGGTGGCGGCCCTCGGGGCGCCGGAGTCGTACTACCAGGAGTTCCTGACCAGCTACCGTCGCAAGCGCGACTTCTTGTGCGCCGCCCTGACGGAGATCGGCTTTGGCGTGCATGTGCCCCAGGGGACCTACTTCATCCTGGCGGACCACGGCAGGTTTGGCTTCGCGGACGATGTGTCGTTCTGCAAGCACCTGACCGAGAAAGTCGGAGTGGCGACGATCCCGCCGAGCGCGTTCTACGCCCACCCGGAGCGGGGCCGGCAGTACCTGCGCTTCGCGTTTTGCAAGACGGAAGCGACGTTGCAGGCCGCCGTGGCGCGGTTGCGGAAGCTGTCCTAGCCTCCCGGGCGGGGGATCAGAGGGCTGCGGCTAAGCCCGGGGTGGGATTCAGCCGACGAAGGTGATGACCCGCAGCCTGATTGCGAAGGAGCTGTTATGGGAACTTCCGCCGACGCCACCCCGGAAATCAGGGCCGCCCTGGACACCGCTCGCCGCCTGCATTGCCCGCGCGAGGGCGAGGAGCGAACGGATGAGGAACGCCGGCAGAAGAAGCGTCTGCCCTTCGCGAGCGAGGTGCGTCTTTACCTCATCGGGGCCGGCGGCCGGGTGCAGTGTTCCTTCGCCGCCCGGGCTCGCGACGTCGGCCAGGATGGCATGGCGATCGAGTGCTCGCACCTGATGTACGACGACACGCGCGCCTGGGTCGAGTTCGATCATCCGGACGGCTCGACGCTGCACTTCTTCGCCACCGTCCGCTACTGCGTGCACGAGAACCTCACCACCCATCGCGTCGGCCTGGCCTTCCGGCAAGCGCCGGACGATGTCGAAGCCCTGGCGGCGTGAGACTGGGCGGGGAATTTGGGAATTTGCGAACTCGGGAATTGGGGTGTTGCGCCTTCGGTGCCTGAGTCGCGCGCGTCGTTGACTATTCGGCGTCTCGTCCTCAAGACTCGGTGAGTTCGCCCCTGCTTCGAGTGTGCGCCCACGAAAGCGCACGGAAGCTGAAGTTCCCGCGCCCAGTTCCCTGATTCCCAAGTTCCCGAATTCCCACTCCCCCAACTACACGTCGAGGTTCTTCACCTCGAGTGCGTGGTCTTCGATGAAGCGGCGGCGCTGCTCGACGTTGTCGCCCATGAGCACCGAGAAGAGTTTTTCCGCCTCGCTGCCGACGTCCCAGGTGACTTGCAGGAGCTGGCGCGTCTCCGGGTTCATGGTGGTGTCCCACAACTCCTCGGGGTTCATCTCGCCGAGACCCTTGAAGCGCTTGATGTCCATGCCGCGCCGGCCGACGTCGTGCAATGACTCCAGGATGGCGGGGATGTTGGGGGCTTCGACGTATTGCTCGGTCAGGCCGGCCTCGTCGTCGGCATCGTCGCCCTTGCGTTTGCCTTGCACGGCCCAGGCGTACCTGGCGGGCATGAGTTCGCCGGTCACCGACTCCTCTTGCTTGAGGTCGTAATCGTCGATGTCGATGCCGAAGACCGCAAGTTCCTTGATGAGCCGAGCGATCTCGCGATTCTCGTGTAGTTCGCGCATCTTGGCCCGGCGCTGGGCGTCTTCAACGGAGGTCGGCTGCTGCGGGGCGGGTTGCTCACCGGCCTTGATGCCGTTGGCCGTGAGCTCGCCCAGCGTCAGGCCCCTTTCGCGCAGCGTTTCCGTGGCGTGGGCCTCGGACCAGCAGAAGGCCTCGTGGTCCTGCCATTGCAGGCGGTAGCTGGGTAGGCGCCCCTGGCCGTCCGGGTCATCGTCGCGGGCGGCGAGCAGATCGGTGAAGAGCAAACCGCGCCGCTCCACGATGGTCACCAACTCGCGCAGACGGGAAAGCAACTGATCGGCGCGACGGCTGTCCTCGGTGGACAAGCGGCCCACGATTTCGCCCTCGTCGTCGCGGATGACCAGCGTCGCCGTCTCCATGGCGTTGTCGGTGAGCACCTGCTCCATCTCGCCCTCGCCGAGCACGTAGCGGTTCTTCTTACCGCGCGAGATCTTGTAGAGCGGCGGCTGGGCGATGAAGAGCCGGCCGCGCTTGATGAGCTGCGGCATCTGCCGGAAGAAGAAGGTGAGCAGCAAGGTGCGGATGTGCGAGCCGTCCACGTCGGCGTCGGTCATGATGATGACCTTGCCGTAGCGCAGCTTGGAGATGTCGAAGTCCTCGCCATCGCCGATGCCACACTCCAGGGCCCGGATGATGGTGCGAATCTCCTCGAAGCCAAGGATCTTGTCGATGCGGGCCTTCTCGACGTTCAGGATCTTGCCGCGCAGGGGAAGGACGGCCTGGGTCTCGCTGTCGCGTCCACCCTTGGCCGAGCCACCCGCGGAATCACCCTCGACCAGGAAGAGCTCGCTGCGGTCGACGTCCTTGGTGGAGCAGTCGGCGAGCTTCTCGGGCATGCCGCCGGCGTCGAGGGCGCTCTTGCGGCGGGTCAGCTCGCGCGCCTTGCGGGCCGCCTCGCGCGCCTGGGCCGCCAGGACGCTCTTCTGGCAGATCTTCTTGGCGAACGTGGGGTTCTCTTCCAGCCAGCGGCCGAGCTTTTCGCTGACCGCGGCCCCTACGTAGCTCTCGATCTCGGTGTTGAGCAGGCGTTCCTTGGGCTGGTTGTTGAACTGCGGGTCGGGCAGCTTCACCGAGACGATGGCGGTCAGGCCCTCGCGCAAGTCTTCGCCGCTGGGCGTGGGATCCTTCTCCTTGAGGATGCCCTCGCGCTTGGCGTAGGCGTTGAGCGTCCGGGTGAGCGCCGCCTTGAAGCCTTGCAGGTGCGTGCCGCCGTCCGTGTTGTGGATGTTGTTGGCGAAAGCGAGAAGGTTTTCGTTGTAGCCGTCGTGCCACTGCAGGGCGACTTCGCAGATGAGGCTCTCCTCGGTCTGCTCGTTCTTGGCGTAAATCGCCGGAGAGACGGTGGTCTTGGCGGCGTTGAGGTGCTCGACAAACTCGATCAGGCCGTTCTCGTAGCAGAACGTCTCGCCGCGGAGTTGGCCGTCGGGCCCGACCCGGTCGTCGACGAGCCTGATCGCCGTGCTCGGGTTGAGGTAGGCCAGCTCGCGCAAGCGGGCGGCGAGGGTGTCGTAGTCGAAGGTGATGTCGGGGAAGATCAGGTGATCGGGCAGGAAGGTGACCCGGGTGCCGCTGTTGCGCGGGTGGTCGAGCTTCTCGGCGGCGTCCTCAGCAGACTCGACGACGTGCAGCGGCTTGTCGACTCGGCCGCGTTCGAAGGTGATCTGGTGCAGGGTGCCGCCCTTGAGGATCTCGACTTCCAGCCACTCGGAAAGGGCGTTGACGCAGGAGATGCCCACGCCGTGCAGGCCACCGGACACTTTGTAGACGGAGTTGTCGAACTTGCCGCCGGCGTGCAGGACGGTCATGACGACCTCGACGGCGGGCTTGCCGTCCAAGGCCGGGTTCTCGTGCGACATGGGACCGATGGGGATGCCGTGGCCGTCGTCGACGACGGAGCAGGAGCCGTCCACATGAACGTGGACGATGACGGTGGTGGCCCGGCCGGCCATGACCTCGTCGATGGAGTTGTCGACGGCCTCGTAGACGAGGTGGTGCAGGGCGTTGTTGCCCGTGCCGCCGATGTACATACCAGGGCGCAGGCGGACCGCTTCCAGGCCCTCCAGGACCTTGATCTGCGACTCGTCGTAGTCGTCCTGCAGCGCCGCCGGCGCTTCCGCCGCGACTTCCACTGGGAGGGCGGGGACGTTCCCCTCCGCCGAGGCCCTCACGTCATCCTGGCTTTCGTGCGACATAGACACCTAACACATTCCTATCACAACCGCAACATGCCCCAAGAACGACAGACCGAAGCCACGGCTGGGATTCGGTCAGCCATCGAGGCGCGCGGGGGTGGAACACAACCGATCCGCCCGGCTCTCAAGAGCCTGAGCAACGCAAACCTGATTATACCAGAATTGAGGGCCGCTCTCTTGCTTCGCGAGGCGCGGAGCAAGCGTGGCGACGGCCCTTGTAACCAGTTGCCATAGCTGTGATTATGTGCGGCCGAGTCGGTCCCCGGCCAGTCGCCCGGGCACGCGGGCCTGCGACCCGCGGCGAAACGATCGCTCACGCTTCTTCAGGTGGCGGCGCAGCAGGGCTCGTCACTCGACTCTCGTCATTGCTCCTTCCCGACCACTGCCGGTGCTGCTCAGTCTTCGACGATCCAAACCGTGCTGTCGATCTCGGCCAGCATCTCGTACACCAGCTCGATGTCGTTGGGCAGCATGCGAATGCACCCCATCGACATCGATCGGCCAATGCTCTGCGGCTCAACCGTGCCGTGGATCCCATAGCCGCTGCGGACCCGGGTGTTGGCGTCGGTGCCGGTCAGGGCGATCCAGTACTCGCCGATGGGGTTGTCGGGGTCGTCGGCGCGGAAGTACTCGCCCGTCCGCGGGTTCCGCCAGTCGGGGTTGGTCGTCTTGCGATCCTCGGCGACGACCCAACTGCCTTCCGGGGTGGAGTCAAACTCGCCCAGACCCACGGGGAAGGAGCGCACGTACATCCACTCCGCGCGCCGATCGACATCGCCCATGTAGAGGTCCAGGCGGTAGGCCCGCTTGTGAACCACCGCGTGGAACGGCTTGGTGGGGAGCTTAATCGTCTGGCCCAGGCGCAGCGTGCCGCTGTTCTGGTTGATCCGCATCAGGAAGTCTTCGTTGACGTAGACGCCATCCTGGCGGGCGATCTTCCAGAAGCTGTCGCCGGACTGCACCTCGTAGCTGCGCATGAAGGCGTCGCTGTGCATGAGGACCGGCTCAAAGACGAGCTTCTGATTGATCTCAGACAAGTCGAGGCGGAGACGCTCACGGTCGCCCGGGCTGGTCTGCGAGTTGTGCAGGGCCCGATTGAGCAGGGCCCGGGCGTCAACGAGCTTGCCTTCCCGCTCCAGTTCCGCGGCTCGAGTCATCAGGCCGCGAATGCCGGTCGGGCTGTCGCTGGGCGGGTCCACGGGTGTCTCGACGCGCTCGGGCGGCGCTGCTTCAGGCGTCGGGTCGGGGACGGGCTGCATGTCGCGCGGCGGAGTCGAGGTGGGATCGCTGGGGATCACGCCCTGGGTGCCACGATCGCGCGGGCCGGGGTTGTCGAGCGTCAGCGGCGGCGAGTTGTCCAGATTGGCCGCCATCTCGCCCGCCGGCGGCGAGTTCTCACCCCGACCGTCGGCCGTGGGCGTCTCGGGCTCGGCGTTGCGGTTCTTCCACTTCACGCCCTGCCAGCCGGCCACGACAATGACCGCGATGATCAGCAGACCCACGACGAAGCGGGCCCGCGAGTTGTTGCGGCGGGTGCGGCGCGAACTGGGGCTACGCAGCAGATCGGGACGCGGGACTTGGGATGCTAACGCCATGTCGACGATTCCTCCGTGACGGTGTGCGGCGGCCGACGTCGAAGCTCCCTCGACGCCGATGGACGCTGGCGAACCCGGGCGCGGGCTGTTCGAGCGATCTGCCCAGCCGGCGCTGCGGGTTCGGGTCGTTCATTGCGAGTCGCCCAGACCCTCTTTTCGACGTTTCTCGCGGGCCTGGGACAGATATTCACGCAGGCGGCGTTCGACGCCGCGCTCGGTCGGTTCGTAGTAGATTCGGCTCTCGGGCAGGTAGGCTTGGTCGCTGATGCCGCCCTCGCTGTCGTGGCTGTAGGCGTAGCCGCTGCCCGGCTTGCTGCCATCCGCCAGGGCCGGGGCCTGGGACGCGCGCAGGTGGCCGGGGACCTCCAGGGTTCGGCCTTCCTTCACGTCCTTGGAGGCGGCCCAGATCGCCTTGGCCGAGGCGTTCGACTTGGGCGAGCACGCCAGGTAGGTCGTGCACTGGGCCAGCGTCAACTGCGCCTCCGGCAGGCCGATCCGCTCCACGATCGTGTAGGTCGCCGCCGCGATCTCCAGGGCTCTTGGGTCGGCGTTGCCGATGTCCTCGCTGGCCAGGATCGCCAGCCGCCGAGCGATGAAACGCGGATCCTCGCCCGCCTCCAGCATCATCGCCAGCCAGTACACCGCCGCGTCGGGGTCCGAGCCGCGCACCGACTTGATGAAGGCGGAGATGGCGTCGTAGTGCTGATCGCCCGTGCCGTCGTAGACGATGGCCTTGGCCTGAATCGACTCCGCCGCGATGTCCAGATCGATGACCAGACGCTCGTCCGGCCCGGCTTCCGTCGACAAGACCGCGACTTCCAGAGCGCTCAGGGCTCGGCGGGCGTCGCCATCGCTCCTGCGAGCCCAGTGCCGGGCAGCGTCGTCGTGCAGGTCGATCCCCAGCCTGCCGTAGCCGCGCTCCGCATCCGCCGCCGCCCGCTTGACCAGGGTGACGATGTCGTCTTCGCCCAGCGGTTCGAAGCGAAACAGCGTCGATCGGCTGACCAGAGCGCTGTTGACCGTGAAGTAGGGGTTCTCGGTGGTGGCCCCGATGAGGACGAGCAGGCCTCGCTCGACGTCTCCGAGCAGCACATCCTGCTGGGCCTTGTTGAAGCGGTGGATCTCGTCGAGAAAGAGGATGGTGCGCGTCCCCGAGTCGGCCAGGCGATGCCCAGCCGCCTCGATGAGCTCGCGGATCTGCTTGACGCCGATCATGGCGGCGTTGGCCTGGTGGAAGGACGCCTCGACGTGGTCGGCGATGAGCTTGGCCAGCGTCGTCTTGCCCGTGCCCGGGGGGCCGTGGAAGATGAGGCTGGTCAGCGTGCCGGCTTCCAGCATGCGACGTAAGAGCTTGCCCGGGCCGAGGATATGCGATTGGCCGACGAACTCACTGAGCACGCGCGGGCGCATGCGAGCCGCGAGCGGCTGCACCGCCGCCTGGGCCATCTCACGCTTCTCCTGCCACAGATCCGGCATGGGGGGATTGTAGCCGGGCAGCGGGCGGCCGAAGTGTCGAGGCAAGTGAGAACGCTGTCCTGCCTGTCTCTCACCGGGGCGCTACCTCACAGCCCACCGCCGGTCTATCAGTCAGGCCACTTGGCTCGGTACGTCTGCCAGAAGCGACGCCCAACCTCGTCGATCTCCCTCTTCCCAGCCTCATCGACAACCGCGTGGGCGGCCTTGGCATCACCAAGAATCAGCACGCAAATGCGTTGCGTGTTTGCATCCGTCGGACAGGCGCAGAGCACCTCCGTTGCTTCATTGAACCTGGCCACGACGATGCTGGTGTGTTGGCGATGAGCGCGCATGCTCGCGCCGCACGCGCTGAGCAGGCCTGTCTGCACGCCTGCCTCGTCCGTATGGGCCTGAGCGAGGTTTCTCAGCTCAGCGAGCAGTTCGTCGGCGCGCGTGGTGTCAGCGCCTGCGTCGGCGATGGCGTTGGACAATCCAATGCAGACGGCCGTTCGTTGGGATGAGGATCCCTTCCGCTGCAGCACAGATGCCGATGAGGGGTTATCGATCGTCGTGCTTGCGAGAAAGAGGCCTTGGGTCGTGGCGCAGAGAAGCATGGAGGCCTCGCTGGCGCCGGTGATCTCGACCAACGGCGCAGCGGCGGCAGCCGCTGCTGCCGCCGGCCGCGTCTCTTCTGCGAGTCGGCTCCAGGAATCCGCTGAGTGGAGATCGATGAGTGCCGGGATGACGCGATCAACCGCTGCCCGAGCGTACGGCCGCAGGCGCTCATCGAGCGAGCCGGAGGTGGCGTTGCGCTTTGGATCAACGCCGAGCACGCAGCGCTCGGCATCCTCGCGGCGGGAGGGGTGGCCTAGCGATAGCGGCACGCCGTTCTCCGGCCGAAGCAAACCCATCGACTCCAAATGCACAAGCTCGGCCTCGGGTGCGTCGCCGAGAATGGCCGGCAGCAAGCCACGCTGCGCCTCCGCCTCCGGCGGCAGGGGTAGGATGGCTGCCAAGATGGCGAGTTCGAGCCGTGCTCGCCCCGCCCCATCGTGCACATCCTGCAGCAGCTTTTCGTAGATCGACCAGAACTCCGGCGAGCGCGCGGCGCGGGCGTGGCCCGCCACCTCCGCAAGTCGCTCGAACGAGGAGCGATCGGCCTCGCTCAGATACGACCATTCTTCCAGCACACCCGGGTGGCCTTCGATGAGATCAAGCAGTCGCTTTGGCTCAAGCGAGTCGATCGCGGGGAAGTGGGCCTGGAGCCACTCGGTGAGCCTCTCCTGCGATGGCTGGTCAGTCTCGAAGTCGAGGCGATCAACTTTGAGGAAGGATGCTGCTGGATGGTTGGCAAGCGTCCCTGCAAGCCTTGCGGCCTCCGGGTTGCGCTCTTCGGGGAAGCGTGGATCGCGCAGGTGGAGGATGATGTGGACCTCGGGCCAGGTCTGCATGCTGTTCTGGAAGGTCTGCAGCGTCGCGACGTCATGGTCGAGGTCTTGCCCGTCTTCCCATTGATTGAGAATGACCACGATGGGGACGGCTTGACCGTCGGCAAGGATGGTGAGCAGATCGCGGGCCTCTTCGGAGGTCAGACGCGGGATCTGGAGACCGCCCGTCTCGAGCATCTGCTGGGCTTTCGACAGGCTCGAGAAAAGAGCCGTGACGAGCCCTTTGCCAGGACCTGTGAAGTCAGCCAGCGCCTTGCCCAGGGCCGTGCCGACCTTGCTGATGTACTTCCCCTTCATCTGCTTGTGGATCGCCCGCAGTTGGCCAATGGCGTTCGCCTCGTTGGTCAACCAGTGCTCGTAGGCATCCTTGATGGCGCGGAGCAGCACATCGCCGCCCGCCTCCGCCGCCTGGCCGATCCCGATCCGGCGCGAGCCTGCGGCGCGGGACCGCTTGACGAAGTGCTTGAGGAGGCGAGTCTTGCCGATCTTCGGCGGGCCCTTGACGATGGTCAGGCCCGGTTCCGCACATCGGCTCTCGAGCTCTGCCAACTCGTCGCGCCGGCCGAAGAAGGGGATTTCGATGGGCTTGGGCATCTCTGCTGACCAGAGTATCCGGCCGTCCCCGGGGGGATTCTGCTGCTATGGGCGGCCTTCGAGGTGCAGTTCAGGCGAGAAGCGCAGACCAATCGCGCTCCCCATATCTACCTATACGCACGCCGCCCACCGATTCGTGCCGGGAAGCTGTAAGAACGCCGCAGACCCCCCTTCTTAAGGGGGTTGGCCGTGGGGGCAGGTGCGCCGAAATCAATCGCTTGTAGCCGTGGATCGCTCGACGCTGCGTAGGTGCCGGCGCAGCAGGGCTGCGAGTCGGGCGCCGGTTTGCCACTCCTCATCGATCACCTCGTGCGCGCCTCCGGCTTGCAGATCCGCCAGGTACCGGTGGTAGCGGGCCCGGGCGATGATGTGGACGTCCGGAGCCAGCGAGCGGATGAGTTTCACGATGCCCCGAGCGGCGGCGGGGTCCGGCACGGTGACGATGGCGGCGGCGGCGGTGGTGATGCCGACGTGCTCCAGCACCTCCGCGTGAATCGCGTCCCCGATGTGGCCATGGAACCCAAGCTGCGTTGCCGCTCGAATCGTGCTCGGGTTGAGATCAATCACGGTGACCCGCTCCGCCTGGCGCTCGAGCGTCCGCCCGACCGCCTGGCCTGCGGGTCCGAAGCCGATGATGATGAGCTGGCCGGAGGGTGAAGGCTGATCGGCCGACTGGCCCATGGACGCGGGGGACAGCAGACGCATCAGGCACAGGCGTTCGATGATCGCCGCCGAGAGACGCGGGGCCAACGACACGAGGTAGGGCGTCAGGAAGAGCGTGGTGACGGTCGCGGAAATCACCAGCGCGAAGAGATCATCGCTGATGACGGTCCCATGTCCCACGGCGGCGAGCACGAAGGAGAACTCGCCGACCTGGCCGAGGCAGATGCCCGCCGCCAGGGCGTTGGTGTGGGAGAGACGAAAGAGGCGCAGGATCCCCCAGATGATGAGGGCCTTGCCCAGAACGATGGCGAGAACCACCGCCAACACCGCGGGCAGATGCTGCACGAACCAGCCCGGGTCGAGCAGCATGCCGATTGAGCTGAAGAAGAGGGTGACCAGCAGCGTGCGAATCGAAGCGATGTCGGCCCGAATCTGGGTGGCGAACGGCGATTCGGCCAGGAGCATTCCCGCCACGAAGGCGCCAAGGGCCGGCGAGAGGCCCATCTGGTGCGCTCCCCAGGCGGAGCCCAGCCCCGTCACGATGGCGAGCAGGATCGGCAGATCCCGGTTGCTTCGCAGCGATTCGAGATGCAGCACGTGGGGGACGACCCAGTTGAAGAGCAGGTAGAAGACCACGACGAGGACGCCGGCCCCGCCGATCGTCTTGGAGATGTCGATGCCGACCTGCTGCAGCGAGCCCTGGTCGCCCAGCACCGTCACCAGCAGGACGAGCGGCACGATGGCGATGTCCTGCATGAGGAGGATCCCCAGGGCGTGCCGGCCGTGATTGCTCTCGATCTCGGCCCGGGACACCAACAGGCGCAAGACGACGGCAGTGCTGCTTAGGGCCACGATAGCGCCAAGGGCCAGGGCCGTCCGTGGGGGCATGCCGAGGATCAACGCCGTCGCGGCGGCGAGTCCCAGGGTGATGCCGACTTGCAAGCTGCCGCCGCCGAGTGCCGCAGCGCCCAGGCGGCGCAACCGCCGCCAGGAGAATTCCAGGCCGATCGTGAAGAGCAGCAAGGCGACGCCAAGCTCGGCCAGTGCGTTGACTTCCGAAGCGCTCGAGACGAAGTGGAGGGCGTTTGGTCCCAGCAGCGTGCCCGCCGCCAGGTAGCCGAGGATCGGACTCTGGCGCAGGCGCTCGCAAACAACGCCCAGGATCAAGGCGGTGAGCAAGAGGATCAGAATGTCAAAGAGCACACTCCAGAGTTCCATGGCTAGGGTGCTCGCAGATGTCTTGTCAGGCGCCTGCCTCCGATTCGGGTGTTGCCCGGCGTCAGCGCTCTCGGGCGCTGAGGATCATGTGGGTACGTAAGAGTAGGCGACCGGCGAAGCGTGGTCGCGTGGGTGCCGGTCACACGGCCTCGAACCGGCGAAACTGGGGATCCTGCTCCCGATACCGCAGAAGACAGGCAGCGCCCCCGAGCTTCGCGAGCGAGTCGCTCTGGTGGACCACCACGATCCGGCTTCCAGCTTGCTCCGCCAGGTGAATCAACTGGATCTTCAGCGGGAACGCGAGTTCCTCAGCCAAGATCAGCACTTCCACCTTCGCATGCCGAAACGCTTTCTTGCAGGCCTCCGGGCCGGTCGTGCCCAGGCCCCAGGCGTAGGTCTCATTGCGGATCTGCTCGACCAGCGGCACCTGCTCGTCGTGGTCTCTGTTCATAGGGGTTCTCCCTGGCAGCGAGCGGGGCGCCTTCGCAACCGGCGGGTGAGCGATCGGTCAGGCAGCATGATCGCACCTCGAGCAATCTCGCTTTTCCGGGCTTCGCTGCAGTTCCAATTCGGGGATCTGCAAGCCACAAGCGGTGCAGAAGCCGTACTCGCCTTCCTTGATCCGACGGATTGCCTCCGCCGCCAGGGCGGCCCGCTTGGGGTCGCTCCCCTTGCAGGCGGTGGCGATGTGGCTCAACATCGCCAGTCGGTGTCGTTCCATCGCTGCTTCGGAAGTCGTCATCTTGTGAGCCCTTCTCACGGGAGCCGTCCCCAAGGGCGGAACGGCGTTCTCGAGCGGGTAATGGTGACCAGGGGTCGGGGCGAGAGAGGGACCGCGCCGCTGCACTCGCCGACCGTCACTGGTTATGCAACGACCATGCCAGACCTTGCCAGCAGCCACCAACGGCCCTAGCCGCCCCGTTTCGGCCCCGAAAGAGCGCCGCAAGGTGCCTTGGGCCTGGCCATGCATGATCACCATGGAATCGGTATGATCAGCAAATAACCATATTGCACAGAGAGCTTCACCCGCTCATTCCGGCGTTGCGAGCGCTCGGCTGCGAGTTGGCCGCCGTCAGGCAGTTCTGACGCCACCGGGCCGGCTCCCTACACTGCGGGCCCGAGGAGAGGACGCGTGCGACTCACCGTGAAGCTGTTTGGTCCCGAGGCCGCCTTGGTCGGCAGGAGCGAGGTTGAGGTCGAACTCGGCCCTGGCCAGGCAACGTGCGCGGATCTGCGGCAGGGATTGGCGTCGGCCCAGCCTCGGCTCGCGGCGGCGCTGGGGCGCTGCCGGCTGGCGGTCAATCACGAGTTCGCCGGGGATGAGGTCGAGCTCAAGCCGGGCGATGAGGTGGCCTTGATCGGCCTGGTGAGCGGCGGCTAAGAGCCGGAATGGAAGAGCGGCGCTGGGGGTCTGTTAGAATCAACTGAGCAGGCACCCCGTACCGGAGGACACTCGCATGAGCAATGAAGCCGAAGCCGCCGGGGCCATCGCCCAGAAACGCCTCATCCAGCGGTTTCGCCAGGCCGGGGCCGTGTCGCCGCAAACCGCCCGGACGCTGGAGGAGATCGGCGTCTGGGATTCGGGTCAGTTTCGCCGGCTCAACAAGGGTCGCGTGCTGCTCAAGACGCAGGAAGGGGGCTACTTCCTCGATGAGGAAGCCTGGCAGACCTACCGCGGTCGCAAGCGTGGGTTCCTGTTTGGCTTCGTCATCCTGGCCGTCATTGTCATCGTCGCTGCCTACCTCATCTTCGAGTTCCTGCTGAACTCGCCGGCGAGTTGAGCCCGGTGCAAGGCAGCATCGTCTTCCTGGCCCAGGAGACCAGCGGCTTCACGCCGTATGGCCCGCTGCATCTCGCCGTCTGCCTGCTTTGCTTCGGGCTGATGGCGGGCGCGATCGCGATCGGCTTGCTGTTGCGCCAAGATGCGCCCTCGGAACGACTGTGGCGCTGGGTGTTGGCGGCGGCCATCGTGGTCTACTTCTTCTGGTACATGGCCTTCGAAGCGCGGCCGGGCTCATTCGATATTGAGCGTTCGCTGCCGCTGCACTTCTGCGATTTTGCCTGGATTCCCTGCGTGCTGGCGCTGTTGACGCCGAGCCGAACCGCCCGGGTGCTGGCCTATTACTGGGGGATTCTGCTCTCGGGGCAGGCGTTCATTCAGCCGACGCTGACCTTTCCGCCCACCGAGGTGTACTTCTGGACGTTCTTCGGCGGGCACACGCTCATCGTCGGCGCAGCGCTGTACATCCTCATCGTCGGGCGCTGTCGGCCGAGTCTGCGCGACCTGGGGATGGCGCTTGTCTGGACGATCGGCGTGCTGGCGGTGCTCTTTGTGTTCAACGTGATCTTCGGGACCAACTACGGCTACGTGGGTGAGTCGACGCCGGCCAATCGCACGATCATCGACGCCCTGGGCCCCTGGCCGCTGCGGGTGCTGTGGATGGTGTTCGTCGGCTCGGGGCTCTTTTTCGTGGCGTATCTGCCCTGGCCGATTGCGGCGCGGCTCAGGGGTCAGATGCGCGGGGACTGAAGTCCCCGCGTCCTCAGTCCCTCAGTCCCTCAGTCCCTTGGTCCCTCAGTCCCTTCCATGCTATACACCCACCAGCGCGACTTACGGCTGGACTTGCTGGCGCCGGTGCGCTGGCAGTAGATGGTGAGGACCAAGCCACCTTGGGTACGGATCTTGTACCAGTGCCGACGAAGGTAGAGTTCGCCGCTGCTCAGGCCGCACGACTTCCACGTCTCGAGCACCGCTGCGACCTCGTGTTCCTCATCGCGCCAGATGAAGCGGCGGGGCAGGCCCGGTTCACCGCGCGCCATCCCTGCGGGGTCGAGCGTGCCGGGTACTGGCTTCAGCGCCTCGCTGATGAACTGTTCGCCCGTATCGGTCACGGCTCGGAGAGCTCCGGCAGATCCTGGTAGAGGTCGAGCGCTTCGGGATTCTTGAGGGCGTCGCGGTTCTTCACCGCCCGGCCGTGGATGAGGTTGCGCACGGCGAGCTCGACCTTCTTGCCGCTGATCGTGTAGGGGATGTCGCCGACGGCGATGATCTTGGCGGGGACGTGACGCGGGGTGCAATTCTGCTTGATGTTGCGCTTGATCGTCTTGACGAGGTCCTTGCTCAACTCGCGACCGCTGCGCAACTTGACGAAGAGAATCACGCGGACATCGTCTTCCCAGGTCTGGCCGACGACGAGGCTGTCTTCGATGTCGTCGAGCGGCTCGACCTGGCGGTAGATCTCGGCGGTGCCGATGCGGACGCCGCCGGGGTTGAGGGTGGCGTCGGAACGGCCGGTGATACGGACGCCGCCGTGTGCGCCAATCTCGATGAAGTCGCCGTGGTGCCAGACGCCGGGGAACTCCTCGAAGTAGGCCGCCCGGTAAGCCGAGCCGTCCTCATCGCCCCAGAACTTGATGGGCATGCTGGGGAAGGCCTGCTTGCAGACAAGTTCGCCCATCGTGCCGATGACCGATTCGCCTTTGTCGTTGTAGGCGTGCACATCCATGCCCAGGCAGCGGCCTTGGATCTCGCCGCGGTAGACCGGCCCCATGGGCACGCCGCCCACGAAACAACCGTTCAAGTCCGAGCCGCCGGAGATGGAGCTGACGCAGAGGTCTGCCTTGATCTCGCGGTAGATGTAATCGAAGCTCTCGTCGGTGAGGGGTGATCCCGTCGAGAGGATTGCCTTGAGCGCTGCGAGGTCAAAGTGCCGACCCGGCTGCACGCCGGCCTTCTCGGAAGCGGCGAGGTACTTGGCGCTGGTGCCGAAGATGCTGATCTTCTCTTCCGCCGCCAGTCGCCACAGGGCCGAGGGGTCGGGGAAGAAGGGCGAGCCGTCGAAGAGCGTCACCGTCGCCCCCAGGCCGAGCGCTGAGACGAGCCAGTTCCACATCATCCAGCCGCAGGTGGTGAAGTAGAAGATGTTGTCTTCGCGAGCGGTGTCGGTGTGGTACTTCTGTTCCTTGAGTTGGTTGAGGAGCACCCCGCCCGCGGATTGCACGATGCACTTGGGCAGGCCCGTCGTGCCCGAGGAGTACATGATGTAGAGCGGGTGCTCGAAGGGGAGCTGGGCGAAATCGATCTCCATGGCGTCATCATCGACAAAGTCGGCGTAGTGCACCGCGCCGGGGAGGCTGCTGAGGTCGGCTCGCTCTTCCTGATAGGACACGACGACGAGGCGCGGGTGCGAAGTCAGGGCCTCAAAGATCCCCGCCACCTTGTCGAGCGAGGAAAAGCTCTTGCCGTTGTAGGAATAGCCGTCCGCGGTGAAGAGCACCTTCGGTTCGAGGCGCTCGAAGCGATCGAGCACGCCCTTGACGCCAAAGTCCGGCGAGCAGGAAGACCAGATCGCGCCCAGGCTGGTGGCGGCGAGCATGGCGATGATGGTCTCGGGCATGTTGGGCAGAAAGCCGACGACGCGATCACCGGGCACGACACCCGCCTGGCGCAAGGCCGAGGCGACCTTGGCCGTCTCGCAATAGAGCTCCGCGTAGGTGAGGCGGCGCGAGGTCGACATGGCTTCGCCGCGAAAGACGAGGGCGGTCCGCTCGTCGCGGTAGCGCAGCAGGTTCTCCGCGAAGTTGAGCTTGGCGCCGGCGAACCAGGCGGCGCCGGGCAGGCGATGCGGGTCGTCGATGACGCTCGTGGGCGGCGCGGAGTGGATGATCTCGAGATCGTCCCAGACGGCTTGCCAGAAGTCGGCGAGATGCGCGATCGACCAGGCGTGCAGCTCTTCGTAGGTCGTCAGGGAGAGGCCCTGCTCCCGGTTGACTCGCTGCATGAGGGCGAAGAGGCTCGTGGCCTCGAGGCGTTCCCGGCTCGGCTTCCACAGGAGTTGTTCGTCCACAGCTTGCACCTCCTCGGCCCATCGATGGACGCGAGCATCCTAGCCAATGTGACCGGGCGAGTGCAGGATGGGCGAGTCGGCGTGGCGGGTTGTGGGTGGTTGCGGCTGGGGATGTTGGCCCCCCGGTGCAGCCGCGAGGGCTCAACTGGGCAAGGGCTACCGCGACCTACCTCCCGCGCTCATACACGCCAAGCAACTCCGCCAGATCGGGCTGATTGACGAGGAAATCACGGTTCAGATCCGTTCGCACATCGAAGAACGGCTGCCCGGGTTCCGTGCCGTATGCCGCCAGCAACAGGCCCAGGTCCGATTGGTTGACGCCCCCATCGTTGTTGAAGTCGGCGGGCTGGCGCGGCGGCAGGGGATAGCCGTAGCGGGCGATCTTCCAGGAGGTGACGCCGCCGGCTTCGGTGAAGTCGCCGCCCAAGTAGAGCGCCGGTTCGGCAGTCCCATCGTCGTAGAAGGCGACGTCATAGACATCGTTCGGGCAGCCGTCGACACCAATCCAGGCGTCACCATCGAAGACCGCTACACCCCAGGTTACATCGCCGAAGGCCAGATCGCCGACCACATACAACTTGTCATCGAGAACGCGGAAGCGGTGTACGACATCGTCGTCTCGCAACAGCCCCAGCGAGGACCAGTTGCTGCCATCCCACACCAGGACGGCGTCGGTGCCGAACTCCCCGGCCGCGTAGAGCGTGCCCTCGTACCAGCCGAGCTCCTTGACGGCGTCGGGCAGGCCGCCGCCCACCTCGTGCCATTGCTGGCCGTCCCAGGCAGCGATGTTGTGCGTGAAGACATACCCCGCGCGAGTAAACTCGCCGCCGGCAAAGAGCACGGGCGCACCATTCAACTCGCCGACCGTCATGGACCAGACGGAGCCGTTGACGCCGAATCCAGGGAAGTACCACTCATTGCCATCCCAGGCGCGGAAGAGCGCATCGCCGCCCACATAAAGATCCTCGCCGGCGCCGGCGTCGAAGACCTCCAGATCCTGAGCGCCGAACGGTCCGCCGCCCGGATCACCGATGCTGTGCCACTGCGACCCGTCCCAGGCGGCGACGCGCCTCGCCATGAAACCACCGGGCGTCTCAATCGAGTCAAAGACGGCGACGAAGAGGCGCTCGCCCATGCCGTCGTCATGCACGATCATGTCGTTGACGTTCTGCGCGTCAGCGTTCTGGAGATAGGAGTAGGACTGGCCATCCCAACGAAGGACACCGCGAAACGGATGCAGCCCATCCGAGCGCTGGAGTCCTCCGCCGATGTAGAGCGACCGCTCCGTTCCTTCGCCATACACGGCAAGTGCGTCTGCGTGTGCGTACCTGTGCAACGACGCCGCGTCGCCGCCCAGACCAAACCAGCGTCCATGCGTCCACTGCTGCACTCCCTGGTAGTACTCATAGAAACCGATCCGCCACTCACCGACGTAGAACAGGCGTTCCGCCCCGGCGATCTGCGTCTTGCAGAGAGCAACGCCGAAACCGTCACCGCTGTAGGGGTCGTCGCTCTCCGGGACCCATTGCTGGCCGTCGTCGAGACGCATCACCAGGTTGAGAGCGGGGTCGTCCAGGTGATCGTAGTACGACACCGCCGCCAACAGATCACCGTCCCAGGAGGTGGCCCCCTCGTAACGCTTCACCTCGGGCAGCGAGGGCGGGACCTGCCACGAGTCTCCATCCCAGACCGCGATGTTCTGCACTGACAGGTCGTCGGCGTTCTCGAACTCGCCGAGGACGTAGAGCTGATCTTCACCTCCCGCGAAGCGCGCATACACCAGGGCGCTGACCCAGCCGGGCGTGGGAACGAGTTGACCATCGTCGTCGATGTACTCACTCCAGAGCCCTTCCCCGCCCACCGGCTCCCAGTCTGCCCCGTTCCAAGCAGCGAGGCTGTTGATCTGCAGTTCGCCGACTTCACCGAACTCGCCGGCCGCGTAGAGGCCGCCATCGCGCGCCGGCATGAGCACGCTGAGTTCGCCGTTGAAGATGATGGGATCCTGTGGCGTCCCCCCCACCGGCTCCCACAATCCAAACGGCGACAAACGTACCACCTGCGCTTCGTGCTCGTAGCTGGGCAGATCGTGACGAACGGCGGCGTAAAGCGCCGACCCGGAGCCATCGTCGTGGAATGTCAGGGCCGTCACCGCCTCCCCAATCGCGAGCGAGCCGACCGGCTGCCACTCGACGCCGTCCCAGCGAGCAACACGACTGCTGTTGACGCCTTGCTCAAAAAGGAACTCCCCGCCGGCGAAGAGCAGGCCCTCCTTGTGTAGGAGGGTTAGCACCCGGCCCTCCGGCCCAACCGGTAGCTCGCCCAGCGCCTGCCACTCCACGCCGTCGAACCCAGCCACATTGAGCGCCGGGCGGCCGCCAGCGGAGTCGAATCTACCGCCGAGGTAGACCACGCCCTCCCCCTCGACGATGGCGTGCACTCGACCGTTGACGCCGGCTTGCCTGGACACGCCCTCCGTCCAACTCGGTTCATCCGCTGTTGCCGGGCCGCTCGTCAGGGCGCCGGCGATCGCCGCCAGCGTGCCGGTTCGCGTGAGTCGTCTCATGCCGCTCCTCCCATCTGCCTGCCGATCGCCCGCTGAAGCCGCCCACAGCGATGCCCCTTCGGAGGGCGATCCTCTCATCGGATCATTCGCCGACCGGTCGGCGGCGGTTCCCGGATTCCTGGGCTTCCCCGGGCCGACGCAGGCGCGGGCCTGGGGCCCGCGGCTACACGAGGAGGGGCAGTCCCCACGGTCGTCTAGCCGCCGCCCCCAGGGCGACGCGTGGTCCTCCCAGCAACGAACACCGCCCCACACCGAGAACGGCGCGGGGCGGGAATGCCGGAGGAGGGACTCGAACCCTCACGGGTTTTACCCCACCGGATTTTGAATCCGGCGCGTCTGCCAATTCCGCCACTCCGGCGGCGGGCCGAGCATTATCACCGCCCCCACCACCACCCGTCAAACCACCCCCAACCCCCACGAGATGGGCCTGGGAGGTACGATCACGCTTGCCATGAAAGCCGTCGTCCAACGTGTCCGATCCGCCAGCGTCGAAGTCGATGGCCATGTCGTCGGCTGCATCGACGCCGGCCTCTGTGTCCTGCTCGCCCTCGAAGAAGGCGACAGCGACTCCCAGGCGGACTGGATGGCGGAGAAGCTCGCCAACCTGCGCGTCTTCGAGGATGAGACCGGCCACATGAACCGCTCCCTGCTCGACACCGGCGGGGCCTTGCTGCTGGTCCCCAACTTCACGGTGGCGGGGAATTGCCGCAAGGGCCGCAGGCCCAGCTTCGACAAGGCCATGCACCCCAGCGCCGCTTCGCCCGGCTTCGACGCCATGGCCGAGCGCCTGCGGGCCAAGGGCCTGCCGGTGGAGACGGGGGTCTTCGGGGCCCACATGCACGTCAGCCTGGTCAATGATGGGCCGGTGACGCTCATCCTGGACACGACTGTCCGCCGTTGCGACTCACCGGAGGCTTGAAACCGGCGTCAAACGCCCAGATTCAGGCAACAAACGCCGATCTGAGGCGTTGGGTCCCTGCACAGGCAGACTCGCCGTGATCCATCCGGGATGAGAACCGGCGATCTCGGCAACCACAGCCCGCCTCGGTACAATCGCTTCCCGTGTTTGACACATGACAGGGTGCACACCGAGCCGTCCGCGATGGCGGTTCGATCCTCGTAAGACAGGGCCCGCTCGATGACCAAACAACAGCGTCAGCCCCTCCCGGCCGCCTCCTGGCCGGTCGCCGTGCTCATGATCGCCCTGGCGGCGGTTGCCATCCAGGTGGCGGGCGGCTCGCAGCTCGAGCCCGAGCCGGGCCTGAGCGACCTGCAACTGCCCACCATCGCCATGCCCAGCCGCGACCTCGAACTCAGCTTCGTGGTCCCCGGCAAGATCGAAATCATGGCGGTGACGCCGGAGCAGTACGTCACCCGCGGCCAGCTTCTGGCCCAGCTTGACGACCAGGTACAGCGGCAGCAGGTGCGTCTGGCGGAGCTCACCGCCGACGACGAGACGCGCCTGGAAGCGGCCCGCGAGCGCCTGGCCCTGGCGGAACGCGACTTGGAGCGGGTGAAGGAAGCCCTGGCGATGGAAGGCGTGACCCAGCGCGAGCTGGACGACGCCCAGACCTCGGTCAACATCGGCCGCATCGAACTGACAGCCGCCCGCTACGAGCAGCAGCAGAACAAGGCGGTCCTGGAGCGCGAACGAGCCCGGCTGGAGGAGATGCGCATCGTCTCGCCGATCGACGGCTTGGTGGCGATCAAGGCGAAGGACGCCGGCGAAAGCACGGAGGAGTTGCAGCCGGTCCTGCGGGTGGTGGACATCGATCCCCTGTGGTTCGAGGTGGCGATTCCGGCCCGCTTCGCGCGCTCGCTGCGGAAAGGCGACCTGGCGGAGATCACCTGGCGTGACCTGCCCGGGGAAGACTCCCTGCAGGCCCGGGTGCTCTTTGTGTCGTCGGTGGGCGACGCGGCCTCGAGCACGCTGCACGTGCGCCTGGAGGCGGCGAATCCGGCCCAGATCCCGGCCGGCCAGCACGCCAGTGCCCGCTTCCTGCCCAATGAGATCCCCTCTTTGGGCGACGAGGAGGCCGGAAACTGAGTCGACGCCGACCGCGGGAATCGCCTACCATTGACCCGCGCAAGGTTTTGCAGAGAACCCAAGCGCCGGGGTCGGCCGACCAACGGCGGCACGACGCCCCGAACCACTCCAAGCTCACGCACACCGTGGCTTTCATCTGACCCAGAAAGGGACCTTTCCAAATGGCTGAGACACCCCCTCCCGCCGCACCAACCGACGCCCGCGACATCCAGATCCGCGTCGACGAGACCGAGATGGCCAGCAGTTACGCCAACACCATCCGCACCTCGACGACCTTTGAGGAAGTCATCCTCGACTTCGGTCTGAACATGCCCGTCGCCGGCCAGCAGAACCAGATGGTCTTCAAGGTCCACAACCAAGTCATCATGAACTGGGCCGGCGCCAAGCGCCTGGCGCTCAGCCTCAGCCAACTCATTCGCGCTCGCGAAGAGCGCTTCGGCGAGATCAAGCTGCAGGCTCCCAAGCCGATCAGCACCGGCGGCGGCGACACCCCGCAGGCCGAGTAATCAACGACGACGACTCCGGACGGATGGCGCTGCGGCGTCATCCGTCGGTTTCTTCTTCGCTTACCCCGGTGAGACGCTGTGGACGAACCAACCGTCGCCATCACGACCGCGCAGCCGCAACAGGAGCGGCGCGTCGATTCCAGCAAGAGCATCGAGTCGTTCCTCGCGGAATTACTGCGCTGGCAGTGTGAATTGGTCGGGGCGACCGCCGGCGTCATCTACCTGCGGCCGAGCCGCGAGCGCCAGGACGGCATCGCCTCGCAGTGGGGCAGCAACGGGGCCGCGGCCCTGCTCGCCGAGCAGCATCTGCAGCGCTACCAGCGCCTGGGGGCGCGAACCGTGCAGCAGGAGGAGACGATCGTCGAGGAGTTCGACTCCGGCGACGGCCTCTACACCGGCAATGCCACCCACCGCGTCATCTCCTGCCCCTTGCGCAGCGCCGACATTACGCACGGGGCGGTGATCGTGCTGGTCAACGCCGGCCTGGCGCCCGCCGCCACCCGCGACGCCATCGTCAAGCTTGATCTCTCCTCGACGCGGTTCGAGTCCTTCATGTGGCGTCAGCAGTGCCTCGCCGAGGCCAAGGCCAAAGTGCAACTGCGCGAGACGCTGGAGTTGCTCGATGCGGCCCAGCAAGGCGTCAACGCCGACACCATGGGCCAGCTCTTTTGCCATGAGCTCGAACGGCGTTTCGGCTGCTCGCGCGTCTCCATCGGCCTGGTCAAGGGCCAGGCGATCAAGATGGTCTCCGTGGGCAACACCGACGATCTGAAGAAGTACTCCGCGGTGGCGGAGTCCCTGGAAGGCGTCATGGAGGAGTGCGCCGACCAGGATGTGGAGATCCTCTATCCCCAGCCGCTGCTGGAAGACGGCACGATCGACCCCGGCGAACGCCGCGTCACCTACGCTCACAGCCAGCACAGCGAGAAGTTCGGCCCGGTGTCGCTGGCCAGCCTGCCTTTGCGTGTGTCCAACGATCTCGTGGGTGTGGTGATCATGGAGCGCGAGCAGGCCGACCCCTTCCCACCCGGGGCCCTGCCGCTGCTGCGCCTGGTGGCGGAGTACATCGGCCCGGCGATGTGGACGCGGCGGCTGGCGGATCGCAAGGTTCTCGCCGTCTCCCGCGATCGCTTCTTCGAAATCGGCGAGAAGCTGGTCGGCCCTCGGCACACCGCGCTCAAGCTCATCGTGGCGACGGCGATCGTCGTTTTCCTGCTCATGGTCGTGGTGCCGGTGCCCAACCGCGTCGTCGCCGACGGCAAGCTCAAGGCCATGGCGATGCGACAGATCCCCGCCCCCTTCGCCGCCCTGCTCGACGAGGTCAACGTCAAGCCCGGCGACACCGTGGTGGCGGGCCAGGTGCTGGGCAAGCTCGACACGCTGGAACTGGACCTGCAGCGCAATCGCGGCCTGGCACAGCTCGAGGCGTACGAGAAGGAACGCGACAAGGCCCGCATGGAAGGCAAGTGGGCCGACGCCGAGATGGCCGCCCAGCGCGTCCTTGAAGCCCAGGCCATGCTGGCGCTCTTCGAGGATCGCCTGGCCCGGGCGACGCTGATCGCGCCCATCGCCGGCGTGGTGACGCAGGGCGATCTGGACGAATACATCAACGCTCCCGTCGAGCCGACGCAAGTGCTCTTCGAGGTCATGGACCTGACCAACCTGCGGATCATCGTGGAGGTCGACGAGCGGGACATTCATCGCATCCAAGTCGGCGACAAGGGCCGCTTCGCCCCCGCGGGCAGCCCCGGCCGGCGCGTGCCTCTCGAGGTGACGGCGGTCGTCCCCTCCGCCCAGCCGCGCGAGTCCAAGAACGTCTACCGCGTGGAAGCGATCCTGCGGAACCCCGAGGATGTGCAGTACCTGCGACCGGGCATGGCGGGCACGGTCCGCATCAGCGACGGCTTCTCCAACACCTTCAGCATCCTCACCCGCCGCGCCGCCGACGCCATCCGGCTGAAGCTGTGGTGGTGACCGGGCTGATCATTGGGAAACAGGATCAATCAACCACGGAGTGCACGGAGTTCACGGAGAAACGCAGTGGAGAATGGAGTGAGATGAAGAGCTTGGCGGCGGGAATCGGGCGGGAGATGACATTGCTTTCCGATCCCTTTCTCTCTTCTTCCTCCGTGCTCTCCGTGCTCTCCGTGGTGAACACTTGAGATGGCCCAACCGCATCAGACATTCAGCGATCAGTGGTACCGCGTCGCCGAGACGACGCCGGAGCTGAGCCCGCATCTCGACGTTTTGCGGCAGGTGTATCGCGGCGATGTCTGGTACATCGTCAAGAACCCCGCCACCGACCAGTTCTACCGCTTCAATCCCGCCGCCTACATGTTCCTGGGGATGCTCAGCGGCCAGACCACCGTCGACGACGCCTGGGAGGCCTGCAACGCCCAACTCGGCGACGACGCCCCCACCCAGCGCGAGTGCATCGAGCTCCTGGGCAAGCTGCAACTCTTCGGCCTCTTGCGCGGACAGCTCCCCCTCGAAGTCGACATGCTCAAGGAACGCTCGCATGACATTCGCAAGCGGCACTTCGAGCAATTGACGGGCAAGTTCGTCTTCATGACGCTGCCCCTGCTCAATCCCGAGCCGTTCCTGCGCCGCTTCGAGAATGTCGGCCGATTCCTCTTCTCCCGCTGGGGTTTCTCGATCTGGCTCGTCCTGATCATCGCAGCCCTGGTGCGCCTGCTGCCCCGCCTGGGCGAGTTCGGCAGCAACTTCAACGGCATCCTCGATCCGGGCAACCTGATCTGGCTTTCCATCATCTTCATCGTGCTCAAGGCTGTGCACGAGTTCTCCCACGCCTTCTCCTGCAAGGCCTACGGCGGGCGGGTCACCGAGATGGGCATCATGCTCATGCTCTTCCTGCCCATCCCCTACTGCAACGCCACCGACTCCTGGGGATTCGCCGAGAAGTGGAAGCGCATCGGCGTGGCGGCGGCGGGCATGTACGGCGAGTTCGTCATCGCGGCCATCGCCGCCATCATCTGGTCCGCCACCGAGCCGGGCGTCGTCCATACCATCGCCTTCAACACCATCTTCATCGCCTCCATCACGACGCTGCTCTTCAACCTCAATCCCCTGCTGCGCTACGACGGCTACTACATGCTCTCCGACGGCCTGGAGATCCCCAACCTCGCCAACCGCTCCTACGAGATGCTCAAGCACCTGATCTGCAAGAAGATCTACGGCGTCAAGGAGATGCGCGATCCCCACGTCAAGGACCGCACCGAGCAGTCGCTCCTGGTGACCTACGCCCTCTGCTCCATGCCCTACCGCTTGCTCATCGTCACCGGCATCATCGTGGCGGTGACCTATCGCTATCCCGTGGTGGGCATCGTGTTGGCGGTATTGGGCATCATCATGTGGCTGTTCTTCCCTATCGGCAAGGGCCTCACCTTCCTGCTCACCTCGCCCATCCTGCACCAGGTGCGGCCGCGGGCTTTGCTCATCACCGGCGCTGCTTGCCTGGCGGTCATCCTGGTCTTCGGGGTCGTTCCCTGGCCGGCCCATTCCTACGCCGACGGCATCGTCGAGCCGCGCCACCGCGTTGTCCTGCGGGCGGCGGAGCCCGGCTTCATCGAGCGTCTCGCCGCGGCGCCCGGCCAGGCCGTGGCCGCCAACCAGCCGATCCTCTTCCTGCGCAACGACCAGCGGCAGTCGGAGCTGGCCCAGGCGCAGGCGGAACTGAACATCCAGCGTCTGCGCCGCGACCTCGCCAAGTCGCAGAGCGAGGTGGACCACAAGATCGCGGAACAGCAGTTGCAGGCCGCCCAGCGCTCCTTCGACGCCGCTGCCATCCATGTCGAGCGCCTGACCCTCGCCGCCCCCGTCGCCGGCCAGTTGGTGGCCCCGGACCTGGAAAACCTCGAGGGCTCCTTCGTTGATGTCGGCCAGGAGCTCGGCCGCATCGCCACCCTCGACGACCTGATCATCAAGACCACCGTCGATCAGCACCGCTACGACTGGCTCTTTGTCGGGCGCGACAAGACTCCCCGAGCGGAGATTCGTGTGCGCGGCCAGGCCGGCCGAGTCGTCAAGGCCACCATCGAACGCTTCAACCCCGCCGGCAAGAACCAGCTCATCGCCCCCCAACTCTCCACCACGGCGGGCGGTGAAGTGACCATGGATCCCACCAGCCAGGACCAGCCGCGCACCCTCCGGCCGCAATACATCATCACCCTCAAGACGGCTGACGACCGCAGTATCCTCACGCCCGGGGCGCGCGTCCGCGTGCAGTTCACCAACGGCAGCGAGCCCTTGCTGTTCGGTTGGTCTCGGCGCATCTATCAGTCCTTCCTGCAGAAGTTCCCCTGGTGAGTCTGGCTTCCCTTCCAACCGATGAAACGCTCGAGTTCGAGCTCTCCGGCGGTCGCGGCAAGACCCAGCGCCTCTGGCAACCCATGTCCTATCGCCCGCACCGACGCCGCCTGCCGGATGGCGCGGACAAGTTCGGCACCTGGCTACTGGGGGTGGTGCAGCGGCGCCTGCTGAGCCGGCGCAAGCTGCGCCTCGTCGCCGACGAAGTCGTCGAGCTCGCCGACAGCATGCGCAACCTCTCCGATCGCAACTTCGATCGGCGCATCGAGACGGCCCGCGAGGCCATCGTCCGCGGCAAGCACACCACGGAAGCCCTGGTCAACGCCTTCGCCGTCGTGCGCGAAGCGACTCGTCGCGAGATCGGGCTGGCCCTCTATCCCGTGCAGGTCATGGGCGGCTGGGCCATGACCAAGAACTGCTGCGTGGAGATGGCGACCGGCGAGGGCAAGACGATCACCGCCTGCCTCACCGCCGCCGTCATGGGTTGGAATCGGCGCGGGGTGCACGTGGTCACGGTCAACGACTACCTCGCCCGCCGCGATGCCGAGATCACCGGCCCCATCTACAAGCGCCTGGGTATGTCGGTCGGGGCGCTGCAGGACGGCACGCCCCCGCCCGAGCGCAAGGAGATCTACGCCGGCGATGTGGTCTACGGGGCGGACAAGCAGTTCATCTTCGATTACCTGCGCGATCGACTCGTCTCGCCGCTCCAGCCGCGCGTCTCGGGCCTCTTGCTCGAAGAGTTGGCGCATACGGAGGGCGGTGACGGGGCCCAGCTCTGGACGAATCGCGTGGTGCAGCGCGGACTCTACGCCGCCATCATCGACGAAGCCGACAGCGTTCTCATCGACGAAGGCACCACCCCCGCCATCATCGGCGTGGACATGCACGAGAAGAACACCTCCGGCGAACACTACAGCATGGCGGCGAACGTGGCCCGCGAACTGTCGCCCGGCAAGGACTTCCTCGTCGATTGGCAGCGCCGCCGGGTGGAACTGCTCGATCCTGGCTACGAGAAGCTGGAGGCCCTCGCCGACAAGCTCCCCGCCTTCTGGGCCGGGCCGCGGCGGCGGGAGGAACTCGTCACCCAGGCCCTCACCGCCTTGCATCTCTACACCCGCGATGATCACTACATCGTGCGCAACGACGATGTGCACATCGTCGATGTCCAGACCGGACGCGTGCTCGAAGGTCGCCAGTGGCAACACGGGTTGCACCAGGCCGTCCAGGCCAAGGAAGAGCTCGAGGTCACGACCGGCAGGCAAACCATGGCCCGCATCGGCTACGCCCGTTTCTTCCAGCTTTACCAGCACCTCGCCGGCATGACCGGCACCGCCTGGGAAGTGCGCAACGAACTCTGGGCCAGCTACCAGATGAAAGTCGTGCGCGTGCCCACCAATCGACCCCTCATCCGCACGCAAGCGCCCGATCGCGTCGCCAAGACGATCGATGAAAAACTCGAGAATGCGGCGAAGCGGGTCGCCGATCTCCACCAGGAGAAGCGCCCCGTTCTCCTGGGCACCCGAACCATCGAAACGTCGGAGCGGCTGAGCGAATTCCTACAAGGTCTCGGCGTCGAGCACGTCATTCTCAATGCCCACCACGAAGAGAAGGAAGCCCAGATCATCGCCCAGGCCGGCAAGCCCGGAGCCGTCACCGTCGCCACCAACATGGCCGGCCGTGGCACCGACATCAAGCCTGACCAGAAAGTCATCAAGAACGGCGGGCTGGTCGTCATCGTCACGGAACGGCACGACGAGGAACGCGTCGATCGGCAGTTCTTCGGCCGCACCGGTCGGCAAGGCGATCCCGGCCACGTCGAGGTCTTCACCAGCTTGGAAGACTCGCTCATTCGCACGCACGGCTACGTGCCGCTCGTGCATCTGCTCAAGCTGCATCCGGGTCTCAGTCGCTGGGGCGGTTTCCGGTTCCTCTGGCGCTGGTCGCAGAGCCGCGCCTCGAAGAAGTCGCGCATCGTCCGCGACAGCGTCTCCCGCCAGGACGCCTGGATCGATCGCTCCCTGCACCACGCCACGCGCTGAGCTCGCGCCGCTTGCATCTTTGCAGCCAGCTACTTCACTTCCCACTCGCTGGTGTCGGGCTTGCCGCCGCCGCGGTTCACCTCGATGACGCTGGTAACCAGGTTGACGACGAGCTGCAGCACGAGCAGCGCGTCGAGCGCGATCGCCGCGATGAGCAGCACTTGCGTCGCTGCTTCCTTGTCAACGGCAGAGAGAATCGCCAGGGCGATCCCCAGCAGCGCCAGCAGCACCTTGAACTCGGTGGGCCCGAACCGCGCCAGGGTGAACTCGCCGATCATCTTCGCTTTGATGTTGGTCAGCACCGCTGTGGCGTAGATCGCCAGCACGCCGATCGTGCCCAGCCACCAATACCCGCAGCCGATGCCGAGGCCGACGAACCAGTAGGAGAACGACAAGGGATCGGTGAAGTGGTCGAGCAGTTCGCCGCCGTTGCGGCACTGACCGCTGGCGCGGGCGTGCGTGCCATCCACCATGTCGGCCAGGTGATTGCCCAGGACGCCGATGCAGATGAGCAGGCCGGCCCACCAATAGTCCGCCGCCAGCGCGAAGCCGAACGCCGCCGCCAGGGCCAGCAGGTGCCCCACCGCGATGATCCCTTCCGGTGGGAATCGTCTGGGGATGGGCAGCAGCCGATACAACGGCTTCACCAGCGGCACCAGGTACGGATCAAGCAGACTGTGCGATACGCGCTTGCTCACCGGCGCTCCTCCCTAATCGTCCAAGACGAACGGCCCCAGCCCCATCTTCTTCACACAGGAGGTGTCCAGATCCGCGACGCTGCCCGAGTCAAGTAGCTGCTGCACGATACCGTTCACGCAAGGCCCCATGACGCCGTGCGCTCCGGGCACGATGACGTGCCGACCGTGCGGCAGTTGCGCTGCCAGCAACTCGCCCCACTCGGGCGGCGTCACCGGATCCAGCGAGCCCGACAGGATCAGCACCGGCACCTCAACGACGACCGGCTCGGCGAAGCCCTCCGGCAGGTCAGACCGCGGCCAGACCTCGCAGGCTTCCATCTGGCGCCGCACGCGCCCGGGGCCGGAGAAGGTGCCTGCCGTCAGGGGTCCGACGAGCTCCGGATCGATGCGGGCGACATCCTCGCTGCAAGTGACGCACATGAGCATGCCAAAGGCGATGAGATCGCGCACGCTGCGCTCGGCTTCCAGGGCGGCCTGGGCCACGGCATCCAGGTCACCTTCGTAGGCCCGCTGAATGTGCAGGGGCACACGCCGACTGTCGCGATACATCATGACCCGCAGCCCCTCGGCGAAGCCCTCCCGACCCAGCGTCGCCGGCACTTCTTCGCCGGTCGCCGGATGGCGCACCGTCACCGCCGCCGGTTCCGCCTCCAGTCGATTCAGCACCGCTGCCAGCTTGGACGGCAAGTTGGGAAAAGCCGCGTTGCAGGCCTCCTCTTCGGCACACTCAGCGAAGATGCGCTCGATCGCGAGTTGGGCGCCCCAGGCGTGGTAGAGCGGGTTGGTGAACTTCAGTGGCGCCACGCCGTTGAGGACAGCGCAGCGCACCGTTTCGGGATGCCGCCGCATGTAGACCAGGGCCGCCCGCGTGCCGTACGACCCGCCCATGAGGTTGATCTGGCCGTAGCCCAAGGCGGCGCGGATCTCGTCGATGTCGTCCATGGCGGCGGGCGTCGAGTACCTCCGCAGGTCCGCCTTTAGCTCCAACTCGCGCAGACAGTCGCGAAACGACTCCGGGTCGAAGGCGGGGTTGAGATAGCCGGCCAGGTCATCATCGCCGCCCGGCAAGTCGCAATCGAGGCGCACCGTGCCGCCGGTGCCGCGTTGACTGATGAAGACGATGTCCCGGTCCTGCCGCCAGCTTGCGTCCCGAAAGGCGATGCGGGCGGTGAGGGCGTTCACCCCCGGTCCACCGGCGAGATAGAAGATCGGATCGGGCTGGGGTTTCTCCGACTTGGCGGGGAGCACCAGCACTTCCAGGGCGATCTTGCGGCCCTCGCCTTCGGCGCGATTCTCGGAGACGGGGTACAAGCCGTAGAGCACGACCTCGCCGCTGAGGTTGTCGTGCCGGGCTTCCAGGAAGTCCGCGACGTCGGCCCGCGCCGGGGCTGACCAGCCGCCGATCATGAGAAGTGAAGCGATGAGCGCGCGACGCATGGTGGTTCCTCCCAGATCCAATCCTACCGGAGAGCACCCCTTCGCCGCGAGTCGAGGAAGAACGATCCACAGGGCGCAGAAGAAACGGGGCAGGCCGAAGCCTGCCCCGTGGGTGTGAGCTGCTAACGGTTGGCGCTCGAGGCGCAAGTCTCAATTACGGGCCAAGGCGTAGCCCAGAGAGTGGATGCTGTTGGCGCTGCCCAGCAGGAACTCGCCCATGTCGAGCTGCACCTGGCTGTCGGCGAAGGCCAGATCCGGCGACCAGTTCATGAGGGCGTCGGCCCAGGCCCAACTGGCGTTCTCCGTCATGATGCTGTCGTTGTTGAAGCCGTCGGGCGGCTGGGGAACCTGGTTCGGATTGGCGTAGTCCGCCGCCACCGAATCCATCTCCCGCAGGCCGAAGGTCTCGCCCAGCTCCTTGGCGATGGTGTTGGACAAGGCCGTCGCCAGTTGCTCCTCCAGGCCCAGCATCAGGGGCACCGGCTCGAGCGCCCCATCCACGGCCACGGAGAAGACGGTGGAGTACTTGGGCAGGAACATCACGGCTTCCTGGTTCTTGTTGGCGTTGAAGACATCCACGCCGTCGTTGTAGCCGTACTCGATCGGATCGCGGAAGGCGTCCGGAGCGAAGCTCGAGGTCAGGAAGACGGTGGTGAAGTCCTCGCCCTCGAAGGCGGCGGAACTGGTGGCGAAGGTGATGTCGTAGCCGCTGTAGATGGTCTCCAGACCGTCGAGGAGCAGGCCCAGCACCAGGGCTTCCTGGCCCTTCATGCCCAGCACGCCAAGGTCGAAGCCGTCCAGCGTGGTCTCGCCGTAGGACTCGAGCCAATCGATGGAGCCGCCGTTGGTCTCGATGACCACGTTCTGGCCGCCGTTCGTGGCCGGCGTCTGGCCGTTGCCGTTGCTGACGGTCACCTGCAGGCGGTAGTCCGACTGCTGGTTGCCCTGCACCATGATGGCGTAGATGCGGTCGGAACTGGAATCGCCGGGATTGGCGTTGGGATCGCCCGGCAGGGTGATCTGATAGGAGAAGTCGCTGTCGCCGGTCAGGCGATCGCCTTGGGCATTGATCGTCGGGGCGGCGATCAGCACCGCGTCGCCGAAGCCGGTGGCGGCGGTCACATCAAACACGGCCAGTTCCACGCCGGAGGAGTCGAACGCCGGACTGGCGCTCTGGCCGGCGGTGCTCGATTCGAGGTCGGCGCCGAGTTCGGAGAGCAGCAGCGAGATGTCAACCACGGAGCCGGCGGGCAGAGCCACACCGTTGTTCAGCAGGTAGACATCCGAGTCGTGGAGCAACTCGTTGGGAACGCCCATGCTTCCCGCGAAGCCGATGGCGCTGTCCACGGTCTGCGTCCCGGCTGCGGTGTCCAGCGGCGTACCGATCAGCGTGGGGGCGCCAATGGGAGGCACGTCCAGGAAGCCGGTGTCGCCGTCGCGGAAGTGCAGGATTTCCACTTCGTAGTCGCCGACATCGCTGACGCCCGGATTACCGAGGAAGAACGGGTAGTTGATGATGCCGTGGCTGAACATGGTGGGAGGCAGATTGGGGAAGAGGTTGGCGACGTCGGAGGAGGCGATGGTGAGGTAGTACACCCCGTCCTCCTGGATGACGATGCCGGTCTCCAGGTCGCCGACGCCGGTGGCCCGGGTGCCCAACTCGCCGGTGTCGACCCGCGTGGAGTAGTCCCAACTGCTCAAAGCGTCAATGTCGTTGCTCTCGACGGTGTCGATCGGGTAGTCGTCCGCCGTCCGCAAGGTGTAGCTGAAGAGGCCTTCCGCGAAGACGGTGTTGACCCGGATCACGTCGCCGGCCTGAGCCGTGATGGTGAAGACGTCCGCGTCCAGGTGGGCCGGGTGCAGGAGCACGTCCTGGTCCGGGTGATTGCCGATGGTGCCGGTGAGGCTGGTGACCTCGTTGAGCGGCAACATGTTGTTGGCGGTCAGGTTGACCGGGGAGTAGAGGGTGGCCCAGAAGTCGTCAAAGGGATCGATGGGCGTCTCGTTGACGTCGAGTGAGATGATCGACTGGGAAGCCCGATCGCCGGCGTCGCCGACCAGCACGCCGCGTGAGAAGTCCGCCTCGCCGGCGTCGCCGCTGCTGAAGCCGTCGCCGTCGCCGTCGAGGTAGCTCCGACCGGTGCGGCTGAGCAGGCCGCCCGCCGCCGGGTCGGCCTCGATGCCGATCGTGTAGACGCCGGGCTGGAGGTTGCCGACGCTGCTCAGGTCGTACTCGTGGAAGGACTGGCCCACGTGGGCCGCGAAGGCGACCTCGATGGTCATGGTGTCTTCGTCGTAACTCAGGACGTAGTCCGTGCCTTCCACCAGGGTCGGGGTGTCGAGACTGGGATTGGTGATGGTGAAGGCCGAGGAAATCGTGCCGGTGTTCACATGCTGATCGAAGGTGATGTAGGTCGTGTAGGAATCACCGTCGAGCTCGGTGCGAATGTTCTCAATGCTCAAGGGCAGGACGCTGGTATCGACGCCCATGACGTGGAAGTTCTGCTGGCCGCCCGTGGGAGCGCCATCGACGATCACGTTGCCCACTTCTCCGGTGGCCATGACGCCGTAGGTCTCGGTGCCCAGGTTGCTGCCCACCTGGAAGCCGGCGATGGAGACCGGCCCGATGCGCGAGACGCCCGGGGCGTAGCTGTCGTCGCTGGTGCCGAAGAAGCCGTCGGCGCCGCGGGAGATGCCGGCGACGACGTTGCCGCGGGTGAAGTTGCCGCCGATAGTGACCGACTTGACGTCGCCGTTGGAGAGCACATCGTCGCCGCCGCCGTACCAGCCGTCGGCGCCGACATCCAGGCCGGCGACGAAGCTGAGGGCGTTGGCGTTGCCGGTGACCCGCATCTGGCCGAGATCGTCGCCCGCGGAAACCACCGCCGTGTTGGCGCTGGTGGCGGTGAAGCGGTCGACGTTGCCGCCGGCCCGCACCGTGCCGCGGAAGGCGCCGGCAGTGACGCTGCTGATGTTCTCGTCGACGCTGAGCAGGCCCGTCCAGACGCCGCCGGCGTTGATCGAACCGAAGTGTTGCGCCGTGATGTCGCCGCCAAAGCCGGAGAGGATCGTAGCGGACCCGATCTCGCGCGCCGCCAAGGTGCCGCTCTGGAAGCCGGTTGCCTGGAGGCTGTCGAGGGCGTCGGCGAAGGTCAGCGTGCCTCCGCTGTCGATGTCACCTACCGCCAAGGCGGAGACCGCACCGTCGAAGGAGAGGCCGGCGTTGCCCGTGAGGTCGCCGTCCCAGGTGAGCGTGCCGAAGGACTCGTCCTCCGCACCGATGACGTTGAAGCCGGCCGGATCGAGCCCCAGGTGGGCGAAGCCCGTCCGGTCCTCTTGGCCGGCGACAACGAGGCGGCTGCTCACCGTGAGGGCGCTGCGGCCGTCGGCGCCGTAGATGTTCAGAGCGCTGAGGCGGTCGTCGCCGGTGAAGCCGTTACCGGTCATATCGGTGAAGGTCGGCTCCACGAAACCAGCGCCGCTGTAAGCGATGTTCAAGACCAAGGTCGCCGGGCCGCCGCCATCCGGGTCGGTCACCGAGAAGATGAACTCCTGCGACTGACCCGAGCGGATGGCGTTCGCCGTCGGAGCCGGATCCTCGTCGCTGAACTCGGCCAGCCGATCGAAACCGCCGACCGCGGGGGCGAAGGTGTCGGCCCGCAGGAAGGAGTTGGTGATGACGCCGCCGGCGCTCATCTTGTGGACGCGGGAGAGGCCGTTGGCGACGGCGTCGTCGTTGGGCGCCGCCAGCGGATCAACCGCCCCGTCCACCCCCACGTCCCAGCCCGCCAGGACGTTGACTCGCGTGGAGCCGCCGGCGAGGTTGAGGTCGTCGATGTCGCCGCTGCTGATCAGGTCGTCGCCGCCGCCCAGCACCCCGTCGGCGCCAAGCGATTCCAGACCGGCGACGAAGTTCACGTCCGTGGCCAGGCCGCTGACCGTCGCCTGGTGGATGAGTTCGCCGGCCCCCACCGTGGTGGTGCTCAGGCTGGAGCGGGCGTTGAAGGAATTGATTGTCTGACCGGCATGGACAAACGTGGTGTCGGTGGCGCCGGAGAAGGTCACGTTCTTGAGCGTCTGGTCGCTGCGAACGCTGGCGCCGCTGCTGGTGCCCGTCACCGTGAAGCTGTCAATGTCCTCGTCGGCGTAAGCGGCGCCCGCGAAGGTGCCCTTGATGCTGAGGCGATTGATGCCGCCGTCGAAGGCCAGGAACTGGGCCGTAGCGCCCACATCACCCTGGAAGGAGAGCGAGCCGATGCCGCCCGCCTGCGATTCGATGGTGGCGTCGAAGGCGCCCTTCGACTGGAAGTTGTTCACCGTGCCGGCGAAGACGTAGGAAGCCGTCGAGGGCGACATGGTCACGCCGTCACGCGTCACCACGTCACCGATCCTGACCGTGCCCGTCTGGGCGCCCTGCACGCGGATCTCGGCGTAGATCTGACCGTTGCGGGCGTCGATCTGATTCAGATCCTGAGTGGCGATTATGAACTCGGCATCGGCGCCGGCGGGCAGCAAGGCCGGGTCCGTGCCCACGTTCTCCTTGGCGGAGAAGGTGTAGATGTCGCCGTCCACATCGTAGGTGCCGCGGATGTCCCGCCCCGCCTTGACCGTCTGCAGGTGGGCCTGGCCGTTGCCGAAGGTGGTCAGGCGAACGTTGACGTCGCCCGTCTTGGCCTGCACCAGTTGGATGGGACCGGCAGAGTCGATCTGCACGTTCTGCAGGCGCTCCTTGGCGCTGATCCGGCCGATCTGGCCGTCCGTGCCGTCCGAGCGAATGAGGCTGTTGTAGATCTCGCCCCTCTTGGCCTCGACGCGATCGATGGGGCCGGCGGTCTCGACGGCCGTCGTCCGGATCGAATCCTTGGCGCTGATGCGATCGATGTTGCCCGCCAGGATGTCGCTGGCGAGGAGGCTGCCCTTGGCGTCCAGGCGCTGCAAGCGCCCGCTCACGCCCAGGTCGACGCGAACGAGATTGTTGCCCGCGAACTTCGTCAGGTCGCCGCCTACTTCCATGACGAGATCATGGATGTCGCCCGAGCCCTTGGTCTGGATCGTGTCGGCGTTGCCGCTCACGCGTACGAAGTTGGAGTACTTCAGCGTGTCCTGGATGATCTGCGATCCCAGCGGATTGGCCGTGTCCGGTGCGAAGTAGGTCACCAGGTCCAGGGGATTGTGCGGAGACTCGTCCATGCGGCCGTTCACCAGCGAGTTGGTGAACCTGCCGGCCCGCAGACTGTCGAGATCGTTGCGAACCTCCAGAACGCTGGCGTCCCAGGCGCCCTGACTGACGTCGATGCGACCGACGTTGGCCGCCCGGATCTGCGTGCCGAAGATGTCGCCGCCGCCCTTGACGGTGATGCGGCCGATGTCCTCGGTGTACTGGAACTGCGTGCCGCCGAGCGGATTCAGGAACCAGTCGGAGAGGTTCATGCCGCCGATGTTCGCCCCGACGATGGAAGCGCCGCTCTTGAGTTCGATGCGGTTGATGGCGATGTCTTGGAAGCGATCCTCCAGGGGCTGGCCCGGGGCCCCCTGGCCCTGATCGTCGCCCACGTCCGCGCCGGTGGCGATCACCAGACCGGCCAGATCGTTGCCAGCGCCGCTACCGGTGATGCGATCGATGTAGCCGTCCGCGAAGATGCCGGCCCGCGCCAGGCTCGACTCACCCGGCCCCATGAGACCGGAGCCGATGTCGACGCGATCGATGACGTCGGCGTAGACGGAGCCGATGATGCCGTCGAAGCCGTTCACGGGAATCTTGTTGTCGGAGTTCACCGTCAGGCGATGCAGGGTGCCCGCCTCGACGATGACATCGCCGGCAGCCCCGGCGAGCTTCACCGTCTCGACATCACCGGTGCGGACGATGAGGCCATCCAGCCAGGCATCGAAGGGAGCCACGAGGAGATTGCCGGTGTCACGCACATAGATGGTCCCCCCGGGCGCTTCGGTGACACCGTCAGCGTTTAGACCGATCCAGGCGCTCAGGCGCTCCAGGCCGACGCCGTTGGTCTGTGTCCGGCCCAGGTCGCCGTGACGAATGTCCAATTGGTCCAGACCGGCCACATCGATGCTGACGATGTCGCCGCCCGGAGTGTCGTTGCGGATCAAGCCGAGGGAGTTGGTGCCTCCCCCGTCGCCGGCGTCGCTGGCGAAGCCTTCGATCCGATAGACATCGACTTCACCCCTACCGCGAATCTCGATCTTCGTTTCTTCCGAAGCCGAGTTCACCCGGATGCGCCCGATCGAGGCCACCGAATCCTGGCGGTTGTTCTCAATCACCAAGTTCGCCCCATCCAGAAGCACCGCGTCAATGCGGGAGACCGCCACGCCCTCGGAGCCATCGATCTCCATGAAGTAGACCCGGGCGCCCGAGGTCTCCGTGGCGCCGGCCAAGCGAATCGTCACATCGCCACCGGCGTCGTCCGTGAAGGTGACGTGACTGGTGAACTCGTCCAGGACGACAGCGAAGCTGCCGGGCACGTCGTTGAAGAGCGAGTTGGGAGCGTCGATGAAGCGGATGTCGCTTCCCGTGCCGGTCGTGATCACCGGGTTGGAGCCGATGATGCCGTCCAGCGGCGTCTCCAGGGCCTCGAGGCTGTCCAGCACCTGGGGCTCGCCGTCGTCCTCACCGCGGGTGTAGGCATCAACGATCAACTGATCAAAGCTGCTGCGGTCACCGATGGTGAAGAAGGCGCTCGTGCCACGCAGGTGCTCGCCGATGTGCACCGTGCCGATGCTGCCGTCGACCTCGATGCCGGCGCTCGCGCCCTTCGGCTCGTCGTCATCAACGGCGTCGGTCTCGGTGGCAAAGCTGCCGGTGATGTTCATGTAGCCCAGGCTTCCCGCCTGGATGAAGGAATCCCAGAAGTCACCCTCGTTGCCGTCGTCGACGAAGAGGGAGTAGCCGGCCATGACCATGCCGATGTGACCCGGGGCGTTGAAGGTCACGCCCGCGATGTCGCCGCCGGCGGTGATGCCGTAGATGTTGCCCGCCGAGGTCACGCCGTCGAAGCCACCGACGAGGTTGTCGATATCTCCGTCCAACTGGGCCCCGAGGATGGAGGCGACATCTTCCGCGTCCGCTCCATCAATGCCCTCGACACCGATCCCCGCATCCTCCGTCGCCTGGCCCGAGGTGATGTAGCCGATGCTGCCGCCCTTGGTCTCGATGGCGGCGCTGCCCAGCAAGATCATGGCGGAGCCGCTGCGCACCTGGCCCAGCGTCACCGGCGCCAAGCCCTGCATTTGCAGCGTGTAGGGCACGGTGGTGACGGTGGCGCTCGCCCCCAGGCTCAGGAAGAAGACGCCGGTGTACGGCGCCGTGAAGTCGAAGTGAATCCGGCCCGCTTCCATGGTCGCCAGGATGTTGCCCTCGCGATCCTCAACCGTCACGACCGGCTGCCCGCGCAGGATCTGATCCTGCGAGGACACCTGCTCGTTGTAGTACGACAGCGACACCGTCTCGCCGCCGGTGGCCGCGAAGGAGTAGTAGTCGGTGGTGTCGCCAGCCGCATTGTTCAGCCAGCCGGCCACCTCGACGGCCGTCGTCGTGCCGCCCACGAACTGGGCCGACCCCACCGTGTCGTTGGTCAGGGGCACGCCGCCATCGGTGTACAGCGTCATGCCGCGCCGCTGCGAATCGCCCGCCAGGGGATCGCCGAAGTGCAGGGCGTTGGCAGACCCCTGCATCGCCATGCCAGGTCCGCGGTGGTAGCTGTAGCTGTTCGCCGTGTAGGCCCGCTGACGCCCGGAGGCCGGATCGACCTGGATCGTCAAGTCGCCCCCAGAGTGCACCGCTTCCGATTCCACCACGCGCAAGGCGTCCAGAGCCGGACGCTCTTCCAGATCCCCCACCTCGCCCAGCACCGTTACCTGCGAATAGAGGACGCGGCCAACATTGAGTTCGCGCAGCGTCCGCCCCACCTCAATGATGTTGCCCGAGTGGATCGCCGGGGTGAGATTCTGTCCAGTACTGTTGAAGAGATAGGCATCTTCCTTCTGATCACCGCCATCGGTTTCGCCACGCGAGTGGAAGCCGGAGTTGGTGGCGATGTTAATCAGGCCCGCATCGCCAGCAATGATCAAGTCGCCGGCCAGGAAGCCCGCCGAGAACGTCTCGATGCTGCCGTCGAGGATGTTCCGGCCGTACACATGCCCGTCGATGACGATCCGGTCGACCGACTGGCCGCCCTTCGCCTTGATGCCTTGCGTGGGCTGGGTGTAGCTGGCGCTGTAGTCGGCGTAGAAGTTCAGGGCGTTCACCGTGAAGGGACGCACCGAGGGAGCCCCGATGCGAATCGCGCCTGATCCTTCCAGGTCCTCCAGGTTCTCCGGACCGTCCTCGATCACGAGCGGGTCCCACATCTCGAAGTCCGCGATGTGCCCGCGGAAGCCCGGCTCCAGAAGGTAGGCGTCGTTCTCCGTCAGACTCACGTTGATCGAGCCCGCCGTCACCGTCAGGCGGGTGTACTGATCCGCGCCGGTGAACTCGATCGAGCCGATGCCATAGTTGTAGAGAGGCAGGGGATCGGCTTCGCCTTCAATCTGCCAGAGCACCTGCACGTTGCGCGCGATCGAGGGGTCCTCTCCCTGCAGCCAGTAGGGCGACTCGTTGTCCGGACGAGTCATGACGATATCGAGCACCGGCACTTCTTCATCGAGCAGCGGCGTGTCCAGGGCCGTCGGCTCCAGGTCCGCTAGCAACACGTCGATGTAGGGAATCGCGGGGAGATCCGGCGCCTGGACGAAGTAGTCGTTCTTCGCCGTGTCGTGCTCGATGGGCAGGTTGAAGACGCGGCCCGGGATGATCGTCGAGCGATCGATGCCAATGAGCGGCGAGTTCAGGTCCGCCTGCGGCGTCGTGGCCGGGCTGGCGTAGCTGGCGTAGGTGAAGCCCGCGTACTCCGACTGGGCGTCGTGGCGCTGCACCATGGTGTAGACGCCGCCGCGCGTCGCCGCGAAGTTGAAGAAGGCGTGATCGGGGTTGGTCACGGCGTTGTAGGGATCGATCGAGCCGACCACCAGGTCCAGGGCGGCGTAGGTCTCGTTCATCCGGAAGTCGACGTGCGGATCCACGTTGCCGATCTCGATCGAGGCCGGCCCGCGATAGAAGGGATCGAGTTCCAGGGCGCGAAGCGTCGCCCCCGAGGTGAAGCCCTGCGTCAGGAAAGGCGTGGGCTGGTTGCCCAGGAAGGTGTCTTGCAGGAAGTCGGGCTGGGTGTCGGGGCGGTTGAGGTCGGAGTCGACGTAAGGATCGGCGCCCGGGAGATTCGAGTCCAGGCCCCAGAACACCGCCACGCCGCCCGGGATCAGGGTGTTGGCCAGCTCCGTGCCATTGGAGGTGAACACGGAGATGCCGGGGTACATGTTGCCCTTCAGGGCCAGGGCGATGTCCAGGGTTCCATCCAGGTCGATGTCGCCGACCGCCACGGCCGCCGGATTGCTGTCGTCGGCGATGGGGTCGACGATGCCGTCACCGTCCATGTCGGCGATGGCGTTGAAGAACACCGGCCGCTGCGTGGACAGCATGTAGTTCGGATCGCGCGAGCCGTCCCCGTCCCCGTCGTCCAGGCCGAAGATGTACTTGTCGTCGCCGCCGGGGTCCGGCTGCCCAAAGAAGACCCAGACATCGTCGGAGCCGGCGTGCGTCACCACCATGTCCGGCGTCCCCGGGTCATCCGGGTCGGCCGGCGCCGCCCCGTGCGCCTGCTGCATCAGCAGGCTGGTCGGCTCAGAACCAACCGCGTAGATGTCATCGCCCTGGAAGGTCTCTGAGAGCGTGATGGTCAGCGTCGGAATCGTCTCCGTCAGGCCCATGTCGGCCGCGTTCAGACGATACGGCGACAGCGCGTCCAGCTCCGCCAACTCGTCCGGCGTCAGCAGGCTCTCATCCGTACCGAAGAGACGGTGGTCGCCGTCCATGCGGAACTGCAGGAAGTGGTTGCCATTGCCCGCCGCATCCTGCAGCATCTCGATGCTCAGCTTGCCGTAGGGGAACTGGTACACCTCGCCTTGATCGTCGAGATTGTCGGAAGCCGGCGTCAAGAAGGCGTTGGTGTCGGTATCGATCCGCGTGTCGAACTTGCCGTCGTCGTCGAAGTCGCCGATGACGACCGTGCCGTTCGCCAGGGTCTCGCTCGTCATGAACAGGTTGAGGTTGTAGCCGGTGTCCGGGTCGGGCTCCTGCCCGCCCATGAGCAGGGTGACGCGGGTGACGAACTGGTCCGGGTTGGCGGTCACGGCGTCCAGGAGGGTCTGCGGAAGCCGGAAGGTGAGCACGCCGCGCCCGGTCTCGCCGCCGCCCCGGCCGACCACGATGGTGTCGTCGCCGTTGTTGCCGATCCCGTCGCCCACGCCGTCGTTGTCCGCGTCGATGAGCGTCACGTCGCTGAGCGAGCCGCTGATCGTGAAGACATCCCGACTCGTCTTGGCCGTCGTCACCCGCTGCACGGTCTCATCGCCGTAATTCAGCACCCAGATGTCGCCCTTGTCGTCGATGCCCACATCGATGGGCTGATCCCCGACATCCACCAGCGTCGCCGGGCCGAAGCCCAGCCAGTTGTATTCCTCGCTATCCGGGTCAACCAGCTCCTCGCCCAGGTTCTCGTAGATGGCGACGTTGTCCGTGTCGCGATAGGTGACGATGATCTCAGGGAACTCATCCCCGGTGAGATCCGCGACGGCCAGACCGCTGGCGCCAGCGGGCCCGAACTGCATATAGGTGATCGCCTGCTGCGCCGGCACGGGGGCGCCGTCCACCTCGTTCTCCAGATCACCGAAGGTGCCGTCCGGCTCCGCGGGCGTGACCTCGCCGGTGTCATCATCAATGCTTTCCGCCTCACCCAAACCGAACTGCCAGGTCACCGCGTTGGGCCCGGCGGCGTTCACCGTGATGATGTCAGCCAGCCCGTCACCATTCAGATCCCCCACCACCGACTCGATCGAGTCCGTGCGGGCGCCGACCGCGTCGTCAGGATCCGTGGCGTAAGCCGCCGAACCCGAGGGGGCGAACTCGTACCCGTCCGGTCCCAAGTTCCCATCCGGGCTCTCCAGGATCGCCTCGAAGGTCGCCCGCGGCGGGGCCAGCGATTCGGCCGTGGGACGGAAGTACAGGTCCCGGCCAAACAGGTCCTTGATCTCCACCGACGCACCCGGCGTGCCCGAGAGCACGAAGCGCACACCGATGGCCAGCGACGCGACTTCCGTGTCCGGCTCGTAGGTCAGGGCCGGCTGGGCGTACCAGGTGAAGAAGACCGCCTCCGGGTAGCCGTCCGCATCCAAGGCCGGCCCCAGGGGACTATCCGCATCCGGAACGGTCAGCGTCGTCAGCAGACGACGCTCTTCCAGCAGTTCGAGGACGGGCTGCTCCGAGGCGCGATCGGCGCGACCGGCCAGCGAGAGCAAACGACGCGACTGACGACGATAGGGGCTCTTTGCCATGATGACCCTGTCCTCTACGTTCTCTGGCGAAGCACAGCGGCTGTGCGGGGAATGACAACGACTCTCCGTTCGGGGCAAACCCCAAACGGGTTCCCGATCAACAAGAGGGATCTGCGACGACGCGGGCGACCTGCGACCTGAACCGGCTCGAACTGTCGGATGAACTCATTCATCAACGATAAATCCCAGTGCAACGATACCGTCCACTGGCGTCGCCAAAGCATGCCGGAAACTACTCCAACAACCGGGTGTACGCAAGGTTCAGAGCGGTCCGGCACGGGCGTTGCCGCAACTCTTCAACGAGCAGCACCCGCCCCCTACTGCGATTCGAGCAAAAAAAACCCCGCCCCCATGCTCGCATCGGCCTGCATCCATGCATCCGCCCTCCGCGCATACCCCCGACCCGCCGCCTCGGGTACAGTTTTGCAGACCATGCCCACTCGTATCCACGCTCCTTCATGAACACCACAACGGACAATCCGATCCCCGATATCCCCGGTTGGGAAATCGTTGACCTCTTGGGGCGAGGCGGCATGGGAGCCGTCTACCGGGCCCGCTCCAAGACGCTCAGCCAACTCGTGGCTCTCAAGGTCATCGACCCGCTCTACGCCAGCCAACCCGCCTTCCGCCACTGCTTCCTGCGCGAGATCAGCACCAGCGTCGCCCTGCACCACGCCCACATCCTCCCCATCCTCAACTTCTCCCCCGATCCGGACTCCGGCTCGCTCTTCTTCGTCACCCCAATCGTCGGCACCGAGGACTGCCGTTCCCTCGCCGACCTCATCGCCAGGAACGGCAAGCTCGATCCCGGCCTCGCCGCCTCCCTGCTGGCCCAGGTCGCCGACGCCCTCGCCCATGCCCACAGCCTCGAGAGCCCCCTCATCCACCGCGATGTCAGCCCCTCCAACATCCTGCTCAAGACCACCCGCAGCGGCTCCTACCACGCCTTGCTCGCCGATTTTGGCATCGCCTTCCCCGGCACCCAGGAAGCCCGCGAGGCGGTGACCGATCCCGAGAGCCTCATCCCCTCCGCTGGCAAGCCCCAGTACATGGCCCCCGAGCAGTTCGACGATGTCGAGTTCGGGCCCATGACCGCCAGGACCGACCTCTACCAGCTTGGCATCGTGGCCTACGAGTGCCTCGCCGGCGATCTGCCCTACCAGGAGACCAACCCCATCCGCCTGAGCGACTGCCACCGCCGGGCCGAGGTGCCGCGTCTCACGCCCGAGCAATGCCCCGATCCCCGCTGGCGGCAACTGGTGACGGAACTGCTCGCCAAGAAGCCAGGCGATCGGCCGGAGGATGCCGCGACGGTGCGCAACCGTCTCTTCGACATCGCCCGTGAGCCGCAGGTGGACCTGCCTGAGCCGCCGGCAGTCGAGAGGAAGCCCGAGTCGGAGGAACCGAGCCCGCATCCTCTCCCGCCGACGCTTCCTGAGACGCCGTCAGCCACCTCCACACCCCTACCCGCTCCCGACTCCGAAGCGCCGACGGACATCCTGCCGCCTCCTTCGCCGACGATGACGCGCCGCCCGACGCCGGCGACGGTCGTGCAAGCCGCCCGCCCCACGGACACGGCGCCTCTCGCGACAGCCCCGCGTCCCAGACGCAAGGTCGGCCGCTGGGTCTTGCTTCTCCTCGGCCTGCTCATCCCGGTCGCGGTGCTGGCCTTCCAGTTCCGGGCCAGTCTGTTCGGCCCGGGTCCCGATCCCACGCCCATTGTGCGGGACGATCCGGTCAGCCCCACCGACACGGATCCCGCAGCCGACGACAGTGAGGAGCCCGCGGAAGACACCGGCGAGACCACGAACGAGGACACGCCGCCAGTTGCCGACGAGACCGGGGAGGAAACGACCGGCCCCGTCACCCCTGACGATCAGGAGGTCGCTGACAACGAGGAAGAGCCGGGCGACGACTCGCCTGATTTGTCCGCCGCCCCGCTGGAGTACCGAGTGGGGCCAGAGCAACGGCGCTTCGAGGAGTTGCTGGCCCGGGCCTGCCGTCGCTTGGAGCTCACCGACGCTGAGATCGAAGCCGTGCGCTCAAGCGGCTGGTCACCTCCCCAGGACACCCCACACGAGGCGCTCGACAACCTTCTTGCGCTGGCACAACCCGCCTTCGCCAGTGCGACGAACACACGATCGCTGTACGAGAAGGGACCGGAGTCGCTCAGAGAAGCGCTGGCGGCGTGGATACGGACGGAGCAAGCCTTCGCTGACTGGCGCCAGCACTGGGAAGCACAGCAATCTCGCTCGCTGCTCATCTCGCTCAACCTTCGCAGTCACCGCGATGAGCACGGCCAACAGGTCGGCGAACGCGAGATCCTGGTGACGCTCACCAGGGTCGGCAGTGACGAAGCCGCGGCCGAGCTGACCTTCGACACCGTGGTTGACTCCTTCTTCCCCATCACACAGAGCGCCGGCGGAAACAGGCCGATCACCGGTCCACATCGCGTTCAGATCACCACGACAGACCGCCTGCAGACCTTCCGCCTGGACACCTCCGGCGCGGATCCGGTCGAGTCCGACGTCTTCGATTTCGGCGGCCAGTTCCCGCCGTACCCCGTGAGCGAGTCAGGCTCACCGACGATTCAGCCCTGGTACGTCATCGACCTCACGGATGAGGAACGCCAGACACTGCGCCTTCGGCGAGCGGATGTTCGCATCGGCACGCTGCGTGAGGAGGTCACGGCGTTGCTTGCCAAGGGTGCGGTGATCTACGCGGATGTCGAGGAGAAGTCGCGGCAGGCCGGCGAGAGAAAGCCCCAACAGATGAGCGAGGAAGAGCATGACCAGGTCAAGGGCGACCTCCTCCGCGACGTGAATGACCTCTGCCTCGAGTGGGATGGGACGATCCTGGCCCCGGTGAACAACCTCCTCGACGAACTCTCCTCCCTACGCTCCGACCTGGCCCCACTCGGGCAGCAAACGATCAACCTCGGTGAGCTGGGCACGTTTATCTCGAAGAGTCGCGACGACCTCTCAGAGCAGGACCCGAACGTCGCTCGCGAGGAGGTGCTGCGAATCATCCAAGGGCGGAAACTCCAAGGCGACGAGGACGACGGCTAATCATCCCCCATGCCCCACCTGCAGCGGACACAACTCTCTGCCCAGATCCAGCCCGCCGCCGGCTACCGACTGCAAGCCGTCTCCGTCGAGGGGCGCACGGCCGGCTTCGCCCTCCAGCCCGGCAAGGAATACCTGCTCACCCGCGAGAAGGCCGCCGCCGCCGATCGGAAGATCGCCCCCGACGCCGAGCCGCTCGCTGTGGGCTTCGGGCTGCCCGAAGTCTCCGCCTGCCACGCCTTGCTGCGCATCGAGGGCGATTGCCTCATCATTCGCGACCTGGGCAGCACCAACGGCACCTTCGCCGCGGACGGCTCCACCCCCATCACCGACCAAACCCACCTACCCCTGCCCACGACGATCCACCTGGCCCAGGAAATCGTCAGCATCACCGTCACCCGCCCCGCCACCGACGGCACCGCGCCCTTGCAGCAAACCCGACTCGATCTCCGCGAGCTGCGCGTGGGTGACTCGCTGACAATCGGGCGCGGCGAGGACTGCGACCTCGTCCTCGATCACCCCTCCATCTCCCGCCGACATTGCAGCATCGAACGCACCAGCGCCGCCTTCCACCTGATCGACCACGGCAGCTTGAACGGCACCTACCTCGCCGACGCCCCCATCCGCGGCCGCACGCTCCTGCCCGAACCGGCCTCGATTCGCCTGGGGCCCTTCGCCCTGACGCTGGCGGGTGATTCGCTCGCCGCTTCCGCCTCGCCCGGCCTGCCCCTAGCGGTACGCCATCTCACCTGCACCGTGCCGGCCGGGCGCGGCGCCCGCCGAACCATCCTCCGCAACGTCGGCTTCACCGTGAAGCCTGGCGAGTTTGTCGCGGTCATTGGCAGAAGCGGCAGCGGCAAGACGACACTCATCAACCGCCTCGCCGGCGTCACCGGCGGCGGCCAGCGCGGCGGCGTCAGCATCGGCGACTGCCCCATCCCCGAGGACCTGCCCCGCCTGGCCCAACTGGTCGGCTACGTGCCCCAGCGCGAGACCCTGCACGCCCGCCTCACCGTCCGCCAGGCCCTCGACCACACGATTGGGCTCCGCAGCCCCGACCCCATCGCCCCCGCCGACCGCCTCGCTCGCATGCAGGCCGTCCTGCGCGATCTCGAACTGCCCGACAAGCTCGACGCCCGCATCGCCAACCTCTCCGGCGGCGAGCGTCGGCGGCTCTCGCTGGCCGCGGAACTCCTCGCTCAGCCCAAGATCCTCTTCCTCGACGAGATCACCTCCGGCCTCGACGCCAGCACCGAACGCTCCCTCATGCGGATCTTCCGCAGTCTCGCCGACGCCGGCACAACCATCGTCTGCATCACCCACCACGTCGAGAACGTGCACCTCTGCGATCGGGTCGCGGTCCTGGCCCAGGCGGAAGAGGACGGCGCGGGGGCGCTCGCCTTCTTCGGCACGCCGGACGCCTGCCTGGCCCATTTCGGCGTGGACCGCTTCGCCGCCGTCTTCGATACCGCTGCCCCGGCAGGCGCTGCCGACAGCGGAGCCACCGCCCAACCCCTCGCCAGCCCGGCAGAGAAGATCGCCGTCCGCCGCGTCTCGCGCTGGCGGCACTGGCGCCTGGTCCTGCACCGGCAACTGCAATTGCTCCGCGCCGACCCGCGCGCCCTGGCGCTGCTCATCGGTCAGCCGCTCCTGGTGGGCCTGATTCTCCTCATCGCCTTCGCCAACCTTGACCCCCGGGCCTACGGGCCCGGCAGCGATGTCTGGAAGGTCGCCTTCCTCCTGGCGGTCGCCACGGTCTGGTTCGCCACCGCCGCCGCCGCCCGCGAGGTCGTCTCCGAACGGCCGGTGCTGGAGCAGGAGCGTCGGGCCGGCCTGCATGTCTCGTCCTACCTGGCGGCGAAGCTGTGCGTGCTGACGGGCGTGGGACTCGGGCAAGCCGTGCTGCTGCTGGCGCTCGCGCGCCTCCTGCCGGCCGATGCGACCGCGGGGTTCTTCTCGCCCTGGCGCGGCATGACGCCGTTGCCCGAGGCGCTGCTGCTGCTCACCCTTGCTTCCGGCGCCGGGGCCGCCTCCGGGCTGCTGCTCTCCATCCTCGCCCGCTCCGCACGGCAGGCAGCGACGCTGGTGCCCTACCTGCTCTTGCCGCAGATCATCCTGGGCGGGGCTCTCGTACCGACGGTGCTCGACGGCTCGGCCGGCGGCGTCATCCGCAGCTCGCTCGGGGCGCTCCTGCCGGTGAATTGGACCTACGCTGCCTTGCGTATCCACGAGACCGATCTGCCGGCAGCGACGAACCTGGACCCAGCCCTGCCGAGCGCGGGGGGGGATCCCTGGGTCGCCTTGGCGGTGAATCAGCAGGGCATGGACTGGTACCTCGACGGCCGCGCCTTCGCCGACCCCGCCTTCTGGCTGGCCCCGGCGGTGCTTCTGGCCTGGGGCCTGGTGGTCTTTGCCGCCGCCGCCATCCTGCTGCGTCGTCGCTGCCCCCGGCAGAACAGGACACCCTGAGGGGCCGAAAAAAGGTGTCGGCCGAAAAAGGTGTCGGATACCTTTTTCTGGTCCTGGTTCGCTCCGAAGCGGCGGGGACCCCGAACGGGCAAGAAAAAACCGCGCTGCCCTGGCAGGCAACGCGGCATCGGTCTTCTCTCAATCGTCCCTCGGTCGGCTCAGCCCTCTTCGCCGACGATCAATGGCAACAGGTAGGACGAGGGCAGGTTCAAGGCGCCGGCGGTGGCGGCGGCGGTCGTCGCCAACTCACCCTGTGACTCCTGCACCAGCGTCAGCAGTTCCTCGACCTGTCGTTCCTCCAGCAGGTTGCCGAAGAGACGAGCCGAAGCGGTCACTTTGTTGAGCAGGGCGATCTGCTCGCCGCCCGCGGCGTTGATCGCCGCGTCCATCAGGGCCACTTGCGAGCGGTGCTCGTCGATCAGCGACAGCACGCCGGCGATCGCCAGACGAAGCTCGCCCCCGGTCTTGCCCAGGGCATCCTCGAGCTGCCGGGCCGCGTCGCTCACATCGAAGATCGGATGACGGGCAACGGCGAGATCGTGCAAGGCGTCCAGAGCTCGCAAGGCGTAGGCCTCCGACTCTTCGACGCTGAGCAGCCCACCTGCCACGACCTCCATCATGTTCGTGATGGCGGCCTCACGCGCCGCGATTTCGTCCTTGAGGCGGATCACGTGCGTCGCCGGATCGGAGCGGAACAACTCCGCCAGGTAGGCTCGGTCGGCGGTCTCCGCCAGCACCAAGAGCGGTGCGGCAGCGACCTTGTCACGCAGACGAATCTGCTCGACCTGCTCTTCGATGGTGTCGCGCTGACCGGCGAGGAGCACCAAGTCCAGGCCCGGCGTCCCCGTCAGCGACTCTTCCAGGGCGGCCAGACTCGCCGCCGGCTGCAGTACGTCGAAACCCAGGTTGCGGGCCGTGGCGGCCAGTTCCAACTGGATCTCACGATCGGAGGTGATCACGGCGGCATAGTTCGTGCCCGCCGCCCGAATGGCGCTCGCCAGCTCCGGCACCACGCGACTCGAACGGGGAAACTCCTGCGTGGGCATGGCCGCAGCCAGCGTCAACGCCGCTTCCGCCTTCACCCGGCGATCCGGATACATCAGGGCTCGGGCAAGCGGCTGCCCGTCGCCCTCGGCTTGCCAGAGATTCTCCGCCCCGGCTGTCCGCGACAGCGCCTCGATGGCCCGACGGGCCAGAGCAGTGTCCGACTCTTCCAAGGCGCCGGCCAGCACCGGCAGCACCGAGCCCGGGCCGGCGGCGACGGCGTAGTACATCGGCTCACGCATCTGCGGGCCGTAGGTCGGGTCCTCGTAACCCTCCGGCAGGTTGATCTCACGCTTGAAGTTCGAGGAGATCCAGCCGGACAAGGCCACCTGGTTGTTCGGTTCGTTGATCAGGGCCCGCTGGAACTGCCGCATCGCCTGCACCGGGTAGAAAATCTCGGTGCGGACGGCGGTGGCGATCAGGCCGGTTCTCGGCTCAAAGCGCCAGACGAGCTGGTATTCCTCACCGGGGAACGACAACAGGCTGCGATCGCGGGCCAGGTACCGCCCCGCCAGCTCGATTTGCAGGTCGGCCAGCGAAGAATCGGGGCCACCCAGGCCGCTGATGTTGCCCAGGGCCATGGCGAGGGCCCGGCGGACGGCGGCGTTCTCCGCGTTGCTCCAGGCCTCGTACATGGCCGGCACGCTCGTGGGGTAGGCGATCTCGCCCAGGACGCTCGCCAGGCTCTCCTGCAGCTCTGCTTCCAACTGGGGCAGCGCTTCGCTCAGGGGCACCACGCAGCGGCCGCCCATCAAGCGGAAGGTCTGCATCAGCTCCGCCTTGAGAATGGGATTGCCCCGATCCATGAGGGCGCTGAGCATGTAGGGCACGGCGAATTCGCCCGCCTCGACCAGGCGTTCGCGGCCCAGGGCCACCGAACGCTGTCCGCCCAGGAGCATGCGAATCGATTCCTGGATGCGTTCCGGCTCACGAGCCCGGGAGCGATAGCCCGCTTCCATGCGTACTTCCAGAGCCCCGGCGACTTCCAGCAAGTCCTCGCTATCGTCCTGCCGCAGACCCAGGCGGATGGCCTTGCGGAAGCGATCCGGCTCGCGCAGAGCGCTGAGCAGTTCCGCCAGCTCCTTGTCGGAGAGGCCGGAATTCAGCAGCACTTCGCCATTCGAGGCGGCCAGATCGTGCTTGCCGATAATGACGTAGTGGATGAAGTTCTCAAGGAGCAGCTTGTCGCTCGTCTCGTTCTGCGCGAACGTGGGCACAGCCGCCACGATCACAACCAAGGCGCCCAACCAGAGCCGGTGGTGGTGCAGGAATCGTCGAAACACGAGGTTCTCCTTGGCCGATCGCCTTGCCGGGGCTCACTTCGATCCCGCGGATCGAGGCAACACCTGGTGCTACTAAGAGGAATCCATCTTGTCCGCAGTGGCGGATTAGGGACTGTACCGGGCGCGCTGGCAGGGTGTCAACGCGGCCAAACTCAGGCCGGCCCGCCCTACCAGCCCGGCTCGCAAGCCCCGTCGGGGGCGGCAGCAACGTATTGAGCCAGGTCGAAGCAAGAACAGCCTGATGCGGTCAGGCCGCACGGTCCGAGAGCCACGCCATCGCCCCCCTCAAGCGATTCTCGACCTCGTCCGGTAAACCCAGCCCCGGCCCGGCCGCTCGATGACGGAGCCCCGCCAGGTCCGATTCCGATGACCGATAGGAATTGCCCGGACGCCGTCGTTGACCGGGGCGGGCCCGAGGTATCGGTCCCAGGAAGCGGCGGCCCGAGGCATTTGCCGCAGGCAGCTTCATTTGCGGTGAATCCCGGCACCTTCCGAACCGATGCACTAGCCGGAGTGATCCGCCCCACGCGGAGGGGCCCGAACGCGAACCTGAAAGATGTAGGCTTGCCATGCGTCGCGAGAAAGATGTTTTGACTACCGGTGAAGTCGCCAAGATCTGCAATGTCGCCCCCCGAACCGTCAGCAAGTGGTTCGACTCCGGGCAACTGCGGGGATATCGCATCCCCGGATCCAAAGATCGGCGTATCCCCATCAACTCACTCATCCGCTTCATGAAGGCCCACAACATCCCCTTGGATGGCCTGACCAGCGGAGCAACCCGTGTCCTGGTGATCGACGACGAATCCGAGGTGGTGGAGACGATCCAATCGCTCCTCACCGAGCAGACCAACTACGAAGTGCACATTGCCGACACCGCCTTTGCCGCCGGCTTGGAATGCGAGAAATTCCGGCCCCACGTCCTCCTGCTCGATTTGCACATCGGCAGCGGCGACGGCAAGGCCATCTGCGACCTGGTGCACAACAACGATGACCTGCAGTTCACCCGCATCATCGCCATGAGCGGCAAGCTCACCGAGGGACAGGCGACCCAGTTGCGGGGGCAGGGATTCGACGGCTTCCTCAAGAAGCCCTTCACCATCCGCCAGGTGGTGGATGAGATCGAAAAGGTCAGCGCCTTGGTGTACTGACCCGTCCGTAGAGACGAACGAGACCGAATCGCCACGAAGCCCGCCGCCGACCAGCGGCGGGCTTTCGCGCGCCGCGGGCGTCCCCCCAAAGAAACGAGGACGAGGTCCTCGGGGACTCGACCTACTCCCCGCCCTCCAGCCGTTTCACGCCGATCGCCCGGAAGGCCACCGGGTCGCCGTGCCCAGCGAAGCCGAAGTGGCCTTCCCTCCGCGTGCGGCCGGCGAAGTACTTGGCGTCGTACATGAACTCGGTGATCGCTGCCGTGTCGACGTCCAGGATGACCGTGCCGTTCAACTCCACCGTCAACTGCGCCCCCTTGGCGGTCACTTCCTGGTAGTTCCACTCCCCCGCCGGCCGCAAGTACCCGCGATGAGCCGCCGCCTGGGCGTACATCGAGCCGTGGTACTGCCGGGGGTCGAGGCTGGCGAAGCTCTCGTGCGTGTTATCGAGCACCTGCAGTTCGCACATGCCCACGTAGGCCGTGTCCCCCTCGCCGGGATAGCGGATGGCCAGGCCGTTGTTGCCGCCGGGCGGGATGCGAATGTCAAGCTGGGCGACAAAGTCGCTGAAGCTGGCTTCAGTAAAGAGCGTGCCGCCGTGCCCGGGCATGCACTGAATCGCGCCATCCACCACCTCGTAGCTGCCGGTCGCTCCCAGCCAGCCTTCCAGGTCCGTGCCGTTGAAGACGGACTCGAAGCCGGGCCGGGCCTCCACGGTCCGGGCCGGCCCGCCCTGCCGCAAGAGCGCGTTCGCCTCCTCGCCCTCGATCTCGCGCAGGAAGACGTCGCGCCAGCGAATCTCCCCGCCATGCGTCTGCAGTTGGATCGGCCCCACGCGCGGCACGGGCAGCGAGCGATCGAAGTAGTTCTCCAACCGGGCGTGATCGACCACGAGCTCGCCGTTGAGCCAGACCGTCACCCGCTCGCCCAGCATGATCAGGCGAACCTGGTTCCATTTGCCGAACGGCTTGTCGGCGTGCACCAGCGGATCCTTGCCCGCCGCCCCGCCGCTGTTGTTCCAGAGGCCCCCGGATCCCTTGTCCGCACCGATGCCCCATTTGCCGCCTGCCTCGGTGGTGTCCCAGATCTGCACCTGGGGCACGCCGCGCAGGTAGATGCCCGAGTCCGCCTGGGCGACCGTCTTGTAGTCGAGCCGCAGCTCGAAGTCGCCGTAGTTCTTCTCGGTGGTCAGATACAAGCCGTGGCCGTCGTTGACCAGTTCGCCGTCCTCGACGCTCCAGTGCTCGCGGATGTCGGCAAGGCTGGCCTCTTTCTTCGCTGCAAAGTCTTCCTCGGACAGCGCCATCCAACCGCGCGGATCTTCCGTGCCGGCGCCCCACCAGCCGTCCAGGTTTTCGCCGTTAAACAGGGCAAGGAAGCCGGCGGGTGGTTTCAGCTCCTGGCGCTCCGTTTGGGCAAAGCCCATCAGGATCACGAAGGCCGCCGCGACAATGCTGCTGAGAAGAACGCTCTTGCTACCACCGCATCCGCATGCACAGGACATGGCTGTTCCTTTCCGGCCGACGATCGTCGGTCTTTCGGCGCGAAGCGCGCTGAGAGCATGATACGGCACGGTTCGGTCCAGGTGTGGCTGCGATCCACGGACCTTGGCGTGGAACCAAGGCTGGTACGATGCCGCCATGAACACGCGACACCGCTCCACGCCGACCCTCGCGACCCTGCTTTGCCTCGTCGGGCTCCTCTGCCTGCCGCTCCACGCCCGCGCCGTTCAGGACGCCGAGCCAGCGGACAACATCGGCCACAATCGCCACACCCACAAGCACGGCGATCCCCACCCCAAGGGCCCGGATCCCACGCGCTTCTTCACCAACCGCACCGGCCTGTCGCTCGACCTGCCCGCGGAAGAGGACGCCTTCGTCTTCGCGGTCTTCGGCGATCGCACGGGCGGACCCGTCGATGGCGTTTCCGTCCTCGCCGACGCCGTCCGCGATGTAAACCTGCTCGAACCCGACTTCGTCATCACGGTCGGCGATCTGGTGAACGGCTACAACACCTCGCAAGAGTGGCTGCCCCAGATGCGCGAATACAAGGGCATCATGGACGAACTGCTCTGCCCCTGGTTCCCCGTCGCCGGCAACCACGATGTCTACTGGCGCGGGCCCGGCAAGCCGGTCGGCGAGCACGAAGCCGAGTATGAAATGCACTTCGGCCCGCTCTGGTACGCCTTCGAACACAAGAACTGCTTCTTCATCGCCCTCTTCTCAGATGAGGGCAATCCGCAGACCGGCGAAAAGAACTTCGAGAAGCCCGAGTGCAATCGCATGAGCGAGGAGCAGTTCACCTGGCTCAAGGAGACGCTGGCCCGGGCCAAGGACGCGGAGCACATCTTCCTCTTCCTGCACCACCCGCGCTGGCTTGCCGGGAACTACGGCAACGACTGGGAGAAAGTGCACCAGGCCCTGGTGGAAGCCGGCAACGTCACGGCGGTGTTCGGCGGGCACATCCACCGCATGCGCTACGACGGCCCCCGCGATGGCATCGAATACGTCACCCTCGCCACCACCGGCGGGGCCCAAGGCGGGGCCGTCCCCCAGGCCGGCTGGCTGCACCATTACGACCTCATCACCGTCCGCAAGAACCAGGTCGCCCTGGCCGCCCTCCCCGTCGGCGAGGTCATGGATGTGCGCGAGATCACCGGCGTCCTCACCCAGGAAGCCAGCCTCCTCGCCCGCATGCACCCCGTGCTCGAATCGACGCTGCATCTCGAAGCGGACGGCGGCGTCGACGGCGAGGTCATCGCCACCGTGCACAACCCCACGACGCGCCCCATCGACGTCACCCTCCAACCCATCAGCGCTGACAGCCGCTGGTACTTCGCGCCCGACCACGGGCATCAGACCATCCAGCCGGGCGGTTCCTTCGAGTTCGCCTGCCGGGTCGTGCGGCTCAGCGAGAGCCTCGATGAGACCTTCCGCCTGGCCAACATCGCCTTGCAGACCGACTACCTGGCGCCCGGATTCCGCTACGAGATTCCCGAGGTCCTGACCACGCTGCCCCTGGAAGTCACGCTCAGCGCCCCGCCGATCCCCGAACAGGAGATGGTGCTGCGGCTGGACGGACGCGGCGACTGCCTGCGCGTGGACAGCGACATGATCACCGTCCCCGACGGCCCGCTGACGCTCGAATGCTGGTTCCAGGCGGAGTCCTTCGCCGATCGCGTCGGCTTGCTCGCCAAGACGGAAAGTTCCGACTACGGCTTCTTCGTCAACAACGGCATCCCCGGCTTCTACATCCACCTGGACGGCCGCTACTCCGAGGTCATCGCCGGCAAGCCCCTGCTCGAGGTCGGCGCCTGGCATCACCTGGCCGGCGTCTACGATGGCGCGGAGACCCGCCTCTACCTGGATGGCAAGCTCATCGGCCTCATGATGCGCAGCGGTACGCGACGCACCAACGACTTGCCGCTCTACATCGGCGCGGATGTCGGCAGCCGCGGCGAGGCGGTCTCCTTCTTCCACGGCTCCATCGATGGCGTGCGCCTCTCCACCGTCGCCCGCTACCAAGGCCGGGTGTTTGAGCCGCAACGCCGGCACACAGCGGACGATTCCACAGCGCTCCTCCTCAATATGGATGCAGCCCTCGGTCGCTGGGTCTACGACGAATCGTCGGCCCAGGCCCATCCCAGTATGATCGGCGGGGCCCGGATCGTTCCCGCCAAGTGAGCAAGTCCTCTGTCGCCCATCAGGGATCCGCCCATGCACGCGCTCTTCATTCTGCACGATGCGCCCTACGGTTCCGAGCGTCCTTACCAGGCTCTGCGCCTGGCCATGGCGATGCTCGAAGTGGAGCCGGAGGTGGAGATCACCGTCTACCTGACCGCCGACGCCGTCGCCTGCGCCAAGAAGGGCCAGCAGACGCCCGACGGGTACTACAACCTCGAGCGCATGCTCAAGCCCATCGTGCGCAAGGGCTGCGTCATGGCCTGCCGGCAATGCCTGGAAGCCCGCGGCATCACCGCCGATGAACTTGTGGACGGCGTCCTGGAAACGCGCCTGGGCGATTTGGCTCAACTCGTCTTCGAAGCGGACAAGGTGTTGGTGTACTGACGGTCCCTATTCGGCGGCGCGGGTTTACCCCGAGCTTGGCGCGGCGCTCACCACGAAACGCGGGGCGAGCCCGCGCCACTCAATGGGGGACGGGGTCGAACCGGTGGAACCGGTGGAACCGGTGGCGCTTCGCACCCCAAGAAAACCGCCGCCGCGTCTTTGGCGACACGGCGGCGATTGCCCACGATGCCGGTGTCTGTCCAGGGGACCCATCCGCCCGTCGTCACACCAGCGCGTTGTAGACTAACTCCACCACCGCTTGGATGTCCACACCCAGCTGGTACTTCTTCGACAGCTCCATGAGCTGATCGGCACAGTTGTGACAAGGCGTGGCCACGATCTTCGCCCCGGTCTGGCGGATCTGGTCGGCCTTGATCTCGCCGGAGCGCACCCGCCGCTCGCCGTATTCGCTCATGGAGAGCATGCCCCCGCCGCCGCCGCAGCAGAAGTTGTCCTTGCGGTTGGGGGTCATCTCCACGAAGTCGCGGACCGCCTGGCGCAGGATCCGCCGCTGCGGTTCCGCAATGCCGCCCCAGCGCACGAGGTTGCAGGGATCGTGCAGCGTCACGCGCTCTTGGTTCTTGCTGGGATCGATCTTGATCCGTCCGTCGGCGAGGAAGTCCTCCAAGAGCTCCAGGATGCTCCGCACGGGGATGGGGTACTCCTCCTGCATCCAGTTGGGCCCTTCCCAGCGAAAGGCGCGAAAGCCGTGCCCGCACTCGGAGAGAATCACTTCCTCGACGCCCAGCTTCTTCGCTTCCTCCATGACCTGGCTGGTGATCGCCCCGGCCGAAGCATCATCGCCCGCGAAGAGGCCGTAGTTCGTCACGTCGTAGAACTTGCTGGAAAGCGTCCAGCTCTCGCCGGCCTTGTGGAACACCCCCGCCGCCGCCATCAGCGACAGCGGGAAGAACTTCACCTCGCGGGGATTGATCAGATACAGCACCCGCTTGCCCGGCTGATCGACCGGCAGCGAGACTTCCTCATCGTCCATCTCGAGCTTCAGATCATCGCCCAGCCATTCCGCCGTGGAGACGAGTTCCTCCGGCGTGATCGCCATCTGGTTGCCCGTCTCCAGCTGATTCTCCACCGTCCGCTGCAATCCATCAGGCACTTTCTCGACCGCCGCGATCATGTTCCGTCCCGCCCGAATCACCGCGGCGATGTCGAGACCGACCGAACAGTGCATCCCGCAGCGGCCGCAGGCGGTGCAGCGCCCGTAGACCACCTCGACAAGCTCATCGAGCGAACTCTGCGTCAGGTCCTTCGCCCCCACCAGCTTCGGCGCTACCTTGCCCAGGAGCGTGTGGTAGCGGCGGTAGTGGTTGATGACCTGGTTCGCCTTGACGGCCGGGTGGTTCTCCGGCACGGGGTCGGTCAGGTAGATGTGGCAGGTCTGGGCGCACAAGCCGCACTTGACGCAGGCATTCATGTGATACGCACCCAGCCCGCGCGCGGCCTTGGCGAGCGCGCCTTGTGCCGTCGCAGCCACGTCCTTGTTGGTGGTGGTCGTCTCGGACATGGGTTACTCCGTCGCCATCGGCGCGGGCGGGTAGACGCCGCGATAGCCCAGCCGCCGGCCGTAGTTGGCCCGGGCAGCGAAGAAGAACACCGCGTGCCGCAGCTTGCCCAACGGCATGTAGAGGAACACCGCACTGGTGTAAAGCAGCAAGACGAACAGGCCCGCCTGGTAGTGCGGCGCCATCGCCGTCACCACCAGCAGCCCGCAGGTCGCCGCAGTCGCCAGGTAGTCATCCGGCGAGCTCATGGCACGCAGGTTCGGATCAAGCGGCCGGCGCACCAAGAGCGCCACCGCCGCCACCAGCCCCAGGAGCGCCAGCCACTGGACCACAGCCAGCAGCAGCACGCCGAAGTCGACGTTGATCGCCAGCACCAGGGCGTTGAGCAACGCCGTCAGGGCTCCGATGTGCAGCACCATGCCGATGGCGAACTTGCCCGGATGGTGCCGCACCGATTCCTTGTTGGCGGGGAGCATGGCGTAGGTGAAGTTGTAGATGACGCCCTTGCCGGGGTGGCCTTGCTGCCGACTGAAGTCGCGCCGCCCACCGCCCCAGGCGCGATACACCTGGAAGGCGAGCGCCAGCACCGCCCAGACGAAGCAAAGACCGAGGATCACACGTGGGTAAGCCGGCATGATCATCTCCCTCGGCGCCGTTCGCGCCGGGACAACTCGTGGGAGTTGGGGGTTGGGGGTTGGGGGTTGGGGTGCCACTGGTTGCTGTGTCAACCAGTGCCGAACCGCCTCCTCCACATCGCAGCGTCACTCACACACAGCCATCCGGCTTGGGCAGGCCGGCGATACGGCAGGCGCCGCGAGCCGGACCGGAGGTGAAGAGCTTGTACACCTCGCGAACACTGACGCCACCCTCTTTGCAGAGCAAACGCACGGGCGGGGCGAGGTCGTTCTCTGTCCAGTAGGTGCGGATGAAACGGACGATGGCCCAGTGCTTGTCGGACATCTCCTCGATGCCTTCTTCCAGGGCCAGGGCGGTCGCCACCGAGTCGTCCCAGAGTCCGGGCTCGGTCATGAACCCGTCGTCGTCGAAACCGATCGTTTTGCCATCAACTTGCACGGAGAGTCTCCTGGAGCACCCCGGGGATTCGGGGTGAAAAAGAAGCAGACAAGTGTGTCCCCAAGATACCTGTACCGCAAGCCCACCACACCCGCTTTGTGCCCTATTTTGGGGATATTCCATTCCCTTGGATGGGGGATTCGGAGGGGGCCAGGACCGGTTCATGAGCGATAGACGCAGTCCCTATCGCTCACCACGGAAATGCGCTCGTAGCGCGTTTTTCACATTGGGGGGTTTGCGACCGCCTCACCCCCCCGCCACCTCGATCCGCGGATCCACGCAGCGATACAGCACATCCACCACCAGGTTGAACAGCACCAGCATCCCGGCGTAGACCAACACCACGCCCATGATGAGCGTCAGATCCTTGTTGAGGACCGCGTTGACGAAGTGCTGGCCGATACCGGGGATGTAGAAGACCCGCTCCACCACGAAGCTGCCCGTCAGGGCGAACGCCATCGCCGGGCCCAGGTAACTCAACACCGGCAGGAACGCCACCTTCAACGCGTGCTTGAGCACCACCCGGCTCGGCGACAACCCCTTCGCCCGGGCGGTGCGGATGTAGTCGGACGCCAGCACCTCGATCATCCCCAGCCGGGTCAGCCGAGCGATGTAGGCGGCGAAGGGCAGGGACAACGTCAAGGCCGGCAGCAGCAAGGCGCTCGGCCTCCCCCAACCGCCGATGGGCAGGACATCCAGCCAGACGGCGAACACCATCAGCAGCACCGTGCCGATCACGAAGGTCGGCAGGCTCACGCCGACGAGCGCGATGCTCAGCGTCGCCAGATCCAGCGCTGAACCCGGCCGCAGCGCTCCCACGATCCCCGCGGACAGCCCGATGACCAGCGCGATGACGATCGCGGTCAGCCCCAGCGTCACCGACACGGGCAAGGCGGAGGCGATGATCTCGTTGACGCTCCAGTCCTTGTAGACCAGCGAAGGCCCCAGGTAGAAGATCGGCTGCTCGCTCGGCGCACGCACCTGCGGCCCATCCGCCTCCCCCTCCACCGCTGTCAACTCCGCCAGCGACCGCCCCGCTTCCTCCTCGCCCCAGAGTCGATCGACCGCCCAGCTCACGCCCGTCGCCTTGGCCGCGTACCCGAAGTAGAACCGCCAGGGGCTGTCGAGGTCGTACTGCCGCTTCATCTCCTCGATCACCTCGGGCGGCGGCTTGCGGCCCTCGGGGTTCTGCAAGGGGTTGCCCGGCAGCAGCCACGCCAGCGCGAAGGTGATCGTGTAGATCACGATCAGGATGATCGGCAGCTGCGCCAGCCTGCGGAGGATGAGCGTCATCATCGCCGAGCGCTCCCCCTGGGCCTATCCGGGCCGATCCCATCGCCCAGTGCATCGACCAGGTACAGGTGCTGCGTCTGCCTGGGATGATCGGTGATGCCGGTGATCTCATCGGGGTTGTAGAGGTAGACCTCGACGTAGTGGTACAGCGGCAGGATGGGCAACTCCTCCTCCATCACCAGCCGCTCGGCTTCTTCCAACAGATCCATACGGCTCTCGGGGTCACGTTCATCCCGGGCTCGATCCATCAGTTCGTCGAAGGCGGCGCTGCTGTACCGGGCATCGTTGTTGCCGTTCGTGCTGCGGAACTTGTCGAGGAAGGTGGTCGGGTCGCCGTAGTCCCCGTACCAACTGCCGCGTCCGATGATGAAGTTGTGGTTGTCGAGGTCGTCGCCGTAGACCTTGACCTCCTTGCCGCGAAGTTCGACCTGCACGCCGAGCATCTGCTCCCACTGGTTCTTGATGTCGGTGGCGATGTCCTCGTGATCGCCATCGGTGTTGTAGAGGATCTCGACGACAAGGAAGGGCTCGCCGGCCTCGCTTGCCAGCGGCCCGGTCCCATCCTGTCGCCGCCAGCCCGCCTCGGCGAGCAAGCGCCGGGCCAGCTCGGGATCGTGGTGGTGCCCGCGCGGGGAGTCGTAGCCGCCCAACGAACCGGGCGGGATGAACGTATGCGCCACCGGTTCCTGCAAACGCGTCACCGTGTCGACCAGCCGCTGCTTGTCCAAAGCCACGGCGAAGGCCTTGCGCACCCGAGCGTCCGCGAAGGGATTGGCGCGCCCATCCGGCAGCGTCTCGCCGCAGTTGAAGTTGTAGAAGTAGGTGCCGAACGCCGGGAAGGCGTGGATGTTCTTCCGCGGATCGGGGGGCAAGGCGGCGTCGATGTCGAGGGGGTGCTTGCCCTCAGCCCGCATCCGCTCGACCACCTCGGCGTGCTCGGCGTAGAAGGCCCGCTTGGCAGCGAGCATGTCCGCCTTGTAGTCCACGTGCACGCTGCTCACCCACTGCACCGCCCCCGTCTGGAAGGCGAGCACCGTCGTGTTGGGATCGTCGATCTCCACCGAGGCGATCGTACGCAGGGGAATCGACGCGCGATCCCAGTAGTGCTCGTTGCGCTCGAGCAGCATGTCACGCTTGAAACGCCAGCGCACGAGTTTCATGGGGCCGTTGCCGATGTGGTGCGGCGGCTTGGTCCAGCCGTGCTCCTGATTCAACCGACCGGAGTCGGGATTGATCGTCGTGTAGCGATTCACCAGCGGCGGATAGACCGGCAGGAAGGGGCCGAAGGTGCAGAGCTCGAGAAAGTACGGCGTCGGTGACTCCAGCTCCACCCGCAGCGTCCGCTCGTCAATCGGCATCACACCCACCTGCGCGGCGAACCACTCTTGCGTCTCCCGCCAGAGCGCCAGGGCTTCGTCCAGGTCGCCGGCCCGGTCGCTGGCCGCAAACTCGCGCAGCAGGCGCTGGCGCTCGTCGAAGAAGGCCTTGCCGCCCTTCACGAGTTGCACGAGCTCCGTGTAGTCGGCGGCGGTGTCGGGGAGGAGGGCCCGCATCCAGGCGAAGGCGAAGTCCTGGCTGGTGACGGCAGCGCCGTTGCTCCACTTCGCGTCCGAACGAAGGTGGAAGGTGTAGATAAGCCCATCCGGCGAGATCTCCCAGCGCTCGGCGACGCCGGGGATAAGGCCCCAGTCCGGGTCGAAATTGTCCACCCGCACCAGCCCTTCGTAGAGGCTGTCGCCCAGGCGCAAGTCCTGCGAGTAGGTCATGCGCTGCGGATCGAGCGACTGGATGCTGCCCCGGTTGACGAAGACGAAGTCGGCGCGGTCTTCCAGCGGATCCATGGCGGCGAGGAACACCAAGAGGAGCACAGCCGAAGCGCAGAGAAGGACCATCCGCATGCCCACACCATAGTGGGCACCTGCGGTGACAGACAGAGCCGGGTGTTGATTTGTGAGGTGGAGATTCCAGCCACGCCAGGGCAGAGCGCCGCGACGCCCTGGGTGTCCGATTCCCGGGGACTCCGTCCTCGGGCGTCATGGGGATCTGCTGAGGGGGGATTCGCCGGCGACTCAGTCTTCCAGGCAAGTGTCCTTGATGAACTCACCGTCCACGAAGTCGTAGGGTCGCTTGTACAGCACGCCGTTCACGCCGACCCAGGAGAGCAACGCCTCACGCGCGCCCGGCCAGCCGTCCTGCTTGACGATCTCACTAATGACCTCGGGTTGCCGCTGGCCGACCCGGCTCAGATGGGCGATGAGCAGCAGATCCTCACCGGCCTCGGCGAGCGAGGTCAGGTCGATCTCTCGTTCCATCTCCATCTCGTGCAGGCAGATGCTCCACACCAGGTAGCGGGCGCCGAGTTCCACGGACGCATCCAGCAGATCCTGGTTGTCCTGATCGGGCTGGATCAACTCGTTCCGCAGGTCAAAGGCCGCGGCGATGTAGGCGTCGATGAGGAAGTGCAGGTTCGGCTCGTTCACCAAGTCGTCATCGAGGGGCTGCTGCAACCGTCGGTTCAGCGCCTCCGCCAGTTCCACCCCGGAGGTCTCCCGAGGCGAGGCGATCAAGGCGCTCACCATCGCCCGCACCACGTACGGACTGGTCTCCGTGGGCAAGGCGGCGGTGAGCCGGCGCACGGCTTTCCAGACGGTGGCGGCGGGGGCGGTGGACTGCTCGCCGGTGCTGAGAAGAAGCGTCCGCCGCAGACCGATGGCGGCTCCATAGCGAGCCGTCTCCGCCTCCGCCCGCAAGTGCGTCAGCAGCACGTCGGCGGAATCGTCCGTCGCCAGCCAGCCCAGAATGAGGATGGCGCTGGTGGCCACATCCGACTGCTCGGCCTGGCTTAGCTGCCCCAGCGGCGCCACGATCAGCCGGGAGTAGGCCAGGCGGAAGGTGGCGGAGGTGGCGGGGCTCTGCAGGGGCGCGAGCAGGGCTCGCCGACTGATCCGCCGGACGGCCGAGTCGCCGTTCTCCAAGCGCTCGAGTTGCCCCCGGGCGAAGGTCTCGATCTGCTGCTGGTCGGCGGCGGTAAGATTTTGCTTTGCAAAGAGTTCCGTGCTGATAGTCTGCCCGGAGGCCGGGCCGGCGAGGGCGAGGGCGAAGCTGAGTGCCAGCACCAGGATCTTGCCAGAATGAAGCATTGGAGGTTCGCTCTGTCAGGAGTTGCGGGACGCTCCCGAGGCCCGGTTCTGTGCTTCAGCCGGGGGCTTCGAAAAGGGGAGCCTTTCGGTTCGTTTGCGGGTCGCGACGGTATCACCCCCCGCAGGCAGCGTCAACGCTGGCGCGCGAATCCTCGATCCCATCTCCAGGCCGGACCGATGTATTATCGGAAGACGTTGTCAGACGGAATGCAGAGGCTTTGCCCTCCACCGCGCCGCGGAGGCAACAAGGCGAGGAACTCCCCGATGATGCTCCAGCATTTCCTTACCGGCTCACGCCTCTTGGTCGGTCTGGCGTGGTCCGTCGGCTTGGTGTTCGCCGGCGGCGCGCTCCTGCAGGTCACGGAATTGCCGGCGAACTTTCCCGGCCCGGCCGTCGTAGCCTCCGGTGCCGCCGCCGTTGTCGCCGGCCAGTTCATCTTCATGGTGATCGTCGCCGATCGCCTCTTCCCCAGCGCCTGGCCTCGGGCCGTCGCCCTCTGTGAGTGGCTGGCGGCGGGAGTCCTGACGCTCAGCCTCGGGGCCACGCTGGCATACGCAGCCTGGTACCTCTTGACGTAGACTGCCCGCATGAATCTCAGACATATCGCCCTCTTCGGATCGCTCGTGCTGGCGCTGATCCCTTGCCTTCCGGCAGGCGCTCAGGAGCTGGGAACCGAGCTGGAACAGCAGCAGATGCGGAAGATGCTCGCCCACGAATTCGTGCGGCGTTCCACCATCTCTCTCCGCATGCTCCGCCACCCGACCCGCGAGTCCTTCGCCCTTACCGCCGCCCAGCTTGACTTCGCCGCCAAGCTCGCCGACGACGACCCTGACATCCTGCGTCTCCTGGTCGAGTCGGCGGAATGGGCCGAGGACCGGGAACTGGTCATGGACGGCACCCGGCGCCTCGTCCGCCAGGATCCGACGGATCTGGTCGCCCAACTCCGGCTCTTTGACCACCGCGTCCGAGCCACCCAGAACAGCGAAGAGCGACTGCGGGCCTACGAGCATCTCCTGGGTCCGGCGGGTGAGAAACTGCACGACACCGTCCGCTCCCGCCTGGCCTACGATGCCGCCATCCTGGCCCGCGAGGCCGGCGACCTGGAACGCTTCGCGGAGCTGCTGAGCCAGGCCGTCACCCTGGACAGCACCAACAAGCCCGCCGCCGCCCTGACCGTCGCATTCCATGCCAGTCGGCGTCCCAACCAGCCCGCGGAGCACCTGGAACTGCTCCTCAACCTGCTGCATGCCGATCCCATGGATCCCGCCACGCCGACGACGATCGCCCGCCACCTGCTCAAGCACGGCGCCTACGAGCAGGCGGGGCGGTTCATCGACGCCAGCATCGGGCTGCTGAGCACCGGCAGCACCGAACTCAGCGACACCGTCTTCATGGTCCGCGTGCTTACCATCTGGGCCCGTGGCAGCGACGAGGAGGCGCTGACCGCCCTGGACGTTTTCCAGAGCATCATCACCCGCGCCGAACGCGATCACCGCCTGCAGGCCCTGGATGCGGAAAACCAGCGCAAAGCCCGCTTCGGCGAAGCCTACACGCCCATCGACTGGAACAATCCCCCCTTCCAAGACCTCGTACTCGAGCTGCCGGTGTCCTTGCAATGGCTGCGCGCCATGATCGCTGAGGCCACCGGACGCGCGGCGATGGCCGACATCGCCGCCGAAAAGGTCATCAACGCCATCGACGGGTTCGTGGTGATGGCCCGGGGGACCCTGGAAGAAGTGACGGCGATGGAGGGCGTGACCCCGGCCTTCAGGAGGGCCCAGATCGACACCGCCCAGTCCGATCTCACCTCGCTGCTCGGGGAGTCGATCCTGGCGCGGGTCCTCTTCAACCACAACCTCGAGGAGACGCCGGCCCTGCTGGAGGAGTACCTCGCCGACGAACTGGTACGACCGGTCGCCCGGCAGCGCTTCCAGGGCTGGCTCGCCTTTCGACAGGGCCGACTCGACGAAGCCCGCAGCCTCTTCGAGCAGGCCGGCGACGATTCCCTCGCCCAGCTCGGCCTGGCCCTCCTGGCCCAGGAGGCCGGCGACAGACCTCAGGCCATCCGTCTTTACGCGGCCGTCTGGAAGACCCAGCCGGACACGCAGATCGGCCTCTTCGCTAAGTCGAGCCTGGAGCAACTCCGGGGCCGGCCCGCCCCCGCCCTCTCCGAGGTGGCGCTGAACCTGAGCCGTCTTGCCGCCCAGGGCGTCAACGACGAACTGCTCCACCTCTGGCAGGACACCAGCCGCGTCGTGCAGTTGCGTCTCGAGCCGGTCAAGACGGAACTCCAGTACCTCGAACAGCCGCTGATGCGCGTCACCCTGCGGAACGCCAGCAGCTATCCGCTGGCACTGGGCCCGGAAGCACCCCTGAGCACGCGGCTGATGATCGTCGCCTCGCTGCATCTCGACGGCCGCTATGTCGAGGCCATGTTCTTGCCCGTGATCCTGGATCTGCATCGCCGCTTCCGCCTCGACCCCCGCCAGGAACTCACGATCGAAGCCAATCTCGTCCGTGATCAGCACATCGAGTTCGCCTGGGCCACCCCCGGCACCAACGTCGAGTTCAGATATCGCGGCATCCTTGACTTCACCCCCGCCGCCGCCGGCCAGTACATCGCCGGCCCCATGGGCACCGAGGCGCTCGCCGACCCGATCGTCTCCTTCGGCGTGGCGGGGGCGCTGCGCGATCCGACCGGCGTCATGCTCAACTTCGATAAGGCCTGGGGCTACCAGCGGCTGGCCCTGCTGGGCATCGCCGTCAGCACCATCGGCACCCCCGAGGGCCGCAAGATCGACCCGGTCACTCCGGAGAAGAAAGCCGCCATGCGGGAACGCCTGCTCGAACGCTTCGACCAGCTCACCGATCTGGAGCGGGCCTGGGTGCTCCTGCGCGGGGGGGGCATGACCGGACTCCCCGACGACTCGCCGATCATCACCCGAGCCATGATGCACGGCGGCGAGCTCACCACGCTCACCTACCTCCTCACCCGGGCCGACACCCTCGACGACCCGATCCTCGCCGCTGCCCTCGAAGACGACTCCGAGACCGTGCGCTCGCTCGCCCAAGCCCAGCGGGCGGCCCTGCTGGCGGAAGCCGAAGCGGCAGAGGCCAGGGGCGAGACGCCGAAGCCATGACCCCGGCGGTAGCGGAGCCATCCCGGCCCCGCTCACCCTGGCTCACCGCCGGCAAGTGGGTTCTGGGCGTGGCGTTGTTGCTGGCCGCAGGCATCTTCCTCTGGAGCCAGCGACACGACCTCGCCGTGGCCAGGGCCGCCCTCGAGCGTCCCTCCGGCCTCCTCATCGCCGCCCTGCTCCTCGCCGTCCTGGCCAACCTCTTCCTTACCAGTTGGCTCTACTGGCTGCTCACCAAGCCCTACGCCCACACCAGGACGCTGTCGCTGCCCCACATGGGCGCTCTCATCTCCCTGGCTGCCCTGCTCAACTACCTGCCCCTGCGGGCCGGGTTGTTTGGCCGAGTCGGCTACCAGAAGGCGGTGCTGGGCGTCAGCCTCGCCGACTCCACCAAGACCGTCATCCAGGCCACGGGGCTCAGCGGCGTCTGCGCTGCCTGGCTCGTCGCCGCCGCCATCGTCCCCGTGGGCGTGCCCTGGCTACTCGCGGTGCCGATTGTCCTGGGGGTGCTGGGGGGGCGTGCTTCTACACGGTGAGTTGGCCCGCCGGCTCAGTTGGGCCCTGGCTTTACGACAAGTCGACGCCCTGGTCTGGGTCGCCCGTTACCTGCTCGTGTTTGCGTTGCTTGAGCGCGAGATCAGCCTGCCCGGGGCCGCCGCCGTCGCCGGCGTGGGCATGCTCGCCACCTTCGTCCCCCTGACCAGCAACGGCCTGGGCCTGCGCGAGTGGGCCGTCGGCCTGACCGCCGCCGTCCTCCCGGCGGGTTGGCTGGTCCTGGAGGGCGCCGAAGGCGCAACCGGCATCGCCCTCACCGCAGACCTGCTCAACCGAGCCGGCGAACTCATCGTCATCGTGCCAGCAGGGCTCGCTTCGCTCCTCATCCTGAGAAAAGGGGTCTGACCCCTTTTTCTTCTTTCCCCGATACGGGTGTCCACAAGAGCCGTCGTCTTGCGCACAGGGGTGGCAATTCTGCCTGTGGCCGGCGATTTCGAGGTCCGTTCCTGACGTGTTTTGTCGTGTTTTGAGCAGAGTCGGCCTCGAAAAGCGCGGAATTCGTCGGGTTTTGGGCGTTTTTGCGCCTAGTGGTTTGCCCCGCGCGCCGCGCCTGTGCGCGCCAGCGCGGCCCGTTTCGCCGCCATCGCAACCGCCACGACCGCCTCTCAGCCGGGGTCGAAACTGCCAGTTCTGTGCGCAAGAGTGTGGCGCGCGCGCAGGATCGCGCCCCGCGCGCTCGGAGCACAGCGACACCCCGCAGTGAGGGGTGTCCGCACGCGGCCGCTGCCGCATCAGGCGCCAGCGCTGGAGCAGGAACAACTTGTCCCGGTTTGCCATTGCAGTTGACCCGCTCCGATTTCATTGCCCGACTCCATCTGACGCTGTATGTTCCAGATCATGATGAGGAAGCGACGCTCGCCCTCGTCGGGCGCGAAGCGAATGCGAGCTTGGTCAGCGGGTTCCCTGAGGGTGCGGGGACGGGCGCCGACGGCCGCGACCAGGAAGCCGAATACACGTACCTGTCCCGGGAGACCCGGCTTTCATAGTGTTTTTCCGACCCAGTTCATTGGCAGGAGGTGTCGGTTGATCTGGAAGGTCCCACAGGTCCGAGAAATCGTCCCTCTGACACAGTTGACTCGCCCTGACGGGCGAATTTGTCTTGACCGAGAGGGAAACAGCCGATACTCTTTGCTTAGCAGACCCATCGGGCCTCTGCCGCAAGGCATGCTATCTCTCGATGGGTTTTCTTCTGCGCGGCGAACGCCGGCATGAAGTACGTGAAGCCTCCGCTGACATTCGAACAGCAGGCCGATCAGCTCATTGAGCGCGGCATTGCAGGCGACCGCGATCTGATTATTGATCGGCTCAGCCAAGTCAGCTACTACCGCCTCAGCGGATACTCGTACCCGTTTCGCGAGGTCGATCCAACCGATCCCGGCCAGCGTCTCGACGACTTCAAGCCCGGCACCTGCTTCGACGAGATCTGGAAACGATACGTCTTCGATAGCCGCCTTCGGCTGCTCCTGCTTGACGCGATCGCGCGCGTCGAAGTCAGCGTCCGGACCCGACTGGCCTATCACCACTCGCACACCTTCGACCCGTTCGCCTACGCCCGCGATGCAAACTCGCTACCTGGCTGTGCCGGCAATGACAGAACTAAGTTTCTTCAGGCCATCAATGCCGAAGTGAACCGAAGCAAGGACACATTCGTTGCTCACTTCCGGTCCAAGTACGGTGACTGCCACAAGGATCTCCCCGTGTGGATGGCAATTGAGATCATGACCTTTGGCTCGGTTCTCACCTTTTTTCGCGGATCACCCAACAGCATCAAAGGTGACATCGCTTCGGGTTTCCACATGCCCGCGAAGGTCTTCAGTTCCTGGCTGCTTACACTCAATACTGTTCGAAACATCTGCGCCCACCACGCTCGACTTTGGAACCGCACGATCGGCACCTCGCCGCTGATCCCACGTCAGAAAGATTATCCGGACTGGCATCAGCCAGTTTCAATCACCAACGACCGCGTCTTTGCTGTCTTGACGATTTGCAAGTGGTCGCTTGACCGCATCGCCCCTCACAGTCTCTGGCCAGACCGGCTCCGTGCTCTCCTTGCTGACTTCCCGGATATCCCTCGTGTGAGCATGGGCTTTCCGGCTGATTGGGAACAGTGCCCCATCTGGGCGATCCCCCTGTCCAAAGTGGAAAGAGGGCATGCTTGAGGCCCGACTTCCAAAAGAAAAGAGGTGTCGGATACCGTTTCCGGTGCGCTGTGTGTTCGAGATCATGATGAGCAGGCGACGCACGCCCGCATCGGGCGCGAAGCGAATGCGAGGTTGGTCAGCGGGTTCCCACAGACTGCGGGGATGGGCGCCAACGGCCGCGACCAAGAGGCCGAATAAACGTACCTGTCCCGTTTTCCGACTTGTCCCGTTTTCCGACTCCACCCCGTTGCCGACTCTTGCCGCGCTGAGTCAGTGATCGTCTTCGGCAGCGAATGCGTCCGTCACATCCTCGCCGAGGTTGCGACGGCGCGCCTCAGCGACATCGGCAGGTGTTTGTGTCGAGCGGTTCTGCACGTCGGGCTGTGCGCCGGCTTGCAGCAGAAGCCCGATCACGTCTTCACCCGCGCGCCACGCGGCGATGTGCAACGCGGACCGGCCAAACTTGTCGACCGCGTTCGGATCCGCCCCCGCATCCAGCAACATGCGGACGCGCGCCGGGTCATCTGCTTGTGTCGCCGCCATCAGCGGTGTGAACCCGCCGTCCGACGCGACGTTCGGGTCGGCGTCCGCGTTGAGCAGGACGCGCGTGCTCGCCTCGTCGCCGTTGATGCCCGCCGCCCAGTGGAGAGGTGCCCAACCGTCGGCGTCCCGGGTGCTGGGATCGGTCCCGCCTTCGAGCAGTCTTGCCAGATCATCGGCAGACCCGGCGCGTGCGGCACGGTGGATCGGACTCTCGGCATCGTCGACACTCAGCAGTTTGACAACGATGTGCTGCAGGTCGTCCTGGCGATTTTGGGCGCTCGAGAGTAATCGGTTCTCGACGTCGACGGGCATCCCCGCGGCTCTGGACGCGGAGAGAAGTAGCGGCACCGACTCATACTCCCCGTACACGATGGCCCATTCCAGAGCAGTTCTTCCGCGCAGCCTGGGGCCGATCGGGTCTGCCCCGGCGTCCAGAAGCAGGCGGATGATCTCTGTCCGGTCTACGCGCCCGCGACTTCCCGTCGCGACAATCAGCGCGGTTCCGCCGCTCGTGCAGATGATGTCAGGATCGGCCCCCGCCGCCAGGAGCTCGCGGACGATCTCTGTGTGTCCGTCACGAGCGGCAATGGACAGCGCGGTTTCGACGCGACGCAGGGGCTCTCCGACTTGCCAACCTGTAGTTCGCGTGCGGATCTGGTCAACATCGGCGCCCGCGGCAAGCGCGGCCTGGACTGCCGCAAGATCACCCGACTCAGCGGCGGCCACGAGGTTCCTGGACGGGTGGAAGTAGTACGCGAAGAAGGCCAAGCCAACGGCGATGAAGAGACCGGCGACGATGAGGGCCTTCCCCCGCCTTGACAGCGACCTAAGCGATAGTCCTCGTCTGCTCATTGGGCTGGCTCGTGGCAATTGCCTGGTAAGGGAAGAACGACGGAAGAGCGGGACAGGTACGTATTCTTCCTCGTTTTCTTCCTCCGGTGTTGCGCTTAGGAATTGAATCCGCCCACCTTGCCCGGGAAGAAAGGTATCCGACACCTTTTCTTGGTCCTCCTCTGCTCGGGGCTCTACAGAATCACCTTGCCCTCGCCCGGCACGATCTCGCCGATGATCGTGGCGTCTTCGTGCAGGCGCTTTAGCTGCCGTACGACGGAGTCGGCGAAGCTGGGGCGGACGACCAGGACGTAGCCGATGCCCAGGTTGAAGACGCGGTGCATTTCTTCTTCCGCGATGTCGCCGTGCTTCTGCAGGAAGTCGAACACCGCCGGCCGCTGCCACGCGGATAGATCCAGCTTGGCGTCGACCTTGTCGTTCAGGGCGCGGTTGACGTTGCCGATCAGGCCGCCGCCGGTGATGTGGGCCATGCCGGTGACGACTCGTTTCACCGTGTAGCGGCGGAGAATCCGCACGACTTGTCGGGCGTAGATCCGCGTGGGCGTCAGCAGCACCTCGCCCAGCGGCTTCTCTTCGTCGAGATCGTCGTAGGTGGCGTGCAGGTCCAGGCCGGCGTGGTCGACGACCTTCCGCACCAGGGAGTAGCCGTTGCTGTGGATGCCGCTGCTAGGCAAACCGATGATCACATCGCCGGGCGAGACGCGCTCGCCGGTCACTTCGCGGTGCAGTTCCACGACGCCCACGGCGAAGCCAGCCATGTCGAACTCGCCCTCGGCGTAGACATCGGGCATTTCCGCCGTCTCGCCGCCGAGCAGGGCGCAGCGGGCCTGCTTGCAGCCCTCGGAGACGCCTCGGACCATCGCCTCGCCCGTCGCCGGGTCGAGCTTGTGCACCGCCAGGTAGTCGAGGAAGAAGAGGGGTTCGGCCCCGATGACGATCAGGTCGTTGACGCTCATGGCGACGAGGTCGATGCCGACGGTGTCGTAGATGCCCATGGCGGTTGCCAGCTTGACCTTGGTGCCCACGCCATCCGTGCAGGCGACAAGGACCGGATCGCGGTAGTTGCGGCGGAAGAGCTGCTCGTTGTAGTCCAGGCGGAAGAGCCCCGCGAAGCCGCCGGGGCGGTCGATGACGCGCATGCTGTGGGTGCGCTGCATGAGCGACTGGATGCGGCCGACCATGGCGTCGCCCGCCTCGATGTCCACGCCGGAGCCGGCGTACGTCAATCCTCGTTTCTCGCTGGCCATGCGGACAGGATAGCAGGGTGGGGGAGGTTGAATCAGTGCGGGAGAGCGAGCCGCGGCGTCCCCGCCAGCGGTGCTGCCGCGTTGTGAGGCTTCACGGACGGATCGGGGAACCGCTCGCGTGGACGCGGCGGCTCGCTGTGAGTCGCTGCTGCTGACCAGACCGCTCGCGTGGACGCGGCGGCTCGCTATGAGTCGCTGCTGCTGACCAGACGGCTCGCGTGGACGCGGCGGCTCGCTATGAGTCGCTGCTGCGACGCGCCCACGCGCCGCCCTGGGGGCGGCGGCTACACGGGGAAGGGCAACACCCACGCCGACCCCAGTTCCCGAATTCCCCAGTTCCCCAATTCCCACCTCAAGAGCGCTCCGCTTCGCGTCGCGGCTAAACGTGCCTACTGGTGGGGGTCGTGGGGGTTGTGGGGGTCGTGGGGGTCGTAGTTCTGCACGATGGGGAAGCGCCGGCCGAAGCCGAAGGCTTTGTGCGTCACCTTCAGGCCGATCGGGGCCTGCTTTCGTTTGTGCTCGCTGCGGTCGATGAGCCGGGTGAATCGCCGCACGATGGCAGGGTCGAAGCCGGTCTCGGCGATGATGCGGTCGGCGGACTGCTCAGCCTCCACGTACCGCTGGATGATCTCGTCGAGCACCTCGTAGGGCGGCAGGGAATCGGTGTCCTTCTGGTCGGGCTTGAGTTCCGCAGACGGCGGCTTGGTGATGGTGTTCTCGGGGATGGGCGGGCCGTGGAAGCCGCAGAGCCCCGGGTGGTCGTTGATCCAGCGGGACAGGCGATAGACCCAGGTCTTGGGCACATCGGAGATGACGGCGAGCCCCCCCCGCCATGTCGCCGTAGAGCGTGCAGTACCCCACCGCCATTTCCGACTTGTTGCCGGTCGTGAGCAGGAGCGCCCCCAGCTTGTTGGAGAAGGCCATGAGCGTCAGGCCGCGCAAGCGCGACTGGACGTTTTCTTCGGTCTCATCGGGCGGCAGGTCCGCGGGCAGGTGCGGGAAGACGGAGCGCTCGACCGCGGCGTGCATCTCCTCGATGGGGACGGTGAGGTAGCGCATGCCCAGGCGTTCGGCAAGTTCTTCGGCGTCGCTCTTGGAGCCGTCCGAGGAGTAGCGGCTGGGCATGGAAACGCCGGTGATGCGCTCGCCCCCCAGCGCTGCCGCCGCGATGACCGCGACGAGGGCCGAGTCGATGCCGCCGCTGACGCCCAGGACCGCGGAGGTGAAGCCGCACTTGTGGCAGTAGTCGCGGACGCCGAGGCGCAGGGCTTCGAACATCTGCTGTTCATCGCCCATCTCTGGCGTATCGATGGGTTCATCGCCCAGGGAGAAGACCTCCAGGTCCTCGTGGAAGCCGTCGGCATGGGCGATGAGGCGACCGCCGGCATCGCAGGCGGCGCTGTTGCCGGAGAAGATGAGATCGTCTTGCCCGCCGACTTGGTTAACGTAGGCGACGGGGCAGCCGCAGGCTCGGGCCGCTTCGCTGAGCAGTTGCCGCTGCCGGGCCGGCTTGCCCAGGACAAAGGGGCTGGCGGAGGGGTTGACGATGAGATCACAGCCGCGCGCGGCGAGGTCGCGGAGCGGATCCTGGCCGTAGTCGCGGCGAATGGTGACGTCCCGGGCCCGCCAGAGATCCTCGCAGATGGCCAGGCCGATTCGCAGGCCGTGGAACTCGACGACGATCGGCTCGTCGCCTGGATCGAAGTAGCGATCCTCGTCGAAGACGTCGTAGGTGGGCAGGAGTCGCTTGTGGTACCAGGCGATGATGGTGCCTTCGGTGCAGAAGGCGAGGCTGTTGCGGACGCCGCGCCGGCAGGTGGGGCCGCCTTGGCGCTGCCGATCGCAGAGGGTGGGCAGGCCGATCACCGCCGCCACGCCCTGGCACTGGCCGGCGATTTCTTCGGCGGCGGCGAGGCAGTCGGAGACGAACCCCTCGCGGAGGAGCAGGTCCTTGGGCGGGTAGCCGGGGATGGCGAGTTCGGGCAGGACGACGAGGTCGGCGGCCTGATCCCGCGCCGCCGCAATCGCCTCGGTGATCAAGCGGGTGTTTCGCCGCAGGTCGCCGATGGTGGGATCGATCTGTGCCAGGGCGATTCGCATGATGGGAGATGATACGCCAGCGCCGCTCTGGGCAGGCCTTCGCCGGGGGAGGAAGTCCTGGGGCTTCAGCTCGCCTCCGCGCCGCACGGCCGCAGGTAGGCCTGCCAGAGGTAGAGCGAGCCGAGCAAGAAAAGGTATCCGACACCTTTTTCGTCTCCAGGAAAAGGTATCCGACACCTTTTTTAGCTCCGACACCTTTTTTAGCTCAGGACACTTCGGCGCCGCGCGGATCCAGGTAGGCCCGCCAGATGAAGAGCGAGCCGAGCAGCAGGGCCACGCCGACCGCGGAGTAGATCACGCCGAGCAGATGCCGGGGGATGCTGCTGTGCCGCAGCACCTGCCCCATGCCCATCATGCCGAAGGCGAACAGCCACATCTGCCAGGAGAAGAAGCCGCCCAGGCACTTTCCCTCGCGCAGGCGGATTCGGCCGATGGCCCGGCGGGCGGCCTTGCGCATGGCGGTGCCCGCCTTGATCGTGCCGATCGCCGCCGAGATGGCCAGGGCGACCGAGACGTAGATCACGTCCATACCGACGAACCAGTGGATGCCGAAGCTCAGCAGCATCGTCCCCACCGCCGTCCAGGCCAGGGCCGCCAGAAGAAGCTGGGCGCGGGCGGAGGCGCTGGGGCGATACTTGCTGGTCCAATCTGGCACGTGGTGGCTCCTGGGCTCTTATGATTCGGCTCATCGGACGCCGATACCTCTGCCAACGCGGCTATGGTAGCCCCGCTCAACCCGACACGAGGAATTTGACCCCATGCCCACATCGGAAAGCCCCCCCCGCCCCCGCTCTCAGGCCGCCTTCGCCCGGGCCCAGAAGGTCCTGGTGGGCGGCGTCAACAGCCCTGTCCGCGCCTTTCGGGCCGTGGGCGGCAAGCCGGTCTTCCTCGACTCCGCTAGCGGCGCCTACGTCACGGATGTGGATGGCCAGCGCTATGTCGACCTCGTGGGCACCTGGGGCCCGGCGATTGTCGGACACGCCCATCCGCAGGTCGTCGCCGCCGTCCAGCAGGCCGCCGCCAAGGGCCTGAGCTTCGGGGCCTGCTGCGAGGCCGAGGCAGAACTTGCGGAACTCATCATCTCCGCCCTGCCCGGCATGGAGATGATCCGCTTCGTCAACTCCGGCACGGAAGCGACCATGAGCGCTCTGCGGCTTATCCGAGCCGTCACCGGCCGGAGCAAGGTCATCAAATTCCTCGGCTGCTACCACGGGCACGTCGATTCGCTGCTCGTCGCGGCCGGGTCCGGGGCGGCGACGTTCGGCACGCCGGATTCGGCGGGCGTTCCCAAGGAAGTCGCGGCGGACACCTTGCTCGCCCCCTACAACGATCTCGCCGCTGTCGAGACGATCTTCGCGGAGCACGGCGACCAGATCGCCGGCCTGCTCGTGGAACCGGTCGCCGGCAACATGAACTACGTCCTGCCCAATGACGGCTTCCTCGCCGGGCTGCGGGCGCTCTGCGACAAGCACGGGGCCTTGCTCGTCTTCGATGAGGTGATGACCGGCTTTCGCGTCGCCTGGGGCGGCTACCAGGTGGTCTGCGGCATCCAGCCTGACGTCACCTGCCTGGGCAAGGTGGTCGGCGGGGGCTTGCCGGTCGCGGCGTACGGTGGCTCGCGGAAGGTCATGGAGCACGTCAGCCCGCTCGGCCCCATGTACCAGGCGGGGACGCTGAGCGGCAATCCCCTGGGCATGGCCTGCGGCAGCGCCACGCTCAACCTCTGCAAGCAAGACGGCTTCTACGAGCGATTGGGCGCCCAGACAAGTTCGCTGGCCCAGGCGCTGAAGAACGCCGCGCGGGCGGCGGACGTGCCCCTGCAGACCGATTCGCTGGGCGGCATGATGGGGGTCGCTTTCTCCGACAAGCCGCTGACGAACTACGACGATGCCGCCGCCCAGAATCACGAGGCGTTCCACGCCTTCTTCCGGGCGATGCTGGACCGGGGCGTCTGGCTGCCGCCTTCCAGCTACGAAGCGATGTTTGTCTCTGCGGCTCACGATGATGCGGCCATCGCCCAGGTCGCCCAGGCGGCGAAGGAGAGCTTTGAGGTGATTCAACGATGAAACTTAGGCTTGGCACCCGTGGCAGCGATCTCGCCCTCACCCAGGCACGCTGGTTTTGCGCTCGACTTCGGCAGGCCCATCCGGGCCTGGAGATCGAAGAGGTCATCATCAAGACGCACGGCGACCGCGTGCAGGATCGTCCCTTCGACGCTTCCTGGCCGGTCGGCAGTTTTGTCAGCGAATTGGAGAGCGCCCTGGTCGAGAACCGGGTCGACTTCGCGGTGCACAGCTTCAAGGACCTGCCCACCAAGTCGCCGGACCCGTTGGTGATCGCCGCCGTTCCCGGGCGCGAAGATGTGGCGGATGTGCTCATCACTGCCAAGCCCTGCACGCTGGAAGACATCGGCCCGGGGTTCAAGATCGGTACGAGCAGTCCCCGCCGGCAAGCGCAATGGAAGCGATTCGGCGAGGTCGAACTCGTTCCCATCCGCGGCAACGTGCCCACGCGCATGCGGAAGGTCGAGGAAGGGTTGGATGGCGTGATCCTCGCCGCCGCCGGTTTGAAGCGCCTGGGCCTGAAGCCGGCGCACTCGATCACGCTGCCCACGGATCAGTTCGTGCCTTCGCCGGCCCAAGGCGCGCTGGCGGTGCAGACGCGGCGTGGCACGGAGGCGGAGGCGGCGATTCGGGTGCTCAACGAGGACACCGCCCGGCGCGGCGTCGACGCGGAGCGACAGTTCCTCACCACCATCGGGGCCGGTTGCCACACCCCCGTCGGGGCCCTGGCCACCGTTGAGGGCGCGACCATCAGACTGTTCGGTCAGCTCTTCAGCGACGACATGTCGCGAGTCGCTGAGGCTGAAGAGGTCGGCAGTGATCCCCTGGCCGTCGGCGCTGCCCTGGCGAAGCGCTTGCTCGCCGAACTGGGAACGTAGTCATGCGCATCTGGGTCACCCGTGATGAACCCGAGGACGGCCCGCTTTCGACGGCACTGCGCGCGGTCGGGCTGACGCCGATCCTGGAGCCGGTCGTGGAGCGGCGAGTCGTGGATGATTGCCATGCGTTGGTCGGCTCGCTGGGGCCCGAGGATTGGCTGGTCTTGACGAGTCCCTATGCGATTGCGTCCGTGGCGCGCGAGCCGGCGAGAGTGCCGCGCGTGGCGGTGGTGGGTGAGCCGTCGGCGGAGCTGGCGCGGGGGCTGGGCTTTCGTGTGGAGTTGATCGCGAGCGAGGGGACGGGCGAGAGCTTGTGGGCGGAGCTGACGCCGCTGGCGCGGGGGAGGACGGTGTGCTATCCGCGGTCTTCGAAGGCGGCGAAGCCGCGCTTGCCGGATCAGGTTCACCTGGTGAGCGCGGTTCTGTACGAGACGTCAGCGCGCGCGTTTGATCGCAGCGTCGCAGCGCGCGTGGAGGCGATCGCGGTCGCCAGTCCGTCGGCGGTGAAGTCGATCGGGGTGGTGGATCTGCCCTTCGCGAGCATCGGCCCGGTGACGAGTCGGGCCTTGCGCGATCTGGGGGTCGAACCCTGGCTGGAAGCGGCGAGTTCGAGTTTTGAAGCGCTGGCGCAGGCGATCGCGGAGGCGGGCCCGAGGTGATTCGCGCGGGGCCTGAAGTCGGCGCGCCCCCTGGAGCCCATCGACCCGGGCAGAGGCCGTCCTAGCCCGGATTATCGGACGATTACTGCTCTGAATCGATTTCTGAAATCGTTTCTTGACATTCGCTGACGCCACGATACCCTCTCCCCATGCCCCCGGTCGACTCGCCACCCCGCTCCGCCACCGACGATGCCTTCATCGCTGAGGCGGAGTCCCTGCTCACCGAGATCCGCGACCTTTTCAGCAGCCTCATCCAGGACACCTGCGGCTCGGTTTCCGGGGCTCATGAGGTCGCCGACCGGCTCGGCATCCACCGCAAGCTCGGCTGGCAGATCTGGCGCGTGGCCTACGGCGTGGAGCCGTTTCTCTCCGCCCGCTACATGCCCAGCAAGCGCGGCATCGAGACCTGGCTCACCGCCGCGGCCCGGCAGGATGCTTCCGAGGAGCGTCTGCGCCACGTGCGTGAGGCGGCCGAGCGCTTTGAGCGACTCATCGCCGACCATGCCGGCGACCGCGAGATGCTGGAGATGCTCTTTGACTCCTGCAGTTCGCGGGTCGACGAGGAGACCGACAGCCGCTGGCGCAGGCAGGCCTTCATCGGCAACAGCTACGTGCTCGGCGTGCATGCCAAGGCGCTCATCTCCGCCGCCTTCCTGCACCCTTCCGAGGATCGCGAGGGCTTCATCGACATGGCTCGGCTGCACGGCCTGATCGACTTCGTGCGCACGCGGCCCCAGGTTCGCTGGCCCCTCGCTCAGACGACGGTGCAGGGCGGCGAGCAGCACGGCGACGGACCCAAACGGACACCGCTCGACGACTCCATCAGGGCCGGCGACAGCACGGTGCCGCTCCTCCCCCGCTTCTGCTCCCAGCCGCTCCCCGAGGTGGTGCGCCAGCCCGGCGAGATGGGGCTGGTCGATGACATCCTGGAGCCCGGTCCGGTGGGCCAGCGCGGGGTCGCCACCATCATGACCGGCGAGATGTTGCGCGGCCTCGGCTCGAAGTACCGTGAGAAGGCGGGCGAGCGAGCCCTCTTCGGCGTGGGCGTCCGCACCCCCGTCGAGGTGCTGGTCGTTGACCAGTTCGTCCACCACGAGGTGTTCGGCGACATCGAGCGTCGGCTCAAGGTCTTCAGCGAACTCATCTCCCCCATCGCCCGCGCCGAGCACGATCGCCTGACCGTTTCCGAGCGCGTGCAGCATCTCGGCCGGGGCCTGAGCCGCATCCACACCGCCGAAGCGGCGAACTACAGCGAGATGGTGCGGTACGTCTTTGAACGAACCGGCTGGAAGGCTGCCGACTTTGATGTCTTCCGCGTTCGCATGCCCTACGCCCCGCTCGCCACCTCCGTGATGGTGGAGAACGATCTTCTGCCATCCCCGAATGAAGAAACCCCTTGACCGGCGGCCGGAGCGCCCCGCTCGCCGCCTTGCACAACACGACTTGACCTCTCAGGAGAATGGAGAATCACCATGTCCAAGCATCTGATCTGCGTCCTTGCCGGCGCCCTCGTCCTCGCCCCCGCCGCTCTCGGCAGCCAACTGCACACCTACGAAGACCTGGCGGAAGGCGCCTACGGCGAGTCGCTCGCCTACAACGGCGCGAACTACTTCGACATCAACCAGGTGAGCGGCTTCTTCCCCGACGGCGCTCCCTTCGTGCCCAGCGACCTGCAGAACGAGGTCGTCATCGAGCAGGCGGACCTCTTCTACAACGACTTCCCCGACTACGGCAGCCCGGTCAACGCCATGACCTTCGGCTGGGTTTTCATCCCCGGTGAGAACCTCTCGATCGGCCCTCTGGCCTCGGCCTGGATCGGCTTTGATGAAGTCGCCACCTCCGCCAGCTTCGACCTCGCCTACTACGAGAACGGCCCCTGGGGCGGCATCGAGTACATCGTTGACGCGCTGTTCCGCGGCAACGTCGTCGCCAGCGACTCCTTTGTCATCAGCGATCTGGGCGGCCGGGATAACCCGACCTTCAGCACCATGTCGATCGATGGCGTCGACTTCGACTCGCTGCACATCTACGCCATGCTCAACGGCGACTTCACCGCCCCGCGCGGCATGATTGACGACCTCGCCTTCACGACGGTCCCCGCGCCGGGTTCGCTGCTGACGCTCGCCGCCGCCGGTCTGATCGCCCGCCGTCGTCGCTGAGACTCTCCAGGCGAAGCCACTCTTCTCTCTCGCTTACGCCGACCGGCCCTCGCACCCGCGAGGGTCGGTTCTTCTTGCGCCCCGGGCGCGGGCCTCGGTCCTACAGACGCGGCGGTCTTGTCCGACAGGGGTGCGCAGCGCTCTCCCCGTCCTTCCCGCGGAGGTCTCCAAAGGCAACTCGACTCGGCGAGCGGGAATCCACTACAGCGACCCGGACACCAACAACGTCGAATTGGATGCCCGCCTCCGCGGGCATGACGTTCTGCGCGGGGTGCCACTGGTTGCTGTGCCAACCAGTGCCGACGTGTCGAAGGGACTGAAGTCCCCGCGCCGGGGTTGGTCACATGTTGGAGAGGGCTCGCACGCGATCTTCGGTGGGTGGGTGGGTGGCGAAGAGGTTGATGAGCGTCCGCCCCGCGCCGGCTGAGAAGGGCTCGACGATGAAGAGGTTGTTCTGAGCCGGGTTGGGCTGCTGCAGGGGAATGCGCTGGGAATACGCCTCGAGTTTCTGCAGGGCGTTCATCAGGCCGAACGGCGTGCCGGCGATGCGCGCGCCTTCCGCGTCGGCGGCGAACTCTCGGGAGCGACTGATCATCGCCTTGATGACCGCTGCCCCGACCGCTGCCAGGATGACCATGCCAATGACCGCCAGGGGATTGCTGCCTTCGTTGCGGCTGCCACCCAGGAAGAAGCCCCACTGGGCCAGGAAGGCCAGCACGCCGGCGATGGTCGCGGCGACGCAGGAGATCAGCGTGTCGCGATGCTTGATGTGCGCCAGCTCGTGGGCGATGACGCCTTCGAGTTCCTGGCGGTCGAGCAGGCGCAGGCAGCCTTCCGTGACGGCGACGGCGGCCTTGCGCGGCGAGCGCCCGGTCGCAAAGGCGTTGGGCGCCTGATGCGGGCAGATGTAGACCTTGGGCATGGGCAGGTTCGCTTGCCGGCGGAGTCGGTCGACCATGTGGTAGAGCTCGGGGGCGCTCCGTTCGTCGACCTCCTGGCCGCGCATGGAAGTGAGAGCGATCTTGTCCGAGTAGAAGAAGGCGACGAAGTTCATCACGCCACCAAAGAGCAGGGCGACGATCATGCCCTGCGTGCCCCAGATGCTGCCGACGGCGACGAACAGGGCCATCAGCCCGGCGAGGAGCATGGCGGTCTTGACGTTGTTGTAGAAGATGCTCATAGGTGGCTGACTCCGAATCACTGGGGGTACGTCCCCTCTCATTCTTGGGTTCGATCGTAGGTCGCTTGCAGCCGTCGGACGAACCCCCGCGGAACCGCTCCATGCGGCTGCAGCGCCCGGCTTTTTGGCTGCGAAACACGTGCCAGCACCGACCGGCGCCGCGACCACGGAGACAGGCGTGCGGCGCGCCTGTGGTGCCGCCCCGTCCTGTTCGACCGCCAATCTGGCAGTTCTCAGACAGGAGCAATCGATTACGATGACAGGGGTCCGAAAGACGATCGCGCCCGCACGAGGTGGGTTCCTACGGAGAGCATCGGAGCTGACGCCATGTTGAACGACACCTACCCCTACTACCTGGCCGGCGAAGCGGTGGCTGCCAACGCCGACCTGGCGGTGACGAACAAGGCGACGGGCGAGGTCGCAGCGCGCGTGGCCCGCGCGGATCGGGCGGTGCTGGAGCAAGCGATCGCCGCCGCCGCGGGAGCTTTCGACGAGCTGAAGCGCTGGCCCGCCTACCGACGCAAGGCGGTGCTGGCGCACGTTGTCCAGCGCATGGAAGAGCGGCACGAGGAGTTCTCCCGGGCGCTCGCCATCGAAGTGGGTAAGCCCCTCAGGGACGCCCGCGGCGAGATCACCCGCAGCATCGACACCTTCACCCTTGCCGCTGAAGAAGCGACGCGGCAATACGGGGAGTGGCAACCGCTGGACATCTCGCCCCGGGCGCACGGCTACCAGGCGCTGTGGAAGCGCGTGCCGCTTGGCCCCTGCGCCTTCATCACGCCCTTCAACTTCCCGATCAACCTGGCAGCGCACAAGGTGGGCCCGGCGATCGCGATCGGTTGTCCTTTCGTGCTCAAGCCCGCCAGCGCTACGCCGATCACCTCGATCCTGCTGGGTGAGATCCTGGCGGAGACGGACCTCCCCAAGGGTTCGTTCAGCATTCTGCCCTGCAAAGCGAGCGATGCGGAAGCGCTGGTGACCGACGATCGCCTGCGCAAGCTGTCGTTCACCGGCTCGCCCGAGGTCGGTTGGGCGCTCAAGGCGAAGGCGGGGAAGAAGAAGGTGACGCTGGAACTGGGCGGCAACGCCGGGTGCATCGTGGACAAGGATGCCGACGTGGAGCGGGCGGCGAGCCGCATCATCATCGGGGCGTTCTACCAATCCGGGCAGAGCTGCATCAGCGTGCAGCGCATCCTGGCTCATCGCGAGATCTACGAGCCGCTGCGGGCGGCGCTGAAGGAAAAGGCGAGGGCCCTGGTGATGGGCGATCCGCTTGACGAAGCGACGTTCATCGGCCCGCTGATCAGCGAGGGTGATGCCGAGCGCGTGGAGACGTGGGTGAAGGAAGCGATCGCGGCGGGGGCGAGGCTGCTCGTCGGCGGCGGGCGGCGCGGGCCGTTTGTTGAGGCGACGATCCTGGAAAACGCCGGGCCCGACCTCAAGGTGAACTGCCAGGAGGTGTTCGGCCCGGTGGCGACGCTTTCCGCCTTTGACGACTACGCCGAGGCTTTGCGGATCGTCAACGACAGCGAGTTTGGCCTGCAAGCGGGCGTCTTCACGCGCGACATTCATCACGCCTTCCAGGCCTATGACACGCTCGAGGTGGGGGGCGTGGTGATCAACGACATTCCCTCGATGCGCGTCGACGCCATGCCCTACGGCGGCACGAAGGACTCGGGGCTGGGCCGGGAAGGCATCCGCTTCGCCATCGAGGACATGACGGAGGTGAAGCACCTGGTGTTGTGTGGGATGGGCGAGGGGTGACTGAGTTCGGGGGGCGTTTCGGGGGGGGGTGGATGCCCTGAATACCCAGGGCGGCGCGGCGCGTTGCCCTGGGTCTCCGCACTCCCCGGGGACTTCGCGCCCGGGGTCTGTGTGTTGAGCGCTCACACCGAGTTCCTGACTCGCCGCTTTGCGCTCGGTGTCCTCCGTGAACTTCGTGGTGATTCTCCTAGGCCACGCGCGTGCCGGGGGCGATGTCGTGGTCGGGGTGGAGCAAGCTGACGCCGGTCTCCGCCATCGCGCCGAGGACCAGGACCTCCGACTTGACGCCCGCCACGCGCCGGGGTGGCAGGTTCACCACGGCGATGACCAGGCGGCCTTGCAGATCGCCCGGGGCGTAGCGATCGGTGAGCTGGGCGGAGCTGGTCTTGACACCCAGGTCGCCGAAGTCGAGGCGCAGGAGGTAGGCCGGCACTCGGGCCTGCTCGTGGCGTGTGACCTCCAGCACTCGCCCCACGCGCAGATCCAGCGTCTCGAAAGCGGCGTAGGTGTCCATGCCGGGACTGTATCGCGCCCCCCCGCTTGCGGTATCGCGGCCCCATCGGCTATGACACAGCCATGATTCTCCTTGCTGACGAAATCACCCCGATCCTGATCAAGATCTGGCCCGAGGATTGGCCGCAGGTGTTCCCGATCCAGGATCCCATGGGGATTCTGGCGGTCTTGCTCGCCGTGCTGGCCCTCATCTTCTGGTTCGGGGATCGCACCCTGGGCAAGAAGGTGTTCGGCATCGTTCCCAAGCTCGTCTTCTGCTACTTCATTCCCACGACGCTGACCACGATCGGGGTGCTGCCCGCCGAGAGCGCGCTCTATGTCTGGATCAAGGTGCACCTGCTGCCCGCCAGCTTGCTGTTGCTCGTGCTCGCCCTCGACGTGCCGGGCATCATTCGCCTCGGGCCCAAGGCGGGGATCATGCTGCTGGCGGGGACGGCGGGCGTGGTCATCGGGGCGCCGCTGGCGTTGCTCATTTCCATGGCGATCTTCGGCGTCAGCGACACCACCGCCGCCGACGTCGCCCAGACCGGGGTCACCGCCGCCAGCCTCTGGACGCTCCCCGCCGACACCTGGCAGGGCATGACCGCCCTCTCCGGCTCCTGGATCGGCGGCGGGGCCAACATGGCGGCCCTGCAAGCCATCTCCGGCTGTTCTTCCGACATGTTCGGCCTGATGGTCGTCGTCGACGTTTTCGTCGCCAACATCTGGATGGGCGTCCTGCTTTACAGCGCCGGCATGCAGGAGAAGATCGACCGCTGGACCGGAGCCAACACGGCCGCCATCGAGGATCTCAAGCAGCGCATCAGCGCCTACGAGGCCAAGGTGACGCGGGTGCCCACGCTCAGCGATCTCATCATCATCGCCGCCCTCGGCTTCGTGCTTTCCTTCATCTGTTACCAACTGGGCAACTGGCTGGCCGACACGCTGGTCATGACCAACCAGGGGGCGACGACGGCGGCGCGAGCGCTCGACCCGGCCGCCGAGATCGTCACCAAACCCATCCTCGGGGCCACCACCTGGAAGTTCATCCTCATCACCACGATCGGCGTGGCCCTTTCCTTCACCCGGGTGCGCAACCTGGAAGGCGCGGGCGCTTCCAAGATCGGCTCGGTCTTCCTCTACATCCTCGTCGCCAGCATCGGGGCCCACGCCAGCTTCCTCTCCATGGCCCAGGCCCCGGCCCTGGTGGTCATGGGATTCATCTGGATGGCCTTCCACATCATCATCCTGCTGGTGGTCGGCTACGTGATCAAGGCCCCCATCTTCTTTGTCGCGGTCGGCTCGCAGGCGAACATCGGCGGCGCTGCCAGCGCTCCCATCGTCGCCTCCGCCTTCCACCCGACGCTGGCGCCGGTGGGCGTGCTCCTCGCCGTCGCCGGCTACGTGCTGGGCACCTACGCAGGCCTGCTGATCATGTTCCTGCTAAAGCTCGTCTCGGGGGCGTAGCGCCCCTCGTCAACGGTGATTGGTGCGCGAGTTGCGGCGCTGCAGTAGCAGGAAGAACCGCTCGCGGGGACGCGGCGGCTCGCTACAGACACCGCAGTACCTCTGGCACTCCTCGATGTGTCTCAGATCTGCTCCAGGGCCGGGGTGCCGGGGGTGCGGATGAAACGGAGGTAGTAGAGCCCGCCGTAGACATCGCCCTCGGGCGTCTTGTTGCGGGTGTTGGTGAGCATGCCGCAGTCGACGTAGCAATCCCAGCGGGAGATGGCCTCGTGGATCGCCTGGCGAACGCCCGGATAGTAGGCGTCGTGCATGAGCACGCAGGCTTCGTTGGCGAGGTGCCCGCGCACGGCGTCGAGATCGATGAGCACATCGGCGTACTCGTGCGAGCCGTCGATGAAGGTGAACTGGAAGCCGTCCACCGCGCTGATGGCTCGGCGGGCGGCGGGCAGGTGCCCGGGGCTGAGCCCTTCCAGGAAGACGGTGTTGCTCTCCATGGGTTGGCCGGAGACTTCGTTGAGGTTCGGCTGGGGGTCGAGCGTCGCCAGCTTGCCCCGGCCCAGGTCCGCCAGGGCGGAGCTGATGATCTTGCTGCCGCCGCCCTTGTGGGTGCCAATTTCCAGGGCGTGGTTGGGGGGCGGTGGCGCTGACCATGGCGTAGATGGCGAGTCGTTCGCGCTTGACGAGCATGGCCGGGGCGTCGTGGATGGCGCCGAGGCGTTCGAAGCTGAAGCTGCACTCCTCGTCGAAGCTGAAGACAGCGTCGCCGTCCTTGTCAGCGCGAGGGGTGTTGAGGGGTCGGCGCATCGAATCGGAGGTGGTCATGGTCGGCTCCCGTTCCTTTCGATCGCCCAGCATAGGGACGCCGGCCGCGAACGCCACCCCAGGCGGATCGACCCCAGCGCCGCCGAGATCGGTACGATGGGTCGTTTGGAGTGACGCCGCCCGCCGCTCGGAGATGGACTCAAGGCGGCACCGACCGGGGACGTCAGAGGCAAGGAACCCGCGACCGTGAACTCGCCCGCAACCACCCAGGAAGCCGCCGCCAGCGCCCCGGCGCGCGTGGCGCTGATCAGCATCCCCAAGTCCGGCACCAATCTCGTGTTAGCAATCCTCAAGCGAGCCTTGCCCGAAGCGACGACGGTGGACTTGATGTATCCCGAGCCCTACCGCAACGGCGATTCGCTCCGGGATTATGCCTTCCGCGCCAACATTGCCGCCCGCAAGCTGATCGTCGAGACGCCGGCCCCGGCCATCTTTCACACGCACGCGACCTTCTCCGACTATTTGATGACGACGTTCTGGGAGTTCGGCGTCAAGCCGATCTTTCTCATGCGCGACCCCCGGGCTGTGGCGGTGAGCTTCGTCGACTACGTCCTCAAGACCGAGCAGCACCCGGCCCACCGATACTTCCGCGACCAGCTCTCCGACTTTGATTCGCGTCTGCGGACGGCCATCCTGGGGACGGATCCCAACGACCCCGAGCAGCCCTTCCTCCCCGATCTCGCCGGGGCCTGGGGCCGATACGTCCGCTGGCTGCGTCAGCCCGACATCCTGCGCCTGCGCTACGAAGGCATGGTGGGAGCGCGATTCGGCGGCTGGGATAATCGCCAGCGCGAGAACGTCAAGCGCATCGTCGATTTCCTCGGCCTCGATCTCAGCGCGGAGGCCTTCGACTCGCTGGTGCGCGGCGGCACCGACCCCAAGGCCTCCGTCACCTTCCACAAGGGCGGCATCCACCGCTGGAAGAAGTCCTTCACGCCTGAGATGGAGGCGCTCTTCCAGAAGGAAGCGGGCAACATCCTCGACCTGTACCAGTACAAAGCCCTCGAATTCGAGCCACCCCCGCCGACGGCAGCGCCGGAGTAAGGCGGCTGGCACTTCCGACCGGGCAGCTTGGCCCGCGCGCCGGCCCGGGCTGACCGCGATAGGATCAGATTGTGCGAAGGCCTTCCCCTCGTCCATTCCGCTGGCTTCTTGCGGGCAGTCTGCTCGCCGGCTTGCTTTGCGCGCTCGTTGCCTGCGAGCGAGAGACGAAGCAGGCGCACCCCGCGCTCGTCGAGGTGGAGGGGTCGCAGCGCTTGGTCGAGTTTGCGGGCGAGCGCTCCCTGGGCGCCTGTGCGGTGCGGCCGTCAGAGGCGGACTTTGCCGATCCCTGGACCGACGCCGGCGAAGCGCTCGGGGAGGTGCGGGTGCCCGAAGGCCACGATCTGCTGCTGGCTTTGCGGAGCGATGCGACGATCGCGGACCTCGCTGTCTTGCGGGAACTCGACCCGACCGCGGTGCAGGCGCTGTACCTAAACGACACCGCCGCCGACGACGCCTGGCTGACGCCCCTGCTCGCCCAGCGTGACCTGCGCATCCTGGGTCTGCGCAGCACCGCCGTCACCGATGCCGGTCTGGAAACGCTGTCAGCCTGCCCGAAGCTGGAGCGGCTCGTCTTGAGCGGGACGGCGGTGACGGACGCGGGGATGGGGCACCTGGCGGCCCTGACCGGCCTGCGTGATCTCGATCTCTCGCGAACGGCGGTAACGGACGAGGGGCTGGAGGCACTGGCGAGTTTGACGCACCTGGAAACGCTGCGCCTGCCGCCCGCGACCACGGATGTCGGTCTGGCTCATTTCGCGGGCCACACCACGCTGACGCATCTGGACGCCACGGACACGCAGCTCACCGACGCCGGCCTGGCAGCCGTGGCGGGGCTGACGAATCTGGAGCGGCTGAACCTGTCACGCACCCCCATCGCCGGCAATGGCCTGAGACATCTTGCCAGGCTCGCGCACCTGCGCGACCTGCTGCTGCGCGAGACCGCCGTCGGCGACACGGCTCTCGACCACCTGGCGGCCCTGCCCGAACTGCAGCGCGTCTTCATCGGCGATACAGCGATCACTCCCGAGGCGGCGGCGGCGTTTCGGGAGTCACATGCCGATGTTCGTCTCGTGCGCTAAGCGCTGCGGATCGATTGCTGTGCCGCCGGCGTGGTTCCCGTCATTCCCGCGCAGGCGCGGTTCCCGTCATTCCCGCGCAGGTCTCCGAAGGCGACTCGACTTGGCGAGCGGGAATCCAGTTCCGCGTCGGACGCACTCGAATGTCCCCCTGGATGCCCGCCTGCGCGGGCATGACGACGGAGTGCCTCGCAGGCTCCGCTTCCCTTCGAGCTGAAACCGCCGGAGGGACAGGCTGGCCTACTGCGAGACGCTGCGGCGCTTCAGTTTCCCGCCCAGGTACTCCAAAGCGTCCAGCGCCAGGTAGGCCGGATTGTCGCGCAGCAGCCGCGGTAGATGGTCCTGGTACTCAAACCGCTCCAGCAAGGGCCCGACGATCCGCTCGACCTGGGCGATCTGCCGTCGCGTCAGATCTTTCTGGAAGCGGCCGATGGATTGGCCGCTCAGGGGCCTGCGCGTCTGCTCCTTCCACGCCTTCTCGTCCTCGGCGTAGCCGCGCTCCTCGCGCTGGTGAAAGGCCAGCATGGCCGGGTCGAAAGGCTCGCCGAGAAACTCGCAGAGCCGCCTTAGCTCTTCCTCCGGCTTCTCGACCAGCGTTTCGAAGCGCACGCCGGTGTAGGCGGAGTCGGGCAGCACCCGCAGGCAGCGCAGGTGTTCGCAGAGGGCCTTGACCCAGCTTCGCGTCAGGCCGCGCACCGTGCCTTGCGTCCACTGCATACCCAGCATGGAGGCGACGACATCGCGCGGATCGCGATGGATGTGGATGAACTTCGCTTGGGGCAGGACCGCCCGGATGCGCTCGACGCAGCGGCCATGCAGGGGACTCTTCTCGCCGATCCGCGGGCGTCCGGACTCGGCCTGATACGCCCCCAGCAGGGCCAGGAAGAGGCCCCGGGCCGTGCCGTCGGAGTCGCGCATGGCCGACTCGACCGGCTCGCGGGGCAGTTCCAGCAGCCGCCAGTCCTCCGAGTCGAAGAACTCGCCGAGGTAAGCGTCCAGGCGCTCGCCGGACAGCGGTTCGCCGCCGAAGCGCTTGTCTGCCGGATCCCAGCGCTGAAAGAACTTGGTTTCCGGGGGAATTCCCAGGCGCGGGTGGCTGGCCAGCATCGCCTGCAGGAGCGTCGTGCCGGAGCGGCCGGTGCCCACGATAAAGAAGACGCCGGCGGCAAGCTGGTCAGCGGAGTTCATATCCGCGATGCTACGGCGAGCCATCCAGCCGCACAACGCGGCCCGGCCGCCCGCCATGACCGACCTGCATGTCCACGCCGTCGTCCCCGTCTACAACAACAAGGCGACGCTGCGCGCGACGATCGACAGCCTCCTCGCTGAGCCCCGGGTCGAACGCATCCACGCCATCGACGACGGCTCCACGGATGGCTGCTGCGAGGAGCTGGCGGGCCTCTCGGATCGCCTCACCGTCGTCAGGCAGGACAACGCCGGGCCCAGCGCCGCTCGGAACCGCGGCCTCGACCTGGCCCTGCGTGACGAACGCCTGACGCACGTGCTCCTGCTCGACGCCGATGACACGCTGGAGCCCGAGGCGCTGGGGCCGGCCCTGGCGAGGCTGGGTGCGCACGGGGAGGCCGTGGCGGCGGTGAACGGGCGCGACGAGGTGGCTCGTGACGGCAACGGCGAGCTGCAGGGCGAGCCGGTCCGGCGTGAGCCGCCTGCCGAGTGGGCCGATCGAGTGCTGCCCAGCCGGGGACTGATCTTTTCACCGATCCGCTTCTTCGGAGCCTCCGGGGTGCTAGTCACGCGCCACGCCCTGCAAGGCGGGGTTCGCTTCGATTCCACCCTGGCGATCGGCGAGGATCGCGACTTTCTCTACCGCCTGGCGGAGGCGGGGCCGATTCTGGTCCTCGCCGCCCCGCTGCTGCGGGTGACGATCCACGCGGGCGGCGACAACCTGACGGGGCCGACCCACCTCGAACGCTGGCTCCGCGATCACCAGAGGCTCGTCGAGCGCTATGGCGATGATCCCGACGCCGCCGAGCCGCTGCGGCAGACCAGTCGCTGGCTGCTGGGGCATGCTTGTCGGGTGCTGGCGAAGCAGGGCTCATCGCTCTCGCCCGAGCTCTGGCGCGAGTATCGCCGGCTCTTTCGCGAGCGCGGCTGGCGTCTGCCGGCAAAGGCGTGGAAGTGGCGCTACTTCCAGGGCCCCTTGCGGCGGCTGATGGGGCGGAATCGCGGTTCCTGAGTCGCGGGCCCGGATCGGCACTTGTTCCGGCGGTCCGGTTCGCCTAGCGTGGTGCCATGCCCAAAGAGACCACCGATTCGCCCCAATCCACCCGTGGCAGCGATGAGAACCGTTCCCGCAACTTCGCCGTGCAGGCCGCCCGCCTCATGGACACGCTGCACTGCACCGACGTCGTGGCCCTGGATGTGCGCGGCATCAGCCAGGTGACGGACATGTTCGTCATCGGTTCGGGCACCTCGAATCGGCAGATGAAGAGCCTCGCCGACGACATTGATGAACTCGCCGAGGACATGGGGCTGGAGGTCTTCCGCCGCCACACCGACGCCCAGGTGACCTGGATCGTGATTGACCTGGTGGATGTGGTGGTGCATCTTTTCGAGCCGGAAGTGCGGGCTTATTACGACCTGGAGATGCTCTGGGGCGATGCCAAGCGCCTGCCCTGGCGCGACGAACCGCAGCCGGAGCCCAGCGCTGCCGACGACTGAGTTGGGCGACGGTCGGCCGTGGGCCTGATACAATCTCTCGACGAATCGCTCGGGGCGCGGTCCGCATTGGAGCGGATCGCTGAGATGCACCCGTGAACCTGATCCGGCTCGCACCGGCGTAGGAAAGCGAACCACTTCCCTCCCCCTTCGAGTCGATGTTCGTTGCCGGCAGGCAGCGCCCGCTGCCCCATGCCGCGCTTCGACGCCTCGGCCCGTCGGCTCGCTGCTTCCCGTGCCGGGCGATTCCAACTGAAAGGACTCGCCCCATGTCGAAGAACACCACCCACCGCCGCGACAGTCGTCGGCCCTTCGTCTACGACCCGCCGGTCGCCGGCGCGGACAATCCCTCCACCGGCAAGCAAGGCACCGCCCCCGCCAGCTTCGCCCGGCCGGCGGACATCGGGGGGGCCCTGACCTACGCCTCGCCTGACACGCCCGGCATGCCCGAGCCCTCGCCCTTCACCGCCTGGGACTTCCTGCCGCCGAACTGGTCCCTTGGCGACGCGGGCGCGGGGACTTGCGTCCCCGTGAAGACGACCTCCTTCACCGACGCCCGCGGCGAGACCCGCACCGTCTCCTACCCCGCGGACTTCGAACCCATCACGCAGCTTGAGCACGCCCGGCTGGGCTTGGTCACCGCCGAGATGCGCCGCGTCGCCGAGCGCGAGGGGCACCTCAGCCCCGAGCAGGTGCGCGATGAGATCGCTGCCGGCCGGCTCATCATCCCCGCCAACAAGAACCACCTGGCTTACAACCTCGATCCCATGGCGATCGGTCGGGCCAGCCGCACCAAGATCAACGCCAACCTGGGTGCTTCGCCGGTGTCGTCTTCCGTCGATGAGGAGATCGAGAAGCTTCAGTGGGCCGTCCGCTGGGGAGGCGACACCGCCATGGATCTCTCCACGGGCGGCGACCTCAATGCCACCCGGGCCGCCATCATCAAGGCCTCCGCGGTGCCCATCGGCACGGTGCCCATCTACTCGATGATCATCGGCCGCAAGATCGAGGACCTCAGCTATGAAGACATCCTCAGCGAGCTTCACAACCAGGCCGAGCAAGGCGTCGATTACTTCACCATCCACGCCGGCCTCCTTCGCCAGCACCTGCCGCTGGTCAAGGATCGCCTGATCGGCATCGTCTCGCGCGGCGGCTCGCTGCTCGCCAAGTGGATGATCACGCACGAGAAGCAGAATCCGACCTACGACCTCTGGGATGAGATCTGCCAGATCTGCCGGGCCCACGATGTCTCCTTCTCGATCGGCGATGGCCTGCGCCCCGGCGGCCTCGCCGACGCCACCGACGCCGCCCAGCTTGCGGAGCTGGAAGTGCTGGGCGAACTGACCGAGCGCGCCTGGCAGCACGGCGTGCAGGTCATGATCGAGGGCCCGGGCCACATCCCCTTCGACCAGATCGAATACAACATGAAGATCGAGCGGACGCTCTGCCACGGCGCGCCGTTCTATGTGCTCGGCCCCCTGGTCACCGATGTCTTCCCGGGTTACGACCACATCACTTCCTGCATCGGCGCCACGGCTGCCGCCTACCACGGGGCAGCGATGCTCTGCTACGTCACGCCCAAGGAGCACTTAGGGCTTCCCAAGCGCGAGGATGTGAAGCAAGGCTGCATCGCCTACAAGATCGCAGCGCACGCCGCCGACGTCGCCCTGGGCATCCCCGGTTCGCGCGACTGGGACGATGAACTCACCAAGGCCCGGGCGGCTCTGAACTGGCAAAAGCACTTCGACCTCGCCTTCGACACCGACACAGCCCGAGCCCTGCACGATGAGGACCTCGACGTCGACACCGACTTCTGCGCCATGTGCGGCCACGACTGGTGCAGCGTGCGGATCAGCAAGGAGATCGTTGAGTTCGCCTCCGGCAAGGATGCGGACTATTCCTGGGACTCGCCCAAGGTCTCCGCAGCTCTGACCGTCGAGCAGAAGCAGCTCCTGCAAGATCGCGGCGTGCTTTCGCCGGAAGAGATCCACCGCCTCGCCGCCAAGACGAAAGGCGCGGTCGAGCCGGTCGAAGGCGAGAAGCTCGCTTGCCATAGCGACTACGTCGATGACGATGAGGCGAGGAAACTGCAGGAGCAGTCGGGGTAACAAGGGTCGGAAGTGACGCCCGCGGTCGCAGTGGACACGCCTGAACGAGCCGCGACTGTCAGGGAGCGGTTGCTCCGCCGACCCGGCGCTTGATCGCCATCGGCGTCTATGGCCGCAGGTGTTCCCCGGCGGGTCCGCGATTGCCGATCCATGGAAACCGCTCCCTCACAGTCGCGGCTCGCCAAGCGCTATCTCTCCAGCTACCGAAGGGTGCTCCTTCGACGGTCGGTGTGTCCTTGCAGCGCCGCGTGCCACTGGTTGCTGTACCAACCAGTGCTTCATCTGCCGCACAATTCACGCATACCCCTCGCGGAACCACCGCGCGTAGTCCAGTGCCGCGTAGGTCAGGATGATGTCCGCCCCGGCGCGGGCGATGCCGAGGAGGGACTCGGTCATGCACTCTCGCTCGTCGAGCCAACCGCGCTCTGCCGCCGCCTTGATCATGGCGTATTCGCCGCTGACGTGGTAGGCCGCGATGGGCAGGTCGCTCACCGCGCGCAGGTGGGCGATGATGTCGAGGTAAGGCAAGGCGGGCTTGACCATGAGCATGTCCGCCGCCTCTTCCGCATCGAGCAGCGCTTCGATCACCGCCTCACGGCTGTTCGCCGGGTCCATCTGGTAGGTCTTCTTGTCACGAGGCACGTTCGCCTGCTCCACCGGGGCCGAGTCCAGGGCCTCGCGGAAGGGGCCGTAGAAGGCGGAGGCGTACTTGGCGCTGTAGGCGAGGATGGCGATGTCCGTGTGGTCGGCGGCATCGAGAGCCGCCCGGATCGCCCCGACGCGTCCATCCATCATGTCGGAAGGCGCGACGATGTCCGCGCCGCACGACGCGTGCAGCACCGCCATTTGGGCGAGGGCATCGACCGTTTCGTCGTTCAGGATCACGCCTTCTTCGCTGACCAGGCCGTCGTGGCCGAGGCTGGAATAGGGGTCGAGCGCGATGTCGGTGATGAGGCACGCCTCGGGGACGGCCTGCTTCAGCGCGCGCACCGCCTGGCAGAGCAGGTTGTTCTCATCGAGCCCCGAGGCGGCATCCGGCGTCTTGGTGCCGGGATCCATGGCCGGGAACAGCGCGAACGAGCCCACGCCCAGCTTCAGCGCCTGTTCGCATTCCTTGATCGTCAGATCGATCGACAGTCGGCTGCGGCCCGGCATCGCCTCGATCGCTTCGCTGCGCTTCTCGCCATCGACGATGAAGAGCGGCAGGATCAAGCGCTGCGGCGGCAGGAAGGTTTCCCGCACCAGGCTGCGCAAGATCGGCGAGCGGCGAAGCCGGCGAGGGCGACGAGTCGGACGGGGAAGATCAGCATTCATGCTCAGTGTTCCAATCGCAAGCAAACGCGAACCGGGGGAATCTTAACCACGGAGAGCACGGAGGACACGGAGGAGAAGAAGAGAGGAGGAAGGGGAGAGAATCAGGATTGGGAGTGGTGAACTTCTAAGGACCCTTTCTTCACATCCATTCTCTCCTCTCCGTGAACTCCGTGCTCTCCGTGGTGAATCAGCAAGTCCTACACCAACGACTCGGCCAGATCCTTGGCGAACTTGGTCGACTCGCGGACGCAGTCGTTGATCGAGATGCCGTGCAGGTAGTTGCCCACCAGGTGCAAACCACGCGACTCCTGCAAGGCGGCTTCAACACGCTCGATGCGCTCGGTGTGGCCCACTTCGTACTGCGGAATCGAATCGGGCCAGCGGCAGATATCGACCAGCGACGGTTCGCCTTCGATGTCGAGCAACGGCCGAATCGCTGCCGTCGATGTCCTGACGAGTTCCTCATCGCTGCGCTGCGGCGCGCCCGGATCGCGCGGGCCGCCCACGAACACACGAAGCAAGCGCTGATCGGCGGGCGCGTGGTGCGGAAAGGCGCTGTCGGCCCAGAGCACACCCATGACCGGCAGATCCGTCTGGGAGAGCGGCACCAGGAAGCCATACCCCGCCAGGTCGTGCCCGACCTGGTCGCGCGGGTAGGCCAGGTTCAAGACGACGAGCGACGCCGTCGATATCCCTCGCAGTTCCCGCCCCACCTCGGGCATCAAGACGTCCAGTAAGCGGGCGCTGGCCAGGTGCGGCGTCGCCAGGATCAGTTGCTCGGTGTAGAAGTCGCGGGGTTCGCCGTTGCTCTCCGCCGCGATGTGGTAGCCGCCGTTGTTCCGAACGATCGACTTGACCGTGCAGCCAAGCTGCAAGCCGTCGCCAAGCTGCCCAGCCAGCCAATCGCCCAGTGACTGCAAGCCGCCGGTGAAGCTGACCAGCCCCTTGAGGGCCTGGCGTTCCGGATGGGCTTCGTACATGCGCTTCTTGCGTTTGAGGACCGCCATCTCGTAGAGCAGCGGGCAGCGTTTCTCCTGGTCGAAGACCTGGGCGTTGGGGAAGCAGGCTTTGAGGCTGAGCTTGCGACTGTCGCCGCCGTAGACGCCCGCCACGATGGAGCTGATGAAGATGTCGGCGACTTCCGGTCCCAGCCGGCGCTCGGCTGTCTCGTGGATCGTGGGCTCCGGCGTGGTGGCGCGTTTGCTGAGGAACATGCCCAGCGAGACCTTGATCTTGGCCGGCAGGCTGAGCAGCGGGCTTTTGAGCAGCGGCCCCAGTCCCATGGGCACCTTGTGAATCGCCCCGTCCTTGTAGAGGTAGCGGGCGTTGGCGGCCTCCGAGGCTTGCACCGGGCCGACCGCTTCGCCCGCCTCTTGCAGCAGTTCATGAAAGGCCTCATCGCGCACCAGCACGTTGAACGGCCCCTTTTCCAGGACAAAGCCGTCGCGCTGTTCGCTCTGCATCGCCCCGCCGACCTTGTCCTGCGACTCGAGCAGGGCCACGTCCACGCCCGCCTTGGCCAGTTCGCGCGCTGCGACCAGGCCGCTGATGCCCGCCCCGATGACGATCGCTTGCTTTCGCACCGTGTCGGTCATGACGTCGTCTCCGTCGGCCTTCCTTGGCTCTCCGTCACTGCGGTCTCCCTGCAGGTATCGATCAAGCGAACGACGTTGTCGTAGGGCGTGTCCTTGAAGATGCCGTGGTTGAGATTCAGGATATGCCCGTGATGCCCGCCCGCTTCGATGCAGACCCGCGTCGCCGCCTCAACCTCGTCCGGCGTGCCCCGGCGCAGAATCTGGTTATCGACGTTGCCTTGCAGCGCCAGGCGATCGCCGTAGTCGCGCCGCGCTTGCTGCAGGTCGAGGCAGCAGCCGATGCTGAGCACATCGGCGCCCGTTTCGGCCATGAGGTCAAGCTCCGGCCGTTCCTTGACGAAGAGGATTCGCGGCGCTGGCTGGGTCATCTGCGCAAAGACCTTGGCGTGATACGGATGGGCGAACGTCTTGTATTCATCGGCCGTGAGCGAATCGCCCAGCGACTCGAAGAGCTGCACGCCGTGCACGCCGCTGCGGATCTTGTAATCGAGATAGCGGGCCGTCATGTCGGCGAGTCGCGTGAGCAACTCCTGCAGGACCTGCGGCTGTTCGCGCATCAGGGTTCGCGTCTTGGGCATTTCGCCGGGGCTGCGACCTTCGATCATGAACGCTGCCAGCGTGAAGGGCGAGCCGGCGAAGCCGAGCAGTGGAATGTCCCCGCCGTTCGCCTCCAGCACCAGCCGAATCGACTCGCCGATGAAGCTCAGGTCCGCCGCCGGATCGAACTCGCGCAGCGCTTCCACATCAGCGCTGGTGCGAATCGGCGTATCCAGCACCGGCCCGGGGCGAAAGACAAATCGCGCCCCCATGGGTTCGAGCGGCGTGAGGATGTCCTGAAAGAGAATCAGGGCGTCGACGCCCAGGCGCTTGGGCAGCAGCGTGATCTCCGTGGCCAGCACTGGATCGTGAAACAGCTCTTCCAGCTCCAGGCCGGAATTGGCGCGCAGCTCCCGGTAGGCCGGATCGAACCGGCCCGCCTGACGCATGAGCCAGACCGGCGTCCGTTCCGTCCGCTGCCGCTTGGCCGCCCGCAGGAGCAGATCGTTCTTCAGTCCATCACCCGACATGCGAGCTCCCTTTAGGCATTCGTGGAATAGGCGTGCTTGGCGCCGACCCGCCAGGCGTCCGGCTCGAGATAGGCGTCGAAGGCCGCCGCCACGTTCCGCATGAGCACTCGGCCCAGGGGGAAGGTGACATCGACGCAGCCGTCCTCAGCAATGGTCACCAGCCCATCCTTCTCGATCTCGCGGAGAATTTCGATCTCGCGGGCGAAGTAGTCGGCGAAGACGATGCCGAACTGCTGCTCGATGACGCTGGGCACGATGCGGGCCCCACAGTAGATCTGCGAGAGCACTGCCTGGCGGATGCAGTCGTCCGGCGTCAGCACCTTGCCGCGGCGCAGGACCGACTCGCCCTTGGCGATGGCCTCGATGTAGTTCTCGACGCTGTGCTCGTTCTGCAGGAAGCCGACGTGGTGCAAGTGCCCGATCGACGTCGCGCCCGCTCCGATGAGGTCGAGGCCGCCACCGGTGGTCATGCCCTGGAAGTTGCGCTGCAGCGTGCCATCGCGGGCCGCCTGGGCCAGCATCTCCCCGCGCTTGGCGAAGTGATCGAGGCCGATGAAGTCATAGCCCGCTTCCGTGAACAGTTGGGCGCCCAGGTGCCGGAGAAGATCGCTACGCAACGGGCGATCGACCACGACGCCTTGCCTGATTCCGACACGAAGCTGGCCATGTTCCTCCTGGGCGTAGTGGTAATAGGCGATGCGGTCCGGCGACAGCTCGATCACCTTCTCGATCGTCGCCCGAATTGACTCCAGCGTCTGGTAGGGCAGGCCGTAGATCAGGTCGAAGTTGACGCTCCGGTAGCCGGCCTCGCGGCAGGTGTCGACGGTGGTGCGAATCATCTCCAGGGGCTGGATGCGATTGACGTGCTTCTGCACTTTCTCGTCGAAATCCTGCACGCCCAGCGACATGCGGTTGAAGCCGAGCCCGCGCAGGAAGCGCAGCGTCTCCGGCCCCGCCACCCGCGGATCCACTTCGATCGAGATCTCGGCGTCGTCGGCGAAGTCAAACGCCTCGGCCGCGGCGCCGTACACCTGTTCGATCTCCTCGTGCTTGAGGTAGGTGGGCGTGCCCCCGCCCCAGTGGAACTGCTTGAGCCGCTTGCCGTCGTTGTAGGTTTCTCCCAGGCGGGCGATTTCCAAAGCCAAAGCGTCGACGTAACTCGTCGTGCGCTCCGCCGCATAGGGGGCGGTCTTTCGCATCACAATCCGCGTGCAGGCGCAGAACTTGCAAAGCGCCTCGCAGAAGGGAATGTGCACGTAGAGGGAGAGGTCGATCGGTGCTTGCCGCGACTCCCGCGCTTGCCGCATCTCTTCCAGGTGCGCCGCTTGCAACTCGTACCAGGCGGTCGGCATCGGATAGGACACGTGCCGGGGCAATTGCAGGCCGGCATACCGATCGAACGTCGCTTTGTCCAAGGCGGTGTTGACATCCAGGATCATGAGTGCACGCCCTCCTTGAGCAGTCGGCGTGGGCAGACTTCAGGTTCAGCGCTGAACGGACAGCCGTTGGCGCAGGCCCGGAACGCGTCTTGCTGGGAGAGTTCCTGCTTGAGTCGTTCGGCGTCGCCATTCATGGACTCCGCCTTGGTGGGAATCCAGGTATCGATGAGCCGCTCGGCACCCGCGCGAGCTTCTTTGAAGGCGGGACAGTCAGCGACCCGCTCTGAGAATTCCGACACTTGCGCGTCAAGCTCCTGGGCGTTATGCAAGGTGACGCCGTCAAGCTCGGCCAAGCCCTTGGTGGAGCCAAACGTATTGAAGTCGAGCACCGTCAAAGGCCGCTCCGTCAGGTTTCGCTCGCCGAGAAGCCGAGCCGCGTCGACGATGGGGTTGCGCGCGTCGATCCCGAAGATCACCACATCCGCCTCCGCCAGGGCCGCCGTTAGTTCATCGTCCGAATAGGAGCCGACGATGAGTCGGCGACCGTTGCCCAGGGCTCGTTTGAGCCGCTTGATCTGTCGGCCCTTGGATTGGGCTCGGTGGGCGACGGTGAGCTGCTCATCGGCCACGCCGAAATCGCTGCGCAGCGACTCGAGCACCGAACGTGAGGTCACGGAACCGCCGATCACCAGGCAGCGGGCCTGCTGCCAGTCGTACCCCCGCTGCAAGGCCAGGCGCTTCAAGGCGATGGGGCAATACTCGGGGCGAAAGTGGCCCCAACTGGTGCGGGAAGTCAGCTCCTGCTGACAGTGCTGCGCCTTCTCACGCAGGTGGTGCAGCAGCGGCCCCGCCGTGCCGCTGCGTATCGCCAAGCGGTAGGCCGCTTCCAACTGGTTGGCCACCTCGCCGTCGCCGGGCAGGCAGGAGTTGAGCCCGCTCGCCGTCCGCAGCAGGTGCTGCCATGCGGTTTCGCCGCGAACGAGGTTGATCTGTTCCGCCGCCGCCCGTTCGCCGAGCAGCAGTTCCTTCACCGCTTGTATTGCCTCTTCGGCTGCCGGCGTTCCCGGCTCGCAAGTCAGCCTGCCGTAGAGCTCAAAGCGGCTGCAGGTGTTCCACAGCCAGCACTCTGCGAGATGGCCGCTGGCCTTCAGATTCGCCAGCAAGGTGGTGACTTCTTCGTGGGGGCGCTTGATGCACTGGAACTCTTCGCTGCTGACGTGCTGCAGGGCCGGGCCTTGGCCGTCGCCCAGTCGTCCGCCGACGGAAGCGCCAAGCATGATCAGGGAGTCGATGTCGCCGTCGTGGGCTGCGGGGAAGTCGCGAAAGCTGAGCAGCGGTTGCCGCTCACCGTCCTTTTCCGACCAGGGCCGCGGCCCGCGCACTGCCAGTTGAAACAGCGTCTTAATGAACGGCTCAGAGTCGTTGAGGGCCGGGCAGAGATGCAACCTGCCCCCGCCCTTCTCGAACTCTTCCTTGCCGCTCATGCCGATTTCTTCCAGCGACTCCAGGCAGTCCGCCGTGAAGCTGAGCGGCACCACCAGGAGGTTCGGCTCGCCCTCCTCTCGGAGTCGCTCCAGTGTCTCGGCGGTGCTGGGATCCAACCAGGGCACGGGGCCCAGCTTGCTCTGATAGCTCACCAGGGCGCGATCCTGCGGCCAGCCCAGGCGATGCTGCAGGAGCTCCACGGTGCGGAGGATGTGATCCTGGTAGGGATCGCCCGCCTCCACGTAGGACTGCGGCATGCTGTGGGCCGAGTAGAGCAGCAGGCAATTCGCGGGGTCGAGCCCCTTCTCCTTCGCCGTCTCCGCGATGCGGGCCGCTTGGGCGTCGATGTAGTTCACATCGTCGTACCAGGCCGTGCGAATCGTCACGTGCAGCGCCCCGGGATGATTGCGCAGTTGCTCGTAAAGATCGGCGATGGCGGTCCCGGTCGTGGGGCCGCTGTACTGCGGGTACATGGGGATGACGACCAGTTGCTCCACGCCGGCCGCCTCGATCTCCTCCAGCACCTGGCCGACGCCGGGTTTGCCGTAGCGCATGGCGTAGAAGACCTTCCAGCCGTTGGGCAGCAAGTTTCGCAGCCCCTCGGCCTGGTCTTCCGTGATGACCTTGAGCGGTGAACCGCGGTCAGTCCAGATCGACTGGTAGGCCTGGGCCGACTTGGGGCCGCGGAAGAAGGCGATCAGCCGCGCCAGGGGCTTGTTGAACCAGCGCAGGCGCCGAGGCAGCTTGATGACCTCGGGGTCGGCGAGAAATTCAATGAGATAGCGGCGGACCGCAGCGGTGGTCGGCGCCTCGGGCGTGCCCAGATTGAGCAGGAGCACGCCCTTGTGGCGGGGGGCCGTCGCCCCCGGCGCGGGGCCGTTGCCGCCATTGGTCAGTGAGGGCTTGATCGGCGAGCCGTGGGCTTGCGTCACCTTGACACCACATCTTTCGTTCGGGAGGGGGATCTGGGGCGGTCGCCGACAGCCGCTCGCGGGGGGCGAAGCAAGCCGGGGACATCCGCCTTCAAGCTGCACGCTGCCCAGGAATCCCTGACAGCGTTCAGTACACAGGCGCGCGGACTAGGCGCGCGGAGGCCCACGAGGCGCCGAACTGAGCGCCAGGGCCGGGCGTGGCGGCTTGTGCCGCGCCAGCGCTGCGGCGAATCCAGACCACGAGAGTTCGATCGAGTTGGGGTGCAGCCCGGCGAGCAGGCTCGTGAGCCCCCGCCACAGCCGCCGCTTCTTGAGAAGAGCCAGCCCCACCGCGACCTGCACCGCGACGACGGCGGTTGTCTCCAGAACGACGGGGTCGACCTGCGAGCGCTGCACGGCCCCGGAGTGAGCCACGGCGATGATGAGACACCAGGCCAGGAACGACCGCTGCGTGCTGCCAAAATGCAGGAAGCGGGGATCGCGCAGTTTCAGCGAGAAGAAGACAATCGCCAGCCCCAAGGACCCCGCCGACAGGAGATTCCCCATGCCGACCTCGCCGGTCATCAGCGATGCCAGCACACCGGCCAGGATTGGCGCATGGAGCACCAGCAGCAACCCCCACCACAACTGGGGGGTTTGCCGCCTAAAGCGATGCCAAGCTGGGCCTAGGAGTTGCACCATTGGGGAGAGTCTAGCACCACCTACGGCTTATTCAAGATTGGCCTTTCCGGAATTCGGCCGATTCTGGGGACTCTGCCCTACCCACACGGAACGACCGACAAAACAGTCCGATAACTGCCATTTCGAGCCAGTTCGGCCCCGCTTTCGACGGTCGAGGATGCCGTCGAGATCCCCCTGAGCGCGCAGGAAAACTCCCGGGCCCCTCGACAGGAGCCCGGGAAGGTGTTCGGCATCAGCTCAAGATCACGGGCCGCTTAGCGGACCCAGCGACGACCGCCGCCACCACTGTCCTGACGCTTCGGACGCGCCTCGTTGACAGTGATCGTCCGGCCGTCGAAGTCATTGCCGTTCAGGGCGGTAATGGCTTCGTTGGCTTCCGAGTCGTTGCTCATGGTGACGAATCCGAAACCGCGGGAGCGGCCGGTTTCGCGATCGGTGACGACAACTGCCTCATCCACTTGACCGTGGGCTGAGAATGCTTCGTGAAGGGTCGCGTCAGTGGTGGAGAAGGGCAGATTGCCCACGTAAATCTTCATTGCAGCCTCCTCTGATTCGTGCGGACCGGAGGCTGAAAGGGACCTACGGGGCGTCACGATACAGGGGTCGATAGCGTCAGCGCAGTCGACGGCCGACTACGCCAGAAGGAAGTATAGCACCCCGGACCGCCTCCGGTGCAAATTTGCCCGCCGATCGGCAAGCCGACTCCCGCCCCCCTTCGCCCCGGCCCGCCGCTCCTCTTTCGCCGCTCGCCCCGTATCATCGTCATCCCACAGCGCTCCCCCAGCCGGCGCCAGCCCCAGACGGAGGTGATCGATGCACGCTGCACTCATTTCGGTCGGCGACGAGTTGATCCTGGGCCAGATCCTCGACACCAACGCCGCCTACCTGGCGGCGAAGCTCACCCAGGCCAGCCTTCCCTGCGCTGAGCATCTCACCCTCTCCGATGATGAGGTCAGGCTCGCCGCCGCGATCGAGCGCCTCGCCTCCGATCCCGCCATCGGGATCATCATCATCACCGGCGGGCTGGGCCCCACGGCGGACGACCTCACCCGCGAAGCCCTGCCCGCGGGGTCTTCGACGAGCGCTTCCCCCATAGCGCGGGCCAGGGCTTCGCGGGTGAGGTCGTCCGCCGTGGGGCCCAGCCCGCGCTATGGGGGAAGCGCTCGTCGAAGACCCCGCGGGCATCGAACACCTGCACCGCTGGTTCCGCGATCGCGGCCACCGCATGCCCGCGCCCAACAAGAAGCAAGCCCTGCGCCCCGCTTCCGCGCAGCTCCTTCCCAACGAGCACGGCACCGCCCCCGGCCTGCGGGCCCGCTACCTCAATACCGACATCTTCGTCTTGCCGGGCGTGCCTCATGAAATGAAGCACATGTTCGAGACGCTGGTGCTGCCGGCCATCGCGCGAACCGGCGAGCAGGTGATTCGCACGCTCGCGATTCGCTGTTTCGGCCTGGGCGAGTCGTCGCTCGCGGAGCGCCTGGGCGAACTCATGGACCGCGAGCGCAACCCGACCGTGGGCACCACCGCTTCCGAAGGCATCATCAGCATCCGCATCCGCGCTGTCGCACCCCCACAAGACCCCCACCACGTCGACGCGATCGTTGCAGAGACCGCGGCACGGGTTGAAGAACTCGCCGGCGTGTATGCGTTCGGGCGCGACGATGACACGCTCGCCTCCGTCACGCTCGATCATCTCAAAGAGCGCGGCGAAACGGTCGCCGTCGCCGAGTCATGTACGGGTGGTTTGCTCGGCTCGATGTTCACCGAAGTCGCAGGCAGCAGCGCTGCCTTCCTCGGCGGATACCTCACCTACACCAACGAACTCAAGATGCAGGAACTCAGCGTCCCCAGCGCCTACTTCGACGAAGATGGCCCCGGCGCGGTGAGCAAGGAAACCGCCATCGCCATGGCGGAAGGGGCGCGCAAGCGAACCGGCGCAACGCACGGCCTGAGTATCACCGGCATCGCCGGCCCGGATGGGGGCACGGCGGACAAACCGGTGGGCACGGTCTGCATCGCGATCGCCTCGTGTGATCGCGAAACGCAAGTGCGCCAATTCGACTTCACCGGCACGCGCTCGATCGTCCGCGATCGCTCCGCCAAGGCCGCCCTGGCCATGCTTCTCTGGCGCCTGCGCGGCTGCGAGGACTTCCGCATGCTCTGGCAAAAGACGAACGGCGAGTCCGTCAAAAAGTAGCCCCCACGCGCCGCGGCGAGTCATCGCCGCGCGCATGGAGGCGTCAGAAACCGTTCGGCTCAGCGCGCGCCGGCCCGAGCTTCGATCGCACTAGTGCGCGCCACGGTGATTCGATCACTCTGGTGCGCGATGAATTTGCCCATTTCGGCGCGTCTTGGTCCGCTCGGGAACGGATTTTGGCCAAAGTCGCGCGAATCGGCGCGATCGAGATTCGCGCGATCCATTCACTTCAGACCATTCATGCGCACCGAAGTGGCCGGTCAATCCAGTGGGCATCACAATGGCGGATTCAAGCTGGTGCGCCGGGAAGTGACCACCCGACCCATTGAGGGAGGTCGGTCGGATACCCGGAGCGAGCAATGCGCGCCGCCGTCGACTGGCTCACGTCCCGCAGCCGTAGTCGGCGAGGAGGATGCCGAGGTCGGATTGGTCAGTGTCGCCGTCGCCGTCCAGATCCCCGCCGTCGTCGAACTCGTAGGCTGCAAGAAGCAAGCCAAGATCCGGTTGATCTGTGTCGCCGTCGCCATCTATGTCGCCGGGACAGGGGCCATCGCATCGGTTTAGTCGAATCCTCACATCGTCCGCGACGGTGTTCGCAACGGCCAAGTCAGGCATGCCGTCTCCGTTGAGATCCACAGCAGCTACGGAGCGAGGGCCTTCACCCGATCGAAAGTGCTGCTGCTCCTGGAATGTCCCATCGCCATTGCCCATTAGAATACCGACGTGCTCGCCGCTGTAGCCGTCGCCACCTGTGTTGGCGATGGCGAGGTCCACGAGACCATCACCATCAAAGTCGGTGGCTGTGATCGCGTCAGGCCACTCCCCCACATCGATTTCCTGATCCACCTCGAACGTGCCGTCTCCATTCCCACGCGCGGTCAGAATGTCACCGATCCAGTAGCGTGTAGTCGCCAGATCGAGAATTCCATCACCGTCGAAGTCTGCGGTCGTGATGGATGTGGGGCCAATGACCGGGCCAAGGGGTGGCAGTTGCTGGAACGTGCCATAGGGAACATACAACAACACCGTTACTTCGTTGGTATTGCTGTCCGTAACAGCGACATCTGGAAAGGCGTCCCCGTTGAAATCGCCCGTCGTGACCGCCCTTGGGAAAATGCCGATGGAGTAGGTGAGAGCGGGCTGAAACGTCCCATCGCCGTTGACGTTGAGGACTGACACGGTGCCATCATGTTGGTTGCTTACTACGAGGTAGAGGGTGACGAGCCCCATGAAATCGCCCGCGGCGATCGAGTTTGGCCCACTGCCCACCTCTAGTTGTTGTTGGGGCCGGAACGTCCCATCGCCGTTGCCGAATAGAATCGACACATCATCGCTCCAGTGGTTTGCCACTGCTAGATCGCACGCACCATCGCCATCAAAGTCCTCTGCCGCCACGGACAGAGGAAAGTCACCCACCTCAAACCGCTGTTCTGGCTGGAAGGTCCCATCTCCATCTGCCAAGAGGATCGAGACGTCGTCGCTGCCCAAGTTTGCCACCGCCAGGTCGAGCGCACCATCGCCGTCGAAGTCCGCGGACACCACAGACTGCGGGCCGCTCCCCACGCCAAAAACGCGGTGGAGACGCCAGTCGGGTTGGAAGGTGCCATCGCCATCGCCGATGAGGACCGACACGTCATCACTGCCCGTATTCGCCATCACCAGATCGGGAGTGCTGTCGCTGTCCACATCCCCGATCAAGATGGCGTGCGGATAGTCACCCGCCTCGAAGCGCTGCTGCGGTTGGAATCCTCCGTCACCATTACCCAAGAGGACGGACACATCGCCATCGGGCCCGTTTGTGACCGTCAGATCAACGGCATCGTCGCCATTCAAGTCCGCGGCTGCCACTGAATTCGGTCCCCATCCCACGGCGATAGACTGCTGGGCTTGGAACGTGCCATCACCTTGACCGAGGAGGACCGACACGTCGTCGCTGTCGGTGTTCACGACCACGATGTCTAGCACGTCGTCGCGATCGAGATCGGCTGCAATGACAAACACCGGTGCATCGTGCGTCGCTAGAAGCTGGTGAGGCCGGAATGTCCCGTCACCCTGGCCAAAGAACAACGAGATGTTGTCCGTGTCGCGATTGGCGGCGACCAGGTCGAGAGCGCCATCGCTGTCAAGGTCCGCAGATGCGACGAAGACTGGGTTGCCCGCTGTGACAAGGTCTTGCGGTTCTTGGAATGTGCCGTCGCCGTTGCCAAGCAGCACGGACACCACATGTGCCGAATGGTTCGCGACTGCCAAGTCAACTGCTCCATCGCTGTTGAAATCTGCCGCAACGGTGACGCTAGGACTATCGCCCGTGTTGAAGCGTGGTCCGTCGTGAAAGGTCCCATCGCCGTTCCCAAGGAGCAGGGACCCGTCATGATCACTGTAGTTGCCAACCGCCAGATCGAGGAGTCCATCGCCATTGAAGTCTGCTGTCACGATTGAAAGCGGGCGATCACCCACGTCGAATCGAGTCTGGTTTCCAAGACCAGAGTCACCGATGCCAAGCAGGACTGAAACATCATCGCTCTGGTAGTTGGCGACGGCGAGATCGAGAGCACCATCAGCATTGAAGTCCGCTAGCACTGATGCGACTGGCCCGTCGCCGGTGTCTACACCCGGCTCTGAGAAGATCTCTGCCGGATCGCATGGATAGGCGGACAGGCTCGCGGGGGTGACGAGAACGGCCGCGAGAATGGCGATCGCAAGGGGCCACAGGCGCGGCATGGCAATCCTCCCGGTGGGTGCGGAACCGCTCTTCCTTCAATCTACGCGTGATTCAGGGGGAGGCGAACGGGAATCGGGGAGAATTGTTGGGGAGTGGGTACTGGGGAGGGTGGGAATTGGGGAATTGGGGTGGAGAAGCGCTCCCCGGCGGGTCGCGGCGGAACGGAGATGGGCGTTACGCCGGTTGGCAAGCAACCTGTGGCGCCCCGGCGGTACGGATTCCGGGCCTGCGGCCCGGCCCGTTGACACAACGCGGCTCGGATCCGGGGGGCCGATAGCGCTGCGGGGAGGAGGTGAAGACGCGAGCGAGGGGGCGGGTTAGCCCTCGGGCTGGCTGAGTTCTTCCCGCACGCGTTCGAGAAGCTTCTTGGTGGCGAGGATGCCTTCGGGCTCCGTGAGGCCTCCGCCTTCCCACTCGATGCCGACGTAGCCGTGGTAGTGGGCGTCCAGGACGATCTGCATCATCTTGTGGTAGTCGGTGCGCTTCTCGTTGCCATCCTCATCAAACTCGTGCGACTTGGCGCTAACCGCCTTGGCGAAGGGCATGAGTTCTTCGACGCCCTTATAGCGGTCGTACCACTTGTCGCCTCCCAGGTGGAAGTTGCCGAAGTCGGGGAGGGTGCCGCATCGTTTGTGGTCGACGAGCTTCATGACGCCGGCCAGCCATTCGCCGTTGGAGGAAAGCCCGCCGTGGTTCTCGACGATGACGTTGATCTCGTGGGGGTCGGCGTACTCGGTAAGCCGGCGCAGGCCGTCGGCGGCGAGTTTCTGCTGTTCCTCGTAGCTGCCGCCGCTGGCGGCGTTGACGCGAATGCTATGGCATCCCAACGTTTTCGCAGCCCGGACCCAGCGGTGGTGGTTCTCGATGGCCTGCGTGCGCTTTGCCTCATCGGGGTCGCCCAGGGCCCCTTCGCCATCGCACATGATGAGGAGCATCTTCACACCCTCATCTTTCGCGCGCTTGTTCAGTTCGGCGAGGTAGGCGGCGTCTTCCGCCTGGTCCTTGAAGAAGGAGTTGACGAACTCGATCGCCTCGATGCCGAACTGCTGTTTGGCAACGCGGGCGAAGTCGAGGTTGTCCATCTCGCCGCTGCCCAGGGTGCGGTGCAGGGACCACTCCGCCAGGGAGATCTCGAAGAGCGGCTTCTTGGGTTCAAGCATGGCGGCGACTCCCGGCAGGGGCAGGGCAAGGGCGGCGGTGGCGCCGGCGAGCGTCTTGAGGGCCCGGCGGCGGGAGGGATCGGAGGGCACGGATGCAGATGCGTTGATATGGAGCGTGGGTTTCATGGTGCCCCCATGGTAACGAGGCCGGCTTGCCGCGCCCGGGCACCGCAACGGCGCGGAGCTACGGGGGTATGGCAAGGCGACGGCCGCTTCGCTTGTCCCCCATACGGAGACCACCGATGAGATTGCTATCCCGGTTCTTGTTGTTGACCTTGCTCGTGGTGCTGGCTTCCCCTGGAGTGACGCGGGGGCAGGAGACGGACCTGACGGCGGACTCGCCGCAGGCCCTGACGCAGGAGTTCCAGCGGGCCTACCAGGCGCGGGAGTGGGAACGGGCGATCGAGGTCGGGCTCGAGCTGGCAGAGGCGATGCCCAAGAACCCGGCGGCGGCGTACAACCTCGCCTGCGTCTATGGCCTGAGCGACCAGGCGGAACCCTGCGCTGCCTGGCTCATGCAAGCCGGTCAGCGCGGGTTCTGGCAGATCTCGCTGGCAAGGCGAGATTCGGATCTCGACCCGGCCCGGGGGCTGGAGACGTTCGAACAGGCGCTGGAGTTGATCCAGAAGAACGCGGAAGAGCACCGGAAGGACCTGGCCAAGGCGTTCAAGAGAAGGCCGCCGCTCATCACCTTCCCGCCCGGGTACGACGCCCAGACGCCCACGCCGGTCATCATCGCCTTGCACGGCTACGGCGGGCGGGCGAACGGCTATCCGCAGTACTGGGAGAACGCTGCGGTCGAGTTCGGGGCGGTGCTGATCTCGCCGCAAGCGGTGGATCGGGTGCCGGGCGCGGGGTTCAGTTGGGGGCCGCTCGACGATGCGGAGATCCTGATCGACCTGACGCTGAAGTTCGCCAAGGAGCAGTGCGCCCTGGATGAGGCCCGGGTCATCCTGACCGGCTTCTCGCAGGGCGGCTACATCGCGGCGGCGCTGGGGGCGCGCTATCCGCAGCGCTACTACGGGGTGATTCCCATGGGCAATCCCTACTTGGCGCAGGTCGACAAGCCCCGGTCGGTCGCGGCAGGGGAGAAGACGCCGCGGTTCTTCTTCATGGTGGGCGAGAACGATCGGCTGCGGCCGCAGTCGGAAGCCTCCTACCGGGACTACAAGGAAGCGGGATACGAGGCGAAGATGCGGGTGTATCCGGGCGTGGGGCACACCTTCCCGCGCGAGAACGATGAGGAACTGCGGGCGGCGCTGGACTGGGTTTTTAGTGAGGACGCATCGGGGGAGTAGACAGCGCCTCGAGGAGCGCGTGGGCTGCTCACTCCACGGTGACGCTCTTGGCCAGATTCCGCGGCTTGTCGACATCCTTGCCGCGCAGGACCGCCGCGTGGTAGGCGAGGAGTTGCAAGGGCACGACGGTCAAGAGCGGCTGCAACGACTCGGGCACATCGGGAACGTAGAACACATCCTCAACGTACTCGCGAATGTCATTGTCGCCTTCCGTCGCCACGGCGATGATGTGGCCGCCGCGTGAGCGCACTTCCTGGATGTTGCTCATCACCTTTTCGTACTGGCTGTTGCGGGTGGCGATGACGACGACGGGCATGCCGGCGCTGATGAGGGCGATGGGGCCGTGCTTCATCTCGGCGGCGGGCATGCCTTCGGCGTGGATGTAGCTGATTTCCTTGAGCTTCAGCGCCCCTTCGAGGGCCACCGGGTAGTTGTAGCCTCGACCGAGGAAAAGCCAGTTCTCCTTGTCGATGTAACGCTGCACGGCGGTGCGGATCTCATCGGAGGTTTCCAGCACGTGCTCGATGTGCTCGGGGATGGCGCTCAGTTGCTTGAGCAAGCCGCGGATGTGGTCGGCGTTCATGAAGCGGCGGCGACCCAGGTAGAGGCTGAGCAGCGTCAGCACCGCCACCTGGCCGGTGAAGGCCTTGGTGGACGCCACGCCGATCTCCGGGCCGACGCGCAGGTAGACCCCCAGGTCCGTCTCGCGCGCGATGGATGAGCCGACGACATTGACCACGCCCAGCGTCAAGGCCCCCCGCTGCTTCGCCTCATCGACCGCCGCCAGCGTGTCCGCCGTCTCGCCGGACTGGCTGACCGCGATGGCGATCGTTCCCTCGTCGACGATGGGGCTGCGATAGCGAAACTCGCTGGAGTACTCGACCTCGGAGGGGAGCTTGGCCAGGTCTTCCAGCAGGTACTCACCGACCATCGCCGCATGCAGGGCCGTGCCTTGCCCGAGCAACACGACGCGACGGGCCCGCACGAGTTCGCGGGAGAAGTCGCTGACACCGCCGAGCACGACCGTGTTTTCCTGCAGGTGGATGCGGCCGCGCAAGCAGGTGGTCAGCTTCTGCGGCTGCTCGAAGATCTCCTTGAGCATGTGGTGCGGGTAGCCGCCCAGTTCGATCGCCTCCAGGTCCATCTCGATCTGCTGGACCTTGGGGGTGACGGGGATGTTGTCGATGGTGGTCGTGTGGAAGGCTTCGCGGGTCAGCTTGCAGACGCCGTAGTCATCGAGCGTGAAGGCCTGGGCGGTGTGGGCGACGATGGCGGCGGCATCGGAACCGACGATGAACTCGCCGTTGCCCACGCCGACGATCAAGGGCGAACCCTTGCGGGCCACGACGAGCGTGTTCGGCTCTTCGGCGCAGATGACAGCGATGGCGTAGGCGCCGGTCACTTCGCAGAGCGCCGCTTGCACCGCCGTCTGCAAGTCGCCGTCGTAGAGCTGGCTGATGAGTTGGCAGAGCACCTCGCTGTCGGTCTCACTGGTGAAGGTGCGGCCTTTGTCTTCGAGGTAGGTGCGGATGGCGGCGTAGTTTTCGATGATGCCGTTGTGCACCAGGGCGATGCCGTGGGCATTGGCCGAGCCCTCCGGGGCGTCGCGATGGGGATGGGCGTTGCCATCGCTGGGTTCGCCGTGCGTGGCCCAGCGAGTGTGGGCGATGCCCAGGCTGCCATCGAGTTCGGGCTGTCCCTCCAGGGAGGCCTCGAGAACGCTGATCCGTCCGGCCCGCCGCTCGAGCAACAGTCGGCCGCCGCCGTCGCCGTCCGCCTCGATAATCGCGATGCCCGCCGAGTCGTAGCCGCGGTACTCCAGGCGCTTGATGCCTTCCAGCAGGAGGGACCGACAGGGACGGTTGCCGATGTAAGCGACGATGCCGCACATGCGCTGCTCCAGATGCCCGGGGTGGATCGGGGCGTGGTACCGCCGAACCAGCCCCTTGAGTCTTCATCGTATCGAGCTGCCCCGAGGTTCATTCAAACCGGCCGCCGGCTAGTCCAGCTTGCGGAAGAACCGCCCCCAGCGTGGGTCCAGGAAGCCCGTGGGGTCAAAGGACCAGGCCGTCGCATAGGCCCGTCCGGAAATCACCCGCCTGGGCACGCAGCCGAAGTAGCGCGAGTCGCTGCTGACATCGCGATTGTCGCCCAGCATGAAGAACTCGCCGGCCGGGACCTGCACCGGCCCGAAGCTCCGCATGGCCCGGGCGCTGGGCGTCGCCATGACCGGATGATCCGCCGGGGCCAGGCGCTCGCGCGAGAAGCGGTATTTCGGGTGGAAACTGGGGTGAATCGCGTCGGCGATGGCCGGCTCCAGGTCGACGTATTCCGCCGCCTGGCCGTTGATGTACAGCACGTTGTCGCGCATTTCGATGCTGTCGCCGGGCAGGCCCATCACCCGCTTGACCAGCCGTTTGCCGTCGGCGGGCGACTGGCAGATGACGACATCGCCGCGCTCCGGCTCATCCCATTGGGCCAGCCACTGGAAGGTGAAGGGCACCCGCAGGCCGAAGGCCAGCTTGTTCACCAGGATGCGGTCGCCCTCCATGATGGTGGGGTTCATGGAGCCCGTGGGGACGTCGTACCAGTCCGCTGCCGCCGACCGGAACGAGGCCAGGACGATGACGATCAGGCCCAGCGGCCGAACCCATTCCTTCCAGAGCCAACGGACAGTCGGTTTCCAGGTGATGGCCATGTCCTCGTCTCCAGCGTTGGGGCGATCGGTCCGCAGGGCCGCAGGCGACCGCCCGGGGCCCGTCCCTGCTTCTACGGCCGGCGGGCGCAGAGGTTCGCGCGAGTGCCCCGGCCACAGCCCAGTGAGACGCCCGCCACTCCCGTCATGCCCGCGAAGGCGGGCATCCAGTTCGAGTGACCAGGGACGTGGCACTGGATTCCCGCCTTCGCGGGAATGACGATCGGCGAGGTGCCGCCTGGTGCGTGGACAGCCCGCGTGCAACCACCCCAGCCCGCGTAGTCGTTATCTCTTGCCCCGATTAACACGCCGCGAACGCCTCTGTGGCGTCTCACAGAGCTGCCTGAGCTGCTCGTCGCGCACGAACTGCCAGCGGCCGCGCGGCAGGCTGCCCAGCCGCAGAGCCCCGATCCGCACCCGCATGAGGCTCGCTACGTCCAGGCCCACGGCCTCGCACATGCGGCGGATGTGCCGTTTCTTCCCCTCCCGCAGCACGAAACGCAGCTTGTTGTCGCCGAGTTGGTCGACACGCTCCGCCTTGAGCAGGTCCCCCTCATCGCGGATGGGCCGGCGAAGATCGCGAAGCTGGGCCTCGCTCACCGCATCGGCGTCGAGGGAGACCGTGTGCACCAGGTACTCCTTCTCGACGTTGTGGGCCTCACCGGTCAGGGCCCGGGCGACCAGGCCGTCCTGGGTAAGGATGAGCAGGCCCGTGGACTCATAGTCGAGCCGACCGGCGACGTGGAAGCCCGTCAGGTCGTCCTTGACGCCCTGCCACGTCTGCTGGCTGAAGGCGTCTCCGGGGGCAGCGCAGGTGTCCCAGGCGATGAGATCGAGCGCCTGCCGCTGCCCCGGGGCGGGGAGGTTGCTGACCACGCCCGCCGGCTTATGCAGCATGATCGTCTGCTGGCCGGCCAGCTCCGCCTGGCCCCGGGGCAGGATCTCGATGCGGGCCCGGTGCGAGACGAAGAGCCCCGAGGGTGGCGCGACGACTCCGTCCACGCGAACCAGGCCGGCGGCGATCAGGCGATCGGCCTCGCGCTTGGAACACAAGCCACGCTGGGCCATGACCTTGGCGAGTCGTTGTTCCTTGATAGGCGGGATCAGGGGGGCATCCTCCGATGGGCAAGGGGGTCGAGTCCCGCCATCTTGACGCAATCGGCGGCAGTAGGGCAAGTCGCTGACGGGGCTCTTGAACCGGTGGGGTGGGCGTCTCGCCCGCCAATAGGCCGGCAAGCGAGCCGCCTGCCCCACCAAGAACCGCGACGATTGTCTACCATGACGCCACGATGCTGAGCTCACAAAACTTCGTCGGAATCGTCGTCGCCCTGGTCGGGCTGGGCATGCTCATGGGCATGGTCGCCTACACCGTCCTTTGGGAGCGCCGGGTCGCGGCCTGGATCCAGGACCGGGTCGGCCCCAACCGGGCCGGGCCCTTGGGCCTGCTGCAACCCATGGCGGATGGCATCAAGCTGCTCGTCAAGGAGGACTACACGCCGCCCTTCGTCGATCGCCTGCTCTTCACCCTCGCCCCCTGCTTCCTCTTCATCCCGGCCCTGATCGGCTGGGCCATCATCCCCTGGGGTGGGGCCTGGGCCATGCCCGAGATGACGCTGCCCCTGATCGGCGAGATCGGCGGCACGACCGTGCAGGTCACCGTCGCCGACGTCAACATCGGCATCATCTATCTCCTCGCCGTCGCTTCCCTCGGCGTCTACGGCACCGTGCTCGGCGGCTACGCCTCCAACAACAAGTACTCCTTCCTGGGCGGCATGCGGGCCACGGCCCAGATGATCTCCTACGAGATCCCCATGGGGCTGTGCCTGCTCAGCATGCTGCTCCTCGCCGGCTCGGTGCGGCCCAGTCTCATCGTCGAAGCGCAGACCGATGGCATGCTGGGCTGGTTCATCTTCCACCAGCCGCTCGTCGCCATCCTCTTCTACATCTGCCTGCTCGCCGAGGCCGGGCGGGCCCCCTTTGACCTCATCGAGGCGGAACAGGAACTCGTCGGCGGCTACCACACCGAGTACAGTTCCATGCGCTTCGCCCTGTACTTCCTCGGCGAGTACGCCCACCTCATCGTCGGCTCCGCCTTCTTTGCTGTCCTCTTCCTGGGCGGCTGGCAAGCGCTACCCCTCGACGGCCTCATGACCGGCGAAGCAGGGATCGGCCTGATGCTGCTGCGTCTGGCGGTGCTGCTGGGCAAGGTTGGGGCACTGGTCACCTTCGCCATGCTGGTGCGCTGGACGCTGCCGCGTCTGCGCTTCGATCAGCTCATGCGTCTCGCCTGGCAGGCCTTGATCCCCATGACGCTGCTGGCGCTGGTGGTGACCGCCGTCATGCTGCGCCTGGGCCTGGAAGGCTGGCTCTGGCTGGCGAACATCGTGATGATCGTGGGCATCATCGCCATTCAGCCCTTGCTTCCCAAGGTCGACACCAACAAGCGTCTGCCCATGCGGGGTAGTCGCTTCTGCCCGCTGGAAGATGAGACGCAGGCCGGGATGGGGCTGACGGATTGAGATGAGAAGGGACTGAGGGACCAAGGGACAAAGGCACCGAGGGTGCGCGCTTCCCGTGTAGCCGCCGCCCCCAGGGCGGCGCGGCAATGGCGTCCGTTCCAGATCACACCCCGCAGTCATAGTCCGCGAGCAGGACGCCGAGGTCGGCCTGGTCCGTGTCGCCGTCGCCGTCGAGATCGCCACCGCCATCGACGCCATACGAAGCGAGCAACTGGCCGAGGTCCGCCTGGTCGGTGTCGCCATCGCCGTCCACATCGCCGACGCAGACGATCATGTCGAGCGCTGCCCGGACCGCTTCGTAGGCGTCGACCATGCCATAGCCGTAGCTGTTGTCCTTGCCCGCCTCGCCCAGGTCGTGGGCGGTGTCGTAGATGAGTTGCATCATCTGCTGCGGCGTCAGTTCGGGGTTGGCTTCGCGCATGAGGGCCATGACGCCGGCCACGTGCGGCGGGGCCATGGAAGCGCCGCTGTAGTACGAGTAACTGCCGCCGGGGATGGAGGAGAGAATGTTCACGCCGGGCCCTGCGATGTCGGGCTTGATCGCAGCGCTGCCATCCGGCGTGCAGTAGCTGGGACCGCGCGAAGAGAAGCTGGCGACGGGCCAGTCGGGGTGGTGCGGATCGATGGCTCCGACCGCCAGGGTGCGGTACTCGGTCGTGGCGCGATCGGCGGGGCGAACGATGCTGCCGGGCCCGGGGCCGTCGCCCCCACCCGTGAAGACGATGGCGATGCCCGCCGCTTCGCAGGCATCCAGGAAGCCCCAGAAGGTCACATCGCAGGGCGGATAGCCGTGCACCGTGGCCAGCCCCCAGGAGTTCGAACAGACGGCGGGCACATCCCAGTTGGTGCCGGGATCGCCATCCGGATCGATGAGCCACTCGAACGCCTCCAGGGCGTCGGCGACGGTCTGGCCGATGCCGCCGCCTCGGTTGATGGCGCCAGCCGCGATCCAACGAGCGCCGGGGGCGACGCCGATTTCTTCGCCGGGCGCGCCGCCGACCACGGTGCCCATGGTGTGCGTGCCGTGGCCGCTGTCATCGAAAGGGAACGTGTTGTTGTAGCCGTACGGATCGAACCAGGCCCACTCCGGATGGCCGTCGTATTGCGGCAGCGTGCCGGCCCAGCGATCGGCGAGAGCCGGGTGGCTGCCATCAACACCGGTGTCGATGTTGGCGACGAGCACGCCCGCGCCGGTGATCCCCAGGGCCCAGACCTCGGGTGCCCGCACCGCCTGCACGCCGGGCTCGACCGAGCGCGGCCCGCAGCCGGCATCCTTCTCACGAGCGGAAACGGGAGCGACCAGCGTGATCTGGTAGTTGGGGTAGATCTGGCCGACGTCGAGACGGTCCGCCAGCGCTTCGATGAAGGCCGGCTCAGCATCAACGCGCACGACGTTCGCGACCCAATAGGGCTGGAAGCGCGCGACTGCCCCGGCGTTCTGTCCCGCCTGCAGGTGCGCCAGCAATCTTGCTTGCGATGAAGTCGCCAGGCTCTGCATCGACCGCACTACCAGTTCGTGGCGGGCCGTCATGGTGAGGCGGCCTTCATCAGCCAGGGCGCTGAGCGTTCCGGTGTCGGCTTGCTTTGCCAGGTAGACGAGCGTCGAGATCGTCTCGCTTGCCGGGGTCACTTGGAATGTCTCTTGCAGAGCCGGCGCCAGCGTGTCAGCTTGAGCCGCGCTGGCGGCAAGCGACACCGCGACGCAGGCGATCGTGAGGCGCGCTCTCTTGCGACGGTGCATCATTCGAACTGTCTCCCTATTCCCGGTCCCAGCAATCCCAGGCCGCACGTGCAGTCGGCGGCCGCGAGCGGCAACGCTCCTCCCTCAGCCTACACCCGGAGAGCAGAGAGGCGAGCGGCAATCGCCCAAGTCAGCTGGAAACCCAGACGGGCCGGGCACGACCCCAACGGGGTCGCGGACTGTAGCCACGGGTAGAGTCCGCCGCAGGCGGACGCCACCCGTGGAATCATTGGACGCAGCACATCCCGCCCCGACGGGGCGGCGGAAGCGGACGATGTCGTCACGCCGGCGAGATTGGTACGTCTCCTTCGCCCCTTCAGGGCGAATCGGATTGACGATTCTCCTTCCACGGGTTTCGTCCGCCATGGGCGGACTGCACCCGTGGCTACAGTCCTTCGCCCCTTCAGGGCGAATCGGAGTGACGATTCTCCTTCCACGGGTTTCGTCCGCCATCGGCGGACTACACCCGTGGAATCAGCGGACGCAGCACATCCCGCCCCAACGGGGCGGCGGAAACGCACGAGGTACCCGCGCCGGTGAGATTGGTACGTCTCCTTCGCCCCTTCAGGGCGAATCGAATCGACGATCCAACTCCCACGGGTTCCGGCTGCCAAGCCAGCCTACACCCGTGGCTACAGTCCTTCGCCCCTTCAGGGCGAACAGAGCCGACAGGCCCTTTGCCGCGCGGGAGCGAAACGAATCGTGGGTTCTCCCTCCGCCGCCGGGCACGACCCCAACGGGGTCGCGGACTGTAGCCACGGGTAGAGTCCGCCGCGGGCGGACGCCACCCGTGGGAACGATGGTCACAGCACATCCCGCCCCGACGGGGCGGCGGAAGCGGACGATGTCGTCACGCCGGCGAGATTGGTACGTCTCCTTCGCCCCTTCAGGGCGAATCGGATTGACGATTCTCCTTCCACGGGGTGCGTCCGCCATCGGCGGACTTCACCCGTGGCTACAGTCCTTCGCCCCTTCAGGGCGAATCGGAGTGACGATCTCTTCCCACGGGTTGCGTCCGCCATGGGCGGACTACACCCGTGGCTACAGTCCTTCGCCCTTTCAGGGCGAACAGAGATCAATAAACGGGACAGTCCCGTTTCTTTTGCAGTGGCACCCCACGCCGGCTCTTTTGAAGCGCACACCCGAGGCGCAGCGTCCGGCACTGCTGCTCCACATGAAGCGACGCGGCTTCGCCGCGGTTCCGCCCCGAAGTCTCGCGTCCAGTCAGCCATCGGTGCGATTGCGGCGATCGACGAAGTCGATCGAACGCGGCAAGCCGCGTCGCTTCATATCGCTTCGTAGGCGCGCTTGGACACCCCCTCCCCCTCCGTGTTCTCCGTGTCCTCAGTGGTGAATCCCCGTCTCGCACTCGCTACTCAAGCCGCGAGGTCGCCTGAGTCGTCTTCGTAGTCGAAGCCGTGCCATTCCTGATCTTCCGCGACGCGGTTGTGCACGCGGATGATCTGGGCGAGCTGCTTGGCGAAGATGGGGGCGATGGTGCCCATCTTGCTCGCCAGCTCCTCGGTGAAGGGGTGCGTCTGATCCCGGAAGAGCACCACCACCGCCAGGCATTCATCGTCGTGCCGGCAGGAGACGGTGATGAGCTGCGAATCCTCGACCCAGGCGGCGTCATCGCCCAGCCAGGCGCGCAGCTCGTCGTTGGTGGCGTGTTCGAGCACGCGCACCTCGTCCTGCACGCGACTGGGGATCACATCGGCGAGGTGGTCGAGCAGCACATCCAGCGAGTCGCGGGGCAGGTCGTAGTTGACGTAGGCCCCCAGGCTGAAGTCGAGGTGATTGGAAGGCAGGAACACCGCGGCGTTGGTCGGCCCGCTGAGGTTGAGCACGAATTCGAGAACGCTGCGCAGGCAGGATTCGATGTCGAGTTCCTGGCGCACCATGGCCTGGAATTCGCTCGCCAGGGTCATCTGGGTCATCTGCTCGGCGAGGCCGTGGTAGGCGGTGACCATGTCGTTGCAGAGCGAGTCGAGCTGCTGGGTCACTTCCCGGCGGGCGGTGTTCAGCTTCTTGCAGACGCGCTTGAGCTTGCGGACGCGATCTTCCTGCTGCTGGCCGCTGAGGGAGCGTTCCAGACAGCGGCGCAGGCGCTCGCGCAGGTTGGCGGGGCTGAATTCCTTGCCTGCGAACGGTCCCACCAGGTAGTCCACAGCGCTGAGCTGGAAGGCCAGCAAGGCCTGCTCCAGGCTGGGGGCATCGCTGAGCAGCACCACAGCGCAGTTACCGGCGCTGGCGAGGTTCTGCACCACGGTCTGGGAGACCTCGTCAAGCAGGCGGCAATCCACGAGGGCCAGGTCGACTTGCTGCTCGGTGGCCACCTCACCGGCCTTCGCGAAGCAGTCCGCGGCGACGAGGTTGACCTCCTGCCCATCAAAGGCGAGCGAGATCGCTTCCAGCAGCGGCCCGCTGGAGGTGAACAGCAGCACCGTGGCGGCGCCCTGTCCCTGCTCCGGCAGCAGCGCTTCGATGCTGGGAACTTCCTGGTTGTGCTCCGGCTTGGCAGCCCTTCGCTTCGCCATCCTTGATCCGCCTCCATCTCCGACCGGGGGCCGGCACACACATTGACGAGCGGAATCAGGCGGCGTCGGGAACGGCGTTTTGTTCTTCGCCGGGCAGGCGCCGGGGCAGGTAGAGACGGGCCGTGGCCCCTTGCCCGGGCTGGCTGTCGAGTTCGACGTGGCCGCCGTGTGCCTCGATCAGCCGTTGCGCTCGCGCCAGTCCGAGGCCGGCTTGTCGACCGGCGGGTTTGGCGGAGAAGAACGGGTCAAACGCATGTTCCAGACAGTGGCGATCCATGCCGACGCCATCATCCGTCACTGTGATACAGAGTCGGTCATCGTGAGGGCTTGCTTGCACCTCGAGTGCCACAAAACTGCGAGGCTGTGCTTCTCCTGCGTTCTGCAACAACTCGGCGAGGGCGTCGGCAATCTGTGCCACATCCAGGCGCACCGGTGGGGCGCCGGCCGGAACGTTGTGACGAATCGGCAGGTCCGGGAATTCCCGGCGAAAACGCTGGACGACGCGATCAACCAGGTCCTGCAAAGCGATCGGCTGATGACGCGGGCGCGGGGGGGTCGGCAAAAAGATGCAAGGCGGTGATCAAATCGCTCAAGCGATGCGCCTGCTCGGCAATCGCTTGCGCTTCTTCGCGGCCATGCTCGACGCTGAGTTTGGATGCGAGCAATTGGCTGCGACCGCTGATGATGGTCAGCGGGTTGTTCATCTCATGGGCGGCGCCCTTGGCCATTTCGCCCAGGCGAGCCAGGGCGCGGGCTTCGGTGAGCTTGTGCTGCGTTTCCGCCAGGGCCCGGTTCGCTTCCACGAGTTGTTCGCCGAGCTGCTTGGCGCCGGCGTGCTGGGCGGCGGCGGCGACGGCGGCGGCCCAGGTCGAGGTCAGGCTCTGCATCAGGGCCGGGGCGAAGCGCAAGCTCGCCTCCACCCGGTCGTGGGCCAGGACGGCGGTGGTACCCCAGGCTCCGACGAGCGGCAGCAACTGCACCTCGCGAATGTCGATGGCCTCGCCCAGGAAGTCCGCCAGCCAGGGCAAGACGGAGGCGGCCCGCATGGAGAGTTGCCCGTCCCCGCTCAGATCCTCCAGGGCCGGGCAGCCGGGCGGCGGCGGCCCCTCGTGGCTGTGGGAGAGCCGCCCGTCCGCGGTGAATTGGTAGATCTGCCAGTCCTGGTCGCCCCGGGCCTGGTAGATGAGCAGGGTGAGCCCCTCGCCAAAGAGCCCCGAGGCGGAGCGGGCCACATCCGCCAAAGCCGAGAGCACCGACCTGCCGGGGCTGGCGGCGGCGTTGAACTCGGTAATGCTGCGTAGCGCCCGCGACTGCTGCAGCGACTGCTGCGAGCGATCCTGGAGCAGGGTGTTGAGCCGACCCAGGGCCTGGTTCGCCTGGCCGATGCTGTCGAGCAAGAGGTCTTGGCTGGGCGTTTCGTCCAAACCGATCGCCTGGGCCTGGGAGGCGACGGCGGCGTGCAGATCGGGAACGATGCCGCGCACCAATTCCGGATCGAGGCCGGCGTCGGCGCACGCATGGTCCAGGTCCTCGCCGCGCTGCTGGTTGCCCGAGAAGCCGATGTGCTGCTGGCGCACCAGCAAGTCCGCCACGGAGACGAGGGCGATGAGGTCGCGATGCTCGAGGTCGGGCAGGGCTTCGTAGGGCTGGCCGTGCAGCCAGATCACGTCTTGCAGCAGGTGCGGCAGGCGCCAGTACTCGGCGAGGCGTTTGCCGGCGGTGTGATGGTCGACGCCGATGACGCGGCGTTCGACCTCTGCCATGCCCACCTGGTACTGCTCGGTGAGGGCCAGCACGCGCTCGACGCTGCGGGGCAGGATGAGTTCCAGGGCCGCCTTGCCCAGGTCGTGCAGTAGCCCCGCGACGTAGGCTTCATCGGGTTGAGGCAGGCCGGCGGCGGGACGCTTGCCGGGGCCCTGGCGGGCGGCCTGGAGCTGCGCCTCGGCGATGAGGCGGGCGGCGGTCGCCACGCCCAGGCTGTGCCGCCAGAAGCCGGCCCGGTCGAAGCGATGTTCGCCGGCGGGGTCGTCGTCGTGCTCGGCGGCGGCCTGGCGGAGCGTCTCGTAGACCTGCAGCGACAACACCGCACTGCGCAGGGCGTCGAGCCCCAGCAGCACCACGGCCCGCGACACGGTGGAGACGGTGCGGGCCCGGCCCCGATGCACGGTTCGGCAGAGCTTGAGCAGCTTCGTGGTCAGGGCCACGTCCGAGGAGATCAGCCCCACGATCTCGCCCACATCGGCGTTGTCGTCCGCGGTCGCTTCCAGCAGGCGCACAGCCACGGCGGAGAGGGTGGGCAGGGTCTCGATCTGTTGGAGGACGAGATCCACGCGCCGGGCGTCGCCGCGCGGGGCCCCCAGAGCGGGCGGGCGCGCCTCGTCAGCGGGCGGCTGGCCCGGCCAGGTTGGAACATCAGCCTCAGCCATCACACCCTCCGACGCGGGAAACGAATCAGGCCACGGGGGCGAGGTCCAGCAGTTCGTGAATGCGGCCGAGCAGCGTCTCGATGTTGAAGGGCTTCTTCACGAAGTCGTCGGCCCCGGCCTGGAGCAACTGATCGACTTCATCCTGGTTGACCACGCCCGAGACGCAGACGATGCGGGTGCTCTTCAGATTCGGGTTGGAGCGAATCGTCTGGCAAACGACGTTGCCGTTGATGTCGGGCAGCATGTAGTCGAGGATGACCAGGTGCGGTCGGAAGGCTTCGGTCTGCACGCCGGCGTCGTAGCCGGTGACGGCGGTGCGGGTTTCGAAGCGGCCGTCGCGGCCGAGCACATCGACCAGCAGTTCGACGATCTGCTCATCGTCATCGACGACGAGGATGCGCCGGCGCGGTCCTTCGAGCTGGTCGAGCGGGATTTCGTTCTGCTGCATGAAGCGGACGAGTTCCGCCCTGGGGATGCGGCGGAATTTGGAGCCGGGCACGCGAAAGCCGTTGAGTCGCCCGCTGTCGAAACAGCGGATGATGGTCTGCTGGGAGACTTTGCAGATATCCGCAGCCTCTCCGGTGGTGAAGACCTGTTTGTTGGACCAGTCGTGGTTGTCTTGACTGCGCTTGCTCATAGCTCGTCCGCCTTGCCTCAACCGGCGATGAGCCACCCCCTACTGGATCCGTCCAGTTTGCCCATCTTTCCCAATCTCTCACCACTCTTCGTCCAAGAACCGTCTCGACTTAAGAGTGAGAGCGCGGACGGCAGGGATCATAGATCGAATACACCACATGGATCCCATCAGCCGCCCCTGGGACGCGACCCGGGTGGCCGCTCCGATAATGCTCGTGGCCGACGTGCTTCTTCGGGGTATTGATGGTCTCGGACCGCCGCGAGTCAAGCGCGCATCACTCGGTTGGGTCTGAACTTGCCGCCTGGCTTCGCCGCTGGCGCCACGTGGTCACCGCCTCCGGCTCGCGGGGATACAGGGGAACCAGGTCGATCGGAGCGGTGCATTCGCCACGCTTCGCGGCGGCAATTGTCAGGCGCAGGCAGGCCCGGGGGTCGTAGACGGGCAGCTCGAGGGGAATCCCCCGCTCCTGGGCCGCGGCGCGGGCCTCGGCCGGGAAGTGGGCATCCGCCACGATCCGGGCCGGGCCGACCCTGCCGACCAGGTCCAGGGCCGGGATCACGCTCGGCTCCCGGGCTGAGCCCCAGGCGTCCTCGCCCCAGGTGAAGACCTGCGCCCAGACGGTGGCCTGCTTGGCGGCGAGACAGATCGCCAGGCGCCTGCCGTCCGTTCCCGGCGTCGCGGCGGCGGCCAGAACCTGGGCGGTGGGCACGCCGACGAGCCGACAGCCCAGCGTGTCAGCCAGGATCTTGGCGGTGACGACGCCGATGCGGATGCCGGTGAACCCACCCGGTCCCAGCGACACGCCGATGGTGTTGAGGTCGCCCGGCCCCAGGCCCGCTCGCCGGCAGAGGCGATCGATGGCAGGCATGAGGGCGTCGTCGTGGCGGCGCTGGGCCACGAGCCTTTCGGTGTGTTCCCTGCCCGAGGCGTCCAGGAGCGCGAGGCCGCCTTCCCGGCTGGCGGTTTCGATGGCGAGCGTGATGGGTGGGGAGGGGTTCACGGCCTAGCGAATGAAGCGCATTCTGCCGAAGTCGGGGACCAGCAGTCGCCCGCCATCGGAGAACGGCTGCATGGAGGGCCAGTAGACGAAGAAGGCCTTGCCCAGGAGCATCTTCTCGTTGACCACGCCCTGCCCGGGGTCGATGCGCTCGGCCACCCACTCGTCGGGCGGACCCCAGAAGCGAGCATCGTGGCTGAGAGCGCTGTTGTCGCCCAAGGCAAAGTACTGGTCGCTCTTGAGGCGGGCGATGCTGTCGGGGTGCGTCGCCAGGGCCGGCCCCACGCCGAAGCGGCTGGAACTGTAATCGGCGGGCCGGTAGTACAGATCGCGATCGACTTCCACACGGAACAGTTCCACAGGCGAGCCGGAGAACGACCAGGAGACCTGGGCGGGCCGGGGGGCGTGGCGCGGTTCGAGGATGGCGTTGCGGACCCGCCGGCCCGCTTCCTCAGCCCGAATCTCCGCAGCGCTCAGGCCGATCGAGGCCTGCAGGCGATCGCTGGGGTGCCAGTCGTACTCGCCGTAGGCCAGGCGCTTGCCGTCGATCCAGAGTGACAGGCTCTGATCGACGTGCCAGAACTCGACGTTGGTGATGCGGCCGGGATCCAGGGAGGCAAGCTCGACGGAATCGAGCGTCTGCCAGGCGCCCTCGCCGCGCTGCCGCATTCGCAGCACCGCTTGCGTTTCAAAGAGGGCCGCCTGGAACTCGCAATCGCGGGCGACGATCTCGACGATGGTCTCCAACCCGGCTTGCTGCGGCTTGAGGCCGGCGGCGATGCGGATGTCGGAGACGTTGAACAGCCCCCCCACGACGCTGGGGTAGCCGCCTTTGACGTGATCGTGGACGGTGTAGTCGGTGATGCCGCCCGGCGGATCGAAGACGATCGTCGACTTGGCGCTCGTCTGGCAGGCATAGCTGGCGCGGTCGCCGATGTCCCAGTCGCCGGCGATCGGCTCCCAGGGCGCCTTCCAACCGGTGCCGGGCACCAGCTCAGAGGTAAGCGGGCGGTGCTGGCTGTGGAAGACCGGTTGCCACAGTTCGCGCTGGACGTGGTCCGGCTTGCGTTGGATCTGCCAGCCATCATCGAGCGCATCCTTGCCCTCGCCGGGGCGGGCGAAGACATCGCCATCCACCAGCCAGAGATCCTCACCCGCCAGGCCGATGAGGCGTTTGATGTAGTTCTGGGCGGGCAGGTTGGGGTTCTTGAAGACGATGACGTCGTAGCGCTGGGGCTCGAAGAGGGCGTAGATGTACTTGAGCACCAGGATGCGGTCGCCGGACCGGGTCCTGGAGCGCATGGGCATCCGTTCTTCGCCGGACATGGGATCGGTGAGTTCCAGGCGCGTCTGGATGGGCAGGGGGTCTTCGGTGCCCTGGCGGTTGTCGCGGGGGTTGACGGTGAAGTCATAGCCCGTGGCCGGCCCCTGCATGCGGACGTGCCGGCCCAGGAGCGTCGGGGCCATGGAGCAGGTGGGAATCACGAAGGCTTCCACGAAGAAGGAGCGGAAGACGAAGGCCAGGACGAAGGCGATCAGGATCGACTGCAACGTCTCCTTGATGTTCTCCGACTCGGCAGGGGGACTCGATTTGCTGGCGGCATCCTGGCTCATGGCGGTCACGATAGCTTGGCGCGGGGCTTCGGTCAGCCCCGGGCGGGAATTCGGGGGAGTCTGCCTATCAATCGGCCCAGGCGAGGCGTCACGCCACCCGGATCGGCCCGGCCGCCCCCTCCCCAGGGGCCGCCCGGGGCGATTTGCGGCCAAATCCCTCCGATTCCCGGTCGCGGGCCCCTGAATCGCGCGTAGATTGAAGGAAGAGCGATTCCGCTCGACCTGGGAGGAGACTCATGAACCGCCGAATCCTGACGACACTCACCGCGCTGGCGATCGCCACGTTCGGCTCAAGCCCACAACTCCCGGCGCAGGAGACAGGCTCGATCGTTGGCTGGGGCGAGATGGTTCTCGCCGGCGATCTCAGTAGCGGCTTCGTCGCCGTCGCGGCGGGGGTTGGCCATAGTCTCGGGCTGAAGGCGGATGGCTCCATCGTGGCTTGGGGGTGGAACGGAGAGGGACAGTGCGACGTACCGCCGACCAGCGATTTCACCGCCGTTGCCGCTGGTGTGCTGCACAGCCTTGGACTGAGGTCTGACGGCTCCATCATGGCTTGGGGATACAACTACGACGGTCAATGCGACGTGCCATCGCCGAACACCGGCTTCATCGACATCGCGGGGGGCTCGTTGCACAGTCTCGGGCTGAAGGGAGGTGGCTCGATCGTCGCCTGGGGTGACAACCAGTACGGCCAATGCAACGTGCCATACCCGAACAACGAGTTCGTCGCAATTGCGTCAGGCAGGGACCATGGTCTCGGTCTGAAGGTGGACGGCTCCGTTGTCGCGTGGGGTCGAAATGATGACGGGCAATGCGATGTACCGATCCCCAACAGCGACTTCATCGCCATCGCCGCGGGGAAAGAACATAGTCTTGGCTTGAAGTCTGACGGCTCGGTCGTGGCTTGGGGAGACAACTCTAGGGACCAATGCGATGTGCCGGCACCCAACAGTGACTTCGTCGCCATCGCTGCGGGCCAGGTCCACAGCCTTGGGCTGAAGACGGACGGCTCCATTGTTGCTTGGGGATACAACAGTAACGGCGAGTGCGATGTGCCGATGCCGAACAATGACTTCGTCGCCGTGGGTGGGGGCGGCTTTCACAGTCTTGGTTCAAAGACAGATGGCTCCGTGGTCGCCTGGGGCCGCAACACCTACGGCGAATGCAACGTGCCGCCACCGAACCGCGATTTCCTCGATGTCGCTGCGGGTGAGGGCCACGTTCTCGGCCTGAGATCAGACAGCTCCATCGTTGCTTGGGGATTCAACGCCTACGGACAATGCAACGTGCCTTCGCCGAACACCGGCTTCATCGCCATTGCGGCTGGCACGTATCACAGTGCCGGTCTGAAGTCGGACGGGTCTATTGTGGCGTGGGAAGAGAACGGCAGCGGGGAGTGCGATGTTCCGCCACCGAACAGCGGTTTCGTTGCCGCAGCAGTAGGAGGTGGTCAGACTCTGGGTCTGAAGGCCGATGGCTCCATCGTGGCTTGGGGATACAACGGCGACGGCCGATGCGATGTGCCGCCGCCGAACACCGATTTCGTTGCTGTGGCGGCCTGGAACCACAGTCTCGGTCTGAAGGCGGACGGCTCCATCGTCGCGTGGGGAAGGAACTGGTGGGGCCAATGCGATGTGCCGGCGCCCAACAGTGATTTTGTCGCCATCGCAGCGGGAGGTAGCCACAGTCTCGGACTGAAGGAGGACGGCTCAATCATCGCCTGGGGTAATACCCAGTTCGGCCAATGCGACGTACCAGCGCCGAACAGCGACTTTGTCGCCGTCGCAGCGGGCTATCGCCACAGTCTGGGTCTAAAGACGGACGGCTCTGTCGTGGCCTGGGGAAGCAACAACCACGGCCAGTGCGATGTGCCGGAACCAAACTGTAACTTCCTCACCATCGCGGCCTACGGTGATAGCAGTCTCGCCCTCGAGAAGCCGCCTTGCTCAGGTGACATCGACGGCGACGGCGACACGGACCAGTCCGACCTCGGCCTGCTGCTTGTTTCCTACGAGGCGCCACCGGGTGATCCGCTCTTCAATCCCGATGCCGACCTGAACGGCGATGGTGAAGTGGGCCAGCCCGACCTTGGGATTCTTCTCGCCGACTACGGTTGCGGGACGTGACACGACGCCCGTCTGAGACACCGGTGACGGCTGCTATTTCGAACACATAGCGGAGCCATCCTGGCTCCGCGGCACGGCCAGGATGGCCGTGCTATGTGGTGTGCGAGCGCTACTGCGTCCGGCGAATCCCTGTTGATGCCCGAGCCCGGTCAGTCGGCGCTTTCGCCGCCGCTCCCACCGCCACCGCCGGATCCTCCACCATCACCCGAACCACTACCGCCCTCACCACCACCGCCCTCACCGCCACCGCCACCGCGCTTCTTGCGACGACGGCGTCGGCGTTTCTTGGGTGCCGAGCCTCCCTCGCCGGACGGCGCGGGGCCGCCGCTCGACTCTCCGCCACCACTGGCCGATTCCGCCGGTCTCCCGGAGGCGCCGGCGGCCTGCTCACCACCGCCACCACCACCACCTGAGCGCTTGCGGCGGCGCTTGCGGCGCTTCTTGGGCTGATCGCCTACCTGTTGCTGACTGTCACCCGTGGGTTTGGCTTCACCGGCAGAGGCTTCCGAAGGCTGGCCCGCCTCGCCTCCCTCGGGGCGCTTGCGACGCCGCCCGCCACGCCGGCGCTTGTGAGACCGACCGCCGTCATCACCAGAGCCGTCACCGCCATCCCGAGCCCTGTATTCGGCAACGGCCACCGGCGGGGGTGGCGGCGGGGTTGGGCAATCGTCTGGATCGCAGAGGTTCTCCACCGGAACCGCGATCGCCTGGGCGTTGCTCTCCAGCCGCACCAGCACCAGTTGCGTCAGGATCTGCGTGTCCAGGACCAGGCCCGGACCTTCCGGCGTGCCCACCCGCGTCTTCTTGTGGGGCAGCAACTTCTTCAGTTCGGCGTAGCTCTGATCCTCGTAGCGCAGGCAGCACATGAGTCGGCCGCAACGGCCCGAGATCTTGGTGGGATCGAGGGTCGCCTTCTGAATCTTGGCTGACTTCATGCTGACGGGCTTGAGCACCTTGAGGAACTGCTTGCAGCAGCAGTGCTGGCCGCACTTCTCGTAGTCGGCGAGCAGGCGCGCCTCATCGCGGGCCCCGACCTGCCGCATCTCGATGCGGGTGCGGTGGAAGGCGGCGAGATCGCTGACCAGGCCCCGGAAATCCACCCGGTCCTCCGCCACGAAGAAGATCGTCATGAGCTCCCCGCCCAGGATCGGCTCCACATCCACCACCGACATGGGCAGCCTGAACTTCTCAGCGCGCTCGCGGGCGTCGTTGAGGAATTCCCGGACCCGCGACTCGATCTCCTTTTGCCGGAGCAGATCGTCAGCGGTGGCCAGGCGCAGGACCCGGCCTTGCTCGCTGAAGGGGAAGTCGTGCCCCCCCGGAGCGGCCTATGTACTCGCGGATCGCCTCTTTGGTGACGCTGTTGCCGCAGCCGCCGTTGCTGCAGGTGGTGGTGAGGACGTCGGCGAGTTCGGTGCCCCGCCGACTGCGGATGATGAGCTTGTGGTGGCAGCCCAGGCGTTCCTCACCCCGGTGGCTGAGTTCGGCCAGGTGCCCCATCTTGCCGAAGCGCACCACGACGCTCTCCGGCCGGGAGGCCTTGTCCTCCGCCGCTCTTTGGCGCTGGTATTCGGCGAGATCTTCCTCGAACTGCGGCAGGGCGATGATCGACATGGGGCTCCTCGTGGTACAGCACAACCGTCCCGACAAGGCCGGGGCGAACGGGGACGGGTTGTCCCAGGCGGGGGCGTCAGCACCGGTCATCGCCTGGAAACGACCGGTTGATTCAGCAATGAGAAGCCCCAGGCTCAGGGGGCAGCCGGGGAGTGAGGTCAAGCTACGGGTTCGGAGAGGCCGACGCAAGCGCCGGGGGACCAGGTTGGTGAACCGGCCGGGCTCAGTCGTCGGTGGCCTGGCGGCCGAGGGCGAAGGCCTCGTTCAACTCCACTCGGGCGATCAGCTCGAAGCCCTGCCGCACGGTGGGCGTGTAGACGTAGAGCTGCTGGGCGGGGCTGTCGAGCACCGCGACGTAGTCCTGACTGTTGTTGCCGCTCGTCGTCGTCATCAGGCTCAGGCCCGAGGCGGTCTCGGAGACCATCTCAGCGTAAGCCGGGGTGCCGGAGGTCCGGCCCAGTTGGCTGAGGAGCATGCCCGCGAGCAGAAAGGCGGAGGCCCAGAGCACCGCCGCGGGGGTGTTTAGGCCGGGGCGGGCCGTCTGGGAAGCGGAGTTGGTTTCGTTGCTGGTCATCTCAGATCCTTTGGCGATCGGGGTGGGGATTCCTGAAGGGGGAGGGCGTCGCGCTTACCGGGAAGCGCCCTGCTTCAGGTCCTTCTTGATGTCGTGCCAGATCGCGCTGCCGACTTCCTTGCGATTGTCATTGAGCACCAGGCCGAGGATCTCGAGATTGGCGGTGTCGAGGATGTAGATGACGTTGCTGCTCTCGCTCTGCATCTGGCCGCCGACGATGAGATAGTCGCCTGGCCGGCGCGCCTGGGCGCCAGCGCTTGGACTGAGCGTGACGAAGGCGAGAGCCAGGAGGAGGGCGGCGTTGAGGGCAATGAGACCACTGAGTCGCTGTCGTTTCATGGGAAGGCTCCAAGGCGCTGGGCGCGCCTCACCGCGCGACCGGAAACATCGCGCCGGGACTTAGTCCTGGTGGCCCCGCTTGGCCGGCGTCAGGCTGATGGCCAAGACCGCCCCGACAAGCACCGCCATGACCAGGTAGGAAAGCCAGACCTTGGGCGGCGAACCGGTGTTGGGCGAAGGGGCGGTGTAGTTGGGGAACGACTCCTGCGCGGTGACCGCAGCCGTCGTCAGAAGGACGCCCAGGGGCGCCAACCAGCGGAATGTGAACAGACATCGCATCGCTGAAGGATAGCGGCCTTCAGCGCGGCCGCAATGCTGCTTCATCACATTCAGATGGCCCGATGCCTCCCGCCGCCGAAGGACAGAAGGGCTGGCTGATCCGAGCAAACGTCTTGCTCGGCACATCCACCGTCTTCCATTTCACGCTCCGCGGCTTCAGATTCGCCTTGTAGTCGGCCAGCCGCACCGCCCGCACCACGTACCAGCGCTCCTGATCCTGGAAGACTTCCTGGAACAGCCCGTCCGGGGGCTGGTCGGCACACCAGTACAGAAAGACGAAGAGGGCCTGGAATCCCTCGCCAAACAGCCGCTCCCAGATGCTCAGGCTCTCCACATCATCTTCCGTGACCCAGGTCTCCAGGCGACCGATCGACCCCGCCTTGCCCGAGCCGACGCATTTGCGACCCTTGACATCCACAATGAGATTGATGTTCTCGCCGTAGATCACGAAGTCGAAGCTCTTGAGGTTGGGACGCGGGTCCTGCTTGGGCAAGAGCGTCTTGCGGGCCTCGTCGACGGCGACGTAGGGCACGCGGCGAGCGCGCAGGTACGCCTCGAAAGCCCGGTCGTAATGGAAACGCCGTTGCATGGCGCTCCTATCATAACCCGAACTGCCGCCCGTGCCATGGGCTTTCTGGCTGCTTGGAGGACGATTCTGTCCATCGACCGACGCTCGCCGGTCATGCCGCGACGCTGAGCAACCGGCCTCGGTACAATTCGACCATGCCTCTCCTCGATGTGGCACATCTCCGGAAGACGTACAGCGGCCGCCGGGTCGTCGACGATGTCTCCTTCTCCGTCGACCGAGGCGAGATTGTGGGCTTGCTGGGCCGAAATGGGGCCGGCAAGACCACCAGCTTTCGCATGGTCATGGGCATGATCGAGCCCGATCCCAAGCACGGCGCGGTCGAGTTCAGCGGCCGGGATGTGAGCCGGCTCGCCATGTACCAGCGGGCTCGCCTGGGAATCGGCTACCTCAGCCAGGAGCCCAGCATCTTCCAGCGGCTCAGCGTCGAGAAGAACCTGACCGCCATCCTGCAGACGCATCGGGGCGGCCGATCCTGGCGGCGCGACAAGCTGGAAGAGCTGCTCGAGCAGTTCGACCTGGCCAAGACCCGCAAGCAGGCGGCCCGCACCTTGTCCGGCGGCGAGCGGCGCAAGCTGGAGATCGCCCGGGCCCTGGTCACGGATCCCAAGCTCATCCTGCTCGATGAGCCCTTCTCCGGCGTCGACCCGCGCACGGTGGAGAACCTGCAGGAAGAGATCCGGGCCCTGCGCGACATGCACGGCATCGCCATCCTCATCACGGACCACAACGTGCACCAGACGCTGCGGGTCTGCGATCGGGCCTACATCATCGACCAGGGCCGCATCTTCGCCGACGGCGCCCCGCGCCAGCTCATCAACGACGAGAACGTCAAGCGGGTCTACTTGGGCTCGCTGTTCCGCGGCGACGAGTTCGACGATCGCGACGACTCCCCCACCGTCACGGTCCCCGGCCCCAAGGCCCGCATCTGAGCCAACGACGCAAGCCACTCACTCTCTTGCGGATAGAAAGCATGACTGATTGGTTCAACAATGAACTGTTCTGGCGCGACACCGCGCGCTTCATGTTCCACCGGGCACGCCTGGACGCCACGAGTGACGAGGCGGAGCAACTCATCAGGTTGTGCGGCCTCTCGCCCGGGGCGCACCTGCTGGACCTCCCCTGCGGGCCGGGCCGACACAGCCTGGAACTGGCTCGGCGTGGCCTGCAGGTGACCGGCGTGGACCTGATGCCGCCGTACCTGGAGGAAGCGCAAGGCGCCGCGGCAAAGGAGGGATTGGCGATCGAGTTTCACCGGGCGGACATGCGAGAATTCCGCGCGCCGCGGCCCTACGACGCGGTCCTCAACATGTTCACCTCCTTTGGCTACTTCCTGGATCGGCAGGACGACTGGCGCGTGGCTGACAACTTCTTCGCCTCACTGCGCCCGGGCGGCGTGCTGCTGATGGAGATGATGAGCAAGGAGGTGCTGGCACGGGTCTTTGCGCCGCAGCACTTCGAACGCGAGGAGGATGGCACGATCTTCCTGCAGGAAACGGAAGTGCTCGAGGACTGGAGTTGGGTGAGATCCAACTGGACCATCATCACGAAGAAGGACCGGGTCCAACACCGACTGGAACACCGCCTCTACTCCGCCGTCGAACTGCGAACGCTGCTCGAGTCGGTCGGCTTCATGAAGGTGACCTGCTTCGGAAGTCTGGCGGGCACCCCCCTACGACCACCAGGCGCAGCGCCTGGTCGTGCGGGCGGAGCGGCCGGTGACCTGAGCACGATCGGGGGCGGCGGCGTATCATGCGCCCATGCACCCAGGCTTGACCAAGCGCGCTGCCGCACTCCCCCCGCTTCGCTTCGGGGCGAAACGCACAATCGCCGCCCTTGGAATGTGCGCTGCGCTTGCGGTCCTGTCCGGCTGTCTGGAGCGGGTGATTCACGTCACCACCGAGCCGCCGGGGGCGCTGGTGCACCTGAACGATCGCGAGGTCGGCCGCACGCCGCTGGAGATTCCCTTCCAGGAGTTTGGCACCTACGACGTGCGCGTCGAGTTGGAGGGCCACGAGCCGATCCACACCGGCGCCCGCGCTGCGGCCCCGCCCTGGGAATGGCCCGGGCTGGACCTGGTCGCCATGATCCTCCCCATCCCCTTCAAGACGGAGGTGCGCTGGCACTACGACCTGCGAGCCTCGGACTTCGAAGAAGCGACTCTGATCGAACGCGCCAGGCGAAGGCGGGAGGCGTTTCGAGAGGAGTTGGCGGACGAGACGGGCGCCGAACCTGCGGATGGCCCCGAGGACCGGTGAACGCCTCGTGAGGCGGTGCTCGGCTACAGCCCTGATTATCGGGCCTTGGGGGTACACCAAAAAAACAAGCAAGGCGCTGCCGGCTGGCAACGCCCTGCTGGAGGAGAGGAAGAGACGGGAAAGCATGACTTCCGGTGGGATCGTTCTAGTTGTCCATACGCACTCGCAAGGCCGATAGTTCTAATAGTTTTGGTAGTTCTGGGGGATTCCGCCGCCCAGAGGACACGGGGACGCCGGGTGGCTTCCCGCGATCACGCTTCCGCCTCCGTGGAGAGCGCTCTCGCGCCCCCGGCCTGGCGATTGAAGACGAAGCTCTTGCCGAGGTAGTCGACCTCGATCAGGTCGCCTGGTTGGATGTCGCCGGACAGCATCTGCGCTGCCAGGGCGTTCTCGATCCGGGCCTGGATCACCCGCTTGAGCGGCCGAGCCCCGTACATGGGGTCGTACCCCTCTTCGGTGATTTGACTCTCAGCGGCCTCACTCAGGCACAGCTCAATCTCCTTCTCCGCCAGCCGCGCCCGCAGATGCGCCAGTTGGATCTGCACGATCTGCCCGATCTCTTCGCGGGCCAGTTGGTGGAAGACGATGGTCTCATCGATGCGGTTGAGCAGCTCCGGCCGCAGCGAACGGCGCAACTGCTCGCGCACCGACGCCTCAATCTCCCAGTCCTCAGCGCCCTTGTCGGCGAGTTCGGTCAGGGAGGTGCTGCCGATGTTGGAGGTCATGACGATGACGGCGTTCTTGAAGTTGACCGTGCGTCCCTGCCCATCGGTGAGGCGACCGTCGTCGAGCACTTGCAAGAGCACGTTGAAGACTTCCGGATGCGCCTTCTCGATCTCGTCGAAGAGGATGACGCAGTAGGGCCGGCGGCGGACAGCCTCCGTCAGCCGGCCGCCTTCCTCGTAGCCGATGTAGCCGGGAGGCGCGCCGATGAGCCGGGCGACGGCATGCTGCTCCATGTACTCGCTCATGTCGAGCCGCACCAGGGCGTCGTCGGTGTCGAACATGAAGGTCGCGAGCTGCTTGCAGAGTTCCGTCTTGCCCACGCCGGTCGGCCCGAGGAAGAGGAAGGAGCCGATAGGCCGGTTGGGATCGCCCAGCCCGGCCCGGGAGCGGCGGACGGCGTCGGAAACGGCCCGCACCGCCTCGTCCTGCCCCACCACCCGCTCTTGCAGCGCCTCTTCCATGCGCACCAGCTTCTGCTTCTCGCCCTCGACCAGCTTGCTCAGGGGAATGCCGGTCCACTTGGCGACGACTTCCGCGATCTGCTCGGCGTCGACTTCCTCGCGCACCAGCATGTCGCCGGCGGCGTGGCGCACTTCGAGTTGCTTCTCCGCCTCTTCCAGGCGCTGCTGCAACTCGCGCATCTCGCCGTACTGGATGCGGGCCGCGGTTTCCAGGTCGCCCTGGCGTTGGGCTTGCTCGAGTTCCGTCTGCTTGCTGTGCAGCGCTTCCTTGTAGGCCTTGAGGTGCTCGAGTTCTTCGCGCTCCGACTCCCACTGGGCGGTGAGGCCGTGATTCTTCTCACCGAATTCCGCGAGTTCCTGCTCGATCGCTTCCAGGCGTTTGTGCGAGGCGTCATCGTCTTCCTGCTTGAGGGCTTCCCGCTCGATCTCGAGTTGCATGGCCCGACGGCGAAGTTCGTCCAACTCCGCGGGCATCGTGTCGTTCTCGATGCGCAAGCGCGAGGCGGCTTCGTCCATGAGGTCGATCGCCTTGTCGGGCAGATGTCGCTCCGTGATGTAGCGCTGGCTCATGGCGGCGGCGGCGATGAGGGCGGCGTCCTGGATGCGCACGCCGTGGTGCGCTTCGTAGCGCGACTTGAGTCCGCGCAGAATCGCGATGGCGTCCTCGACGGTCGGCTCGCCCACGAAGATGGGCTGGAAGCGGCGCTCGAAGGCGGCGTCCTTCTCGATGTGCTCGCGGTACTCGTCGAGCGTGGTGGCCCCGATGCAGCGCAGATCGCCGCGGGCCAGGGCCGGCTTGAGCAGGTTTCCCGCCGACACCGCCCCTTCCGCCTGACCGGCCCCGACGACGGTGTGCAGTTCGTCGATGAAGAGGATGATTCGGCCGTCGCTGGCGGCGACCTCGCGCAGGACCGCCTTGAAGCGTTCCTCGAACTCGCCGCGGTACTTCGCCCCGGCGAGGAGTTGCCCGAGGTCCAGAGCCATGATGCGGCTGCTCAACATCGAGCCCGGCGCATCGCCGTTCACGATCCGCTGGGCGATGCCCTCGGCGATGGCGGTCTTGCCGACGCCCGGTTCGCCGATGAGTACGGGGTTGTTCTTGCGCCGGCGCGAGAGCACCTGCAGGCAGCGGCGAACCTCCTCATCCCGGCCGATCACCGGATCCAGCTTGCCCTCCTGGGCCATGGCGATGAGGTCGATGGCGTACTTCTTCAGCGCCTCGTAGTTCGACTCCGAGCCGGGGTCGGTGATGCGCTCGGCCCCGGAGGCCTGGCGCAGTTGCTCGATGGCGCTGGTGAGCGCTTCGTGGGTGACGGCGTTGACGCTGAGCACTTCCCGTGCGTCCGACTTGACCTCGGCCAGGGCCAGCAGCAGGTGCTCGGTGGAGACGTAAGCATCCTGGCGCGCCGTCGCTTCCTTGTCCGCCGCCGCCAGCACTTCCAGGCTGGCTCGCGAGGTGGGGATCTGGCTCTGCCCCTCGACCTGGGCCAGGCGCGACAACTCCGATTCCGTCATGGCGAGGAGACGATCGCAGGCGACGCCGGTGCGTTCGACGATGGCCCGGGCGGTGCTGTTCTTGTCGGTCAGCAGCGCCTGCAGCAGGTGCAGGGGGGTGAGTTCCGCGTGCCGGCGACCGACCGCGTTGGACTGGGCGTCGGCGAGGGCTTGTTGGGCCAGGGTGGTGAAGCGGTCCATCCGCATGGGTGTTCTCCTTGTCGCCGACCGGTGCGAGGCCGCGACCGGTGAAGAAGATGCAAGCGGCAGGCCAACGCCTCGGGGCCCTCCAACGGGCCTGGGAGACGCCCAGACGGGTTCGCCGCTGCCTGGCGGCGGCTCCCACTGCCATGCTGACAGGCAGCGGGCCGAACGGCTCTGCCACTGGCGCTGGTCCGAGAAGCCCAGAAGAAAGCCGCCGGCCTGGGAGGCCGGCGGCTGGGGACGGTCAGGGGTTCCTTGCGGAGAAGGAACCGGCTGGGTTCGAGATTAGGGGCAGGGGATGTTGTAGAGCGAGAGCAGGGCGCCGAGGTCGGCCTGGTCGGTGTCGCCGTCGCCGTCGATGTCGCCACCGGCGTCGTTGCCGTAGGCGGCGAGCAGGATGCCGAGGTCGGACTGGTCGCGCTGGCCGTCGCCGTTCAGGTCGCCGGGGCAGTCGCCGCCGCAGTCGAAGGTGGAGACCAGGAAGGCGTCGATGCCGGCCTCAACGACGGAACCGTCGCCCAGGTCGGAGGCTTCGAAGCGGACGCGCACCTGGGCGTTGGGGGTGACGAAGTCGCCGACGAGGAACTCGTGCAGGTTCCAACCGTTTGGCGTGCTGGGCCCAACGGTCTCGACCAGGGTCCAGCTGGCGCCGTTGTTGTCGCTGACGTAGGTCTTGAACAGGTCGTTGTTGGGATCGTTGCCGAAGTTGTTGGTGTACCAGAGGGCGTAGCTGATCTTGGCATCACCATCGGAGAGATCGATGGTTGGGGAGTCGAGATAGACGTAGCCGTCGTCGATGTCGGTGTCACCCGAACCGTTCTGGGTCACGTAGCACATGCCGGAGCCGTCGAAGTCGCTGGCGGGATCGCCGCGAACGCCGCCGCCGTTGGGCACGCCGCGCTCCCAGGCGCCCGAGGACGCGTTGCCGCTCGCGGCCCAACCGGTGTCGGTCTGGAAATCATCCTCGAAGTAGACGATCTCCGCGAGCGCCGCCACGGCGTTGAAGGTGTCAGCCGGGGCGCCGGCGGGATCGGAGAAGCGCAGGCCACCGATGTCCTCAGCACTGACGAAGTAAGCGATGCTGGAGGGGCAGGCGGCCCCGGGGATGGTCGCCTCGTATTCGTTGGGAGAGGTCTCGACGATGCTGGCCTGTTGGAAGGCGCCGCCGTCGATGCTGTACTCGAGTTCGCCGGTGCCGGGCACGGGCTGGCCGGAGACCGGCTCAACGCTGAAACGGAACAGGTAGGGGGTGTCGGGATTGACGATGTCGGGGAAGCCGTCGGGATAGGTGAAACCGATCAGCTCCAGGGGCGGACAGTTGATGTTGAACTGCCCGAAGGCATCGCAGATGTCGGCGTAGTTGGGGGTGCCGTTGCCGATGTCACCGTCGTCATCGTCCACGGTGAGCACCTCGATGGCCGTGGCCGGATGCGCGGAGTCGTTGCCCGAGCCGCCGCTGGTGATGAGCGACCAGTCGACTTGAAGCTGTTGGGTGATGTCGAGACCGGGCTGAGACCCGTAGGTGGTTCCGAAGTTGAGACGGATGCCCCACCAGACGCCGCCGAGGGTCTGGCCGCAGTAGTGAATCTCGCCGGAGCAGGGATAGTCGACGCCGGCGGCGTAGGGCTCGCGGATGTTGCCGCCGGTCGTGCGGAAGTACTCGCCGACAACATCCGTGTCGTAGATGAGCATGCCGACGACATCGCCGTAGCCTTCACCGAAGGCGCCCTGGGCCAGCCCCAGGACGTTGACGATGTGGTGGCCGTACTCGTGTGAGACGACGGTGCTGTAGGCGCTGTTGTTGCAGCCGCCGCCGGCGCGGAAGAAGTTGATGGAGGAGTAGTCGTAGTAGGCGTTGCAGACGTCGTTGAGGTTGACGTTGACGGGCATCCGCGTGTCCAGGCCGTTGAAGCTGGGGGCGCGGTCCTTGAAGTAGTTGTGCGTGAGGCTGGTCGCCGTGAAGCCGTTCACCTGCGAGGTGAAGTACTCGCTGGGGGTGGCGTTGAAGAGGAAGTCAGCGGGACCGGGAGGCGTCACGCTCTGGCTTAGGGAAAGGACGCCGCCCGTGGCCAGGTTGTTGACATCCGCCCAGCGACCCTGGTTGAGATCGGTGAGCACGGTCACGTCGGCGCTGCCGCCGTGGCTGATGACGAAGTCGCCGAAGATGTCGCTGTAAGCGCTGTTGCCGCCGGAGATCCTGACCAGGTTGTCCAGGATGGGCATCTCCACCGGCGGGTTGGCCGGAATGTCGGGAAGCGTTCCCGGGCTGCCCAGCCCCGCGAGGTTGCCGCTGACATCGACGTCGAGGATGTCGTCGCGGCGATAGGCCAAGTCGCCCGTGGCCGCATCGACATAGAAGGTGTAGCGGCGGCGATTGGCCAGGTCACCGTTGTCACCGGCGAACTTCCAGGCCCGCACCGCCGGCTGACGTTCCGTCTCGCCAAAGAAGACGACGAGTTCCGGCTGGCTCCACTGGGACAACTCGGCATAGTCCGACTGGCCGCGAATGAGCTCCAAAGCCTGCCCGGCGTCAAGGTTCAGCGCCGGGAAACCACCGGCGGGCTCCTCGGCGAGCAGACCGGCGACGTAAACCACGCGGCTGTTGCCGTCCAGGTCCGCGTTCAGCGTCAGCAGACGAAGGTGCGAGTACTCGACGGGCAGGCCGGCCAGATGCTGCCGGAACGCATAGACCGTCTTCTCCCCATACTGGATGCTGTCGATCCGATCGATCGCCAGGTCGAGTTCGCCGACGCCGAACACCCCCGAGTGGTTGGCCAACCAGGCATCGACGGCCTCATCGGGAGTCGCCGCCGTCGTCATGGGCTTGCCGTAGAAGCGGTGAACCTGCGCCTCGTCCACGTGCAGGCGAACGCCGGGGAAGGCTTGCCGCAGTTGGGCGACGGCACTGTTGTGACTGCCCGGGTCCTGAGCGGCAAGAGCCGCTCCACAGGACAGAACAAGAGCTACCGCGCCGAAAGCGCACCTCATACGGATCTTCATTTGGCTCTCCTCAGTTCGTGCCAGTCGTTGTCTTCGCAGACACTCTTATGCGTTGGGTTAACATGCGGGTCGGGGGGCGCGATCGAGATCGAACCTCCCGAGGCCGTGAGAATCGGCGCCGCGTACGGAGTCGTACACCGCCTTGTACCCTCAGAAAGGGGGCCTAGATGCAGCTTACCACCCAAATCGGGAGGGCGCGCTCCGAACTGTCAAAAAAACGAACGCTGCGCCAAGCAGGTGACGCAGCGTTCGAAGGTGGACCTGTCGATGCGGTCTTCAGGCCGCTGGGACTGGCAACGGGCTGAAGGCGCGGGGATTACCTGGTTACGGACAGGGAACGTTGTAGACTGCAAGCAGGGCGCCCAGGTCGGCCTGGTCGGTGTCGCCGTCGCCGTCGATGTCGCCACCGGCGTCGTTGCCGTAGGCGGCGAGCAGGACGCCGAGGTCGGACTGGTCGCGCTGGCCGTCGCCGTTCAGGTCGCCGGGGCAGTCGCTGACGCCAAGGTCGATCTCGAAGGCGAAGGGCAGCAGCGTGCCGGCCGTGTTGGCGGCGGTGCTGGTGCCGCTCATGGAGAGCGTCGTGCCGGAGGTGACGGTGTAGCGGCCGATGGTGTAGAGGCCCTCGGGGTGTACGGGAACATCAAACCAGATGGCGCTCATGGAGTTGTTGGTGATATCGGGACCGGAGGCGAAACCGGGCACCGTGAACTCGGGGGCGCTGAAGAAGCTGTCGAACTCCAGGCCGGGGAACACCGTCCAGAGAGCGGTCTGGGGTGTGCTGCCGTCAATCGGGTGCTGGTAGAAGTTGCCGTCGACGCTGATGGTGCCGTCCGTGGAGGTCCAGTCATCGCCATAGGTCGTCTCGACCTGCAGGTCGTAGGTCGTGGCGCCTTCGAGGGTGGGGTCGTCGGCGATGGCCTCGGGGGTGATGGGAACTTCCACGTAGTTGTGGATGCAGGTCTCGACGAAGGGGTAACCGGTCCGGTCGGCGTTGAAGACCTCCTGGTTGCCGGGGCCGGGAACCTGGGCGAAGGCCACGAAGCTCACGTCCTCAGGCCGCGTCTGGCTGGTGCTGTGCAGGGTGAAGGTCCGCTCCACCGTGAGCGTCTCGCCGGGATTCAGGGTGACGGAACCCATGTTGTATCCCTGCATCACGCAGTAGTTGACCTTGGGAGCGGTCCCCGGGTGCTTCCAGAGAGTCTCGACGAGGTTGACTTCCATGTCGGCGGCCGTGCCGTCCGCGTCCATCGTCAGGACCGCCGTCACCAGGTACTCGAAGGTACCGGTGGGGACGGCGATGACCTCGACGTCGACGCTGGTCGGCACCGTCATCCGCCAGTTGTAGTCGCCGGTGTAGGTGGCGTACGCCGACGGCGTGCTGCTGGCGCCGACGCGGTCGCGGATGCCGTCCACCACGACGTGCGGGATGCCGCCCACGCTGTACTTCGAGGAGCGGACGTTGCCCCAAGCGGTGTTGTACGGGGGATCGCTGACGTGGATCTGCAAGTTGACGATGTCGTAGCCCTCATCCAGCATCTGGCTGAGCGCCGTGCCGGAGTAGGTGCAGTAGCCGCACCAGGTGGCGGTGAACTGCTCGAAGAGGACGGTCCGCTCGGCCGCCTGGGCCGGGGTCAGACAGGCGCCGCCGACAGCCAGACAGGCCAGGGCAGCCATACGTGAGAAACGACTTGCTCCGTTCATGGTCTCAATCTCCTCGATTCTGTGAAGGCAAAGTAGAGCTGAATAGGTCGCTGCCGACGGACCCGATTAGATCAGGGGTCGGCAGAAATAAGGACACGCATGAAGGTCTTTCGGGCGGCAGGCGAGCAAAGGGCCTCGCGGGGTCGGGTCGTGCCCCTGGGGCCAACGCCGAGATTATCGGAGGGCTGGTCTCCGCCACCGCCTTGGGCGCTTCGATGCGGCACGTGAGCTCCAGCAGCCACGGCAGCCACGGGCCTGGGCGACGACAACGCAACCATCAAAGACTCTCTCCCTGGCGTGAAACGCCAGACGGGGACGGACACAACGGGCTCGACCACAAACCGCCGACGCCCGACGCCTGCCCGGTGTGCGAACGACACCGACGCAGCCGCTTGCGGATACTTGACTCTACTGTACCCGATATCCGGGAGTTGGAAAGAAGCCATCCCCAAAACAGGGACATCCCGCCGGCCGCGCCTTCCCGCGGCGATTCTCGGCCCTCCCTCCATTGTCTGCGGCCCACCCTGACCTCGCTTCCGGCAGCCGACCTGATGACCCGCAGGTTGGATCGGAGCCTGCAAGATGTTGCGGTCTTGCGAAATCGGCGCTTGGAGGAAAACCACCAGCGTGTAAGCTAGATAAGTGAGTAACCCCGGGGGTAGAGAGAGAGCAGGCATAATCATGACATTGAGAACCAAACGATAGTCAGGTTTCACCCTCATCGAGTTGCTGGTCGTGGTCGCCATTATCGCCCTCTTGATCGGCATTCTGCTGCCGGCCCTGGGCAAGGCCCGCGACAGCGCCCGCCGCACTCGCTCCCTGGCCAACATCAAGACCCATGGCCAAATCCTGGCGGTCTACGCCAACGAGAACAAAGGCGTGGCCCTGAACCCCTTCTGGGGGCCGCACACCAACAACCAGGTCTACGGCGTCAAGCCCCCCCTGGGGAGGCGATACCGGCAACTACGGCATGTACTACGATGCCTACGCCTACCACTGGGGCCCCCTGGCTCGCGAGTATTACGCCGACCAGAAGGAATCGGAGGTATTCGCCGCTCCCAACGATGCGGAGACGCAGCAGACGATCGAGGACATGTTCAACCAGGGCTATGTGAACAACTGGGTCAACGACATCTCCTACTGGTACAGCCCGACGCTCTTCTACAACCCCATGCGTTTCTATGAACGTGAAGGCGGCGGCACCGCCGATGGCGCCAAGCCGCTCAACGTCAAGCGGAACGACTTCGACGAGATCCAGTTTCCCTCGCAGAAGATCACCATCTTCGAGAAGCAGGACTTCGCCACCAAGGCCAAGCTGCTCTTCTCCCATCCCGACGCCGCCGTCGCGATGGTCGCCGGGGACGGCTCGGGGATCTTCTCCCGAAACAACCTGCTGACGCAGAAGGTCCTGCAGGACGATGATCTCTATCCATCGGGCGGCAACTGGATCGACGAATGGGGCCTGCAGCATTACTCCATGAACAACTCCTCGTCACCCGCAGAGTTGCTCGAGGACCAGCAAGGGCTGTACCCGGCGTTCTACATGTGGACCCGCAAGGGCGTCCACGGGCGTGATCTGCTCTAGGCGATCTGATTGTCCGGCTAATGCCATACGAACCTGTGTAGACACCGCAGAGCGGCTCTGCTGAGCCGCTCTGTTTGTTGTTCCTGGAGGGTGTCAGTGCCGGCGCGGCCCCTCGGCCCCGGCGTGGTCCGAGCCCGATTCCGGCAAACGGGGAAGAATCTGGGCGGGGAGGCGGTTGGTCCTGGGAACGCTTCTTGTGATTCGCGTGGAATTCCGTAACCGGCCGCCCCTCAATCGCCTAAACTTTCGGGGGCGCACACCCCCCCAATAAGGGGCTCGGCGGCCTTGATTCAGTTCCTGGCGTCGGGAGGCAGCCCCGTGCGAGACGCCGCCTCCAGGGCGTGACCAACAAGACCTCGTGGGCCAAAGAGAGAGCCACCAGACTATGTTCAAAAAGACGCAACGTTCCGCCGGTTTCACCCTCATCGAATTGCTGGTCGTCGTCGCCATCATCGCCTTGCTCATCGGCATCCTGCTGCCGGCCCTGGGCAAGGCCCGCGACAGCGCTCGCCGCACCCGCTCCCTGGCCAACATGAAGTCGCACGGCCAGATCCTGGCGGTGTACGCCAACGAGAACCAGGGCAAGGTCATCTTCGGCTTCACCGCCCGCGGGCCCGACGACTTCCTCTACTCAGTGAGGCCCGCCTGGGGTGGCGACAGCGGCACCTACAGCATGGTTCGCGATGCCTACGCTTACCACTGGGGTCCCCTGGCTCGCGAGTACTACGCCGACCAGAAGGAATCGGATGTCTTCGTGGCTCCCAATGACGCGGAGACGCTGGCCACCGTCGAGGACCAGATCGACCAGGGCAACGTCAACCACTGGGTCAACGACATCTCCTACTGGTACAGCCCCACGATGTTCTACAACCCCCTGCGCTTCTACAACCGCGAGGGCGGCGCCTCTGGCGACGCGGAGCGCGGCATGCTGCGGCGGAACAACTTCGATGACATTCAGTACCCCTCGCAGAAAATCACCATCCTGGAGAAGCAGGACTTCGGCTCGAACCTGAAGCTGCTCTTCTCCCACCCGGATGCCGCCGTGGCCATGGTGGCGGCCGATGGATCCGGCACCTACTCCAAGAACAACGGACTCATCCAGAAGGTGCTCCAGGACGACGACCTCTATCCCTCGGGCGGCACCTGGAGCGATGACGACCTGAGCCGCTACGGCATGGACAACTCCAGCTCCCCCGCCGAGCTGCTCGAAGATCAGCAGGGGCTCTACCCCGCCTTCTACATGTGGACCCGCAAGGGCATTCACGGCCGCGATCTGCTCTAATCCCCTTGCCCCGGACACCGGGGGAAGCACCGCTGAACGACTGACAAACGGCTCTTCGGAGCCGTTTTTCTATGGCTCGGCGACACGAGGCGGCGGGGGCCCCCGGGGGCCGACGCGGGCAGGAGACTGGCTCCTATCCACATCGAGGCGTTTGCCGGGGCGAACGGCTCTGGGGGCTGCTGAGGCGGAGCCCCCCCCAAAACAGGTTTCTCTCAGATCTGGCACCCCAGTCTTGGCGATGCCGAGATCTGTGTTATACTGAAAGGGCCTCTGAGCGACCCGCCGGGCAGGTTCCACTCGGACATCGCCGGAATCGGTCACGATTGACCGGTTTTCTCGCAACCGCCTGGGTCTCTGTCGCGGATCGTTCTAGATATCGAAGCCGGCAATCCCGCTCCTCTGGGACGCCGTTGCAGGAGAGTCACCGTCGTCACCTGAACCACCCTCGTCGCTGCGAAGAGAGACTCAGCTATGTCCACTAAAGTTCGGCGTCCGTTCGGTTTTACGCTTATCGAGTTGCTGGTTGTCGTCGCCATCATCGCCCTCCTGATCGGCATTCTCCTGCCGGCCCTGGGCAAGGCACGCGACAGCGCCCGCCGCACTCGCTCCTTGGCCAATATCAAGACCCACGGCCAGATCCTGGCGGTCTACGCCAACGAGAACAAGAACAAGACGATCTTCGGCTTTAGCCAGCGTGCCTTGAACGACTACACCTTCGCGGTCTGCCCCGGCTGGTCGAACGGCTGCTTCACCATGAAGAACGACTCCTACGCCTGGCACTGGGGTCCCCTGGCCCGCGAGTACTACGCCGACCAGAAGGAGTCGGATGTCTTCGCCGCCCCCAACGACCACGAGACGGCCGACTCCATTGACGAGAAGATCGCCGACGGCCAGATCAACAACTGGGTGATCGACATCTCCTACTGGATGAGCCCGACGCTGTTCTACAATCCCTTCCGCTTCTACGAGCGGGACAGCGGCTCTGCCGACAACGCCGACCGCACCATGCTGAAGCGGAACGACCTCGACGATGTGCAGTATCCCTCCCAGAAGGTCACCTTCTTTGAGAAGCAGGACTTCGGCACCAGCGCCAAGCTCCTCTTCGCGCACCCCGACGCCTCCGTCGCCCTCATGCTTGGCGACGGCTCCGGTACGTTCTCGAAGAACAACGGCATCACCCAGAAGGTGCTCCAGGACGACGAGCTCTACCCGTCCGGCGGTGAGTGGAGCGACCCCGACCTCAGCTTCTACTGGATGGACAACGCCAAGTCGCCGGCCGAGTTGCTTGAGGACCAGATGGGCCTGTACCCGGCCTTCTACGTGTGGACCCGCAAGGGCATCCACGGCCGCGACCTGCTCTAAGAGCACACCGGCTTCCAGAGCCAGAACGACATAGCAGCTTCAAGGGCGGTCCTGCAATCAGGGCCGCCCTTCTTCTTTGCGCGGGGACAGAGACAGAGCCGGATTCTGTTCTGGCGCGACGGCACCGGGGGTGTGCAACCAGAGCCGGATTCTGTGAATCCGGTGGCCCCGCGAACCGCCCATCGCGCGAGCGCCGGCAGCTCGGTCGTTCACCGGGCTCACAGAGCCCGGCTCTGTTCTGGCGCGAGCTCGCCACAGCTCACCCAGACGCGCGCTGGGCTTGCACATAGGTGAATACCCGCGTGAAGTACGCTTGGTCCCATACCCACTTCACACTGCCGCCTTCCGCCCACCACACCGCCCGCGCCTCGACCCGCCGCGCCGGTTCCGGGGTCGCCCCGTCCGGCCCGGGGCGTGGGACGGCGCCTGGAAAGCGCCTCGTCAGCGCCTGCGAGAGCCACGTCTTGAGCCAGCGTCGCACCGCAGCACCGTCGGCCGACGCGGTGAGCATCACATGCACGTGATCTTCTTGTGCCGCGCACATATGCAACAGCCAACCGCCGCGCAGGCAGACACGGGGCAGCGCCTCCTCGACGAAGAGGCGTTCGAGGCGTGCGAGCACCACGGGAGGGTGAGCCAGCCGATTCCTCGCCGCCCACCTCCAGGCTTTGCATTCACCGATGATCGGCTCACCGTGCCTGTTGTGCCCGCGATCGACCGTGCCGCGTTCATCGCCGTGCAGGCGTGTGCCGTAGGTTCCGAAGGTGATGTGATACGCGAGAGGCCCCGCCATGTGGCGCATCCTGTCAGGGCGTGCGGCACACTGCAAGTCGCGCCACGCCGCAGGTGACCGCCGCGGGTGCAGCAGCCCAGCGCGCGGGCTCCCGCACCTCGGGCGTTCACCGGGCTCACAGAGCCCGGCTCTGTTTTGGCGCGACGGCACCGGGGGTGTGCAACCAGAGCCGGATTCTGTGAATCCGGTGGCCCCGCGAACTGCCCAGCGCGCGGGCTCCCGCAGCTCGGTCGTTCACCGGGCTCACAGAGCCCGGCTCTGTTTTGGCGCGACGACGCTGCGGGTGTGCGATCAGAGCCCGGCTCTGTTTTGGCGCCAACGCCTACACTGCACCCCAATCCCCTCTTTCCGACTAGGATATTCCCTTCTGCCGTACAATCAGCCCCGCACCCCCACTGACGAAGGGACCACCGCAGGATGGCTTATCAATACGACGTGCTCACGATCGGACTCGGACCCGCCGGCATGGCGGTCTCCATCATGGCCTCCGAAATGGGGCTTAAGGTCGCCGCCATCGAACGGCGGAAGATCGGCGGCGAGTGCATGAACGTCGGTTGCATCCCCAGCAAGTCGCTCCTGCGCATGGCCAAGGTCCGCCACGCCGTCGCCAAGTTCCCGGTGATGGAACTCGAGGACGGTGTCGCCCCGGCCCTCAAGCAGCCCTTCGAGAAGATCCAGAGCTACCTCAAGTACATCAACGAGTCCAAGACGGTGGGCATGTTCAAGCGCATCGACCTCATCCTGCAGGAAGGCGATGCCGAGTTTGTCGATCCGCACACGGTTCGCGTCGGCGAAAAGACGCTGACCGCCAAGCGGATCTTCATCGCCACCGGTACCCGCCCCGCTGTTCCTCCCATCCCTGGGTTGGATGGCATCGACATCCTGACCAACGAGAACATCTTCGAGTTGGAAGGCGTGCCCAAGAGCCTGCTCATCATCGGCGGCGGCGCCATCGGCTGCGAAATGGCCCAGGCGTTCCAGCGACTCGGCTGCGACGCGACGATCGTGCACATGGACCCGCACCTGGTGCCCATCGGCGATCCCGAAGCGGCGGCCCTGCTGGAAGAACAGTTCCAGAAGGAAGGCATCACCGTCCACAACAGCCGCATGATCTCCAAGGTGGCCCTGGAGAACGGCGAGGTGGCGCTGTACACCGACAAGGATGAACGGCTCACCGGCGAGCGCCTGCTCGTCGCTGCCGGCCGGCGCTACGACTTCGCCAGCCTGAAGCTCGAAAACGCCGCGGTGAAGCACGGCAAGCGCGGCATCGAGGTCGACGCGCACCTGCGCACCAGCCAGCGGAACATCTTCGCGGTCGGCGATTGCAACGGACAATTCCTGCTCTCACACGCCGCGATGCACCAGGGCATGTTGGCGCTGATGAACGCCATGATGCCCTTCTTCCTGCAGAAGAACTTCCGCAAGTTCGTGGTGCCCTGGACGGTGTTTACTGAGCCGCAGGTCTCCTACGTCGGCAAGACCGAGAAGGAGCTGCAAGCGCAGGGGATCAAGTACGAGACGATCAAGGTGAAGTACGAGGACTACGGGGCGGCGATCGCGGAGGCGGTGGACGTCGGCTACGTCAAGGTCTTCGCCTCCAAGGCGGGTCGGATCCACGGGGCCAGCATTGTCGGCGAAGGTTCCGGCGAGATGATCAACGAGTGGGCCCTGGCGCTCCAGGAGAAGATCCGCCTGCACAAGCTGATGCTGCTGCAGCACTCCTTCCCGACGATGGGCTTCCTGAGCAAGCGGATCGCCGAGACCTGGATGATGAACCGCATGCAGTCCGGGCTGGTCAAGAAGATGGCCCAGTTCATGTACCGGCTGTAGACTAGGGGGCGCGCATGCACGAAGGAGGGCGCCCTGATGCGAGTCCAAGTCGAATCTGAATCGGATCGTCGGTCCGGGGGTGTGGTCTTCGCGACGGCGGTCCTGGCCGTGGCCTTGGTGGCGGTCAGCCTGGTGGGCAGCGTCGGCGCGCAAGACGACGAGAAGTTGCCGGCGGTCGTCGACCCCGGAGACCCCACGCAGGCCCCCGCCGACGCCATCGTGCTCTTCGGCGGCGACGATGCCAGCGCTTTCACGCACCTGGATGGGGCGGCGGTGAAGTGGACCGTCGCGGACGGCGCCTTGACCATCAAGCCGGGCTCGGGCGGCATCCGAAGCGTGGCGGAGTTCGGGGCAGCGCAACTGCACCTCGAGTTCGCCAGCCCCGCGCCGGCGAAGGGATCGGGGCAGGGGCGCGGCAACAGCGGCGTCTACCTGCAAGGCCGCTACGAAGTGCAGATCCTCGACTCCTACGAGAACGACACCTACCCGAATGGCCAGTGTGGGGCGGTCTACGGGCAGTACCCGCCCCTGGTCAACGTCTGCCGGCCGCCCGGGGAGTGGCAGAGCTACGACCTCATCTTCCATCCGCCGGTCTTTGACGAGGAAGGCGAGAAGGTCGAGAACGGCACGCTGACGGTGCTGCACAACGGCGTCCTGATCCAGGATCACGTGGAGATCCTGGGCTCGACGACGGCGGCACCGCTGGGAGGGGGCCCCGAGCCGGGTCCGCTCTGGCTGCAGGATCACGGCAATCCGGTGCGGTACCGCAACATCTGGATTCGGCCTCTGTGAGGGAGGCGAGGCGATCAGAGTGAGTCTTGGCGAGCCGCGACCGTGAGGGAGCGGTCTTGGCAGGTCGGGGAAACCGCTCCCTCACGGTCGCGGCTCGTTGTTGGGCGGTCGCGGCTCGTTGTTGGGCGGTC
>SWCD01004322.1_pt1 | contig 158965 bp, 128 predicted proteins | sample 4693011 | NCBI WGS metagenome assembly SWCD01 (sample SAMN10267278, study PRJNA491770) | bioreactor metagenome | isolation source: DHS bioreactor inoculated with marine | place: Japan: Omine Ridge, Nankai Trough
ATTCTATATTCAATCGTTTCTGAAGTGCTTCCCTCGGCTAGTTTTTTAAAAGATTCATTCATTAAATCTTTATCGTCTTCATGTATAGCATCTTTCCAAAAATTTGCTGCGTCTTCATAGTTATCAAGAGATACACCAAATATTTTATTGAATGAGGGAAGCACTTCAGAAACGATTGAATATATATTCAATCGTTTCTGAAGTGCTTCCCTCGGCTAGTTTTTTAAAAGATTCATTCATTAAATCTTTATCGTCTTCATGTATAGCATCTTTCCAAAAATTTGCTGCGTCTTCATAGTTATCAAGAGATACACCAAATATTTTATTGAATGAGGGACTCACAAACATCGTCTTGTCGTTTACGCAATCATGCAGCCAGAATACTTCTCTTATATTCTCGGAAAACTGTATAAGTAATTCATCATTTATACTATTTTGGTTAGAGGAAATGTTCGCAACTGAGGTTGATAATTTAGATTTATTTTTTAGTTCATCCCTAACAGATTTCAGTTCTACCTTAAGCCGCTCAATTTCTTTTTCGAGCTCTTCCCTGCTTATATTTGTGTTATCAGATTTCAATAAATGATATCCTTCCATGGATATTCCCATCAACTAAATCAATATAGTTAGGAAACAATAACTAAGAGTACATTATCCAATGTTTTTATTAATTCAAAATTCAATTCTTAGTTCATTTTCGAAAATTATTCGATTAAGTTAAATGAAACAGTGAATTTTGTGCCCACATTTTTTTCGCTTTCTACAGAAATCTCAGCTTTGTTATAATCGCAATATTTTTTTACGAGTGATAGTCCCAATCCAGAACCCTCAAATCTTCTTGTATAGCCTTGCTCTTCTTGAGTAAAAGGTTGGAATATTTTTTCCATGTAATCTTTTGTCATACCAATACCGGTATCAATCACTTCAACTATGGCTTTTTCTTTTACTTTTTTAATTGTTAAAGTAATACTGCCTTCCGGTGTATATTTTATTGAGTTGTCGATTAAATTGCTGAAAATTTGATGAACAGAATATTCGTCTCCAACAATATTTAAAGAACTTTCCGGTGAAAGTAAATTGATGACTAAACCGTTTTCTTCCGCAATGTTTTTATAATCGCTGTAAATTTCATTAATTAAATCCACTAGGTTCATCTCTTTCATATTCAGTTGAAATGAACCAGTTTGAACCTCAGACATATTCAGCACTAGATCAATTGTTCGGATTATTCTATTACCGGCACTAACTTGATAATTAAAATATTGATTCAAATCATCTGTTATTATCTCTTTTGTTTCTTCACGTATTAAACTTGAAAAGCTAAGAAGTGTATTAATTGGTGTTCTTATTTCGTGTGACATTTGTGCAAGAAATTCTGTTTTTAATCTATCTGCTCTCTCGGCTTGTTCTTTTGCTTTAATTAAATCTTGTTCAGCTTTTTTCTGTTCCGTAATATCCCTAATGATCCCTTGGTAACTTATTACTTCTCCAAAAGAATTTTTTCTTAATGAAGCGGTAATTAAACAATCCAGCTTTTTCCCTGACCTGTTTTTCAGCTTTACAGGGTAGTCTTTCACAAATCCCTCTTCATCAATACTTTCCATAAATTCTTTTCGTTCCTGGGCGCTTATATAAAAATCCAAAACATTTTGCTCAGTTATTTTATTTCTTGTGATTCCAAAAAGTCCAAGTCCTGCGTCATTCATGTTTACAATTTTTCCATCCGCAGATGTAACGTATATACAATCATGAGAATCGGTAAAAACGGATCTAAATTTTTCTTCACTTTCTCTAAGAGCTTGCTCTGCTAAGTATTTTTCCGTTACATCATAAACAACAACCACCTCGGATTTCTGCCCATTGAACTCAATTGAATTTGATGTTGCATCGACAAAAATTATTTCTCCATTTTTCTTTTTGTGTCTATAATTTCTTGCGCGGATAGTATTGATTTTTGATTCCGTAACTAATTTCATCACTGCAGGTATATCTTCTTTTGGTCGGATATCCTTAATGGTCATTGTTAAAAATTCCTCATGGGAATAACCATAGTGCTTAACTGCAGCTTCGTTTGCATCTAAAAATTTCAATGTTGCCCTATCCCAAACAAACATTGGGTTGGGATTGCCGGAGAATAAAAGTCTATACTGTTTTGCACTTTCTTGTAGTGCAATTTCGGCGTATTTCTTTTCTGTGATATCTTCAACAACCGCAATATGAAATTCAGGCTTTTCTCCTTTTTCCCATAACGGGGATACCGTTAAATTAACCCAAACAATAGATCTGTTTTTATGGAAATACCTTTTTTCGATTGAGTACTCTTCTATTTCCCATTTCTTCAACTCTTCCATCTTATCAAGGTCATTTTGCAGATCATCAGGATGTGTTATTTCCTGAAAATCCATATTTAGCATTTCATCAACGTTGTATCCAACAATTTCTGCATACTTTTTATTAAGCTTAAAAAATCTGCCCGAGTCTGAATAAATTTGAGCAACTCCAACAGCAGAATGCTCAAATAAGCTTCTAAATCTTTTTTCACTTTCAATTAATGCCTCCTCGGCATTTTTATGCAAGGTGATATCCTGCTGTGTACCCCAAATTTCAATGAGCAAACCATCGTTAACAATACCAACATAATTATTTAAAAAATATTTTATATTACCTGATCTATCATACTCCATTGATTCAGTATTTATAACTTTTAAATCATTCTTAACAAATTTCTGAAAGGATCTAATCGAAGTTTCTTCATTCCAATCGTTTTGTAATTCAGAAAGATAAAGTCCTTTCATTTCATCTGCTGAGCCAAACCCATACATCGCTGCCATAACATCATTGCATTCTAAAACATAAAAGCTGTTAAAGCTTTTAGCACTTTCTTCATTTTTTAAAGTGTCAATTTTAATAAGTGTTTTAGTTGCGAGTCTGTAAAATCCATCCGAAGTCTGATCAACAAAATGTCTATATCGCTTCTCACTAAGTTCTAAAGCTTCCCTTGCAAGCTTTTGCTCGGTAATATCCTCAGCAACACCCGTAATCCTAATTACCTTCCCACTCTCATCACAAATTGCCCAGCCTCTATCATTTATCCACCTAATTTCACCATCGGGTCTCACTATTCTATATTCTCTAACTTTACCACCGCCGTCATTAAGCATATGCTGCATCGATTGATTGGCATACTCGAGATCATCCGGGTAAATGCTGTCATTCCAAACACCATAATCTTTAATAACTGATTCTACAGGTCTTCCCCAAACTGTTTCGAAGGCGGGACTTACATACAACACTTTTTGATTTACATAATCAAACAGCCAAAATACATCTCTAATATTTTCAGCAAGCTGCCTAAATTTTTCCTCGCTTTGAATTAATTCCTCTTCCGCAATTTTTCTATCTGTTATATCCGTGTGTGTGCCAAGCATCCGAACAGGATTTCCTTCCTCATCCCACTCAACAACTTTGCCTGAAGATAATATCCATTTCCATTCCTTCGATCTAGTTCTTTGTCTAAATTCAACATTGTATTCAGGTATTTGACCGGTAGTGTATGCTATATAATTATTACGAGTAATTTCTCTATCATCCGGATGTAGTCGTTTTAACCATTTTGCATTTGTCTCTTTAAATGTTTTTGGATTATAACCAAGCATTGATGCATATTCCGTACTTACAATAGCATTGCCGGTCTGGATATTTAAATCGTACAAACCTTGGTTAGCTGATGTTAGAGCTAGTCTTAACCTTTCCTCGCTTTCTCTTAAAGCATTCTCAGCATGTTTTTTATCAGTTATATCTTGCTGTGTGCCCCAAATTTCAACGAGGAAACCGTCATCAATAATACCTACATAATTATTAATGAAATACTTTTTATTATTTTTCTTGTCGTACTCAATTGTTTCTGAATTAACAATTCTATATTCCGATGTTAAAAATTCTTTAAAGGATTCATTATTCGAGGTTCTATCCCAACTGCCATATAATTTTTTTAGAGTAATCCCTAACATTTGAGCACATATTTTATAGCCATACATTTTTGCCCAAACATCGTTACACTCCTCTACATAAAAGTTTTGATAACACAATGATATTTGTTCATCTATATCTGCATTGAGCGGAACCGGTACTTTTGTTGCAAGTTTATAAAAGCCATCCGATGTTTGATTTACAAAATGCTTATATCTTTTTTCACTTACTGCTAAAGCTAATTCAGCTATCTTTTTTTCATTAATATCTAAGATTACACCCTGATAAAATTTGATTTTTCCCTTGCTATCCCTTGCGATTGTTGTTCGATCATCAGTCCAAATAATTTTTCCATCTTTGGTTACAATTCTATATTCCTGTCTAAATTTTTTAACTCCGGTTTCGGAGTATTCTTTTACTTCTTGCGCAACTCTTAATAAATCATCCGGGTGGACAATGCTTGTATATTTTACTATACCAGATGTTAGTTCTTCCGGTGTATATCCAAATTGTTTTATATTTTGCGATACATAAGCAACGGGCCAACCTACTTCCGCTTTCCATCTAAACAAAACTGCAGGACTGCTTTCTACAACTAAGTTTGCAAGATTTAGAGACTCCTCAGCTTTTTTACGGGCACCTGATTCTGCCATTAAACGCAGAGCTAAAGATATATCCCCAGCTAATTCATCTAAAAGATCGATCATATCTTTTGTAAGTTCTGCTCTAGTTGTAAGATTAACATTTATGGCACCGATTATTTTATCATCGATTTTTAACAGTAATGCTGCTGATGCGCCAAAGCCCATTCCTTTTACTATTTTCCACCAGCCAAAGAATCTTTTATCAGATTTTATATCATAACAAATTATATCTTTGCCAGTTCTAACGGCTGTTGCAACAATGCCTTTCCCTTTATTAGAACTATCAAGTTTGAGATCAAGCGGGTGTTTGTAGCTTTTGGGAAATCCAAATTGTGCGGCGGGAGTAATTGCTTTGTTAGTGTCATCAACTAGACCTATCCAGGCTGAGGCAAATTTTCCATGTTCAACAAGAATTTTACATGTTTCGTTTAAAAGGCTGTCTTTATTAAACTCCCTCACAATTAGCTGGTTTATTTCTGAAATTGTTCTTAGTGTTCGATTAAGAACCAGTATTTTTTCCTGGGCATTTTTTTGTTCAGTAATATCCTGCATAGCACCGTAAATAAACTCAGTTTTACCGCTATTTTTATTTACTTTTGGTTTTGCATAGTCACGCACCCAATGAAGTTTTCCCTTCTTATCAATAATTCTATATTCAACAGTATTTGCTTTTCCGCTTAAGAGGTCCTTTAATTGATCATAAGCAATTTTAAGATCCTCTTCATAAATCATTTTTTCCCAACCGCCAATCTCAGTTAGCTTTTCGCGGGTATATCCGGTGATTTCTTCTAACGCTCCACTAACCCATTCTGCTTTTACATTCCTCTTACTATCAATACTAAAGGCATAAGCGTAATCGCTTGTTAACTCTGAAACTACTTTAAATCTTTCCTCACTTCGATGAAGTGATTCCTCAATTTTTTTCTTCTCTGTTATATCAAATAAAGTTGAAAGGATATAAGGTTTGGAATCAATATTATAAATGTCAGCAGACATTAAAATTATTTTTACTTTCCCTGAAGCACTAAGGATTTCCAGTTCAACATTTTCAACACTTTTATTTCTTTTTAATGATCCAACAAATTTTTTCCTATCGTTTATATCAGCCCAAATACCTAATTCAGTTGTAGTATTTCCTATTAAGTCCTTTCGTGAATAATTAACCAAGTCACAATATGCGTCATTGACTTCAATAATTTCACCTTTCTCAACTGTTGTGATTAAGGCAGCTCCTGGCAATTTTTTAAATATGTTTCTAAACTTTGCTTCACTATCAATTTTATTTAGCAGCTCATATAACTTTTTAAAATCATTGAGTTTCTTAATTCGCTTTTTGTAATTGCCATTCTGCTTTTGCAGATTAGATACAAGCTGAATTAGTTCTGTTTTTTTTAGGTGTGAAAATGAATCTGACATACCAATTCCTATTACAGTTTGATTTTTTTTTAACAACCCCAAAATTGTTGATTCCGTACCATAATAAATGCTATTTATTATAAGACTGGACAATAATATCTGTAATATAAAAATATTTTATTTAATTAAAAGAGGTACGAACCACGATTTGACTTTTTGTATTTATATTTTGCAAGGGGGAGCAATAAAAGACATGTTGTGTGACTTTATGTGCTTTGCTCAATTATAAAAATCACATGATTTTTTTGGACTTTCAATTTCTTATTTCAAAACCAAGCATAATATTCCAGCCGTCCAGCTTAGTGTTTTCATAATAAATGTTATTGCTCAAGTATCCGGCTTTTAAATAGATTTCATTTTTATTGTAAACTTTATAGGCGGTTTTAATAAGAATTCGGTTCTCCAGTTCAAAGGGAGTGTATAAAATATTAGGGCTGACATTCTCCTCAATAGCATATTTTCGGGAAAAATAATCGACGAGCAAAATAATAGAAACTCTTTTCCCAATTAGCCGTCCTGCAAGTAATTGCACTAAATGATCATTGGATGGCTGTCTAGTATAATCCGATTCATGAACAATAAATTTATAGCTGAAATTTATTATCCATTCTTGCAAATAATTAAAGGTAAACTGCGGTCCAAATCGTAAGCCGTCATTTTTATTATTCGATGCCCAAAAATTTTGCATCTCTGCTTCAATCGAAAATTTTTCAAGATATGCCCCGAATGATATTTTTAGATAAGAGCTTAATAATTGATAAAATTTTAGATCAAGAAAAATTATATCAATTTCCTGAAAGGAATTGTTGTCAACATTCTGGTAGGCGTAACCAAGGCTTGATTCCATTGGATAGTTCTCGAGTAAATACCAAACCGCATCGGCTTTGAACAAAACTATTTTTTGACTCGTATTCAGTTGGTCAATGTTATAATTATTAAGCTGATAAGAGATATTAAAATTATAATCTGCGATATCCCGGTAAAGTGAATAATTTCCAGCAGCTTTAAATTTGAGTTTCGAGTAACTGTTTTCTAACCCAAATATTTCAGGACGCAAATTCAGTTTGACCGTGGTGTTGGAATTCTCTGCCGCATAATCATATTTTAACTGCCCGTCTATATTGCCCGCAAAATCAGTAACGGAACTTCCCCCAAAAGTCTTGTACTTATAAAACCCTGTTTCCGTTTTAATTCTCCAAAGTAATTGAGCCGATATTTTTCCATGCGGGAAGAAAAATAATCCGATACAAATAATTATAGCAGCACTTGCCTTGGAGATCATTATTTAAAATTGAGTTTACTTTCTAGAATTTTCTTGTAGCCGGTTAACCCGTTTTTTACATCATGCAATAGATTTATGTAAGAGTCTATAGATAAATTAGTCTGAAGTGAATCGTACGTCCATCTTTTGGTTTCATTGCCGTCAATAGAAAGATTATTAAGCTGCATTAAAATAGATGAATAAACTAAAGCCTGCGGAACCAATTTATTAATGTTAACGGATAATTCATCCCTCCCCCCGAATGATGCAGAATATACTCGATCATCACTGCGGCTTGAGCGAATATTTGAAATATTATTATCCATCTTTACATCTTCAATAAACTCTTCCGCCCTTTGCTGCAGTTCTGCCGTTCTATTGATTTCATTAAGCTGATCTGAAACTACTGCCAATTGATTATTTACTTCTGATAATGCACTGGATAAATATTCATTAATTATCGTTCTCTCGGTGGGATCAGATACTTTTTTAGGATCCAGTTTTAATATTTCAGTTGGGTTGAATGCCAGGTTCGAAACAATTGGAGAGAGCAGCACTAACTTTTGATTGTAGTTTAATATTTCTTGTTCAATTATTTTCTGCACAGATTCCGGTGCAGTTGTTAATTTAATACTTAAAGAATCAACGGCTGATTCAAATTTATTCGAGAGAAGATTTTTTGTTTGCTCAATTTCATTTTTAAGTGTATTAACTATTGCGGACTGTTCAGTAATTCTTTCATCAATAGTAAGAGAAGCCGACATCAATTCAGTTACCAAATGTTTATCAATAACTTCTCTGCTTTTTTCAATATTTATTTTTTCAGTTTGCTGTTTGAAAATATGTTTTAATGAATCAAGTTTTATTTCTTCAATTGATAATGAACTGCTCATTCTGCTAAGCTTTTCTTCTAATATATTAATTGACTGAGCATTAATTTTACCACAGAATATTACTGCTGCACAAATAATTAATACCGATGTAAATATTTTTTTATTTATCGTTTTCATAACTTATTTCAATCATGATTTTAAAGTAGTTTAAATTTTTCCAGTTTATAATAGAGTGCGCTTGTATTTATACCAAGCAGCTTTGCAGCACGATTTTTTACTCCATCAGATTTTTTTAGAGCCTGCATTATTATATTTTTCTCAAATGAATATAACGCTTCATCAAGCGGAAGTGTGCTGTAGTCACCATTAGCAGTAAGCCCGGTACTCAAGTGACTCGCAATTAATGTTGAGTCAATATTTTCTGTTCGACTTATAACAAACAATCTTTCAATTAAATTTTCCAATTCCCTAATATTGCCCGGAAACGAATAATTCATTAAAAGATTAATACCTTCTTTATCGATCTCCTTTACGCTGCTTCTATTTTTTTGGGCAACTTTTTTAAGAAAATGATTAACCAATAACACAATGTCGTCTTTCCGTTCCCGCAGTGATGGTAAATGTATGGGAATTACACTCAATCTATAAAACAGGTCTTCACGAAATTTTTCTTCCGAAATTAATTTCTTTAGATCTTTATTCGTCGCGGCGAGAATTCTAACATCCGTTTGAATTGTTTCCTCACCTCCAACTCTTTCAAATTCCCCTTCCTGCAAAACCCGCAGAAGCTTTACCTGCATTGAGTTTGAGATATCACCGATCTCATCCAAGAATAATGTACCTTTGTCGGCTAGTTCAAAGCGTCCTTTTTTATTTCGTATCGCACCGGTAAAAGCTCCTTTTTCGTGTCCGAATAATTCACTTTCCAGCAAATTGTCGTTTAGCGCTCCGCAATTAATTTTTATAAATGGTTTATCTTTCCTCTTACTTCGCTTGTGAATTGCGCGGGCAATTAATTCTTTACCCGTTCCGCTTTCCCCTTGTATCAGCACTGAACTTTCCTTATCCGCCACTTGTTCAATCAGCTTAAATACTTCCTTCATGACTAATGAGGTGCCGACCATTTCTTCATAACCGGTGAAAAGTTCATCGTTTAATATTTTATTCTGCTCAATTAGATTTTCAATTAGTTTTTCACTGTAAATCTTATCTAAAATTTTATTTACTTTTATTCTAAGTTCATCAGGCGAAAAAGGCTTTGTTAAAAAATCGATCGCTCCGAGCTTCATGGCTTCAACGGCAATTTCAACTGTGCCGTGCGCGGATATCATTAAAACCTCAACAGCAGGATTTATTGATTTTAACTTTTTTAAAATCTCAATTCCATCAATCGGCTCCATCTTTAAATCCACAATTGCCATAGATGTTTGATCGCGCTTAAAGTATTCGAGTGCATCAACACCATTATCAAACTCAATAACAGTATGATTTTCACGTTTCAAACTTTCAACAATACCTAGCCGCATTGTATCGTTATCTTCAACTATTAATATTTCTTTAGTTTTCATTTACTATCTTTTTAATTATTGAAAATGTGCTTCCCAACTTTGAACTTTCCACCAGCAAATCAGCTTTGTTAGAATAACATAATTTTTTGCTGATCGGCAAACCAAGTCCGGTTCCATCTTTTTTTGTTGTAAAAAAGGGTTCAAAAATTTTACCTAAATCATTTTCATTAATTCCTTTTCCGTTATCAGCGATCGATAAAATCCAACTGCCGTTTTTTTGATCTGAATTAATTTTAATTTCACCGGAAGAATCAATTGATTCAACACTATTGGAAATTATATTCACTAAAACTTGTTTTAAGTGTGATCTATCAAACCAAATTTTATCAGCTGATATTTTTAGGTCTAGATTTATTGCTTTTTGTTTTAGCCTGGTCTCAAATATTTTTGTCACATCATTTAGTGTTTCTTTGATCGACACCCATTCCGCCGATGCGGGCATTGGTCTGCTGAAATTTAAGAATGATGTAATTAAAGATTTAAGTCCCTTTAGTTCATCCAGTATTTTGTTTAGATACTTTTCACTTTTTATATCCGCGGCAATATCTTCCTTAACCAAATTGGTAAGCAGTTCAATTCCTCCAAGGGGATTCCTAATTTCATGAGCAATTTGGGCAAGTAAATTTTCGCGCTCTTTTTGATTTTCAACTAGATCATCTTTCATTTTAATAAGAGCATCGGAAAGTTTTGCAATTTCACCCTTCATTTCTGCTGGGGCTGGAGCATCAAAATTTCCTTTCCCAATTTCGGCGCTATAGTTTATCAATCTATTTAGTGGATTTATAACCGATCGTGCAATGAACCAGCCTAAAATTATTGTAATAAAAATTCCGACCGCACCGATAAGCCAAAAGAGATTTGCAAGACTATCGATGGCTGCAAGTTTGCTTGCGCTTGCCTTTATTGCAAACCAGTAATAATCATTTATTTTATAGAAGCCCCACAAATACCAATTGCCATCATTGCCTTTAAACGGAAGCGATGAAATTGATTCATTAACTTTTAGACTTAAAATTTCTTTCTGGTTGATGTATAACTTATTAATCGTTGATCCTACATCCGCTTTGTGATCAGAATGTACTACGACGTTGAAATCCTTATCAAACAAAAACAATTCCGAGTAATAGTTTGGATTGAGATTATCATTTGTAATTTTTGTGAAATAGTTTTGAACTGACTCAACCGGCTTGCCGAGTTTTAAGAGCCCCAAGTATTTATCATCGAACTTACTGCCTATCAGCTGTGATGATTGATCTAAATTTTCGGTGAGCTGCCCAAGATAAATATCTTTTACAAAATAATAACTTACTAATGCCATTACTATTACCAGCATAACAGTGACCAAGGCAAAAGTAAATATAATCCTTACTTTATAATATGAGTTTTTTAATAAGGATTTCATTTTTGTTAATTCGAAATAATTTAGTGATAGTAATATAATTCTTTTATTTAAAATTAAATTGTGTCAGCGAATAAAGAAAGGTAATTGCACTCTTTACGACTGACACAATATTGATATTTCTCAATTCTTTTTTAGTGCATTAAAAACTAAAGTGATGCCTCAAAACTTAACCACCATTGGGCAATACGAATAAAGTCGTCAAATTCCGGATCGATTAAAAAGTTTACTTTAAAATCTTTTGAAATGTATAGATTAGCTCCAAAAATAACATCAGTTCTGTCTTCTGTTATTTTTTCATCAGGCTGCGTATATCTTTCACCAAAATTATTTTCTTCGGTTATTACATTGTTCTCATTTTTCAAACGCCTATCAAAAATTGCCAATGTTTGATCTGTAATTTTCCATCTTTCCAAAATCCTGTTGATACCAAGTTTCAATCCGAATTTATCTGATGTTCTAAATTCCATTAAAATTGGAATTTGCAGTGTGAAATAATTTGACTTATAATTCCACTCAAGTGATTTATCTTCGATCTGACCGTAATAGTTTGAGTAGTTATAACCATCCGTTCCGGTACTTGAGTATTCTGAAAATCTAGAAACCGCGACAGGCGCATCCGTACTTTTTGTTACACTTTTATTGCTCTGAAAAAATACTCCTATACTTATTGTTGTAACCGGTGTTACACTCCAGCTTGTATTTATCATTCCTTCATGAACATATTTATTTTTTGTACCACTTCCGGTTCGGTTATCATGAGTAGCCGAGTTACTGTTGTGTCTGCGCCATTCATTGTTGTAAACCCATCTCGATCTATAGTAAGAAGTATCGTTTATATTTGAACTATTTGAAATATCAATATCGGAATAAGAATATTTGTAAAATCCTCGTACTGATTTTTTATCATCAATTATTCTTTCAAAAGTTAATCGCGCATATTTCGTGTTTCCATCCTGATTCCATTTTTGCGCAGAGGAAGCACGCGAAAAATTTATATTCCACTCTTGATCGATCATTGGATCATTATAAGAATAATTATAGTTGCTTGCTGAATTGTAATCTTGATCTGCCTCGCCAGTTAAGAGTCCTAGTTTTAATCCCAATGAAAATTTTGGCGTAACAAGATATTTAATTCCGCCATTGAGATCGATGTGATTGTACTTTTGATTTCTTGTTTGTGAGTTGCTGTTTGACCAATCAGTATTATTGTTTTGTCCAAACTCATCTTTTGATGTTTGAATGTATGCACCATCCCTATCATGGATAACGCCATTTATTGACACACCCAAAGTAAGTTTATCGGAAAAATTGTAGCCCGCAAAAAGTGAAAATAAATGTCCTTCAGTATTCATTTCATCCTTGCCGGAATATCTGTCTTCAATTGGTATATCGCCGGCTCCCTCAGCTCTAAGTCCAAAAGAATCGTAGTAATAATTTGAATTGTAAATCCAGTAAGGCACCTGGTAATATTTTTCTTCATTGTAAATGAATTGGTAAGTACCGCCAATAAAAATATCATGTGAAACTTCGCTGACCGGATAACTTAAAATTCCAAGAGAAAATATAGGTTCCTTTTCCGCACGGGTAACAGAAAACCAGCGACGATCAATTGGCGGGTATCGCGAAAAACTGTAATCATAGTATGCAGGAACAGCAAATGTTGAAACTAGTTCCGATTCAGTTCTATCGCCCCTAAAGTCCAAGTATATCATCATATCTTTGCTTTTTAGGTCAGGCAAGTTTGCCGGATTTAATTGCAGATTAAGGAAAGGATCGTTGATCAATCCGACTGCCACTTTTTTAAAACTCTGCAGCCCAAATGTATTTAGGTAGTGACTTGTAAAATATAAGCTTGATTGTTCAAAGCTCTGTTCAGTTGTCCGCTCTTGCCAATACTGCCCGTTAATTTGACTTAAGCCAAGCAGTATAATCAGCAAAGTTAATTTAATTGATTTAGAATTTTTTAAATACATTTTTTCCTCGAAGTATTAAGAATTTGGATTGATAATTTTTCCCATAAAAAGTATGGTGTTTGAAAATCGTTCACGAATTACAAACACGAACGGTCGATTTACATACATTAGAAAACCATTTCCGCCCACAGAAGTAAACGAAACTTCTACGGAAGTAACTGCTGCAGCCTCCGTTCCTTCCTCATCAACCTTAACAAATGTTTTGTGCTTTACTTTACTTATGAAAATATTTCCCGGTTTATACATTTTAGTAAAATCGGCTTCACCGGGATTGAACGCGCTTTCCATTCCCATTGCTGAGAGATCATCGTTCAATAATTTTTCATACTCAAGAGTAAATTTCGGTAAGTATAGCTTACCTTTCTGCAGGCTCATGCTTGTCAGCATCTCGCTCCACTTTGCTTCGTCTAGTTGAGTAATCCATTCGTTCACGCTTATACTTTCATTCGGCAATACAACCGTCATGTTGTATGCAGTATTTCCATATGGCAGATCTATTACTTGATATGCATCGTTTGCATGGTATGCGAATTCATTTTCCTGGTACATCAACTTACAATTTGTTCCGGTTCCGTTTAATAGATTGAACACGCCGTCTTCAGTATTGGATTTATCAAACTCATATTTCCATGTACCCTTAAAGTAAATTGCGTTTATCAAATACATAATAGCGTTGGCGGGAATGTGGTTTAGAATATCGGTTATTTTTCCGTTTGTGCTCCGGTTTACCCAATCATTTATTACACTAACCGAATTAGGATCATTAAAATCAAGAGGTGAAACTTCAGAAGAAAAGTAATTTTTGTTAAGATCAATGAACTCTTTTTCAAAAGTCAATGTGTTTCTATACCAGATCGAATTTGCAATATCAAACTTAGTTTTAGGATCAATACCGACCAACAACTCGGACAAACTTTTATATGCCTCATTAATTTCTGTCTGAGTTAACCCGCTTAACTCCATAGTTGTTTTCATGTCATCATAAGTTTTACCGTTCGCTCCGTTCAATGTCATTCCCAAAGCCATAGAAACACTTAGCGGTGAGATAAAAATATTTTTCTCACTCTCCGCTTCATTGATCTTCTTAAATATTTTCAATCCGAATGGAATAGAAGATGAGGCAATTTGTTTTTCGCTTTTTGTTAGTTCACGGACAACCGGTTCGTCATTGCTTTCCGGTCCGACTAAATCTCCGCTGCATTCTGTAAATGTCACAACGAGCAGGCTAAGCACTAAAATTATCAAGCATAAAAATGCAAATGAAATATCTTTTAACATTTTCTTTTTGATCCTCGCAATTTGTTTTGCACTCAATTCCTTTTTTTCTCCATTCATAATGGACGATATGCAATAGGTGTACCGAAAAAAAATTTTAAGCTCAATCCAGGCTAGAAATGCTTGATGAATAGTTCCATTTAGAATAATAGAAATGCAAAAAGTACTGTTAATATTGGCTTTTAAGCTGATAGTGAATTTGTATATGCAATTATTTTGGGATAACCATTTTAATTGTGCATGAATATTCCGGTGTGTAGAATTTTTGAATTTATTATCAGATAACTGATGAATTATCAAAAATCTGATAAGTATTTTAACGCAATTTTATTCAAAATTTTACTCTGATTTTCCAAACTTCAGAACATAGATAATTTTTCAAAACTTATTCATACCTGAGCTCAGCTTTTAAAGTACTTGTAAATACTTGTTGAGGTTATTAATTTGACAACTAGAAACCTGCACGCAACTTCTAAGTTGAACAGGAATCAGTCTTTGCGAGGAGTTCTTCCCCGAAGCAATCTATTATTAAGCAAGATTGCTTCATCCCGAAAAACAACATCGGGATTCGCAATGACAAATTTGCTTAAGCAAATGGTTCAATTACTTAAAAACAATTGCGGTACCTTATTTTGTGCAATTTTACGGGCATAACAATTTGTTAAGAATAAATTCATTTGGGAGGCAGTATGCAATCCGGAATTAAATCTATGAGTCTTGGTGATATTTTAGAAAATCTGTTTAAGCTTGCAGGAAAAACAGTCATTAGGAATTTAATTGTAATCGTAATACTTATTCTGCCGGCTTCTCTAATTTTTATGTATGGTATAGATACTTTTTTCAACTCGTTAGTAAATTTGGCTGAGCATAATGATGAATACGGCGGAATGACAAATGAAGCCATTGTATCTATGATTTCCACGTTTTTTATATATGGTGTATCAATATTTATTTTTGTGATTGGAATATTACTGGCAACGCTCGGCGTTACAATAATTGGGGCAAAAGAGTTTGCCGGTGAAAATGTTACCTGGCAAGAAGGATTTAGACAAACCTTCAGCATTAAATTTTGGAAAATGCTAGGCGCTTCTATTATTGAAGGATTAGCATTCTTTGGAATATTTTTTATTCCAATGATAATTTTTGTGATTCTAGTTTCAACTAAAGCTGGTATTGCTATATTTTTTGGAATAGTAATTTTAATTGCTGCAATCATTGCCGTAATTTTTGTCGCAGTAAGATGGTCATTTGTTATTCCGGCAATTGCATATGAAGATTCCGGAGTAATTGATTCGTTAAGAAGAAGCTGGAACATAGTTAACGGATTTTGGTGGCGGACTTTCGGTATTCTAATTCTGCTAAATATAATTGTTTCATTTGCTGTTTCCATTATTACAATACCACTTTCCTTTGCTGTTATGTTGGATGTTTTTGCTGAAATGTTTAAGTCATTTGATTTTAAGTCTAATGCTGAGCCGGACCCTTTAGCAACGATTAAACTATTTTCCTCAATGGGTTTGCGAACAGGAATTCTCTCTGCAGTTAGTTCAATACTAAGCTTACTTATTACCCCTTTAATTTCCGTTGTAATGTATTTTGATCTACGCGCAAAGAAAAATGAATTTGCTGATGATGAAACTCCCGAAGAACCAAACGAACCTGACAACAGTGTTGACTTATTCTAAAACCGGAACTTTATGGATATTCAAGAATATATAAGCGAACTAAATGGAAATGTAAAACCCGCTCCCGAATTTGAAGGAAAGTGGGAAAAGAAAAATCGCAATTTGAATGTAGCGGCAATTGTTGGTCTGCTTGGAATTGGAGCTTTGTATTTTAACATGCAGAGCATACTTGCAACCATCACTACATTGGTAACAATGTCACTTGGACCCGAGTTGCAAACAGACGGAAATTATTTTGAAAGACTTGCCGCAAATATGGAAGTTTTTAATGATCCGCTTAGAGTAGTTGTATTTATTACTCAGTTCCTATTTATGCTGCTGCCAACTGTTTTACTTGTAAGGTGGTGGCATACAAAAAACGTTAAAAAATATATACGTTTGAATAAAACTTCCTTCGGAGAAATTATTCTTGCAGTGTTGGCAACGCTTGCAATAATTCCGGCAGGCAATTATGTTTCAAATGAGTTAGTTAGATGGATAAGCATTCCGGATTTTTATTTAGAAATTTCCGTTATGTTCTTTAAAGCTAATTCTCCGCTAGAGTTTATCTGGTTAATTTTTGTAGTTGCGATCACTCCGGCAATTTGTGAAGAAGTTTTCTTTAGAGGTTATGTTCAGCGGACTTTTGAGCGAACAATAAAATTTAAAAGTGTTCTGCTGGTAGGATTTATATTCGGGCTTTTTCACATGCAGCCCTTGGGATTGTTTACTCTTTCAATTCTCGGTATACTGTTCGGATATTTTTACTATAAAAGTGAAAGTCTTCTGCCCGCAATGGCTGCTCACTTCACAAATAATTTTTTAGCTGTTCTAATTTTGTATAACCCGGAACCCATCCAGCAATTTAATCTTGCAGAAATCGAGCAAATTCCACTTGAATGGATTTTGATAACTTTGCCGATTGGAATTGGGTTGGTTTATTTGTATAAAATTGTCGCGGAGAGGAGAGTTAGCCAGAGTATGTTAAATAAATTGGGCTAAAGCCCTTTACAATAATGGGTGTTTTCACCTCCGCCTTAAAAGGCGGAGTTATTCTTGCTCGAATTTTCAGTAGCTCCGTCCTTTAGGGCGGAGATCAAAATAAAAAAACAGATTCTATGTTTACAAAAGCAATTACAAGAATACCGGCACGAAGTTTTGCACATGGATTAACCACTAGCAAACTTGGCAAGCCCGACTATGACCTTATGCTCCAGCAGCATTATAAGTATGTTGAAACACTTGTTAAACTCGGACTCGAAGTTACCCAGTTAGAACCATTCGATGATTTTCCCGATGCACATTTTGTTGAGGATGTTGCGGTTGTAACAAACGAAATTGCTGTGATAACTAACCCCGGTGCGCCGGAAAGAAATGGAGAAAAGTTATTTATCAAGGCACCACTTTCAAAATTCCGTGATCTAGAATTTATTGAATCCCCAGGAACACTTGATGGCGGTGATGTTCTCCAGATCGGCAAACATTTTTTTGTCGGAATTTCCGAGCGGACGAATGAAGAGGGTGCAAATCAGCTTGGCTCCCTCCTGTCAAAATTTGCTTATACTTTTACTAATGTTAACGTTGGTCCCGGACTTCATTTTAAGTCAAGCGTAAATTTTGTCGGTAAAAATACTTTACTTATCACTGAACACTTTTTCAATAATCCAATTTTTGATGCATACAATAAAATATTGGTTGATAAAGATGAAGAGTATGCGGCAAATTCATTATTCATAAATGGAACGATACTAACTCCCAAAGGCTTTCCCAAAACAAAAGCCAAACTTAGTAAACTTGATCTGCCAATAATTGAATTAGATATGAGTGAAGTTCAGAAAATGGATGGGGGGTTGACTTGTTTGTCGATTAGGTTAGAAGGTTAGCAAGTTTTAGGTTTGAAGGTTAACAAATTGCAAGTTGGCAAGTTGCAGGATTTTATACAATTACCCTCCTCATCAATTTCGCTAATAGTATTTAATGTTTCCCTAATTCTAGATACTAAATTTCAATAGCACACTAATTGCCGCCGATATTTCGATACATCCCAACAAAATGCATTGGGATTACTCAATAACCGGCTAAGTGCTAATTTTCAAATAACCTCTACAACTAAGGTGGTTGAGTAATATCGCCGCAGTTTGGCGATATGTATCGAAACAACCTCCATGCACTCCTAACTCCTAAAATGTGACCAAAATCACATGTTGGCAAAGTATTTGATTAAGTATTAAGTAATTCAAAAAAAATCGAAAAATACCCAACAGTTGGAGACAATATGTTCAAACGTGTAATTACAATTTTCATATTAACAATATCACTTACTTCCTTAGCTTTTGCTCAATATGGTAAAGAAATAAATAGAACTGGCGGTTATGCAAGAATTATGAGTATGGGAAATTCACCATTTTTAATTGATCCATATTTCATAGCTCAAAATCCGGCATGGAGCGCAAAATTTACTGATTTTATTTTCGGCGATATCGGTTCATCAACCGGTAATGATTTTGGCAGCGGCGGAAACGGACAATTTATTTATGCCGATTTTAAGCTGGATAGGCAATTTACAATGGGTGCTTTTTTAGCAAGGAATGATTTTTCGGGAATTTCTACAGCGACTTTGGACCCGTTTGATATAACCGGACAAATTAACAGTATCGGCGGATCAGTTCCAGTAGTGCCGATGGATAACAACGTTGTTTTCTTAATCAGCTACATTGCAGGTGTTCATAATATTGGGGTGAGCGTTGCTTATGCCGGTTCAACAAATGAAGAAAACCTTGCAAACGGGCAAACAACTGCTGGAAATGCGAGTCAATTTGGGCTTAATGTGGGCTATATGGGAATGCTTACAAGAAGCATAAGATTAGCGGTTTCCGCATTTTTTATGACTCCAAGTGCAACCCGCGAAGCACCGAATGTTAATGATACGAAATTCGATCAGACAATAATTGGTGTAAACTCACGTATTTTTATTAACATGTCAAAAAAAGTTACCGTAGTGCCAGTTGTTTCCTACCTTTCAACAAAAGGAAGCGCGGATATTGGGGATGATCAAGGTGTAACTTCAACTGATTTACCTGAATTAAGCAGAATTAGAGCCGGATTTGGTATCGTTTTCGAGCATGAACAATTACTCGTTACGGGCGGCCCTTCAATTGAAATTGCAAAGACTACAATCCCAGCAATTCCGGGTGAACCGCAGAGAGAAAATTCTGTGTTTTCGTTCCCTATTTGGAACTTTGGTGCTGAATGGGAGTTGCTTGACTGGCTTACTGCAAGACTCGGATACAACGTAAGTACGAACAAAGTTACGACAGAATCTACAGCAAATCCAACATCTGTAAACGAAAGAATAGTTACCCAATATTCCCCGGCAAACGGCGGAATGACAATGGGTGTAGGTTTCAAACTTGGTGCATTTTACCTGGATGCTACAATTAACGAGGATGTTCTTCGTCAAGGATTTAATAATATCGGCGGCGGAGGTTCAACATTTGCCTTTTTATCAACAGGAATGGCTTTTTAAGTAGATTCTCTTCTACTAAAGTATAAAATTCCGATCCCAATTTACCGGGGTTGGATTTTATACTTTTTAATCTTGTTAAATATTTTAGTTTTTATTGTATCGTAGATTGCCACAAAGTGATTCCTTCGGGACAAGCAATCTATTTTACTTTTTAATGAAACAATTTTGTATTGTTTTAATCGGACATGAGGTAAATTTTACTTGTAAAAATCTACCGATCTGAGTACATTTATTTCAATTCCGATTTTACTCTTCGAAAACAAATTGTAAGTAAGCATTAATTTCAGTGGCATTGAAATTGTGTTTTCTATCACATCTTAACTAAATAAAGGTAGTTTTAAAGAAATGTTAAGCAGCAAGGGAAAATCGGAAAATATTATTAAAAATTTTATCTCAAAAATAAACGAAAATTATGGCATCAATAGTTTACAATAGTAACGGCTTAAATAAAACTGCGGCTTGGGATCTTAAATCTGCCGCACATCTTTTATCGCGAACTACTTATGGTTATACAAAACAGGACTTGGAACTTGCGCTTTCAATGACCCTGGATGATTTTGTTGATAACCATTTACTCGCAGATAAGCAGGCACCGCAAAGTCCGGGTTTTTGGGTAACCGATACATCAAATACAAACAGTAATGTTCGCTATTACGAACTCACTTTTTGGTGGTTCAATCAGATGCTTACGCAAGGTTTGTCCTTCAGAGAAAAGATCGTTCTATTCCTTCACAACCATTTTGTATCGGAATTATCGGTAGTAAGCTTACCGCAAAGAATGTACTGGCAGAATAAATTATTTAGAGATCATTGCTTTGGAAACTTTAAAGAGTTGACTGTACAAGTAACAACTGACCCTGCAATGTTAATTTATCTGGACGGCACAAAAAATCACAAAGGCGACCCAAATGAAAATTTCGCAAGAGAATTGAATGAACTTTTCACAATTGGAATAGGCAACTATACCGAGCAGGATATTGCGGAAGCGGCTAGGGCATTGACAGGGTGGCAGGTAAATGACCTAACTTCTTTTTTTAATCCTGACAGGTTTGACGACACCGATAAAACTTTTATGGGACAGACAGGCAACTTCAATCATATTGATATTATTGATATAATTTTTAGTCAGACTGAAACAGCAAATTTTATCAGCAGAAAACTCTTTAAAGAGTTTGTGCATTTTGAACCTAACGAAACTATTGTTCAGCAGCTTGGTCAAGTCTTCCGTGAAAACAATTATGAGATCAAACCATTGCTTTCTACACTTCTCAAATCAGCAATGTTTTATACTGATGAAATAATGGGCGCAAAAATTAAAAGTCCTGTTGAAATGATAATTGGAGTGATGAAACAATTTAACATTCAAAACCCCGATTATGATTACATGCGAAGAGAAGCAAACCAAATTGGGCAAACACTTTTTGCACCGCCAAATGTAGCCGGATGGCAGGGAGACAAAGTTTGGATAAGCACGAATACATTACCGGCTCGTCACATATTTTCGGATAGCATAATTAACGGAAGAAATTCCGACTTAAACATTATTGATTTTGCCAGAACTTACAGCAGTGCTGAAGCTGCGGAGCAATTTGTTGAAGATGTAGCGAGTACATTTTTAGCTTATCCGCTTTCGGAGAACAGAAAAACATATTTGCTAGAAATTTTATTAGACGGCGCCGCTGTTTATGATTGGTCAACTTATAACCAAAATGCGGAAGACAGACTCAAAGATTTTTTCAAAGCATTATTACGATTATCAGAATATCAACTGACTTAAAAAGGCAGCAACATGGATAGAAGAAATTTTTTAAAAAATTTAGGAATCATCTCGGGAATCGGATCAGTTTCGCTTTCGATCGGCAATATGCCCTTGAGAGCATTTTCAAATTCCTTTATGAAGCCGGAAGCAGTTGATGGAAAAGTATTAGTACTCCTTCAGCTTAGCGGCGGCAATGATGGATTGAATACAGTCATTCCCTACGATGACGATATTTATCACAATAAACGACCAAATATTGGTTTAGGAAAAAATGAAGTGCTGCAGCTAAATAATTTGACTGGGCTTCATCCCTCAATGCAGGAAATGCATGATCTCTATCAGGATGGAAATTTGGCAATTGTTCAGAGTGTTGGTTATCCAAATCAAAACCGTTCGCATTTCCGATCAACTGATATTTGGTTATCCGGTTCAGACTCCAACCAGACAATAAATGACGGATGGCTGGGAAGGTATTTGGGCAATGCAGTTATGGACGATCCGAATTTTAATAAAGATCATCCAATGGCAATACAGCTTGGTTCAACTCAATCCTCATTACTTGAGTGTACATGTCAATCGGGTTCACTTGGAGTATCATTCGAAGATCCCAATCAGTTTTTCCAATTGATAAATGGAAGCTCCGCAGATACCGATCCCCCGCCGAATACAATTGCGGGAAATCAATTAAGATTTATAAAAGATGTAGCCGCAAGATCAATAAGATATGCGGAACTAATCAAAGAAAAAGCAGATACAATTCAGAATAAAGTTAACTACCCAAACACAAATCTTGCAGATCAATTGGCAATAATTGCGCAGCTTGTTGCAGGGGGAATGGAAACTCCTGTTTATATAACATCCATGGGCGGATTTGATACTCACTCAAATCAGCTTGGAAGACACGCCAATTTATTGAACACATTATCTGAAGCAGTTGGAGCATTTCAAAGAGATCTTAAATTACTTGGCGTGGATGAAAGAGTCGTGCTAATGACATTCTCTGAGTTTGGAAGAACAGTTGAGCAGAACGGCAGCGGCGGAACAGACCATGGATCCGCAGCACCTTTATTTGTGATTGGTAAAAATGTTAACGGTGGTATCTTCGGCGGCAATCCCGATCTATCTGATTTAGATAACAGCGGCGACAACAAATACGTTCATGATTTCCGCCAAGTTTATGCATCACTTTTAAGAGACCAATTAGCAATTGAACCTGAAGTAATGAATAATGTTCTATTTAAGGAATTTGAAGCTCTGCCATTAATAACGGTTAAGAGTATTACATCCGGCGGTCCTCAAGCATTTACACTCGAGCAAAATTATCCTAATCCGTTTAATCCGGCTACACAAATAAATTATACATTGCGTGTGCCGCAAATAATTTCATTAAAAGTATTTGATGCAACGGGAGCCGAAGTTGTTACACTTGATGAAGGATATAAAGAAGCAGGATTATACTCAGCAACATTTGGCGGGGGCAATTACCCAAGCGGAGTTTATTTTGCAAGATTAGTTTCCGGCAGTTATAGAAGAACAATTAAAATGACGCTGGTTAAGTAATAAAAGTAAAATGAAGTAGTATTAATTTAGTACCGACCCATTTGAAGGGGCAGCATTTTTTGCTGCCCTTTTTTTATTACCCAAAAATGATAGATCATGAGAATCAAAAATGCTGAAAATAATAATATGTCTAATATTATCCAATTCTAAGAAACGGTATATATGAAACTTTCATTTTTCCCCTCAATACGAATACATTTATCTTGTAAAACATTAGATATATTGGCATAAATACTGCATTAATTATCATCAATAATCTCAGACTTTAAAAATTAAATAGGAATAAGATGAAAAGGTTCATTAGCAATTTAATGTTGTTTATAACTACGTTATGTTTTTTAAATATCAATGCGCAAAGTTTTTCTTCAATGTACATTTCTTCAACTTCATCACAAATTGGTATTAGTGGATGGCAAAAAGTAACTGGATTTACAATTGGGGAAAAGAGTTCGGATTGGAGCATGTCTGCGTCAGAACTCACAAAATCTTCCGGTTCAGCAGCAGCTCTTTACTTTGTAAGTTTTTCATTAAGTTTTTCTGGAAGTGTAGTTGGTAATTGGGGGGTAGGTGTCTCCGTAAACAGTTCAAATCCTAGCTCAATTAGCGCAACAAGATACTTAGCAAATAATGATGTTGGAAATGTCTCTGGTTCAGGTTATATAACTTTAAATCCAAACGATGCTGTAAGTTTCAGAATAAATCCACCATCAAGCGCAAACCTTACAGTAACATACGGCTCATTTACCATTGTTCGAGTAGAGGATATTGCTGCATATAACTCATATGCTGAAATGGGATTTAATAATAATGCGACAGCTATTACCATTGGAACATCCTTTGCCAACCTGACCAATACAAGTTATACCTCATCCAATTCTCAAAATTGGTCTCATACATCCGGTGTGCTCAATGCAGGTGCAGGCTCTACCGGTACTTACTTTGTTTCTGCTTCTTTTAGTTTTGCCGGATCAGCAAATAATGAATTTTCTTTTGGAGTATCCAAAAACAATTCCGATCCCGTTAGAATATTTGGCAGAAGAAAAATTAGTAACGGTAATGATATTGGTAATATTATGATCTGGGGAATATTATCAATTACTGAAGATGTAGATAATATAAGACTCAAAGTTAAAGCTGATGCAAGCAGTAAATCTCTTACCGTTCATCATTGTCATATATCATTGATAAAAATTAACGGAGGTACTAGAGATACAGACCCATTCCCTTATGCCAGTATGAATATTTCTACATCCACCCCATCTGCAATAAGTCTAACCTCTTCGACCAACAACTTAATTACAGGGTGCTCAAATAATATAACTGATAATGGTTATTGGTTATTTAATGCTAATCAATTTTCCCCTATTGGAATTTCTGCAGGGTACTACAGAGTAAATTATTTTGTTTCATACTCTACAAGTGCTGCTGCGGATTTAACTTTCAAACTTTTAAATAACGGAACCGAAAAACCTCAATTAACAAATCGGCGTAAGACATCAAATACTGATCGGGGTTCAGTGGGCGGCAACGGAATAATTTTAATTTCTAACTCTACAGATCGTTTAAGCTTAGTCGCAAATCCTACTGCCGGTGTTAACTTGAGTGTATACCAAAGCAGACTAAGCTTAAGCCGAATAGAAAAAACAAGTGATATACCCCTCCCGGTTGAGATATCCATTTTCAATTCCTCAATTGTTGGCAACTGTATTAAATTATTCTGGCAAACAGAGAATGAAATTAATAATTTTGGATTTGAGATTTTTCGCTCAGAAAATAGTAATAAAGATTTTAACTGGGATAATATTGGTTTTGTTAGTGGAAATGGTAATTCAAATTATCCAATTGAGTACTCATTTATTGATGATCAAGCCAGCAGTGGGATATACTATTATCGTTTAAAGCAAATTGATAACGACGGAAAATTTGAATTTTCAAAAATTATTGAAGTAAATTTTGAAACAATAATTAATTTTGAGCTAGCCCAAAATTATCCAAATCCTTTTAACCCAACAACTTCAATCAAGTATCAAATTCCAAATGATGGAAATGTTAGTTTAAAAATTTACGATGATCTGGGTGCCGAAGTTAGAACATTAGTAAATACCACACAGGTTAAAGGTAAATATGAAGTTAATTTTGATGCAAGCCAGTTAGCAAGCGGTGTTTACATCTATCGAATAGAGATAAATGATTTTGTTTCTAGCAAGAAAATGATATTATTAAAATAATTTCACTATAACAATTTGCAGCCACTGAAATCCAGTGGCTGCAAGTTTTAATTACACATCATAATACAAATTAAACTCAAAGGGATGCGGTTGTAACGCCATCGGCTGTATTTCCTTTTCAAACTTATAATTTATCCATGTTTGAATTACATCTTCCGTAAACACATCTCCTTTCAATAAAAATTCATGATCATCAGCGAGTGCACGTAAAGCATTGCTCAATGATTCAGGAGTTGTTGGAACGCCTTGCAGTTCTTCAGGTTCCATATCGTAAATATCTTTGTCAAGCGGATCACCGGGATCAATTTTGTTAAGTATGCCGTCGAGTCCGGCAAGCATAATTGCAGAAAATGCCAAGTAAGGATTTGCTGATGGATCAGGACATCTAAACTCAACACGCTTTGTTTTAGGATTGTTTGAGAGCATTGGAATTCTAATTGCCGCACTTCTGTTGCTTTGTGAATATGCTAATCTTACAGGAGCTTCAAATCCGGGGACCAACCTTTTATAAGAATTTGTTGTTGGATTTGTTAAGGCAAGCAATGCCGGTGCATGTTTTAAAATTCCGCCGATGTAATACAATGCCATTTCACTTAATCCTGCATAACCGCTTCCTGCAAATAACGGCTTGCCTTTTTTCCATAAGCTGCTGTGTACATGCATACCGCTGCCGTTATCACCCTGGATTGGTTTAGGCATATAAGTAACAGTTTTTCCATGGAGCTTCGCTGTATTCTTAACAACATATTTAAACAATAACATTTGATCGGATGCTTTTATTAAATGCTGATATCGTAGATCAATTTCACACTGTCCTCCGCTTGCAACTTCATGATGCTGGGCTTCAACTTCAATTCCCATATCCATTAATCGTTCGCACATCTCGTTTCTCAGATCATTTAATGAATCTGTTGGCGGTACTGGAAAGTATCCTTGTTTAAAACGCGGCTTGTACTGCAAATTAGGACCTTCATCAGAACCGGTATTCCATCTTCCTTCTTCAGAATCAACAAAATAGAATGAGCTGTTCGGTGTTGAATCAAAACGTACATCATCAAAAACAAAAAATTCAGCTTCGGGACCAAAATAAGCAGTGTCCGCAATACCTGTTGATCTCAAATATGCCATTGCTTTTTGAGCAATGTGTCTCGGGCATCGGCTGTATTTTTCCATTGTAGCCGGCTCGTGAATATCGCAAATCAAACTTATTGTTGGAGCTTTAATAAACGGATCCAAAAACATACTTTCCGCATCGGGAATTAACAGCATGTCACTTTCGTTTATTGCTTTCCAGCCCCGCATAGATGAACCGTCGAATCCGAATCCTTCCTGGAATGATTTTTCATCAAGCTGAGTTGCAGGAACAGTAAAATGCTGCCACTGACCGGGAAAATCCATGAACTTAAAATCTATAAATTTTATTTTATTTTTTTTAACATACTCAAGTACATTTTGTACAGGTGTTTTTGGTGCAGCCATATTGTACTCCCTTATTGATTTATATTTATTTTTGTCGTCTCTTTTATAGTTGATAAAACTAAGCTTGTAATTGTTCTAGTAACTCCCTGCCAAGATTGAATCTTACCAAGCAAACTTTCTAATGATGCTGAATCTTTGACGATAGCTTTTAAAATATGTGAACCTTCACCCAATACTGAATGACATTCAACTATTTCAGGAATTTTATTAGCCTTGGCAATTAAGCTATCATAATTTTTTGAAGATGCGGTAACGACAGTAATGAATGCCATCAGATCGTATCCAAAAACTTTACGATCGAGTTTTGTATAATAGCCTTCAATAATACCATGCTCTTCCAGTTTGTTTAGTCTTTCACTTAGTGATGGGAGTGAAAGCCCAACCTTTTCCGCTAGCACATTTCGCTTCGTTCTTCCGCTTTCTTGAAGTATATCTAATACTTCTAAGTCAATTGCATCCAACATAACTTACTTATTTAGGTTAATTATTAATAATGGCTGAAAATATAAGTCGGATTAACAAATAAAGCAAATTATTTTTGTTGTTTTTTGCATTTCGCGGTATAAAGTACGGCGTGTTGTGATTTTGCTAACAATTTCGAGGAGAGAGAATGGTTGCATGGCTGAATGGCTTGGTGGCTAAAATATATCACTCCTTCGGAGTTTTACAAATATTCAATTTCATTGGGTTATAAATATTCCATCCCTTCGGGATTTGTAATTCACAAAATAAACCTTACAGTTTACGGTGTTTTCAACTCCGTAGGAGTGGTATATTTATAGAAAAATTACAGTGAACCTAGGTCAAACCCCAGAGGGGTGACATGCTCACTAATAAAAAATAATAGGCGGAAAATTATCTGCCTTAAAAATTATTTTTCTTTGCTAAAAACCAATCTGCCGTCACCGGGGTATGAAACACGAATAGTATCATTTGGTGAATAGCTGTTCATAAGAAGCTCGGTAGATAATGGATTAACAAGATGCTTCTGGATTGTTCGCTTTAAAGGGCGAGCACCATAAATAACATCGTAACCCATTTTCAGTAAAAACTCCTTGGCATCTTCATCAACCTGTAAATAGAGGTTTTGCTCCGCAAGCATTTTTTTAACATGCTCTAATTGTATCTCTATTATATTTTTCAATTCACTTTTTAATAGGGGTTTGAAGAACACAACTTCATCAATTCTATTTAAAAATTCCGGTCGAATTGTTTTGCGTAATAGATCACTTAGCTTGTTCCTCATTTCCGAAACTATATCTTCATAATTATCCTCATTAAACGATTCAAGTTTTTCCTGAACTAAATGTGAACCAAGATTTGAAGTCATAATTATTATTGTGTTTTTAAAATCAACCGTTCTTCCCTGGTTATCCGTCAATCGTCCATCATCTAAAACCTGTAGCAATACATTAAAAACTTCGGGATGCGCTTTTTCAATTTCATCCAAAAGCACTACCGAATAAGGTCTTCGTCGAACTGCTTCAGTAAGCTGCCCTCCCTCTTCATAACCAACATATCCAGGGGGAGCGCCGATCAATCTGGAGACAGAAAATTTTTCCATGTATTCGGACATATCGATTCTTATCATTGCCTTTTCATCATTGAATAAAAAATCGGCAAGTGTTCGGGCAAGTTCTGTTTTGCCAACACCTGTTGTTCCGATAAAAATAAATGATCCTATCGGGCGGTTTACATCCTGCATTCCCGCGCGTGATCTTCTGATTGCATTTGCAACAGCAGCGACCGCGTCCGCCTGCCCAATAACTCTTTTATGCAACTCATCTTCCAGTCTTAACAATTTACTTCTTTCACTTTCAAGCATCCTGTTTACTGGAATGCCTGTCCACTTAGCAACTACTTCAGCAATGTCTTCAGCTTCAACTTCTTCTTTAAGCATTTTATTATTTTCTTGTGCTTTATTTAAACGCTGAATTTCATCATCCAATTTCTTTTTAAGATTTGTTATTACCCCATATCTTAACTCTGCAACTTTGCCTAAATCTCCCTCGCGTTCATATCTCTCTGATTGGGATTTAGCATTTTCGATTTCGTTTCGCAAATCACGAATTTTCTGAATCTTATTTTTCTCCAAATTCCAATGGCTTTTTAGCTGGGTCCCTTTTTCATATAGATCACTTAGCTCTTTTTTAAGCTCATCAATTCTTTGATGTGAAGCATCATCTTTCTCGCGCTTTAGAGCTTCTCTTTCAATTTCAAGCTGCTTAATTTTTCGCTCAAGTGTATCCAACTCTTCCGGCATCGAATTAATTTCAATTCTTAATTTGGAAGCTGATTCATCAATCAGGTCAATCGCCTTATCGGGAAGAAAACGATCGGTTATATATCTATTTGAAAGATGAACTGCAGCAACAATTGCAGCATCGGTTATTCTAACTCCATGATGCACTTCGTAGCGTTCCTTTAATCCCCGCAAAATTGAAATTGTATCCTCTTCGTTAGGTTCGGACACATATACCGTTTGAAATCTTCTTTCGAGAGCAGCATCTTTTTCAATATTTTTTTTGTACTCTTTCAATGTTGTAGCGCCAATTGCATGCAGTTCCCCCCGAGCCAATGCAGGCTTAAGAATATTAGCGGCGTCCATCGCTCCTTCAGTTTTACCAGCCCCAACTAGTTGATGCATCTCATCAATGAATAGAATTATTTCACCATTTGATTCCTGGACTTCCTTAATTACTGCTTTAATTCTCTCTTCAAATTGACCTCGAAATTGAGTGCCGGCAACAAGTGCACCCAGATCAAGCGCAATAATAGTTTTTGTTTTTAAATTTTCAGGCACATCACCCGAAACAATTCTATGTGCAATGCCTTCTGCAATTGCTGTTTTACCAACACCGGGTTCGCCAATAAGTACAGGGTTATTCTTTGTCCTCCTCGAAATCACCTGGAGCACTCTTCTTATTTCATCATCTCTCCCTATTACAGGATCAAGTTTTCCTTCCTTAGCCAATTCATTTAAATCACGCCCATATTTTTTTAATGATTGATATGTTTCCTCAGGAGTTTGAGAAGTAACACGCTGAGTTCCTCTAATATCTTTTAGAGCTGTAAGTAGTTCACTTTTTTTAACTCCATTTTCACGTAAAAGTTTTCCTGCGCTTCCTCCGTCTTCCGATAAAGCAACTAGTAAATGTTCTGTAGAAACATATTCGTCTTTTAATTTTTTTGCTTCATTGGATGCGGCATCAAACATTCTTCCTGTGTTTGCAGATAGCTGCTGATTTCCAATTCCGGCGCCTGTTACCTTTGGCAATTTTTCTAAAAGTTCTCCAATTTTAATTTTTATTAAATTTATATTTGTTCCGGTCTTCTGAATAATCGAGTTTGAAATATTATCCGGGTCCTCAAGCATTGCCGCTAAAATATGTTCAGGCTCAACTATTTGATTATTATAATTCTGAGCTATCTCAACAGCGTTCTGCACCGTATCCTGAGCTTTCACTGTAAGCTTATTTAAATTAAATGGCATCGTTTACCTCTCACGTAATTCATATATCATAAAATATTATTCGTAATTAAATTTAATTAATAAATTTGACTCTTATACTTTTCACAAAAAATAAATGTTTCAAGTTTGAAATTAAAATAATAGCTGAAAACAATCGCTTAAGAATATATAAGAATATCCGACTTCATTCAAAAAACAGCTAAAAGTTCATAAACTTATTGCTAAATTATATTAAAATTAATACTGCAAAAAGTGTAAAATCATGTTTAACTTCTCATACAAAAACACTAAATTCAATGTTAAGAAGAATGCTTTATTACATTTATCATACTGATGATTACTGAAAAAAAGATAAACAGAGAAATGGTTAGCTCGGAAGAAAAAAATCTTCTTGAACGAAAGTCCTTTCCCAAAACCGGCAGATCAAAAAACAGCAAAAATGTACTTGCGAAAAACTCAATCAAAGCGGATACAATTAAACCGATAGAGAAAAACAAAGTTCAGTTCGGTAAAATATTTACTTTTGCTTTCGCTTGCGCAATTGGGGCAATGCTAATTGTAGGCGCCGTGGAAACATTCTTAATAATATTCACATCTAATGGCACTATGATTACTACAGCATTAATTTCTGTTGCTGCAGTTGGAATTGTGGTTGGCACCGGTGCCTTTTTAATGAGGAAGAAGATTGAAGAATTAAGATCCCTAGCGATAGCGGAACTTGTAAGAAACGAGCAAGCGGAAATTTCAATTGCTGAAACTCGAGAGCAATTAAAAGAGAGGATTGAAAAAAGAACTTCGCAAATATGGGACACAAATAAATATCTTAAAAAAGAAATTGTTCGAAGAAGGGATGTTGAAAAGAGTATCAAAAAATATAATGACGAGTTGCTTTCAAATCGAAAAATTTTAGAGGATAAAAATCTTGAGCTCGAAAAATTAAATATTGATCTTAAAAAATCGGAAGAAGGCTTAAGAGAACTCAATAATAGCAAAGATAAATTCTTTTCAATTTTAGCACACGATCTAAAAAATCCTTTTGCATCAATTATTGGATTGGCTGATTTTTTAACTGATGAAATGGATAGTTTGAACACTGATGAAACAAAAAAAATTGCAAGGAGTATTTCGCACTCTTCAAAGCGTGTTCATCGTCTTTTAGAGAATTTATTAAAGTGGTCTCTAATTCAAACCGGTAGAATTAAATTTGACCCGGTTGCATTCAACTTATCAACTTTGATTTCAGAAACAGCAGAATTATTTACACCAACGGCGGATGCGAAAAATATTTCTCTTCAAACAGAGTTTAATCATAACACTTTAGTTTATGCCGACATGAATATGATTGAAACTGCTATTAGAAATATTATTTCCAACGCTATAAAATTCACAAATACCGGCGGTAGAATTTTAATTAATACTATTCAGCAAAATCAATTTATTAGAGTTGATGTTATTGATAACGGTGTTGGAATTAGAGAAAGTGATCTTGATAAAATATTCAGGATTGAAGAGCACACAAATATTTCGGGTACCGGGAATGAGAAAGGCACAGGTATTGGATTAGTGTTAAGTAAAGAATTTGTTGAAAGAAATGGCGGTAAAATTTGGTTCAGCAGTGAGTATGGGAAAGGAAGTCAATTCAACATTACAATTCCCGTTGCCGCCGAGAGTGAAAAAGCATTATTCGATAATTTTAATTTAACAGATTCAAATGACTAATTTTCTCATTTCAATTTATTCTTGATCAGATGGACAAAAAAAGCTCTCCTCCAAACTCTGCTAACCAAAACAATAAAAAATATTTTTTATGGAATGGTAAAGTTAAGCCTTTGCTCTATTCTTTATTTGTACTTTTTATTTCAATTTCATCTCTCACTTTTTTTGAATTAGTAAAATTTGAATTCCTTAGTTCATTTACCTACGAGTATCAAGCAATATTAGTAATTGTTTTTATGGGACTCTTTATAAGCATTGGGGCATTTATACTATACGACAAAATTGAAATGCTTAAAAATTTTGCAAACGAGTTGTACTATGAAAAGAACGAGTTGAAGGATAAATATTTTACTTCGCAGCTTGAATTTGAGAACAAAGTTGAGGATAGAAATTATGAATTGTCCGAAATAAATGAGCTGCTGAATTTAGAAATTGAATCAAGAAAAAAAACCGAGGAACTTTTAAGTGTAAGTGAAAGGAAATATAGATTAATCTATAAACATACGCCGGTTGGAATTTTTCACTATGATGATACATTGACAATAAATGATTTCAATGAAAAGTTTTCCAAAATTTTTGACAACTCTAGAGAATCATTGTTGAATTTTAGTTTCGGCACCTTAAATGATCAGAGTCTAATCTCAGCATTAAAATCAGGATTGCAAGGCTCGGAAGGGAAATTTGAAGGCTCAATTAATTTTCCAACTTCCGGAAGTTACAATATTTCACTAACAACTGCTCCTCTCTACAATTTAACAAATCAAATTTCCGGCGGCTTAGGAATTGTTGAACAAAATAGAACAAATTATGATTCAGTCAATTTAAGAGTGCGCAAAAGAGAAGAAGAATCTGCAAAGTTGAAGACAGAATTTTTAGCACAGGTAACACACGAAATTCGTTCGCCAGTTCATGTTATTTTAAGCTCATCAGATTTATTAAAATCCCGCCTTAATAATGAGATGAATGAAGATTGGAATGAATCGCTTGATATTATTTCGAGAGCGGGAAATAGAATTACCAGAACATTAGAAATAATAATTTACATGGCGGAAATTCAGGCAGGTACATATAAATATTTGCCAAAATTTATTGATGTTTACAACGATGTTTTAATGCGGATATATTTTAACTATCGAAAAAGTGCTGAAGAAAAAAAAATCAAGTTTACTCTCATAAAAAAAACTGATGCCACATTTATTCAAGTAGATGAAAATACCGTTTACCAACTTTTTAATAATTTAGTAGATAACGCTATCAAATATACAGCAAGCGGGATCGTCCAAATAATAATTGAAAAGGATGGCTCTGATAATTTAAAAGTATCCGTCGTAGATACCGGAATTGGTATTACAGAAGATTACCTTCCCTATTTATTCAAATCTTTTAGTCAGGAAGACAAAGGATACAACAGAGAATACGAGGGGAGCGGACTTGGGTTGGCATTAGTAAAAAAATGCTGCGAATTGAACCATGCATCCATAGAAGTTAAAAGTTCAAAAGATGTAGGAAGTACATTTTCTGTTAAATTTAGTCGCGAATAAAATTTCTTTTCCCCTTTAATTTTTCAAATTAATAAAGTAAATCGCTGTGTGAGTGATATCACACTTTATCATTCAGAATAATTAAATATTGAATCATTACTGCTCAGGAATGGAATTATTTATATATTTAGAATAAAAATAATAGCAATTGTCGGAATATAAAATTATGAAAGTTCGATCAAATATAATTCGTGTATTAGTATTTTTAGTTTTTTCTTATGTAAATAGCGTCGCTCAAGCGCCGGCAATTGATATTTGGTACGGGAAGACACAAAGCTTTGGGCACCTTGGTGTTCCTCAAAAACAGATTAATATATTAGGAAGAGTTTCTGACCCTCAAGGTATAAACACAATTGACACACTATGGTATACACTCAACGGAAGTGCCGGCAGAAGTCTGAATTGGGGAGATAATGGGAGAAGATTGGAAGGTGTTGGTGATTTTAATATTGAAATATTTTTGACTGACTCCGACTTAAATACAAGTACACCATACCCTGATACTAATGAAATAATAATTACAGCAACAGATGAAAATAGTAATACTACTGTTGATACAGTAATAGTTGAATACACAGGCGGAGTTACATGGAATTCGACATATTCGGTTGCCTGGGATACTGTAACTAATATCCAAAATGTTGTTCAAGTTACAGACGGCAAATGGGAAATTGTAGAATATGAAACAGGAAATTATGGAATACGATTAGCCTCAAACGAATACGGATATGATCGGGCTGTTATATTGGGAGATACAACTTGGGAAAATTATGAAATAACAATAAAAAATAAAATTATTCAGGAATATCCAATTACAGGAGGAGTTGATAACGGGGGTTTTTGGGGTTTCGTACCAAGGTGGACTGGGCACTCAGATCTTCCCGCAGGAGTAAGTGGGTTTGATCCTAAAGCTGGATGGGAACCGTCAGGAGAATTTACCGGATTTGCACTTCTTAATGCGTTTGGCTCCAATTATTATCAAATAGGCAGTATTGATAGTGAACCTAGTATTCTTCAAGTTGATTATAATACTAGGTACTTCAAAATAAGAATTCAAAGCGATCTGGATTCGAATTATTACGGATTTAAATGGTGGCTTGCAGCAAATAGCGAACCATCAGGCTGGAATTTGGAAGGATTTATTGATAACACACAAGATGCAGCAAATGGCTCAATTCTACTCCTTGCTCACAATGTTGATGGTGTTTTTGGCGATTTTTCTGTAAGCCCGCTTTCAGCATTACCTGTTGAGTTAGTCTCATTTAAAGCAGATGTTTCAAATGATGGAAAAGTATTATTGACCTGGGAAACAGCTACAGAGATCAATAATTATGGATTTGAAATTGAAAGAGCTATCGCAACTAATAATAGCAGTATTATTGAATGGGAGACTATCGGGTTCATAGAAGGACATGGAAACAGTAACGTGACGAATTATTATTCTTATGTTGAAAGACCAAGCACTACAGGAAAACACTATTATAGATTAAAGCAAATTGATAATGATGGGACATTTGAATACTCCAAATTAATTGAGGCGATAATAACTCAACCTTTAAAATTTTCTTTAGCACAAAATTATCCAAATCCATTTAACCCAACTACAACATTAAGCTTTTCCCTTGCAGAAGAGAGTCATTCAACTTTAACCGTTTTTGATGCGTTAGGTCAGATGGTGGAAGTATTAAAAGATGAAGTATTGCCTGCAGGTCAGCATACATCAATTTTTAATGCGGGGAACATTGCTTCAGGAACATACTTTTTTATTTTAGCGGGCAAATCTGTTGAGAGTCAAAAAGAATTTAGGATCGTAAATAAAATGACTGTTGTAAAATAAAAATTGCAAACACTTTATTTTTGAATTTAGGTAGATTATTAGATTATACTTCTCATTTCTTTGATAAAATCGAACTTTACTTATTAAGAAAAAGTGGCCCAGAAATTGTAAAATGAACATTAACGCATAATGGGAAATTTAATATTTGAACCGTAAAGATATAAATTATGTAATAATTATTGATCTTTCCCGTCCATTTTGAAACAGTCGATACAGGTAATTTAATGAAAACAAAAATCTTCTTACTCACATTTTTAACTTTAACCTTAATTAGAACTTCAATTGTTTTAGCACAGTCTGATAATAGTTTAAATATTAGTATATCAACCTTAGCAGGTTATCCACAAGTAACTTTAGAAAACAGTGTATTCAAAGTTGTAATTAGGGCGGGAGCCGGCGGTGATGCCGGTATAGAGCATGCTATCAGAGATTGGATAATCAAACCAAGTAATAATGTCGATATTGTGTTTGATTATATCGATGCTTGTACACAACGAGGCCCTTGTACACTTGCAACAGTAACTAACAATGGTGTAGATGAAAAAACTGTTAGATTAAATTATTTTTATGCTGATGCTTTTAATAATTATATTGGAACAGTTGATTACACTATTTATGCAAACTCACCTATAATAAAAGTTGATTATATAAAATCCCAATACTCCGGTTGGGCAAATCACGTAGACCGGACAACAATTGAAAGTGGTGGACATTTAATCTACGGTCAAAATGAATATGGGCCTCTGGTTTATTCGCCAAATACTTACTGGGATGCAGGATATAATGGAACCGATCCCTCTAATGGAGGCGCTCTAAACTATAACGATCATATTGTGATGATCTATGGACAGTCCGGAGAAACAGGATATGGGTTTGGAAGAATAATGCCAATCTATTATAACAATGAGCCTGGAAAAACAAATCAAAGTGGTATCCGAGTTTTAAAGCTAATGAGCAGTATTAGAGGATTTGAAACATTTTCGGCAACGAATCAAGGCCCTCCACCACCCTTTACAGGTTATTTATTTGTTTTTAATGAGGGTCGTGATGAGGCTCTTAATTTTGGACAGGAAATTGTTAATGCACATGTTGCTGGTAATCCGCTGCCATTGCCAGTTGAACTTACAACATTTAGTGCTGGTATAAAAAACAATTCAGTTGAATTAAACTGGCAAACCGCAACTGAAATTAATAATTATGGTTTTGAAATTGAAAGAAAGTTGCACAACAATGCTTGGGAGAATATTGGCTTTGTTCCTGGGTTCGGAAACAGCAATTCACCCAAAAGCTATAATTTTATCGATCAACAAAAGCCAGCGGGGGAAATAAAATACCGCCTTAAGCAAATTGACAATGACGGGTCTTATGAATTTTCAAATGAAGTAAATGTTATTAGCAATTCACCAAATAATTTTTCTCTGAATCAAAACTATCCGAATCCATTTAACCCAATGACTAAGATTAGTTATAGTTTAGCTAATGAGTCCCAGGTTAACTTGACAATTTATAATTCACTTGGTGAAAGTGTTGCTGAATTAATAAATAGCGTTGAAACTGCCGGGAGCTATTCGGTTGAATTTAATGCATCAGATATTGCTTCAGGCACCTATCTCTATGTCTTATCAGGCAGTTCGCTCGATACCCGTGAGAATTTTAGAATTGTAAAAAAGATGTCGGTTATAAAATAAATATTATTCCAATATAAAACTGAAAACGCCTTCGATGAAGGCGTTTTTTTTATGCTATTAAAATTTCAGCATTTATTCCGTAACCCTTAAGAGCTGCTTTAATTTCACTTTCATAAATTGAATTCATAATAACAACAGCATCCGGTTTATTGTTCTCCAAAAAGCTAGGCATAACATATTTTTGCCCTGTTCCTGCAGCATACATTCCTTCTTTCCTCGGATTAATATCAACTACATATTCAATTGGATTATTCTTTCCGAGCATATTCATAAATGTTACGCCTTTAGAACCGCCTCCCCAGATAACAATTTTTTTACCTTCTGTAGAAAGAGAATTAATTTTATCTGTCCATTCATTCAATTTCAATTTAAATTTTTCAGAGAATTGATCAGCGAGTTTTGAAAAATTGTCTTTATTTGAATCTGTTAAAATAAAGTCGGTTGTGTCCTTACTTACAGGATATGCCTCAATGCCCAGGAACTGTCCATTAAAATATTTATCTATTTTTTCTATTCCAAAACCACAGTTTGAAAAAAGATAACTCAGAGAAACCCGACTAAAGTAAGAACAGTGCTCGTATATCAAATCCCAAATACCAAAATCTTCAATTGTATAATTTACATTCGGTACTTCAAAAAATACTGTGCTATTATTATTTCCAATTGATTTACGTACATTTTTTATAAACTCAATAGGAAATTGAATATGCTCCAATACATGGCGGCAGGTAATTAATTCAGCTTTATAATTAGAATATTTATCAGAATAAAAATCCAAAATAAAGTTTACGTCGCCATTATCTGAACTGCCTTCTTCAGATTCATAACTTGGGTCAAAACCGAATCCCTTATTTTTACCCAGCTTACAAATCTGTTTTAGGAAATCCCCTTTACCGCATCCTATATCAATTATAGTTTTATTTCTAAGATTATATCGTTCAACCAAGTGACTTGCAAGAGAATCAGCGTACTCTTGAAACTTAGGGGAAAAGTGCAGCGAGTTTTCGTATGCTTGTGTATACTCCATCAATGATGGGTCGAATGCTTTATTAAAAACATGGTTACAATTTTTACAATATACTAAATCCAAATTTCCTTTCGGTGCGTTCAAGGCATCCTCTTTTGATTCCCACATTAAGTTGCAATGAACCGGAATATTTTCTAGTAAAATTATTTCTTCAACATTTTCTGAATTACAAACAGTACATCTATAAAATTTTTCCACTCTTATTTTCCCTCACTTTTTTGAAATGATTCTTCAATAGAAAGTATTATTGGGTCTAATCCCATTTTGTTTAAATCTTCACTTATTTCCTTTGTGTAAATTGGATTCATTATTATTACAACATCAGGATTGTAATCTTTAAGAAATTCGGGCGATACAATTTCTTGTCCTGTTCCAGCTAAAAAAGTACCCTGTTTATAAGGATTAATATCAACAGCATATTTAATTTGATCTGTAATATTTAAAGTTGTTAAAAATGCCACCCCTTTTGAGCCTCCACCCCATAATACTACTTTTTGATTATTTGACATCCAAGCATTCAATTGCGCATTCCAATTATCAAGTCTTTTTTTTATGCTGGATGTAAATTCCTCAACCAATTTTACCATATGTGCAGAATCATTAAGTGCATCAATGCTTTTACCAATTGGATTTTTAGAAGGCATTGCTTCGATTGCTAAATATTGATCATCATACTCTGTAGAAACTTCAAGAACATCAAACCCGCACATTGAAAACAAAGTATTTAAAGACCCGGTACTGAAGTAAGAGCAATGCTCATAATATATATCCCAAAATCCAAGCCCCTCAAATACCCATTTGCCATTTGGTATTTGAAAGAAAACCATTGTATCAAATCTATCACCAATTGATTTACGAACGGTCTTAACAAAATCAAAAGTACTGTGAATATGTTCAAGAGTCATTTTGCAGCAGACAAAATCTCCGTGATAATCAGTATACTTTTCAGAATATAAGTCTGTGATGAATTTTATTTTATCTTTCGACTTGCTTGTATTTCTTTCTTCAATATATGCCGGGTCGAATCCATACCCTGTGTTATTGCCTTGCTCACAAAGCATAGTTATAAAATCACCCTTTCCGCATCCTATCTCAATAATCTTCTTACCTCTTAAATTATGTTTTTCAATTAGCCTTGCCGCTAAAGCCTTATGAAATTTATTGAATGTTGGTGAGAATCCTTGCGTTTCTTCATAACGTGAGGAGTATTCTTGTTTTGCAGATTCAAAAGCCATGTTTGATATAAACCCACATTTCTTGCATAAATAAAGATGGATGTTCCCTTTTGTATAATTTATTGCCTCATCTTTTGTCGGCATTAACAAAACACTGTGCACCGGCACGTAATCTACTTTATAAAAAAACTCCATATTTGGAGTACCGCAATTCGGACATGTATTATTCAATGTTCAGTTATCTCCTTATAATTTTAAATATCAATTCGAAATTAAAATCGAATTTCTTAAGTATTTACCTATTTTATCAGCATAAATTTTATGAGCATTAAAGCTTGGATGTTCATCGTAAGGTCTATTACTATTACCTGGGATAAGTAAATCAACACTCACATCAACTGCTCTAATCCCTATTGAATTACAATAATCGATCATTTCATAAGTCAACTCGTCATTCCAAATTCCAGCTACAATAAATTTTACATTATTTTTGAAAGCAATTTCATTTATTTCTTGAATTATTTTTTTAGATAATCCATGTATATCCAAAGAATTATTTTCAATTTTGATCATTGCTTTTTCAATTGTATGAATCAATGCAGAATATCTCATTAATGGAAGTTCAGAATAGTTTAATTCTTCCATGCAGTATTCAAGTTCTCCTTCATCATTTATTTTTGCAACAGGCTGTTTGTACTTCCCGAACTTATTCCATGGTCCTATAAAAAATTTTCTTCTTCCTCTTGATGATGTGCTGCGTCTATCTTGGTAAGAGCCATAGGCAAAAATTAAAACTTTTACATTATGATTTTTTTTTAGTGCTTCTTTAAATTGAATTAAAGCATGAAGTGGACCATATCCGTTAACGCAAAAATTAACAATCTCATATTCAGAAAAACTTTCTTGCAACAGCCATGCAAAGGTTTCATTATCATTTATTCCCCATCCGTAACTTGAAGAGCCGCCAAATATCCAAATTTCATCTTTATTATTTTTAATTTCTTCCGAATCAATTGGATGAGTAATTCTATTAGTTGTCTTTTCAGAATGAGTTGCTTTAAATACCAGTTTTTGTCGAATTGTAATTTCGAACTCACCAGGAAGATTTTTATAACCAAGCAATGAGTCCTGTTGAAAAAGTTTTCCCCCGGGATTTGCAACTGTCTCAATAACTTCCAACTTGTAGGGCTCTCTTCCAAAAAACCGCAATATAATTTCCGACAGTAATAAAAGAACGAAAATGCTTACAAAAAGCAGAACAATATTTTTTTTAAAACTTTTATTCAAACATATCTCATTTTGCTAGATATCTTAAAACTAAAAGATTGCATAAATAAAAGGTGCCAGTGCTGAACCTTGTGTTAAAATTATTAAACCGCCAAGTAAAACTAGAAAAAATAAAATAGGTAGCAGCCACCATTTTTTACGCACTTTTAAAAAAGACCAAAGTTCGGATAGTATTGATAGTTTACTCATTTTAGCACCCAATTAAAAATTTTAAAATTGTCTTTCTGTATCAATTTTTTCATAATCTTTTAAAATTCTAAAATTCCAATATGTGTTTTTATCCTTTTCAATTTTTCTATCTAAAAAATCCTTCCCAAATAATTTTGCTAAAAGTCCTATTGGAGTAATTACCAAATAATATAAAATACTTAAAATTACTCGCGTCATAATAAAACCTAAAACTACAGCAAGTGCCATCCATGCTTTTTGTATTGGCAAAAGGATCTTCGGCAATACTGCTCCTAAAATAATTAGTAATCCTCCAATTCCTAAAAAGTATGGGTGTGATGATTTTTCAAAATATAGCAGCACAATACCAATTATTAATAAAACACCGCCAACAGTAAATCCGAATTTTCTTAATTCGGTTTTGGAACTGTTAATATTTTTAATTTCTTCTTTTATCATTTTTAATCCAGTTCATATTCTTTGCGCCAATTAATGTCTTCTTCCATGGGTGTCTGCTCTGTTTTATCAAGCAGATAACTTCCCATAGCCAAATAATCCATGTTTGTTCTCATAAAGCATTTGTAAGCATCATGAGGCGTGCATACTATTGGTTCACCTCTTACATTAAAGGATGTGTTAACAATGACTGCACAATTTTCTTTTTGATCAAATTTTGATATCGTCTCATGATAAAGCGGATTTGTTTTTTTACTTACCGACTGAATCCGTGCTGAATAATCAACATGAGTAATTGCAGGAATTTCCGATCGAACTATATTTAATTTGTTGATCCCGAATAATTTTTTCTCTTCATCAGTCATCGGCTTTTGCTTTTCCTTTTTTACATCTGCAACCAAAAGCATATAAGGACTTGGTTTATCGATCTCAAAATACTCGGAGATTTTTTCTTCTAAAACTGAAGGTGCAAATGGACGGAAACTTTCCCGAAATTTAATTTTCAAGTTCATAGTTTCCTGCATTTTCGGAGATCTAGCATCGCCAATTATTGTGCGAGCGCCAAGCGCTCGAGGACCGAATTCCATTCTACCCTGAAACCATCCAATTACTTTTTCTGAGGCAATTAATTCAGCAACTTTAGATGTTAATTCACCATTCGCAAATTTTGCATAAGGTATATTATTTTCGTTTAAATATGTTTCAATCTCGTGATCAGAAAATTCGGGACCAACATAGGAGCCTTTTTGCAATTCAGCTTCATTATTTACCAATCTATCATTATTCAAATACTGATGCCAAACAAACAATGCCGCTCCCAATGCTCCGCCTGCGTCACCGGCTGCCGGTTGAATCCAAATATCATCAAAAATATTTTCTCTTAAAAGTTTGCCATTTCCTACACAGTTTAAGGCAACACCGCCTGCTAAACAAAGATTTTTTTCATCAGTATCTTTCTTAACATGCCTTGCCATACGCAGCATTATTTCTTCGGTAACATCTTGAACCGACCTTGCTAAATCCATTTCCCGCTGAGTAAGTTTGGACTCCGGTTTTCTTGGAGGTCCACCAAAGAGCTTATCAAATCTTCTATTGGTCATTGTCAGACCGGCACAATAATTAAAGTATTTCATATTCATTTTAAATGAACCGTCTTCCTTCAAATCTAACAATTCATCAAAAATTAATTGTACATATTTTGGTTCCCCGTATGGAGCTAATCCCATTACTTTATATTCGCCGGAGTTTACTTTGAAACCTGTGTAATAGGTAAATGCAGAGTATAATAATCCTATCGAGTGTGGAAATTTTATATCAGCTTGAATAGAAAGTTTATTATCTTTTCCAATTCCGTAACTCGCTGTTGTCCATTCGCCAACTCCATCCAATGTTAGAAATGCAGCACTCTGGAAAGGCGAAGGATAAAATGCAGAGGCAGCATGCGATTCATGATGCTCGGGAAATACAACTGTTCCTTCAAAGTTTAACTCTTTTTTAATAAGTTCTTTCATCCAAAGTTTTTGATTGATCCAAAGAGGCATTGCCTTTATAAAAGATTTGATTCCAACAGGGGCGTAAGCTAAATATGTTTCAAGAATTCTTTCAAATTTAAGAAATGGCTTATCATAGAAAGCAACAATATCAATTTCGTCAGTTGTAATTTTTCCTGCATCCAAACAATAATTGCATGCATTTGTTGGAAACCTATAATCATGTTTCTTCCTTGTAAATCGTTCTTCTTGCGCAGCGGCAATAATTTCACCATCTCTAACTAAACAAGCTGCGCTATCATGATAAAATGCTGATATACCGAGAATATTCATAAATTTAAATTCCAAATTTAACTTTTAGTTATAATCCTTTTATTAAAAACCTCATACTCATAAAAAAAACAATTAAGGAATTCGCCGTTTGAAACTCCCGCTAAAGTATTCCATTGTTCTTTACTATTCTGACTTTTCATCTGAGACTCATGCTGATCAAGAGCATTTCTTTTTAATTCCTTAACGCCATCAAGTTCAACATAGCAATTAAAATGCCGCAATAATCCCATTCCCCAAATCCCGTTCATCGAATGTCTAAATATACTAATTGTTGTCTTCTTTAGCTTAAAGGGTAAGCTAACCCATGGGTATGAATACCAATACCAAATTGGATATTCATAAATTGTAATTTCGTCTTTATAATCCTTTAGAACATTTATACAAATTCTAGTTGTTGCAATGTGGTCACCGGAAAATATCCACGGCTCTTTTTCACTAGGAATAAAGAATTCGTTTGGCTTAAAATCTTCAACTATTTCTTTTAGTTTTAGTTCGGCTTCTGTAATCCCTTTTTCCAAAAGCGAATCAGTAAAGTCTAAAACAATAATGTCATCCCTGTTAATTCCTAATTCACCACATGCTTTGTATGCCTCTTCCCTGCGCTGTAAACTTAATTTTTCCTTTTCGGTGTGCTTGCTATGAGATTGTGTCCCATCAGTCATAAAAACTATTTTTATAGAAGCGTCTGCTAATTTCTTTTTTGCAATAATTCCACCGCAACCTAACGTTTCATCATCAAAATGGGGCGCAATAATTAAAGCGCTTTTACCAAGATCGCTCGTATTATAAGCGGTACTTTTCGCTTTAAATTTCTTACGAAAATATCCTGCAAGAGTATTTTTAATTTTGGAATTAAACATTTTTATAAAACGAATTTAGTTTATTAACTATGGTATTCCATGAATAATGATCACTTGTATATTCTCTTCCTCTCTTTGCCAAAAGTTTTCTTTGAGGAATATCTGAAATTAATTTCTCCATGCCTTGTGAAAGTTCAACTGCATTACCCGCTTCATATAATACTCCCGCTTTGCTATTCTCAACTATCTCCACCATACCACCAATTCGCGAGGCGATAACTGGAACTCCAGAAGCCATTGCTTCAATTAAACTCATTCCAAATGATTCACTAAAAGACGGGTTAACTAAAATATCCGCCATATTGTAATATGTATCAAGTTTATTGGAATGAACTTGACCGTGAAAAATTACTTTCTGCAATGCTTCTTGAGACAAAATTTTTGTTAATTGTTCTGAGTAATTTTCACCGTTGTAAAATCTTTTTAACTCTTTAATACTTTTATCATCTGTCAAACCAACGATAAAATTGATCGGTGCCGATTTTTCAGGTCCGACTATATGTAATGTTATATTTTTATGATTTTGAAAAACTTTATTAAATGCCTCAAGCAATGTGTGCAACCCTTTTTCAGGAGAAACTCTGCCAACAAATAGAAAATGAATTTCCTCTTTGTTTAGCTTTGAATCGATTGAATTACGTAGTGAGAAGTTATCTATATCCACTCCATTTTCTACAGTAACACACTTGTCATTAAATTGTTCAAATCTGTTTTTCACTTTACTTGTTATATAATTACTGCAGCCAATCACACGATCTACTTTTGAAAGTCTTTTTGAAATTACCTTTTCATCTAATTGGGTCAACCATTCGCAATGCATATGCAAAAATATTTTAACTTTTGGATTGATAAACCTAATTACACTAGCAAATTGTGAGTAATTGTGAATATGAACTATTTCTATTTGATTTTTTTTAACATCAAATGCGATCTTTAAAGCATAAAAAAAGAAATAAAATATTCGGCTGAAAGTTGGTTTTTTATTAGAACCGATGAGTTTCAATTTCTCTAAATATTTTAAAAATTTTAAAAAATAATTATCAAGTTTTAAGGAAAAATATTTGTAAGTAATTTTATTAGTATCAACTAAACTGCATTTACCATTTTTTGCATAAACAGTTATTTCATGTTCTTCAACTAAGCGGGATATTGAGTGGCAGGTTATTATTCCTATTGAGGAACCCATTCCTATTCCATCCCATGGTTGTGTTACAAATGCAATTTTCATTTATAATATTTTCCGATTAGATCTATCAAATAATTCGACTCATTATAAATAAGTAAGCCAATTTACTTTTTTAATAATTTCAATAATTTGCCACCAACCTTACGGGTTAACTTGATCGCTCGATTGATGGTCATTTTTGCATTATTTTTTGTAAATGAAAATCTATAATATAAATATCGTTCGTTACAAAAAAACTTTTTGTAAGGCTCGTCACCTCTCATAAAATCGAAATATTTATAATTATTATTAAAAGCAAACTCAATTGCGTTTTTGTGAATCAAAAGCCCCACCGAATATTTAAAGAAATCAAGATTGTATGAAGTAAGCCAAGCAAAAATTCTTTGGTTATAATCAAATGTAATTACATAAGCTGCCAATTTTTCATTGACTATTAGTTTAAATATTTTAATCCATTTATGATGTTTTATATTGTCCGACAAAGTCGTTATAAATTTTACAAACTCGTTGTTAAATAATTGATCCGATCCCCTTGAAATTTTATACCTTTTTCTTTTCTTCTCAAAGTTTTGTATTTCATTTATTAGATCATCTGAAACATCTTGGGAAGCTATATTTTTTATTGTGAAGTTATTGCCTAACCGCATGGAGCGTTTTTTTATTGCTCTCCTTTGTTCCTTACTTAAACTCGAATAATATTCATGAAAATTGCCAGATATCTGAGCAAAGTAACCACTATAGGGTTGCTGGACACTTTTTGTGAAACTGTGTGGAGGTTTGAACTTTTTTATAAAATTCTGGTTAGAAGAATTACTATCTATGTCACATAAAACTAATTCATCCCAAAGAGCTTTTTTATCAAAAATAAAATTAAAAAACTCATAAATAACAAGTTCATTTTTTCTAACGATAATAAAATCTAAATTGTCGGAAATTCCGGCAGCCATAAATGTCAATCTTTTTACATTTAATAACCTGCTAAATGGACTAACAATATTTTGAATCATTAGAGGAAAAATACCCACAATACCTTCATCATCTTCAGCAATTAGAATAAAAAGAATTTTATTACTGCCATAAATATCAAACCAAGTTTTCATCCATTCAAAAGTTAGATTAATATGATTTGATTCACTTCTAAAAAGCAGATCATTCCAAACGGGCTCAAGTGCTTCAAACTCATCTTTAGAATTTATAAGCCTTATATTCATTTCGTCTGCTTCTGTATTGTTGCTGTTTAGTTTTAGAGCAAAAAAAATCAACTTACTTAAAGTTTAGCAAAGTAATCTTACAAATTAGATAAGAACACTATACAATTTTAGGAACCGGAATCGGCACAATAAATTTTCCGCCTTTTTCCTTAAACTCCTTTTGCTGTTCTATAATTTCAGCTGCAAAGTTCCAGGCGAGTATCAGCACATAATCCGGCTGATCCTCAAGAAGTTTTGTTGGAGGTACTATCGGCAAATGATTGCCGCTCATAAATCTTCCATGTTTGAATTTACTCAAGTCTGCAATGTATTCTAAATAATTTTTCCCAATATTATAAAAACTCATAAGAGTATTTGCTTTGGCTGCGGCTCCATAACCAACAATCTTTTTACCGTCAGCTTTTAAACCATCAAGAATTTCTATAAGTTTGGTTTTAATATCAAATACTCTTTGCACAAAATCTTTGTAGAATTCTTCCGTGTCTACGTTTCTTTGTTTTTCTTCTTTAATAAGCTTTACAATTGTTTCTTGTACATTTTCAACTGGTTCAATAAACATTCTTAGTGTGCCGCCATGAAGCGCGACTTTTTTAATATCATTTAAATACAACCCGTGCCTTCTAAATAATTTGTCAAGAGCCGTAACTGAAAAGTAGCAAAGGTGCTGATGATAAATAGTATCAAATTCCGAATGATCAACAAGATCCACTACATAGGGAGCTTCGATTACAGCCAAGCCATCATCTTTAAGTAACGTTTTAATTCCTTTAACAAATCCATTTAAATCGGGCACATGTGCAAGAACATTATTTGCTAAAAATAAGTCTGCTTGCTTACCTTCAGATTTTAATTTTTTAGCTAAGTCAATATTAAAAAATGTATTTAATGTGGTAATACCTGCTTCGGAAGCAATTTTGGCGGGACCATCGGCAGGATCAATTCCTAAAACCGGAATACCGTTTTCAACAAAATTTTTCAGCATATAACCATCGTTGCTAGCTGCTTCTATTACTAAGCTATTTTTGTTTAATTTTTTTCTATCAATTAAATTTAACGCACTGTTTTTAAAGTGTTCCATCAGAGATTTGGAAACAGAGGAAAAGTATGGATAGTCTTTACAGAAAAGTACCTCGGGATCAACTTCTTCTAATATTTGAACCAGAGAGCAATCCGGACAAAATGCCAATGTAAGAGGTACCTTTATTTCAGGTTTATCTAACTGATGATCAAATAATAGATTATCCGAAAGAGGAGTTTCGCCGAATGAAAGAATTGTTTTTAGATTACTGCTATTGCATGATCTACATGATGTTGATGTTTTAAACATTTATTAACCTTAATTAAAATCAAAAATATTTTAGTTTGTCCATCTTAATGAGTTATTTAATTTTCCACTGCTGATCAAGTGACGAATATGTGCAATTCTTTGGAATTTTATTCCTTCGAATTCTTCAAGAGTCAACCCAATTTTCTTATAGTTTTCGTATAATTCCTGTGCACCTTTGGCAGCACTCCATTGAGGTTTAAATTCAGGGAGAACTCGTAATATTTTACTTGAATCAACTCGGTAATTTCGTTTGTCAGGACCTGCATCATCCGCATATGATAAATCACAATCGGGAACAGTATCGGCAACAATTTTAGCTATTTCTCTTATTCTAAAATTATCTTCATTTCTGCCTACATTAAATGCTTCATTATGAATTGCCTCTTCAGGTGCATTCATTACGGCAATAAATGCTCTTGATATATCTTCAATATGAACAATTGGACGCCATGGTGTTCCATCACTTTTTAGGTGCACCTTTTGAGTAGTATATGCCCAAGCAGTTAAGTTATTCAAAACTAAATCAAATCTTATTCTTGGGGACATTCCAAATGCTGTAGAATTTCTCAAATATGTGGGATGAAAATTATCATCTGCCATTTTTGATAAATCTTGTTCGACACGTACTTTTGAAATTCCATACGGAGTTACAGGATTAAATTCTGACTCTTCTGTTAACATGTCATTACCTGCAGCACCATAATTACTGCATGATGATGAAAAAATAAACCTTTTAATTCCTAATTCTTTGGCAATTTCAGCAAGTCGTACTGACGCAAGATGATTTATTTCATAGGTGAGTTCAGGATTCAAATCGCCCAACGGATCATTGGACAAGCCCGCTAAGTGCATCACTACATCAATACCATCAAGGTCTTTTTTTTCAACATCCCGTACATCTTTAATTATTTCAGGTATTTCAACCATACCATCGCCATAAGTGCAGAGACGATATAAATCACTATCTAAGCCGACAACTTCGTGTCCGCCGTTAACTAAAAGCTTAGTTAATACTGTTCCGATGTACCCTTTGTGTCCAGTTAATAGTACTCTCATTGTTTTTAGTCCTCCCAATTTTTCCAAGGCGGATTGCCCTGTTTCCATAAAGTTTCAAGAATATATTTATCTCTTAGTGTATCCATACACTGCCAAAACGATGTGTGTTGATAAGCCATTAATTGTCCGTCTTTTGCAAGACCTTCCATAGGTTCTTTCTCCCACTGAGTTGAATCACCGTCAATGTAGTCAAAGATCTCAGGCTCAAGGACAAAAAATGCACCATTGATCCACCCTTCTGCTGTCTGCGGTTTTTCAGAAAATTCACCAACACTACCGCCATCACCAATTTCTAAATGACCGTAACGCGCCGATGGTCTTACTGCAGTAAGTGTTGCAAGTTTTCCATGAGAACGATGAAACTTTAATAAGTCATCAAGATTAACATCTGAAACTCCGTCTCCCCATGTAAGCATAAAAGTTTCGTTACCTATGTATGGCTGCATTCTTTTGATACGTCCTCCGGTCATGGTACCGTAACCAGTTTCAACTAAATCAATTTTCCATTTGGGTCTTTCGGCTTCAGAAGAATCAAATTTTCCTGTTTCAAAATTTACTTTTAAATTTCCACTAAGTGATGCAAAGTCAACCATATATTTTTTTATGTATTCCCCTTTATAGCCAAGTGCGATCACAAATTCATTATAGTTATAACCTGAGTAATGTTTCATAATATGCCATAAAATTGGTTTTCCTCCAATTTCAACCATTGGCTTAGGTTTTATTTCAGTTTCTTCTGCTAATCTGGTACCATGTCCTCCGGCAAGTATTGCAACTTTCATTTAACTCCTCGATTTAGCTAATAAATATTTTAATTAATTTTTGTTATAATCTTTACTGACGAGACTAATGCCAGCATACAAGATATCCGCAAATAATCCCCGCGCTCTAAAAAAAGCCCATTTAGATGTTTCAAAGTAACATTTTACTTTATTACTAAAATTCATTGGAACTCTTCTTACCGAATCAATAAACTCATATAACCAACGCCATCTTGTAAAAAGAATCTTATTTGAATTTTTCGGGTCAAACCAAATAGCTCTTTTTTTATTGGAAGCATGAGCTTTTGTCGACATCTGATCGTGTTTTCTTCTGAAAAAAAGAATTTCATCCAATTCATAAAATTTACCCATCAGTAATAACTCCGCAAGTAAATTCATATCCGAAGTAGGATAGTTGCCAATTAGTCTAGTCTTCATAAGTTCTTCAATTCTAATAAGTCCAAAAATCGGGTCACAATATTTTGTGGTTTTTCTAAATTTTTTTAAGAAATCTTTATACCTCTCAAATGGATTATTACTTTCAAAAAAAAGTTCGTTTGATATTTTTTCTAGCTCATTCCCTTCTTCATCAATAAAAACCAATTGTGAATAGCAAAGAATGCACTCATGTTTACTTTCCAATATATCTAAACATTTTTCAATAAACGTATGATCGAATGAATCATCGTGAGCTGCCCATTTAAAGTATTTACCCTCTGCAAGTCTTGCAACTATGTTATAGTTTTCCGCGGCTCCAACATTATTCTCATTACGAAAATATTTTATTCTACTATCCTTCACTAAATATTTTCGGCAAATTTCACCTGTTTTATCGGTAGAAGCATTATCGGAAATGATTAATTCCAGATTATAATGTGTTTGGTTTAATATTGAATCCAGCGTACTTTCAAGAAAATTTTCGCCGTTATAAACAGGCAAACCAATTGTAACCAAAACATCAGGGTATTTCATACTTTCGACTTTATTATTATTGGATTCAAATTTTCAATTATAATGCCAGTTATAAATATCACATGTCTTTTTATAATTGAAAGTAATAATTAGCAAAATAATGACTTTAGAACGAATCTATTGCGAGTTGGGTCACAATTAAAATGGTTTGTGGACATACTTATTGTACCCATGAAATATGAACATCACATTATCAAAAAAGATATGATGGGTAAAATTATGCAACCAATTTGAATTTAACAACATCCAAAACCATATTTTTGGCAAAATTGTATCTTTTATAATACAATTAGAATGAATTTTAAATAAGAACTATATTTTTGAAGCAAGGATAGTTTTATTGCGAGTTAAGCCCTAAGCCCAATTTTTTTAATAATTTGCCTAATTCTTTTTGTTCTTTTTCTGAAAGCACTGACATATGTTCGGAAACAAACTCAGCATGGTTGGAAAACACTTTATTAAAAAGATCTTCTCCATTTTTAGTTAGCTGAATTAATATTGCCCTTCGATCTTCCTGGCTATGAACTCTTTCAATCAAATCAAGTTTTTCAAGGTTATCAAGAACTAACGTCATGTTACCACCGCTGACTAACATTTTACTGCAAAGGACACCAATTTTCATTGGTCCTAAATGACCAAGTGCTTCAATAACTCCAAACTGCGGCTGGGTTAATCCGAATGAACGAATATTATCAATAGATTTTTTATTAAAACTTGATGAAGCACGGGCAAGTTTTACCCATGTATCTAGAGCTAAATTTGCCTTATGTCCATAATCTATTTTCAAGCCCATATTCTATATTTAATTTTTAATAATTTGAAGTCTAACTAAGATTGTGGTTAAGCTAAATATAAATCGACAAAATGTCAAGTTTTAGATGCCATCATCCAATTTGTGGTAAATTACTTGATTTTAATAAAAGAAATATAATTGTGAAAACGATTTAGTAAGGAGCTTAGAATAATTTCTCCCTACAAATTATAAAATATACTTACTTAAATCCCGATCTTTAACAATTGCATCCAATTTGGCAGTGACCATTTCTCCTGTAATTTCAATTTTATTTTCAGGCATTTTATCCGGCACTTCAAAAAGTATATCTTCAAGCAGTGTAGTTAATATGGTATGCAATCTTCTTGCACCTATATTTTCAACTTGTTCATTAACATGAGCCGCAGTTTTTGCTACTTCTTTTATAGCATCTTCATTAAAGCTAATTTCTACAGATTCGGTTTTTAATAACGCAGCATACTGCTTTAGTAAAGCATTTTGAGGAAGAGTAAGAATTTTTATAAAATCATCCTCACTTAAACTTTTTAACTCAACTCTTATTGGGAATCTTCCCTGCAATTCCGGAATTAAATCTGAGGGCTTAGCAATATGAAAAGCTCCTGAAGCAATAAATAAAACATGATCCGTTTTAACAACGCCATACTTTGTATTAACCGTGGAACCTTCAACTATTGGAAGTAAGTCTCGTTGAACACCTTCCCTTGAAACATCCGGTCCTTGCGATTTTGAGCTGCCGGCAACTTTGTCAATTTCATCAATAAATACAATCCCGGATTCCTGAACTCTTTTGATAGCTTCCTGCTGAACTGCTTCCATGTCAATTAGTTTTTGTGCTTCTTCCTGGGATATTAGTTTTCTTGCTTCTTTTATACTTGTTTTTCTTTTCTTCTTTTTCTTGGGCATCATATTCGTAACAATCTCTTGAATATTAATACCCATATCATCCATTCCCATTGGGCCCATAATTTGCATACCGCTTGCAGGAATGGTTGCATCAAATTCAATCATCTTATCATCCAATTCGCCATTCTTAAGCTTCTTTCTCATCCATTCGCGAGTCTTTTCATTTTGTACCTGGTCTTCACTTTCATTACCCTCAGCAACCGGTGCGCTGGTTTTTTTCACAGGCGGAATTAATAAATCAAGAATTTTATCTTCAGCAATTATATCGGCTTTTGCCTGCACTTCTAAAGTCTTTTCGGTGCGAACCATGTTAACAGATATTTCAGTTAAATCTCTAATCATAGATTCAACATCACGCCCAACGTATCCAACTTCAGTAAACTTTGAGGCCTCAACTTTTATAAAAGGAGCACCGGAAAGTTTTGCTAATCTTCTTGCAATTTCTGTCTTACCTACTCCGGTTGGACCAATTAAAATAATATTATTCGGCATTATCTCTTCTCTAATTTTGCCGGTTACTTGCTGCCTTCTCCATCTATTTCTTAGTGCTATTGCTACTGCGCGCTTTGCATCGGTCTGTCCAATTATATATTCATCCAAAGCTTTTACAATTTGAATGGGAGTTAAATTCTGCATTACTTCATTATTAGTCATTTTTATTCCAAACTTATTTTTCTAAAACTTCAACATTTATTTTATCATTCGTATAAATACAAATATCGGCTGCAGTTTTTAATGCCTCTTTAACTATTTCTTCAGTCGATAGATCACTATATTTTTTTAACATTTTTGCAGCGGCAAGTGCGTACATACCACCTGAACCTATGGCAATTATATTATCATCAGGTTCAATAACATCTCCTGTACCGGAAACCACAAAAGTTTTATCCTTTGAAACCACTGCAAGCATAGCTTCTAACCTGCGCAAAAATTTATCTGTACGCCAGTCTTTTGCTAACTCAACTACTGAACGCTCAACGTTACCGCTAAACTGTTCAAGTTTTTCTTCAAACCTGTTAAGCAAAGCAAATGCATCGGCTGCTGAACCTGCAAATCCGCAAAGGACTTTTCCGTTGTACAATTTTCTAATTTTCATTGAGTTGTGTTTCATAACAGAGTTGCCTAAAGTAACCTGCCCATCACCGCCAATAGCAGCAACACCTTTATGGATAACACCTAAAATTGTTGTCGATCTAATTTTTCTTTTCAATTTGAACTCCTACTTAATTTTTACGGCAAGTCTTGTTTACTGTTCTGCCATTTTTCAACCCATTCAAAAAATGGGGGAACTATCGGCATTGCTAAACCGGAACCGCCGAATCCAAAATTCTTAAATACTAACATACTTAAATTCTTAACTTTTATCGATTGCAAAACTTTGTGGTCAATTGTAATACCGTATCTATTTGCAAGCTCCGCTGTTTTATTTATTCTTGCCGACCTAAGTCTTTTATCTTTTAACTGTTTGACGTATGAGTCTTTAACTTCGTCAAAATTTTTGTTTTGTTTTTCTTCAGGTTCTCTTTTCCCGATCAATTTAAATATTGAATAACCCTCATCCAGTTTAATTGGGCCATAAATTTCTCCCAACTCCAACTCGGCAGCAATCCTTCCAATTTCACCATGTTCAGTTATCGGGAAAAACCCAAACTCACCATTATTATTTTTGGTTTCCTCCCTAATTGTATATTCCCTTGCAAGGTCTTGGAATCTTTTTCCATTTTCAATTTCGCTTAAAACTTTTTCAACTACTTCAAGACTATCGGTCAGAATTTCAAAAATGTTTACCTGCATTGGCTCAGAATAATTAATTTCTTTTTCAAACTCCTTCTTTGCATCTTCTGTAGAAACATCAATTGTGTCAATTAATTCACGTTGAAATAATTTTCCCAAATAATTATTTCTCCAAATATCCGTATGCAATTTTACTTCAGCCAATTGTTCATAGTTTCTCTTGAATCCTTCAATACTTAATAATTCATGCTCAACAAATCTCTTTACACGTGAGTTTAACTTTGCTCTGACAGTATCGGGATTAGTTGTGTTGGAATAAAAACCTTCATACATAAAAGCTTTTAAAAATTCATTTAGTGTTATCGGATTTTCCTTTATTTCAAAAAATACCATTGATAAAGTATCGCGCCCAATTCTCTTCTCAATTTCTTTGAAGTCTGGAATTGTCAATTCAATATTCGTATTGAGGGGAATGTTTTTTTCACTTCGGACTTTGTTCAATTGCTCTATTAAACTTTCACTAAAACTCCAAAACAAGTACCCATCAGTTGTAATTTTTTTATTATTAAAAAAATCTTTTCGGAATTCTTTATTCAATTCATTTGTTACATTCTGCTCTAATGATTTTTTTAGATTTAAATATTCTTTTGATAATTGCTTTTCATCTAGAAGTGGTTTTTCATTAACTGATTTTAATTTAAAAATATACCAGCCGTTTGCAGCTTCAATCGGCTTGCTAAACTCATTGAATTTGAGTTGATATAATTGATCTTCAATTTCTTTTGGCAACTCTCCAAAACTTACAGTAAAGACCGAATCTTCTAACATTGATTCCACCCTATCCTGCAATAGTAAATCAAAGGAATTTCCTTTTGCTAAAAAAGTATAAAGACTATCCGCTTCATTTTTATCAGTAGTCTTCAAAAATTGAAAATTTAGTTTTCTTCTGCTTCTAAATAATCCTTCACGAACAATCGCATCATCAATTCTAATCTTGCTTTCTATTTCTTCTTTGTAAAGGGCATCACGAACATAGCGCTTTTCAATATTCTTAAAAGTTAACTGCATTACTTCAGAAGTATCTAATCCCAATTCCTTTGCTTCTTGAGCCCAAAGCTTTTCCGCGATAATCGTATATAATAATTCAGCTTTTCGTGCTTCAATACTTTTTTTATTCTGGTTTACCTGAGGTACCAATTCAAACCTCTGCTTAAACTCAGCAATTGTTATCTCTTCATCGCCGACTTTAGCTAATACTTTTTCGTCTGTGTTCTGCGCAAATAAATAATTGCTGCACATAAAAATTGTAATGAACAATAATTGAATTTTTAATCTTAACATGAATATCATTTTCTCTTAAAAATTTTATAGGGAATTATTCTTGGAACATCATTTTTATAGTTCGAATATTGTACACCGAAAAGCTTTTCTAGTTTCCTTTCTTCATATATGGAGCCAACGTAAAAGTATATTACAATATTTATTAATGTAATTAAGTACCATAGATTCATAGATGGACTAAACATTAACATAATTATTGAAAAAAAATAAATTGGATGACGGCAAAATTTAAATGGTCCTTCGATAAGAAACTTGGAATGTTCATCAAGTTCCGCTTGGTTATAACTGCCGTTGAAATATCTTTTAATTTGATTGATACCCAAGAACTCCATAACGTCTATAACTTTTACCGCCCATAATAATCCAGTAAAGCCTACGATTTGAAGGGCAAAAAACACAAGGTCGTAAGGGTTTGGCAGATCGTAAAGTACAACATCCGGCTTTGGACTTAACCCAATAATAGCAACAAAAGAAATGATTGAAATTAAATTATAGAAAAGCCTGTAGAAGGCTATTTTATCACCGATATTATTTGCTAAATTTTCTTTGAATTTACGCGATGCCAGCAGTGAGTGTGAATATCCGAATAAGGCAAATAGAAAAAAAATTAAAGCAGAATCAAAAACTAAACTCATAATTCTCGTCGTAATCTCGCAACCGGAATTTTCAACTGCTCGCGATATTTTGCAACTGTTCGCCTTGCAATGTGAATTCCCTTATCGACCAATATTTTTGCGATTTTATCATCACTATAAGGTTTATTTTTTGGTTCATTGTCACATATTTCTTTAATCAATTCTCTAATGTGTTTGTTGGATACCTCAGCACCCGAATCTGTTGAAAGACCTTCACTAAAGAAATATTTAAGCTCATGAATGCCAACCGGACTTTGTACATATTTTCCATTGACCACACGGCTAATAGTAGAAATATCCATCATAACTTCATCAGCAATATCTTTGTATATCATTGGCTTTAATGCTTTTGCGCCGTATTCAAAAAACTCATATTGCTTTTCAAGAATTGCCCGCATTATTTTCATCAACGTATGTCTGCGCTGTTGAATTGATGCGATAAACCATTTGGCAGATTCAAATTTTTCGCGAAGGAATTTATGTGTTTCTTTATCTCGTGTCGAAATTTTTCTTTTACGTTTATTCGTGTTGATCATTTCGAGATATGTTTGACTAATTGTTACGGAAGGAACGCTTCTATCATTAAGCGAAACAATATAATTGTCTTCAAGTTTCTCAATAACAAAATCAGGAGTAATTTGGTTGGCTTCTTCCGAATCAATATTGCCTTCGCCGGGTTTTGGGTTTAGCTTATGAATTAACTCAATTGTTGCACGTAATGTTTCGCGTGTTAGGTCAAGATTTTTTTGAATGTTATCAAATCTTTTATTTGCAAAATCCTCGAAGTGCTGATCTAAAACTTTTTCTGCAAGATATGAGTAATAGGGATCGTACGAACCATTCCTCAATTGAATAAGTAAACATTCTTGCAGACTGCGGGCAGCAATTCCAACCGGTTCTAAATTTTGAATGCAGTGTAATACTTTTTCAGCTTCTTCCAAACTAATTTCAACATGATCAAAAAGTTTTAAATCACTAACCAGTTTTTCCAAATCCTGCTGAAAGTATCCGCTAATATCCAGACTGCTGATAATCGTTTCGCCCATGATCATTTGTTCTTCTGTAAGCGGCAGCATATGTAACTGCTCAACAATTAATTCCCTTAATGAAATTCTAGAAGGCGCTATGGGCTGAATGTTTTCATCATCCGGACTTTTATTAGATTTTGTTACTTCAAAATCTTCATCGTTCATATAATCTTCTACGTCGAACTCTTCATTGTCCGCATCCTTAACTTCCTCAGCTTCATCGCTGTCTTTTTCTTCTTTCTGATCAAGCGACATTTCCAATTCATCCATTAACGTTTCTTCAAGAATTGGATTTAGCTCTAACTCGGTTTTAATCCTCTGCTCCAAAGCCAAAGTATTTAGCTGAAGTAATTTTTGATATTGAATTTGCTGAGGCGAAAGTTTTTGCTGCTGCGACAGCCTCTGATTTAATGATAACATTTATTTGTACTCCCCGATAAACTCCTTTAATTGTTCAAACCATTTTTTCCCTAATAGTCTGTGTAACGCATCTTTACAAAAATCCATAGTACTTATTTGAGTCTTTACTCCCTTTTCTAACGCACAATTACATTCCGAATATTCCTCAAATCTTAAAACCGGTCCGCCAAAATTATCAACACGAATTGGAAAAAGATGGCAGGAAATTGGTTTTAAAAAATCTGATTCACCATTATAATAAGCCGCTTCAATACTGCATTTGGCAATATCGTTTTGATAATATACAAAAACACACTCCCGGTTATTGATACTTTTAGTCATCAATTGATCATGTTTATTTTCCCAAAAACCATTTTGCTCTATTGCATCCAGGTGTAATTTAGGTAGGTATTTTTTGATACCATCCATGTTTTTTTCAATTTCGGCAATTTCATAATTCATTAAAGGCGCACCATATTGGCTTTCCATTGTACAGCAAGCACCTTTACAAATTGAAACATCACACGTGAATTTTGTGTTAACAATTTCCTTGTTTACTACTATGTCGTCTATTTCAATAAATGTGTCTAACATACTCTTGGAATAATTTTTGCTAAAGATAATGATTTCATTTTATTTAATAAAGAATGAAATTGATAACCTCAATTAAAATTCATTATTTTGTGCATAAATATAATAATCCTACCTAATTATTATCGAGGATTTTAGATGAATTTTAATGGCAAATCAATATTAATTACCGGGGCATCGAGCGGAATTGGCAAATCTTTAGCGGAAGAATTGGCAAAGCACGATTGTACGCTTTTTTTAGCGGCAAGAAGAAAAGCCTTGTTAGATCAGATATCCTCAGATTTATCAGAAACTAATTCTAAAATTTTCACTTTTGAATGCAATGTTTCCGATAAGCATAACGTTGCCGATGTATTCCAACAAATAAAAAGCAAAACCGATTTTATTGATTTGGCAATTTTAAATGCCGGCATTGGGCATAATATGAAAGTTGAAAATTTTGATTCCAAATATGCCGAGCAAATTTTCGGTGCAAATGTACTTGGATTAATTTACTGCATCGAACAGTTACTGCCTGATTATCTCAGAGAAAAGAGAGGAATCATAGGCGGTGTTTCAAGTCTTGCAGATAATAGGGGTTTTTCTGAAAGCGGATTTTACTGCGCAAGTAAAGCAGCCGCAACAATTTATTTGGATGGACTTAGAGTTGAGTTAAAATCGCATGGAGTGAAAGTAATTACCATTAAACCGGGTTTTGTTAAAACGCCGATGACCGATAAAAATGATTTTAAGATGCCGCTATTAATGCCGGTCGAAAAATCTGCAAAAATAATTTTAAGAGGTTTAAAAAAAGAAAAAAGTATAATTCAATTTCCTCTTCCGTTAGTAATTGGAAGCAAGTTAGTTGGAGCACTACCGACTTTTATATATGAAAGATTAGCTAGATTACTAAAATAAATTTTCTTGTGGTTAATTTTCCAAAAACTCATTTACTATTTTTCCCAGCTGATCAAACTCAATTAAAAAAGCATCATGACCATGCTCTGAACTAATTTCAGCATAGCTTGAGTTGGGGATCATTTTAGATAATTTAATTTGTTCTTCGGCCGGATATAAAATATCAGAGTCGATTCCAATACATAAAGTCTTTGCTGTTATTGATCTTAAGGCGTTCTCAATACCTCCTCTATTTAAACCCACATCATGACTATCCATTGCCTTGCTCAAATAGAGATAAGCATTAGCATCGAAGCGGTTCACTAATTTTTTCCCTTGATATTCCAAGTAGCTCTCAACTTCAAAAAGCTCCTTCGTACCATTGTTTTTATCATCACTTAATGTTCTGCCAAATTTATTTTCGAAGGATGAATAAGTTCTGTAAGTCTGAATTGCTATTTGCCTGGCCAATGAAAAACCTATTATCGGCTGTGCATCATAATTTCCATTTCTATAATTAGGATCATTTTCAATTGCAATACGGGATGCACGGTTTAGCCCCATTGCCCATGCGGAATGACCTGCAGAAGTTGCAATTGGAATTATTGATTCAACAATATTCCCATACATTGTCGCCCATTCCAAAACCTGCATACCGCCGAGTGATCCACCGACAATTGTTTTTAATCTTTTTATTCCTAAATAATCAATTAGCGATTTTTGAACTTTAACCATATCCCGAACAGTTACTGCCGGAAAATTTTTTCTGAATTTTTTAGCTGTTAAATTACTAACATCAGCGGGACCTAATGTTCCATAGCAGCTTCCAAGTACGTTGGAACACACAACAAAATATTTATTTGTATCAAAAGCTTTACCCGGTCCAATTAGCGGATCCCACCATCCCGGCTTGCCCAAATACATTTTATTGTATTTTGATAAAAATTCAAACTCCTTTGTATTTTCAATTTCTTCTTCGCCAACTATTCCCGCTGCATGTGAATTACCTGTTAAGGCATGACAAACTAAAATTGCATTTGTCCCTTCCTCATTCAGTACGCCATAGGTTTGATAGGCAACTTTAATACTGCTTAACTGCTCACCGTTTTCTAAAAGCAACGGTTTGTCGTCAAACACATTTACAAATTTTGTTGTTGAAGTTTTTATTTCACTCAAGGAAAATGATTCTTTCATATTCTTTTTCTCAAATTGAATATTATAACCGGCAAGATTTTACCTGCCGGTTTATTCTTCCATTTAATTTAAACTGCCGCCTTACTTTTAAATGTTAAATTTAACGAACCGTCAAAATCATTTATAATATCATCAATATGTTCAATGCCAACCGAAACTCTAATCTGTTCTGGTAGAACACCGGATGCAATTTTTTCTTCATCTGATAATTGCTGATGCGTTGTAGAAGCCGGATGGATTACAAGTGTTTTTGCATCACCAACATTCGCAAGAAGACTAGCCAGCCTAACGTTATTGATAAACGTTTTACCGGATTCTAATCCACCCTTAATTCCAAACGAAAGCATTGAACCGAAGTAGCCATCCTTCAAATATTTTTTTGCATTTTGATGAGACGGATGATCTTCCAATCCCGGATACGAAACCCAGTCAACTGCCGGATGTTCGTTAAGCCAGTTTGCAAGTATTAGAGCATTTTGATTATGTCGTTCAACTCTAAGTGATAAAGTTTCAATTCCCTGGAGTAATAGAAAAGAATTAAATGGACTGATGCATGGACCAAAATCACGCAGTCCCTCCACTCTTGCTCTGATTATGAAAGCAATATTTCCAAATTGAGAAGCCTTACCGAAAACCTCGTTAAATTTTAATCCATGATAGCCGGGAGAAGGTTCAGTGAATAAGGGGAAATTTCCATTACCCCAATCAAAATTGCCTGAATCAATAATTACTCCGCCAATTGAATTACCATGACCGCCAATCCATTTAGTTGCACTTGCAACAACAATGTCGGCTCCATGCTCAATCGGTCGGACTAAAAATCCGGCTGCACCAAATGTATTATCAACCACTAACGGTATTCCGTGTTTGTGCGCAACTGCGGCGATTGATTTAATGTCCAAAATGTTTAATCCGGGATTGCCGATTGACTCAATATAAATTGCTTTTGTTTTATCATCAATTTGTTTTTCAAAATCTTCGGCTTTTTCACCTTCAACAAATTTCACATCAATTCCAATCCGCGGGAATGTAACCTTGAATTGGTTGTAGGTGCCGCCATATAAATTGCTCGATGAAATAATATTTTCTTCGGCTTGCGCCAAAGTTGTTATTGCCAAATGCTGTGCTGCCTGTCCGGAAGAAGTAGCAAGCGCCGCAACTCCGCCTTCAAGTGCAGCGATTCGCTTTTCAAAAACATCAGTAGTTGGATTCATAATCCTGGTATAAATGTTTCCAAATTTTTGAAGAGCAAAAAGTTCAGCGGCATCTTGTGCGTCATCAAATGTATATGATGTTGTTTGATAGATCGGTACTGCGCGCGATTTTGTTGCAGAATCAGGTTCTTGACCTGCATGAAGTTGAAGTGTTTCAAATTTATAGTTGTGTATTCCGTTGTCGCTCATTGTGTTTCCTTTTTATTAGTTAGAGTTTCTAATTTTTCACATACAAAAAAACCTCCCGGAAAATTTTTGAAGGAGGTTCATTTTTCTTTCTTATCTTTCCCATATGGGCAGGATGCAGCACCTTTCCCGTTTGCACGTGATGGTTGCTAAGGTGTCATAGGGCCCGTTCCCTCAACCTTTCGTTATAAGAGCTTTTAACTCATATAATTTCAATGAACAAAAAAAAAGCCCTTCATTTTTTGAAGGGCCTTTGCAGTAATTCTAATCTATAAGGTCTACCACTGCCCCTCGCTATAAAGCATGTTGCAAATCATACAGAGCATCATTTTGCAATTTAGGGCGGCGATATTTTTTTCTATTATTTTCATATTGGATGCAAACATACAAACTTGTTAAAGTGTTGTCAAGAGTATTTTTTATGAATGAATAAAATACTCCTTAAAATCTTCGTAATCATTTGAGAGTTTAGTTGATAGCTTCTTTCTAGATAAACATTCCTCTAAACGCGATGGAAGCAGAACTGTCTTGCCAACCGCCTTTTCGACCACATCCGAAAATTTAGCAGGGTGTGCAGTTTCTAAAATTACAATCTTTGATTTACCATCGATCTCATTTTGATAACTTTCAGCAGCCAGGTAACCAACAGCTCCATGCGGATCAATTGTATAATTAAATTTATCCTTTATCTCTGCGATTGCGCTTATCGTGTTTTCATCTGAAAAACTTTTTGAGTAGATGACCGATTTTATAAGACTTACATCATTATTGAATAGATCATTAATCCTTTGTAGATTGCTTGGATTGCCAACATCCATTGCATTTGAATATGTTTTAACTGACGGAATAAGAGTAAATGTACCGCTGTTTAAATACTTTGGAAAGGCATCATTGCTATTTGTTGCGGCAATAAATTTGTGAATTGGCAGTCCCATTTTTTTTGCAAATAGTCCTGCAGTTATATTTCCAAAATTTCCTGAGGGCACACAGAAAACTAAAGAATTATCTTTGTGCATAAACTTTTTTGCAGCTTCAAAATAATAAAACGTTTGAGGAATAAGTCGTGCAATATTAATTGAGTTTGCCGAACTCATTTTTTTTCTGTCGATTATTTCTTTATCAACAAATGCCTCTTTAACAATTTTTTGACAGTCATCAAAAGTTCCGTCAATTTCAATCGCTTGAATATTTTTTCCTAGAGTTGTGAATTGCTGTTCTTGAATTTTGCTTACTTTAGCGGAAGGATATAGTACAAAAACACGAATACCTTTTACTCCAAGAAAACCGCTTGCAACAGCACTGCCGGTATCACCGCTTGTAGCCACTAGAATATTCAATTCTTCATCCTCATCCTTTAAAAAATATTCCATTGTTCGAGCCATAAATCTAGCGCCAAAATCCTTAAAGGCTAAGGTAGGTCCGTGAAATAATTCGAGTACAGATAAATCTGTGTTTAACGAAACTAAAGGCGCGGAGAAACTGATTGAAGATTGAATAATTTTTTGAAGCTCAATTTCATTTATTTCATCACCAATAAATTTGCTCGAAATATGAAATGCAATTTCGTTCATTGAATAGTTTGGCAAATCATCTAAAAAAGATTTTGATAGTTCAGGAATGTATTCAGGTAAATATAACCCGCCATCAGATGCAAGTCCTGTTAGCAATGAAGTCTTGAAATCGACTAACTCGTTTTTATTATTTGTGCTGTAATATTTCATAATTATGAAAGTACCTTTGGTCCATCGGGATTTATTTTCGAAACAAACAAACTTCCTTTTTCATTATGGCTTTTAAGTTTACTCAACATTCTTGCGCCTATAAAATCTGCTGAACTTTCATTTTTACTAAAGGCAAATATAGATGGACCTGAACCCGAAATGTTGCAAGCGATGGCTCCTGCATTTAGTGCTGAGTTTTTAATTTCATAATAGCCCGGAATTAACTTGGCTCTATGTGGTTCAGCAATTTCATCTACAATGGATTTACCAATTAATTCATAATTTGATGTACTTAACCCGGCAACCAAACTGCCAATATTACCAATATGTTTGCGGGCTTTGGACAATGGTAAATTTTTCTTTATAAGTTTACGAGCCTCGGCAGTATTTATTTTTATATGCGGATATAAAACTGTGCAGTAAATTTCTTTTGGATATTTAAGCTCAATAATATCAAGGGGATTATAATCTCTTACCAAAACAAATCCGCCGAACAAACATGGCGCAACATTATCTGCATGAATAGCTTTACTTGCAACTTTCTCTCCTAGCAGCGCAAAGTTCAGTAATTCATTTTGGGAGAATGGTTCATCCAATAATTTATTAGCCGCAACAACGGCTCCAACAGCGCTTGCAGCACTTGATCCGAGTCCGCTGCACAATGGCATTTTTTTTCTTATCTCAATATCAAGCCCAATTCCGCTGTTAAATTTTGCCAGTAAATGTGTAACTGCCATCGATGCTGTGTTTAATTCTGTTTCTTTGGGAATTAAACCTTTGTCACCCGTAATGTTTGTTATTCTAACTTTACCCAAATTATTATTTCTTAGAATTACAATGTCGCCAGGTTCATTTATTGCAAAACCCAATGTATCGAAACCGCAGCCAACATTTGAGACAGTTGCAGGTGCAAATACTTTTATACTTTTTTCCATTATAAAATTTTATCCAGATATCCTTTAGCTTTCATTAATTCAGCATTTAAAATTGTTCCGCCTGCTGCGCCTCTAATTGTGTTATGTGAAAGAACAACAAATTTATAATCAAACAAACTGCACTCTCGCAAACGCCCCACAGTTACTGTCATTCCTCTTCCTTCATTACGATGAAGTTTAGGCTGAGGATGTTTTTCATCACTCGAATATTTTACAGGATAAGCTGGAGCAAAAGGTAATTGCAATGTTTGCGGTTCACTAGAAAAATTTTCCCACGCGCTTATCACTTCTTCCTTACTTGCCTTCGATCTAAGTTTTACCTGAACACATTCAAGATGACCGTCAATTACAGGAACACGATTACATTGCGCACTAATTTTGAAATCCGCCGGACTAATCTTTCCACTTGCTGATAGTTCGCCGAAAATTTTTGAAGGCTCGCTTTCCATTTTTGCTTCTTCACCGTCAATAAACGGAACAACGTTATCTATCATATCCATGCTTGACATCCCGGGGTAACCGCTTCCTGAAACCGCCTGCATTGTAACAACATTTACCGCTTCAATACCAAACTCATCTTGTAGTGGTTTGAGTGCTAATGCAAGACCAATTGTTGAACAATTTGGATTAGTAACGATTGCTCCGGAATACTTCTGCTTACTAATCAATTTCAAATGGTCCGGATTAACCTCCGGTATCATCAAAGGAACATCGTCATCAAAACGATGGTTGCGAGCGTTGGAAACAATTATATATCCCTCCTTTGCAAACTCCTCCTCAATTTCGCCGGCGACAGATGCATCAAGCGCGGAAAAAAGTAATTTAGAATTGAAATCCGGGACACAATTTTTAACAAGCATTTCACCGTAAACTTTTGGTAAAGTAGACTGCATTACCCAATTAACTGCCTCTGAATATTTTTTACCAGCCGAATTTTCAGAAGCACCCAATTCAGCAATTTCAAACCATGGATGTTCTTTAAGCAGTTCAATAAATTTTTGTCCAACGCTGCCGGTCGCGCCTAGTATTCCAATCGGAATTTTGTTATTCATAACTTAACTCAAATAATTAGATATTCTTAAAATGTCAGCATAAATGCCAGATGCTGTAAACGATGCTCCCGCACCTCTTCCGCTAATTGTTAACGGCTGGTCGTAAAAGTTGTTTGTTCTAATTGCAAAAACATTATCAGCACCTTTTAAAAGGTATGCTGCATGTTCGGGTCCAACTTCTTCCAAACCAACTTTTGCAATTCCTTTTTCATACTTTGCAATGTACCGAAGGACTTTTCCTTTTTTTAATGCGCTTTCTTTTTTGCGATTAAATTTATTGTCAATCTCTTTCAAAATTTCGTAAAACTTTTCTAAATTAATTTTTTCTCTTGCTTCCTTAGGTACTAAATTTTCTATTTTAATATCAGCAAATTCAAGTTTTGCACCAGCTTCTCGTGCAAGAATTAATAGTTTTCGCGCAACATCCAGGCCGTTTAAGTCATCTCTCGGATCAGGTTCGGTATAACCATTCTTTTTTGCTTCTAAAACTATTTCGCTAAATTTTTTATCTCCTGTAAACGAGTTAAATAAATAACTAAGCGTTCCTGAAAAAACTCCTTCGATTGAAATAATTTCTTCGCCGCAATTTTTTAAATCTTGAAGCGTTGTAATAATTGGCAATGCTGCACCAACGTTAGTCCCATAGCGGAATTGAACGTTATGCCTTTTCGCTGCCTCTTTAAGTTTTAAATAATTATCTAGGGAACCGCTGTTTGCAATTTTATTCGGAGTTGTAATTGAAATGCTGGAATTGAGTATTGACAAATAATGCGGCACAGCTTTATTAGAAGCGGTGCAGTCAATAAAAATTGTATTAGCAAGATTAAGTTTTTTCATCTCACCAATAAACTTTTCAAGATTAGATTTAACTCCGTTTGATTTTAAATCTTCCTTCCAACTACTCAGGTTTAATCCGGAAGATTTAAAAATCATTTTTTTTCTGTTGGCAATTCCAACTAAATTAAATTTCGTATGCAATTCTTTTTTGGAATATGCTTTATGCTCATTGATGTAATCTATCAAGGCACTGCCCACTAAACCGGGTCCTAATAAAAACAAATTTAAAATCTTTTTTTCTGATAAGAACAATGAATCGTGTAAAACACTAAGAGCCTTTGTTAATTCATCCCCTTTAATAACAAATGAAATATTAAGCTCGGATGAACCCTGTGCAATAGCAATTATGTTTACGCCATTTTTACCGAGCGATCGAAATACTTTCCCGGAAATTCCGGGAGTGTGCCGCATGTCCTCACCAACAACAGCAATTATTGATAAGTTTTCTTCCGTAGTAATTTCTTTAATTTCTCCGTCCAAAATCTCTAAACGGAATTCCTTTTTGATAGCTTTGGTTGCAATGCTGCCATCTTGCGGATGCACTGCAATTGAAATACTTATTCCTGAAGAGCCTTGAGTTAGTAGAAGCACTTTAATTTTTTCGTTCGCTAGTGCATTAAAAATTCTTGAGGTAATAGATTCATTGCCAAACATTCCGCTTCCTTCAACTCGAAGCAGTGTTACATTATCAACCGATGAAATTCCTTTTGCGTTGAAACCGATTTCCGGTTCCTTCTCAACAACCACAGTCCCTTTAAATTCGGGATTAAAAGTATTTCGAATTCTTACTTTAATTTTTTTATCGAGTGCCGGCTGAATTGTTGGCGGATAAATTACCTTGGCACCAAAATGCGACATCTCCATTGCTTCGGCATAAGTGACCGCGCTGAGTGACATTGCATCAGAAACACGGCGGGGATCAGCTGTCATTATTCCGTTTACGTCAGTCCAAATTTCAATTTCATCCGCCTGCAATGCTGACGCAATAATTGAAGCAGTGTAGTCTGATCCACCTCTTCCGAGCGTTGTAATTTCATTACTGTTAGTCGATCCGATAAATCCGGTTACAATTTGTATTGCTGATTTTTTTTTGAAGTGGTTAGAGATAATTTTATTTGTAACTACATAATTAACTTTTGCGTGGCCAAAATTTTCATCTGTCTTAATTAAATTTGTACTGTCAACAAAATCACATTTTATATTGTGTGATTTTAAAGTTTCCGCAATTATGTTGCATGACAGCCGCTCTCCGAAACTTAGAATCGTATCTGAAATTCTAGGAGTTAACTCTTTAAGTAAGTAAACACCTTCTAAAATACTTTTTAATTGATCAAACAATTCTGAAGTATAATTGAGTGCGTGCTTTCTTTTTTCGGATTCAATCAATTCTTCAACGGCGTTCAAATGACGTAATCTTAATTTATGAAGTGTCCCTAGATATGAATTATCGCGACTTACGGCCTTTTTGCTCAGTAGAATTAATTCATCGGTAACGCCCTGAAATGCCGAAGAAATAACTGCAACCGGAGTTTTACTTTTGTAATAATTCTCAATAATCGAAATTACTTTTTTAACACTTTCAGGCTTTCCTACTGAAGAACCGCCGAATTTTAAAACTTTCATACTTAACCAAATTGCTTTTAAAATTAGAGGCAATAATACGACTATGAAACTAAGCAATCAAGATATAGAAGCATATGTAAAATATGATAAATGATTCTCTAAGATAAAACACGTTGAGCAAGTAAATAGATTTCAATCTTACAAAAACCTCAAACCGGAATTATATTTTGATACGAAGAATTTTGCATCATTCCAATCCGGCAGGTCTGAGTTCAAATATATTTTTTTAAGACATGTTATCACTTTTAAAGTTTTTTCCTGCGTATACAGTTAGAAGGGAGTTTTTATTGAGAATTTTTCAAACATCTTTTAACTAAACAAAGGAAGCAAAAAATGAAAACAGTACTTAAATATACAATTTCACTTTCAATAATATTATTGATGTTCTTCGCTCAAGGCTGTAATAAGGATGACAATCCAACAAACCCAGGTGAGGAAAACACAAATGTAACGATAGTTTCATTTTCAGCATCTCCAAATGCAATACCAGCACAAGGTGATTCAGTTACTGTCAGTTGGGAAGTTACCGGTGCAACATCTGTTATAATTACTCCTAATATTGGTGCAGTTGCTAACCCGGCAAGCGGTTCAGTAAAAGTATTTGTAAACTCAAGTACATCATTTATTATTAATGCAAGCAACACCGCTAACTCCGCCTCTGCCAAAGCAATCGTAAATGCTGCAGTATCAACTTCAATAAACGGTTTTGCAAAAGATTTTGCAGGTGAACCAATTGTAGGTGCAGCAATTTTAGTCGACGGTAAACAAGCTGTTACAACTTCATCCGATGGTTCATTTACTGTGCAGGATGTATTAATACCATATAACATCACAATGATTTTAGGTAATGATAAAATAGCTGTAAAATATGAGCAGATAACGAAAACTAACCCAACTTTACTTTTTGTAAATGGATTTACAAGCTCAAATAATACAGCAACTATCACCGGAAGGGTTCCATCAGCAAATGGCAAAGTAACAAGAGTATTTTTCGTAAGCGGTGATAAAAGCTGGTATGCAACCGCATCACAATCAAGTGGTAATTTTACTATCAATGCAAGGTGGAATGGCTCAACAGTTTCATACACAGGTAAACTTTATGTTCTTCGCTGGACAAATGGATCGAACGGTTTGCCATCAGAGTACGATGCTTATGGAGAAAAATCATTAACAATTAGTAACGGCGGTACCTTTAACAATAATAATTTTTCCTCAAGTGAATTAACTGACCCGGCTGATAATAATATTACCGGAACCGTTCTAAAACCATCATCTAGCTATACTTTATCGGAAAGATCTCTAACTATAAATTTTGGCAATTCAAATACATTTATAGGAAGTGAATCCGGTTCTTTATCAGAAAATATGAGTTTCACAGTTCCGAATATTGCGGGTGCAACCTTCGGTATTTATGCAAGGGCATTTGGAAATGAACGAAATGCAAATGCTTATAAGCAAAATATTTCCGGCGGAACAAATGGTCTAACAATTCAGATAGAGACACCGCCGCAATTAAGTATTCCTGTTAATAATGCAACAGGGGTTGATACAACAACCACACTGCTTTATAATCAGGGTTCTGGAAATGGAGTAAACTTGGTTGATATAAGTTCAGGTTCATCATCATATCCAAGGTATTATATTTTTACAAAAGGTAATTCAACTAAAATACCTAACTTGGCAGCACAGGGTTTGGGATTGCCAAGCGACAAAAATTACGGATGGAATGTGACGCAAATTTCTCCCTTAAATTCTGTTGATGACGCAGCATCAGATACATTTATTGGCTTAGTTAATAGAAGTATTGGTGATGTAGGAGTTGGCGGCTCGGAAAATTTTGGTTTTACATCAAAGCAATAATCTTTATTCGGCGGGAGTAAATTCCCGCCTTTTCTTTTATATTATTGGTGTGATAGATTCTAATTTATAATTGTTCAGCAGAACTAGAATATAATTTTGCAATTTCCGGTTTTCCCCACAAGGTATAAAACTCTTCTAACTGTTTATCAACTCTTTCTCTTCCTGTAGTATTCGCTGAATCCATTTTTTGAATTTCTAAATTTTCTAATAGAAGTTTTTCAGCATCCTGATATCTATCTGATTTAATTAATACCCTTGAATAGCCAAGCACAGAAGACAATGTACGGGGATGCGACGAACCCACCAGCTTAGTATTTATGTTAATCGATTTTTGATAAAGAGAATCAGCCTTTTCAAAATCACCCCGCTCACTTAAAATTGCGCCCAAATTATTCATGCATGAAGTTGTAAATGTATGCTCATCTGTTAGGACTTTTGCACCAATTATTAATGCATCCTCAGCAAATTTATAAGCCTTCTCCTTTTTACCGATTGCATTAAATGTTCGGGATAATTGAAGAATTGCTATCGCCGTTGAGAAATGTTCCACACCAAAAAATTTCTTCTTCATTTCATATGCGCTTAAAAGATATTCTTCAGACTTTTTATATTCACCAATATCAAAATAAAGCCACCCTAGGTTTCCTATTGTTTGTGCTACGTTTGGGTTTTCATCTCCACCGGTAGCCTTGAATATTTTAAGAGCTTCCAAATATAGTCTTTCACCTTCCTTATAATTTTTATTATCATGCTCAACCCTGCCTAAACTTTTTAAGCTTTGCCCTACATCCGGATGGTCTTTACCCAGGAGTTTAATTCTTAAGTCTAACACTTCTTTCATTATAGCAATTGCTTCATCTTTTCTATTCGTTATTTCTAATATATGAGCCAATCCCCTCATACTATAAGCCACGTTTGGATGTTCTCTGCCGAACAATTTTATATCGGCTTCCAGAACCTCTCTGTGAATTTCTTCTGCCTCCTTTAACTTACTCATATCTTTTAGAAGCAGGGCATAGTTGTAAAGCGTGTTCGATAACTCTGGATGAATTGGACCAAGTTTTTCACGATGAATTCTTACAGCTTCGATGTATGTATTTTCTGCTTCTTTGTACTCTCCCATTTCATGAAGAGCGAGCGCCATGTTATTTAATGTAATTCCAACTTCAGGGTGGTCATCACCTAGCTTTTCTTTAATAATTTTTAATCCGATTCGGTAAAGGCTATCTGCTTCCTTATAATTGCCTAATTCATTTATAACGAAGGCTAATCCGGTTATAGTGCTGGCAGCCTGCAATTCATTTTCAGCATTGTTTTCATTGAGAATTGATATTGCAGCTCTGTATAGTGAATCAGCATTACTATACTCTCCCATCATACGTGATAAATTACCAATGTGAGCATAGCTTTCGGCAACATCTAAACTGTTCGATTCAAATAAGTATTTTCTAATTGCCAAAGAGCTTTCATACATCTCTAATGATTTATCATAACTTCCTAGACTCTCATAAACATTGCCGATCACATCAAGTATGGAAGCTTTTATAACCGGCTGATCGGCAAGTTCGGTTTCAATTTTTTTTGCACCGGCTTCAAGTAATTCTCTTGCTGTAATATCCTCCCCTTTGGTTTCACTCGGATCAGAATTATTAAATAGGTCTATCAAAAATGAAGAAACCTGTTCGGCTTTTTCTGCCTCAAGTTTTGCTTTATCCCGCTCATCAGCCAGCTTAATTGTGTAAAATATTGATATAAAAATTATTAGAATTGCCGCGGCAGTAGAAACTAAAACACCTACTTTATGCCGATTAAAATACTTTTGAGCCCTATAAGTAATTGTATCCTGCCTGGCGATAACAGGTAAATTATTTAAAAACTTTGATATGTCTTGTGAAAATTGTTCGACTGAACTATAACGTCTTTTGGGCTCCTTGCGCAAAGCCATCAAGCAAATATTATCCAAATCGCCGACTAAAATTTTCCTCAGTTTATCAGGACTCGTACTTCTTACCTTGCTTATTCTATTAATCCCCGTAATGTCGTTTTCGGCTTCGCTTTCTTTTGTTTTCCTTTTTAAAACATTACTTGGTTTTTGAGGCTGATTAGTTACGATTGATTTTTCCAAATCAAGAACTGAAGTTGTTGAATTATTATAAGGGAAGGCACCAACTAACAATTTGAATAGAACTAATCCGAGGGCATAAATATCTGTAAGAGTAGTTACCGGCTCACCTCTTATCTGCTCAGGAGCAGCATATTCTGGAGTCATTATTTTGAAACCGGTTTTTGTTATTTGGGAAATGTCAGTCGGGTCTTCTTCATCGGAAAAAACTTTAGCGATGCCAAAATCTAAAAGCTTAACTACTCCATCATTTGTTACGTAAATATTGTTGGGCTTTATATCTCTATGAACAATTAAATTGTTGTGTGCATATTGCACTGCAGCACAAACTTTTTGAAATATTGCAAGCCGCTGGTTTATATTTAAATTGTTATCATCACAGTATTCAATTATTGGTTTGCCGTCAACATACTCCATTGAAAAATATGGGTTTCGATCCTCGGTAATCCCGCCATCGAAAAGACGCGCAATATTTGGATGCTGCAGCCTTGCTAATATCTGCCGCTCCCGCTGAAATCTTTTAACAATTTGTATTGAATTGAGTCCGCCCTTAATTAGTTTTAGCGCAACCTTTCTTTCGAAAGTGCCGTCCGATCTCTCAGCATAATAAACTGTTCCCATTCCGCCGGAAGCAATTTTTTTAATTACTTTATAGACGCCAATTGTTTTTCCAACATAATCCGGTTCTTCAAATTCATCTATTCTGTAATGTTCATTTTTATCGAACAAGCTGTGAGCATTAACGTCAGCATCTAATAAAGAAACTACTTCATTAAATAATTCTTTATCTGCGCCGCATTTATTTTTCAAAAACTTTAAGCGTTCTTCGGAGTTCATTCCAAAAGCTTTATCAAATAGTTCCTGAACCTGTATCCAGCGTTCTTGATCCATAAAAATTCCAATGTGTAATTAATTAGATAAGCTTATTAAATATCCTTTTGCAATTCCCGGCTCAGCCATGCCCTGGCTATCCTCCAATCCCTTCTAACTGTCGGTAGCGATACTCCCAACACTTCCGCAATTTCTTCATGAGTAAGTCCTACAAAAAACCAGTATTCAACAACCTGGCTTTGACGCATAGAAAGTTTCTGCAGCCGGGTTAATGCTTCATCAAGATTAATAATTTCCTCAGGCTTCGCCTCTTTTTTTACTTCGCCTTCAACAAAAGTCACAAAGTTTTCATTGCCGCCTCGCTTCTGTGCTTTCTTTTTGTGTGCATGATTAATTAAAATTCTTCGCATTGCCTGCGAAGCAATTGCAAAAAAGTGCGCCCTGTTCTGCCATTTTACTCTGCTTTGATCAACCATCTTCAGATATGCTTCATGCACCAAGTCGGTTGCATTAAGAGTATGACCCGCGCGCTCATACTTAAGCTGGTTCATAGCAACTTGATGAAGTTGTTTGTAAACCTTAGGCATTAAAGAATTTACTATCTCTTTGTTGCCGTCGCTTAAATCCAGCAGTAGTTGTGTTATTTCACTTTGATCATTCATATCATATTATCAGATAGATGGTATTATTTTGCCCAAAGTAAATATTGGAACAATTTATTACAAGTTAAAAATATTAATAATTGAGATAACGCAGAGTAATAGATTTAAACTAAAGGAATTTTGAAACGATGAATTTTACATAAAAAGAAAGATAAAAGGCTCCAACTATGTTCATTACTAATCCAACCAGCAGCATTATTTTAAATGATACATTTTTAACTCCGCCAAAAGCTAATCCGTTTACGCCTGTAGCAATGGGACTCATAAAAGCGCATGTGCTCGAAAGAGTGATAATTATAAGTGCTTCTGTTGGCGAAAAATTTAACAATTGAGAAAGTGGGAGGATAATTATGAATAGACTTAATTGAATTGCGGTGTTACTAATTAATTCCGTTGAAAATGTTGTAAGCAGAGCAAGAAATAAAAAGAGTAAATAAATTGATAGTCCATCAGGAATTATTTTAGTAATAAAAACAGAAAAAGGCTCATGCAAATTAAACAGGTATAACAAGCCTGCTATAACAACCGAGATGCCAACATATATAAATCCTTTGATTGGAAGATTCGAATAGCAATCGCTTAATTTTAGTAATGGCTCTTTTAATGTTCTACTATTTCCGGTTTTAAGCGGATAGAAAAAAATAAATACAACAAATATTATTGTATAGATACCTGTAATAATCAAAATGGAGATTAGATATTCCGGATATGAAATAATTAGCAGTGAAAACACAAATGATGAAATAAAATAAAGTATTGTTAAAATTACGCTTAACCGAAAATGAATATGGTTACTTGCCTTAAATGTTATTGTAATATCATAATTTACACTTCCATTTTTACCGGGATGGAAAAAACTAACAAGCACGATCCAAGCAAGCCCAACGTAACCAATAACAAGTGGAATTCCCCATAGAAGCCAAGAAGCAAACGATAAATTATCTGCACCAGCAACATTGTTTAGCCCGATGAATGTTATTAGAATTCCATTTGCAGGTGTTGCCGTAATTGAACCCATTCCGCCGATGTTTGCGCCGTACATTATTGCAAGAGCTAATATTGTAGGTATTAATTTTACTTTTTTCCCCGTGTCATTGTATGCGTCAATAATTATATTTACTAATGGCAACAAGGTTAAAATGGTAATTACATTTGGGACAAAAAATGAAAGGAACGCTGATAATGCAATCAAGTAGAAAATAATTTTTGGTAATGATGAATGGCGTTTATGTAATAGAAAACTTGCGATCCGCTGAGGAATTTCAGTTTTAATAACAATCCTTGAAATAAAAAAGCCGGAAATAAAAAAGAATGCTATTTGAATTTTATCCATTATAGGCTGTCAGTTTCGTTATTATAAAATGTATTTAAGTTCAATAATATTTTTTATTTCGTAAGTAGGCATCACTCCATTTGTTGGTAGTGCTTTTGTATTAAGCCAGCATGTATCTAATTTATAATTTATTCCGCCTTTAATATCCGAGGATAAACTATCACCGATCATTAGTACTTCAGCTTTTTCGGGATTATTCATTTTGGTGAATGCGATATCAAAAATTTTGCTATCCGGTTTTGCGCTACCAACTTCCTCGGAAATAACTATGTCTTCAAAGAAATTATTTATTGATGAATTCTTAAGTCGGGGCCGCTGCACAGCCTTTAGTCCATTTGTAATCAGCATCATTCTAAATTTGCCGTCCAGCTCTCGCAATAGTTCTTCAACACCATCCAATAAAAAAGTGCAGTTAGATAGGTTGATTAAATAATTATTGCTGAACTCGGATGCACTTATATCTTGTCCTATTTTTTCCAAAAGTAATTCAAACCGTTCAACTTTTAATTGCTCAACTTCAATTTGCCCTTGTTCAAATTTCTTCCAAAGCACTTTATTTATTGAATCGTAAATTGAAAGGAATTCGGTTTTATAATTTATACTGAAATCATCAAAGGTTTTTATAAAGGCAACTTCTTCGCCTTTATCATAATCGAAAAGAGTTCCGTCAAGATCGAATAGAAGCCATTTGTATTTCATTATTGAATTACCTTGTGCAATTTTTGCTCTAATCAAAAAAACAATTAAATAATTATAAGGAAAGATTTAGTAATGATGCATCAAATAAAAAAGTAAAAATATAAGTAAACCATTGGCAATACAAATAAAATTGAATCAAAGCGATCAAAAATACCTCCATGCCCGGGAATAATTGCAGAAGAATCTTTTACACCGGCATCACGTTTTAACAGGCTCTCCACTAAATCGCCAACTTGACCAAAAATCCCAACGATAATTCCGATAATCAAAGTATCTGTCAACGAAAGAATATCTAAAAATAATTCACGCGCTGCAATTAATGTTACTACCGCAAAAATAAATCCGGCAATTGCGCCTTCCCAACTTTTTTTAGGACTTACTCTTGGAAATAGTTTATGCTTGCCAAGCGCGGAACCGATAAAATAAGCCGCCGAATCACAAACCCAAATGGAGGCAAAGATCGCAATAATTAAATAGCCTGCTTCGGTATATAAAATTTCAGAAAACTTGAAAAACTCTCTTAAGCCCACTAAGCTTGATGCAAATAATCCTATATATAAAATTCCAATTAACGAAGCTCCCAAATTATTAATAGCAGAACCTTTGTTTTTGAATAGCTCCGCTATGAGTAAAAGTAAAACCGAAAATAATATGATGATTAAAAAATCAGTATATGTTATATAAGTATTAATCATGATTGCTGTAATGGAGAGAATGCCTATCGGAAGGTTAGCCGAAATATTTTTACCAACAATCATTTTTGAAAATTCAAAAAAGGCAAACACACCAATACCAATTGATAATATCAAAAAAGGAATATTACCTACATAGGTTAAAAATATTAAAACCGGAATTGAAATTATTGCAACAAGAATTCTTTGAGTTCTATTAGTAAACGCCATAGATTATTCATCATCATTGTCATCTTCAGAATTCATTATATCATCTATCAATAACATTGCATTTTCTGCATCAGCTTTTTTAACTACAATTTTAATAACTGATAGATCACCAACTACGGGAAAACTAGAATCTTTTTGCTTAACAATTAATGTTTCGATACCTCCGCTTTCTAAATTGGACTTCAGCATTTCCGCTTCATAATTTTCCCCGGTAGTAAATACGGTAATCCAATCTGATGGATTAACAAGATGTCCTTCAAAATCTTTACGCGGAATGAGGGTCTCGCCGCAATCAGCACAAACGGTTATTCCCTTTACATATTCGGCTTCACAATTTGGACAAATCATTTTTGCTCTCCTTTAATAGTGGGGTAATATTTTCTTACATAATAAATAAATGTTGTGAACAGAAGCAATAGGAATAAAAAACTAATTGCTTGAGTTTCAAACGCGCTTTCATTTATAATATCGGTAGCTAAATAATCTTCCGTATCAAATAAATAATAAATCATAACTTGAGAAAAGTTATTAATAAAATGTAGTACCATGGGAATAAAAATTGAGTTACTCAGATAAGCAGAAAATCCAAAATAAACTCCAAGTGCACCAAGAGCTAATAATCCATATGGATTAAAATGATATAATGCAAAGAAGGCTGAAGTAATAAAAATTGCAAGCCAAGGACGCATCTGCAATTCAAAACTTTTTTGTACAAACCCTCTAAAAAAAACCTCCTCACAAATAGATGGAGTTATTGCAACAACGAACACAATCAAAATAATTTCAATAATATTATTTGCTACTAAAATATCAGTATAAGTTTTTTCAATAAATTGATCCGCCTCATCAAGTAGCATTTTTATGTCGTAAAAAAGTGAACTGGAATTGGCAAGCTTTGTTATTAAATAATTTTGAATGTATAAATAGTTTTGCAGCAGCGGAACTAAGATTATTAATCCAATTGTAAATACAGCAAACTCTTTCCAGTCGGGAACACGAACTCTAATGATCGTTGATACATCTTCATAGATTGATTTTGCCAACCAAAGTGCAGGTAATAAAATTAGCAATACCTGTCCTCCCATTGTAAGCAAACGGATAGCGTTCATATCCGCATTTTCCAAATCGAGACCAAAAATTAGAACCATTAAAATTCCGCCGCCGAATTGGTAAAGCACAAACACACCAATAACCGCCAAAAACGCTGCACGAACTGGAGGCATTGTTGGATTTAATTGCGAAGTTCTATCATCTTGGTCGTGGTTTGATGGCTCTTGCTCGGGAGTATTTGAATTGTTTTCCATTAAGTTCCGATAAATAAAAAAGGGTGATAAATTCAATAATCTATCACCCAATATAATTTTATATTTTGAAACTTTTGGAAATAAATCTTAATAACAATTGTCATTTCGAACCCAATGTTTTCTGGTGAGAAATCTCATTTTTATTATGAGATTCTCAAGTCGCTTCGCTCCTCAGAATGACAATTTAAAATTTTATCTTTTTGAGAGTAATTCGCCTGCTAATCCTTCATAAGCAGTTAACTCAGAATCGATCGCGCCTATAATAACTTTTGTTTTTACTCTAACCGGAATTTTTAATTCGTCATCAGTCATCCAAATTGTAATACTGCCTTCACTTTTAAACAATCCTCCTTCAACAACAAGAGGTTCAACAATAAAACAATCGAACTCACCTGCATCAACGGTAATCGTTTCCTTTCCTTTATAAACTACATCAAGCGGATAAACTTTATCATTATAAAAATTTTCAAGATGAATAATGTCACCTTCTTTCTTATCGGAAAAGTCTAAAGTTCTAAATAAATAAAGTGCAGATACAATATCATTTACATAAGGAGGAATATCAAATGATCCCTTTGAAGTTTTTGCTTTTCCTCTTCGCTGATCAAAGAAAGCGGAAAAATCTTTTGTAAATCCTCCCTCCCGAATATGCTGCTCAAATCTCCATGGAAAAATTCCTTCAACATCAATGTATGTTTCATATCTATCGCGAACTTTGAAAAACATATCAAAAGCCGGAACAGTATTTACACGAAATACTACATTGTATGCATCCCTTCCAGAAATTCTTTTAATTTTTGGGATCGCCATTTCAGCTATGCCTGCTGTAACAAAACCATATTTAACATCATATGTAAGTTTTTCTCCGGCAGTAAAAGCTTTGTTTTCAACTTTACGGAATTCATCTATTTGTGCAGCGGCAGATAATGCTGTCATCATAATTATTAAAGCTGCTTTTATAACTATTCGTCGTTTCATATTTGCTCCGGTAAAATACATTTTCAATTCAATACCAAGTTAATGAATACTTTTTTTTACAATTTCCTGAACAACTTCTTTCACGCTTTCAAAAACATTTCTTTCATCGATGCTGTTCATACAATTCAGATCTTCACATTGTTTCCTTGTGCAATTTTCACATCCGATTGTGGGTTCAAAAATCCTTTTCTTTTTTGTAAAAGGTCCCCAGCGTGTTTCGTTGCATGCCGGAATTTTAGGATAAAAACCGATTACATATTTGTCCAACGCTGCGGCAATGTGTATCGGTCCGGTTGAGTTTGCGATCATCGCATCGGACTTGTTGATCAAAGCTGTTAACTCGTGTAAATTAAATTTACCGGCAGCGTTTTTAATATTTTCATTTATAGTAAGCATATCACATAATTTTTTTTCAGTTTCAGATCCTGTTAAGATGACATTAATACTCAACTCATGTGCCATGATGGATAAAAGCGCTTTTAACCGTGAAATTGGATAATCTACTGCACTTCCGCCGCTTCCGGGGTGAACAATAATAGTCGGCAAATCCGTGTTAATTTCATTTTTTGTAAAATACTGTTCAATTTTTTGGTCACTTTCTTCATCAATTTTAACTTCAAATTTTACATCATCAAGGCTTAATTTTTTATCAATTTCTATGTTTTGAAGCAAATTAACGTTATGCTCTAATTCATGCTTAGTACCATGTTTTCTATGTTCAAAATATTTTTTATTGAACAAGAAGGAATACCAGCGATAACCAGTGCCAATTCTATTTTTAATTTTTGCGAGATAAAGAATTAATGCAATTTTAAATTTTGGATGCACAGCAATGCAAGTATCAAAATTTTGTTTTTTAATTTTATCTAAATTTTCACTCAGCAAAATGCTGCCATATTTTTCCTCAAGTATAATTACTTCATCAATTTGGGGATGATTAGAAACTAAATCTTTGGTGTATTCCCTCACAAGAAAAGTGATCTTACAATTTGGATATTCACTTTTAATAATACCGGCTAAAGGAAGCGACAAAACTACATCACCAATACGGTCGGTTCTAACAATCAACAAGTTTTGAGGTTTAATCATTTTATTGATACGTAAGGATTATTTTTAATATAGAACCGCCATGGTAACTCAACGGATTTTTTTATTCCAATTCGTGTTGTAGTAACAATTTCAAAGTCATTTGAAAAATTACTTTCGCATAAATAAATGTCATCTCCGCAAAGATCAGCTCCATTATTTTTTTTATCTATTGAAAATGCCTGTGTAATTTTTGCCGGACCATTTGTTAATGATAATGTATGCTTATCGTTAAAATTATTTTCCCCAAATCTGTTATTAAGCATTTCATCAATACCAATCATCGGTTGAATTCCCCTAATTAAAACTGCGTTACCAATTCCTTTACCGCCGGTTACAACATTGCAGCAGTAATGAATTCCATAAATAAAATATACGTAAAGCAGACCGCCTTCTTCAAACATAATTTTATTTCTTTTTGTAATGCCGCCAAAGGAATGTGCCGCTTCATCGGTTCTGCCGTCGTAAGCTTCAATTTCTACAATTATTCCTGCTAATAGTTTATTGTTTATATTACGGACAAATACTTTACCCAATAATTCTTTTGCCACATCTAATAATTCACGGTTATAAAAACTTTTTGGGAGTTTGGAATAAATTTCAAATGAATTTTTCATTCAATAGAGATGATAATTGAGAAGTCGTAAAAATGCAAAATTATTACATGTCTTCAGATTGACGAATCTCTTCAATTCTAATTTTAAAGTAATTTTCTTTTTCAGGCTGCTGTTCAATTAGTTTTTCATAAATAGAAATTGCCTTTGAATACTTGCCTTGCTCAACATAAATATTAGCCATTGTTTCGGTAATTATTTCATTATCCTGAAATCCATCATTATCAAAGCTATCAAAGTTCACCTCACCTTCATTTAAAGGAGGTATTTTTGCATTTTCAAGTTCATGAGCTAAGGTCTCAAGTTCGTCAAGTATTTCACTGTCTTCCTCAAGTTTTACATCTTCCAAATTTGTATCGAATGTGTCGGTATTTAGATCATCTAAATTATCGGGCAAAAATGGTGCACTTAAATCTTCATCATCTGCGGAAATATTTTGGCTCTCTTCAATTATTTTTGAATAGTCTTCAAAAGTCTGATCATTCCCCAGAAGTTCATTTCCTTTATTCAAGTTAAACTTAGCCTCACTCAAATTTCCTAATTTTGCCAGCACAATTGCATTTAAAAAATAAGCCGTTGTATAACTTGGATGATGTAGTAATCCAGTTTGAAGAATTTCTTTTGCTTCTTCTAAATTCCCTTTATCTATTTCCGATGAAGCAATGCGTGCAAATATCGGAGAGTGAACATCTAATTGATATAGTAAAGAAATTCTATTTTCTGTACGATCATCTTTAAAAGTTTTCAATTTAACTATCCTTATTTATTAAATATTGTATGCTTAAATGATAAAACAGATACTAGAAAAAATCCCATAAAAAACATTAACTGGAATGGCAACGCTGCAATTTCTAAAAAATATATTGAAGCAACAACACCGATCAAACAATATCCGGCGAGCAGCATTTCAACAAATGCCGAGGAATCTACTTTAATGTTCGACAAATATTTATTTTTAATGAGGGAATCTTTCTTTCCGACCACTTTATACTTTGGTGTTCTTATAAAATCACTTTTCCTGCTTAATAATCCTTCAACAACAGCGCGTGTATTATTAACTGCAAGCCCCATACTGCCTGCCATAAAAATAGGGAACAAAGTTATTTTTTTGCGCCAGTTAGTGTGAATATCTTTTTGAGCATAAAGATAAAAAAGAAACGAGCTTATAAATGCCGTTACAAACACTGCCATAAAATTAAAAAAGTTATCATACGGTCCGCTATTTTTAATAAATATTAGCGGCACGTTTAAAATGCCCGCAACGAGTATAAATGGGAAAACGATATTATTTGTTAAGTGGAATGTTGACTGCAGCTTCACACGCAGTGAAATTTTTGAACGCCAAACAGCAGGCAATAATTTTTTAGCTGTTTCAATTGCTCCTTTTGTCCAACGGAATTGTTGTGCTTTTAATGCATTCATTTCGGAAGGGAGTTCTGCCGGAGTTGTATAATCTCTTAAGTAAACAAACTTCCATCCTTTTAGCTGTGCTCTAAAACTTAAATCCAAATCTTCTGTAAGTGTATCCGCGTGCCAATTTCCGGCATCTACAATACAGTTTTTTTTCCAGATGCCGCCTGTTCCGTTAAAGTTTATAAAAAATCCGGCTTTGTTTCTAACTGTTTGTTCAATTACAAAGTGACCGTTAAGCGCTAACGCCTGCACTTTTGTAAGCATTGAATAATCTTCGTTTAGATGTTCCCAGCGGGTTTGAACCATGCCAACATTATCATCGGTAAAAAAGCCAAGAGTTTTTTTAAGAAAATTGGGCGAAGGAACAAAATCGGCATCAAAGATTGCAACATACTCTCCTTTTGCTGTCAACATCCCTTCCTTAAGTGCGCCTGCTTTAAATCCGCTTCGTATTTCTCTACGGATATGTTTGATGTCAAAACCATCATCTTGCTTTTCTTTAACAACATCTGCAACAACTTTTACAGTTTCATCTGTTGAGTCATCTAAAACTTGAATCTCTAATAATTCCTTGGGGTAATCAATATTGCACACCGCATCAATTAATCTTTTAGAAACATACAACTCGTTGTACAACGGCAGCTGAATTGTAACTTTTTTATCGAATAACATTTTTTCATTTTCCAACGGATTATTCTTTTCGTACTTATTATGATAGTAAAGCATAATAAAACCATGACTAGCGAATACGAGAATAATCGTTAGTGAAAAGATATAAGCGAGGAGTACAACTTCGTCAACATTCATAATAAAACCATAATTTGTTTACCAGTTTGAAACTACCCCCAAAAGGATATCTTCAGTTAATTTATCAACAGCATCATCAATAGCGGCGGATCGTGCTGCGATCAAATCTCCGCCAAAATCTGCAGCCTCAGTATCATAGTCACCAAAATTAGAAAAATTCTTATCAAATATTTGCTTTCTTTCAACAATGTCTTTGTAAAGAACTTTTACAGTAATTGTAATTCTTCTAGTGGCAACATTTTCGACGCTGGATACATTTGACACCACTGTTGGAGCATCTTGAAGCGGCAAAACCGTACATTCGATAATCGCGTCAGCGTTTGCTTTATCGGCAACTTGCAAAGAATTATCATCAGTAAATTTTTGTATTAATGTATTAGTGAACTTTTCACTCAAATCAGTTTCACCGGATCCGCTTCTATCAATTACAACAGGAATTGCTATTGTACTTAAGTGCGGAGGAACGGATGAACCAGTAAAAGAATAATTGCAGCCGGCTAATGCAATCAATATAAATAATACCGGAACATAAAATAATTTTTGTTTAGCTGATTTCATACTCTTTTAATTTTCTGTGCAAAGTTCTTTCGCTAATTTTTAACAATTGTGATGCTTTTCGTTTATTCCACTTTGTATAGTTTAGTGCGTTAATAATTGCTTTTTTTTCCATTTCATCAAGTGGTATTACTTCATTTGAGGAAAAACTACTGTCAGAAGATGAAGCATTATTGCTGCGGTATGCAAATTCCTTCAAATCAATTAAATCTTTCTTCAAATCGATCAGCGCTCGATAAATCATTTCCCTATCAACTGAATCTGGAGTTCTGTCAACATGAACGGGCAGATTGCGATTCTCTGATGGTTTGAAATTTTGTTCGAGCAAACCGGTAAATGAATCGACAGAAAGCACACCATTTCTATTTAACGCGACAGCTGTTTCTATTGAATTTTTTAACTCGCGTATATTGCCTGGCCAATTGTAATCAGATAACATGTTCAAAGCTTCAGGTGTTATCTCAGGTTCCGGAATTTTATTTTCTTTTGTGTACATTTTCAAAAAATGGAAGATCAATGAAACTATATCTTCTTTGCGCTTTCTTAACGGCGGAATGTTCAATGATACTGCCTTCAATCTAAAATATAGATCATTGCGGAAACGCTTTGCGTCAACTTCATCTTGTAAATCCTTGTTTGAAGCGGCAATTATTCTAACATCAACTTTAGTAACCGATTCACTTCCGATTCGCATAAATTCCTTTGCTTCCAGCACTCGTAATAATTTAACTTGAGTAGTAAGCGGCATTTCGGCAATCTCATCTAAAAATAATGTTCCGCCATCGGCAATTTCAAAATATCCCTTACGGGAATCTACGGCTCCAGTAAATGAGCCTTTTTCATGACCAAATAATTCACTTTCAAGAATTCCTTCAGGAATGGCTCCGCAGTTAACGCTTACTAGCTTTTTATCGGACCGTTTGCCGTAGCCGTGTATTGCTTGAGCAAATACCTCTTTTCCAACTCCGCTCTCTCCATAAATAAGCACGGAAATATCCGACTGTGAAACCTGCATTGTAATATCAACCAAGTCTTTTATTGCTTTCGACCTGCCGATAATACCGAATTTTTCTTGAACTTCTTTAACTGTCATTTACTAAATTTTTATTATTTCGATTCTAAAAATACGATAAAATACTACTAAAAAACATCTTTCAGATTTATTGTCATTCCATCATTTGCTGCTTGTATATTTATGTTTTTATCTGTTCTAATAGCTTCCGCCCAGTCAATTATTTTGGATTCATCTGGTTCATCAATATGAGTTAAATATATATTTTTAATATTAGATCTTTCGGCGAAATCTATTATCGCATCCAACGGCAAATGTGTAGTTTCTGAAATCAATAAATCAATTTGATGATCGTTAAAAATTTCTAAATCTTTTTCGGAGCCTACATCGGATGAATAAAAAATGTTTCTGTCATCAATTTTAAACATGCAGCTTGATGAAACAAAACTTACATTATTATAATCATCACTTCCGGTTTTTTGAGATACATGAGCATTTCTTCTAAGCTTAAATGAAAATTTTTCACTTAAACTAATTTCATCATCAAATTCCACTTCATTTATTTTTAAGTCGAATCCCAGATCACCTAGAAACATGTGGCAGCTATTTAAGTATGAAACCAACGAATTTTTTAATCCGGAATTGGTAAAAATTTCAAGCGGCAAAGTTCTACTACAAATTTTCATTTGTGTAACAAGAGCAGAGATTCCTCCCAAATGATCGGCATGGTGATGAGTGAAGATGATATAATTAATATGGTCATACCTCTTGCCGGAATTTAACAGCGCCTTTGAAACACCGTCGCCCGCGTCAACTAATAATCCAAAATTTGGGTTCTCAAAAAAAAGTGAGGAATGAAATCTTGTTAATGAAGTTCTGCCGGAACTTGTGCCGATAAACACAATGTTCATGTTTTTCTCAGTTAGTTTAAAGAAACTATTCTTCCCTGCAATTTATATTTCGTCGAAAGGTGTGAAAGCAGCCTATCGGTTTCGCTCTCTTTATAAAATTTACCGACCATTACAATATTTAAAGTGCTTCCGCCGATATCTTTGGTTTTAAGCTCACCGCTGTAGCCGTCGGCTTTAATTTTATTTAAAAGATCTCTCGCATTTTTAATATCCAAAAATGCTCCAGCTTGCACAGTATATTTTGGCTCGATGGGTTTTTCAATTTCGTTATTAGTTTTAACATCCGCATTATCTTCGGCTAAATTTTCTGAATTATCCTTTTCGTAAAACACACCAACTTCTTCGGGAATATTTTTATCGGCGGCATCAATATACGGCGATGATGGATATTCAACTTTTAATTTTTCCAAATAGTTTTCTGCTTTTTTATAAAAACCTAATGCATAGTAGTATGAAAACATTCTGTAAAGCGACGCATCCGCATACTTACTTTTTGGATAATTATCGTAAATGTGAATGTACTTTCTTAACGCCTCTTCGCCGTTAGTTGTTAAAACCGCATCTAAAAAAAGTACCGATGGATCATCGGGGTGTATAGTTAATAATTCTTTTAATGCCTGATTTACATCATCTATATCACCGCTTTCAATTTGCTTTAGGTATGGAATTATATTTACATCCTGAGCCGAGGTTAGAGATGACAAAAGTAATGCGAAAAGTATTATGAAGAATATTTTTTTCATATCATCAAATGTTTATGCAGTTAAATTTATTTTTTCATCAACTGGATTAACTAACTCCAAATAGTCGCCAAAAAGTGTGGCTGATGTAGATCGATTAATTTTAACTTTAATATAATCACCTTTATTGAATTTTTCAGACTTTGGAACAATTACTACTTTATTTGTATCCGTGCGTCCGGCAAAAAATTCATCCGACTTCTTACTAAATCCCTCAACAAGTACAACTTCTTCGGTGCCAATTAAGTTTTGATTTATTTCATAAGAGATCTTCTGCTGTAGATCAATAATTTCATTAAGCCGTTTAGTCTTAGTTTCTTCCGGCACATCATCTTCCATTTGATAAGCTTTAGTTCCTTCACGCGGTGAATACTTAAACATATAAGCGCCGTCATATTTTACTTTGCTCATTACATCAATTGTACCTAAGTGATCTTCATAAGTTTCAGTTGGGAATCCTGTTATTATATCTGTAGAAAAGGAAACTCCGGGAATAATTCTTCTCGCTCGTTCAATCAAATCTAAATAATGCTCAATTGTGTATGTTCTGTTCATTCGCTCCAAAATAGTATTGGAGCCGGACTGGAATGGAAGATGAATATAATTGCAAATATTTGAGTGCTCTGCAATTGTGTATAATAATTTATCGGATAAGTCTTGCGGATGGGAAGTTGTGAAGCGTATTCTAATTGAGCGGTCAACCTCAGCGCAAGCAGCCAATAAATCAGCAAAATCATTTCCTTCATCATTGTATGAATTTACATTTTGTCCAAGCAGAGTAACTTCTTTGAATCCCCTTGCTGATAAAGCACCAATCTCTTCAACAATCGATTTCAGGTCCCGGCTTCTTTCCCTCCCACGTGTAAACGGAACAACACAAAATGTGCAGAATTTATCGCAGCCGCGCATTACTGATAACCAGGCAGACAATCCTTCCTCGCGGAAAGGGACTATGTCATCATAAGTCTCGGTACGGGAAAGCTTTACACCAATTCCTTTTTCACCGTGGAAAGCAGAGTCGATAAATTCGGGTAGTCTTCTGTACTCATCAGGTCCAACAACAAGGTCTACCATTTTCTTTTCTTCGATCAAATCTTTACGCAATCGTTCCGCCATACATCCGAGTATTCCAACAACAGTGTTCGGCTTGGATTCTTTAAGTTTTTTTATGTTCCCGAGTCTGCCGTAAATTCTTTGCTCTGCATTATCCCTCACACTGCAAGTATTTAAGAGAATCACGTCGGCATCTTTAATATTTTCAGTCATCTCAAATCCTTTTGTATTTAAGATGCCCATTACAACTTCTGTGTCAGCCAAGTTCATCTGGCAGCCGTACGTTTCTATATATATATTACTTTTTGACATATAACCTTTCTAAAATAAAATTTCTTTTCAAACTTTTCTTATCATAAAAACATCTTATTTAGTAACCAGAGTTTGCTGATTGAAAGTAAAAAAATGTGTTAAGTTGTTCCCTAAAAAGGGGTTAAAATTTAACTAATAAACTTATCAATTGCACATTTTAATAACAAGGCAAAATGTCTGAAGATTATTTGAATTAGTTTCAGAAATTATAATTCTATTTGATTTTCATTTGATACTATTTTATCAAAATAAATTTTTTAGTTTCTGTAAACTCTTGCCCTAAGCCTCTCGAAGGGTTACCCGCTTGTAAACGATAAAAATAAACACCCGACGACAAATTACTTCCATCAAAATCAACTTCATAAATGCCGGGATGTTTTTGTTCATCAACTAATGTTGCAATTTCATTGCCAAGTACATCATATACTTTTATTAAAATATTTGTAGTTGACGCATTCAATGCGTCCGCTACATTTGCCTGCCCGCCATGGCGGGGGACTGTGAATTTAATTTTTGTAATTGGATTAAACGGATTAGGATAGTTCTGAAATAGCTTAAAATTTTGCGGAATATTTTCTTTGTAATCGTTTACGTCAGTTATTTTTTTGTAAGAATAGATGTAAACTTTACCTCGCGGATTTTGAGCACTGGGATAAGTAATAGCATAGCTTGCTATTTCTTCATATCCGTCTTTATTGAGATCACCAAGGATATTGATATATCCACTTGAATATCTTAAAGAATCATCAATAATGATATCTGGCATAGAAGCATTAAAATTATTTGATCCAAAGTAAATATTAATTTTAAAATCATTTCCTATTATTAAATCATCGTAACCATCATAATTAATATCACCTCCCGCGTCTAAACTATAACCATTTATATTTAACGGATTATTACAATACTGATTATAAATAAATATGTACGGGGACCCTGTTATACAAAAATCTATAATTCCATCATTGTTTAAATCACCAGCATTTTTTATAATTCTTCCAAAATCATAACCCGAACTATTAGAAGTTAGTACCGTGTCTGGTTGGGTATCCATCTGTTTACTGCCATAATAAATAAATACTTTACCGGTATCAGTATAGAAGGGGTGTTCAGAAGCCCCTATTGCAACATCATCAAAGCTGTCGTTATTTATATCACCAATATTAGCATAACTTTGCGGATAAAATAATTCACCGGAAAGAGTATCGCACCGGTCCCAGGAAATTGTATCTCCTCCCCAAAACAAATATGCATATCCTCTACCATTTGACCAGTTATAAGGTGAGCCTATTATAAAATCATCATAACCATCTTTATTTATATCTCCTAAAGGTTCTGTCGGGTACCCAAAATTATCGTCAATCCAAGGCTCATTAAATTCTTTAAAGGGCAATGTGTCAACTGTAGAGCCACCGAGATAAATAAAAACCTTCCCTTTTCCGTATCCCGAGAAATCGGCAAATAATCCCTTTATTGCAAAATCGTCATAGTTGTCATTGTTAATATCACCTATTCCGTAAGCTGTTCCGAAATAATTTAAAGTGTCCGCACCCGGATAATGCAAAGTAACATCAGGAATTAAATTTCCATCAGCAGCGCCCAGATACAAATTTACGATGCCCTGATCTCTAACTAATCTGCCTGTCCTTGATGAAACCATAAAATCATCATAACCGTCACCATTCACATCACCAACTCCACAAACATTTGTAATATTTTTATCTGTGGATTCGCCGGTTATAGTTCCAATTAAATATAGACTATCCTGTGCAATGGTTTCAACATTGGTTGTGAAAATAAGAGCGGTTAATAAAATTAATATTTTTTTCATTCCAAGCCCAAAGAGAATATTTTGCAATTATTTTAAGATATAACTCTCTGTTTAAATTTCAACAGAATTGTTTATGCTTATGGGATAGTTGAACTTGTTTAACTTAATAACGTGCTCAGCCTGCCATAAATGAGGACGAGTTATAAATAAAAATATTAAACTGAATTCAATTCAATATTGACTACAAAATCTGCTTTAAGTTTACTAATTTGAACATTCTTAATTAAAAAGTAATGGAAGGTTAAAATGGATTTACAAAATAAAGTTGTTTTAGTAACAGGCGGCGGATCGGGTATTGGATTATCAATTGCAATTAAGGCAAAATCTAAGGGAGCAAAAGTTATTATTTGTGGAAGAAATGCAGAGAAACTCAAAGACAGCGGCGAAAAATTTGATCTGACTTATTATAAATGTGATGTCTCAAACGAGAAAGACGTAATGGCTTTATATGAAAAACTAAAAGCTGATTATAAAGGCTTGGATGTTTTGATCAACAATGCCGGATTCGGTTATTTTGATACGATGTATAATTTTGATGTAGCTAAATTTAAAGCTGTTTATGAAACTAATGTTCTGGGCGCCGCTCTCATGGCAAGGGAAGCAGCCAAAATTTTCAAGGAGCAGAATAGCGGCACAATAATTAATGTTGGATCAACTGCTGCACTGAAAGGGTTTGTTGGTGGGTCCGCTTATGCTGCAACTAAGTTTGCTCTACGCGGCTTATCAGAATGCTGGCGTGCTGAACTGCGTAAGTTTAATGTGCGGGTAATGCAGGTTAATCCGAGTGAAGTTCAAACACCGTTTTTTGAGTCAGCAACATTGGATAGCCGTGATTATAATCCAACAAAACTAATTGCCGAAGATATTGCTCACGCGGTAATTAGCGCAATTGAAATGAATGATAGAGGATTTACAACTGAGTTCACCATTTTTGCAACAAATCCACAATAATAAAATGATAGAACAAGATGAGTTAAAAAAACTTGCCGCAGAAGAAGCGGTTAAATCTGTAAAATCGGGAATGGTACTTGGACTTGGAACTGGGAGTACAACAAAATTTGCAATACTAAAAATTGCTGAACTTCTGAAAACAGGCGAGCTAAAAAATATTGTCGGCATACCAAGTTCTGTCCAAACAGAAAAAATAGCTATTGAAAATGGAATTGTGCTGACTACGTTTAAAGCACATCAAGCAATTGATTTAACAATTGACGGCGCGGATGAAGTTGACCCAAACTTAAATTTAATTAAAGGCGGTGGCGGTGCATTGCTAAGAGAAAAAATAATTGCGCAAGCAAGTAAAGCCGTATTAATTATTGTTGATGAAAATAAACTCTCGGAATCACTGGGAACTAAGTGGCATGTACCGATTGAAGTAATTCCTTTTGCGGAAGAAGTTGAGAAAAGATATTTAGAGTCGCTGAACAGCACTGTAAAAACACGAGTAAATTCAGACGGTTCAAAATTTATTACCGATGAAGGAAATATAATTTTGGATGCAAATTTTGGAGTGATAAAAGATCCGGCTCAACTGGCAAAGCGAATTGAATTGCGAGCAGGAATTGTTGAGCATGGATTATTTATTGACTTAGCCACAAAAGTAATTGCGGCAGGTTCAAAGGGAATAAAAAACTTAACAAAGTAAGCGCAGTATAATTTTGATCATATATTCTAATAAAGAGTATTGTTATATTGAAAGCCGAAATTTTTAATCATTAATTTTTGTTTAACATGAACGAACCGAATGTAACAGTAGCCATTTTAACCTCTCCCGAAATTAAATTTGAGTTGTACGGTAATTTTAAATCCGATGAACATGACACAGTTTTTAACGGAAAATATTCCTCATCTCTCGAAAACAATTTTATTAAAATTACAAAGGGAGATGAATCTTTTACTTTTAAGAAACCTATAACATTTGTTCCACAAGAATACGAATCCGATTCATTTTTGTTAAAGGATGTGATCATTGGAATACAATTCCACTGGGAACAGAAAGAGAATCAGCGGTTCCGCGGCTCATTGAAATTGATAAAAGCGGATGACAAGATAATAGCTGTGAATAGTATTCCATCTGAAGATTATTTAACAAGTGTGATCTCATCCGAAATGAGCGCTACAAGTTCCGTTGAGTTCTTAAAAGCGCATTCAATAATTTCACGAAGCTGGCTGTTCGCTCAAATTCATAAAAGTAAAAAATTATTGAATGCAAAAAACAATTATAAATCGGTGATGGAAACAGATGAGGAATATATCCGCTGGTACGACAGGGAAGACCATACACTATTTGATGTTTGCGCTGATGATCATTGTCAGCGTTACCAAGGAATGACTAAGCAGCACGCGCACAATGCTCACGCCGCAGTTGCTGAGACAAGAGGATTGATTCTAGATTATAATGGTGAAATCTGTGACGCAAGATTTTCAAAATCATGCGGCGGAATTTCAGAATCATTCACAAATGTTTGGGAACGGGTAGAACATCCTTACTTGACAAAAGTTGTTGATTATAAGTTTCAGCCGGACAATTTTGATCTCGATCTATCTCTTGAAAAAAACGCCGTAAAATGGATAACTAATGACCCGCCGGCATTTTGTAATACTAAGGATGATAGAATTCTTTCCCAAGTGTTAAATGATTATGATCTCAAGACAAAAGATTTTTACAGATGGCAAGTTGAATATACTCAGGAAGAAATTGCGGGATTGATAAATAAAAAATCCGGCTTCGATTTTGGAGAGATAAAAGATATCATTCCAGTTTTAAGGGGCGATTCCGGTAGATTGATAAAGGTTAAAATTGTCGGCTCAAAAATGACAAAGATAATCGGCAAGGAATTAGAGATCAGAAGAATTTTATCTAAATCGCATTTATACAGCTCCGCATTTGTAGTTACCAAAAGCGACATACAAAATGAAATACCACAAAAGTTTATTTTGCGAGGTGCGGGCTGGGGGCACGGAGTTGGACTATGCCAAATAGGCGCAGCAGTTATGAGCGATATGGGCTATAACTTTGATGAGATATTGCTTCATTATTTTCGCGGGGCAAAAATTAAAAAAGTTTATTGATGGTCTCCGGGCATTCTAAAAACATTTAAAATAAAAAAGGATAGTTTTATTATGAAAATAGTTGTGGCAGGCGGTGCGGGTTTTATTGGCGGACACATTGCGGAATACTGGGACGAACAAAACGCCAATGTTCACGTGATTGATAGCTTAAGAACCGGGAGCCTAAAAAATATAGATGGATTAAAAAATGTAAAATTTCATAAAGGAAGTATAACAGATAGAGATTTAGTTTTCGAGGTTTTAAAAGATGCAGACTACATTTATAATTTGGCTGCGCTTGTTTCTGTTCCTGAATCGATTGAGAAACCGTTTGAATGCATTGATATAAATGTAAATGGAATGCTGAATCTGCTTGATGCCGCAAAGGAGTACGGTGCAAAAAAAATAGTGCTTTCTAGTTCGGCTGCTGTTTATGGTGATGATCCCGAACTTCCCAAAAAGATAAGCATGACACCGCATCCTAAAACCCCCTATAGCATTACAAAACTCGACGGCGAATACTACAACAAAATGTATTACGAACAGTACGGACTTGAAACTATTTCATTACGATATTTTAATGTTTATGGTCCACGCCAAAACCCTAAAAGTCAATACGCTGCTGCTGTACCAATTTTTGTTGATAGGGCAACGAAGAATGAAGATATAACTATTTACGGTGATGGCGAGCAGACACGCGATTTTATTTATGTTAAAGATGTTGTAAAGGCGAATGTAATTGCCTCGCAAACCAAAGGAATAACCGGTGTGTTTAATGTAGCGAACGGGAATTCAATTACAATTAAAGCTCTCTGCGAAAAAATAATTGAACTTGTAGATTCAAAATCAAAAATTAATTTTGCTGATGAACGAGCAGGAGATATCAAACATAGTCTCGCATCTATTGAGGAAACAGTTGCCCAGCTTGGCTTCCAGCCGAGTTTTAGCTTGGATGAAGGATTGAATAACACTATTAAATATTTTCAGGATTTAAAGGCTTAACAATTTTATGAAGAATATATTGGTTGTATTCACAGGCGGCACTTTTTCAATGAAGATAGATGAAAAAACAGGAGCCGCAGTTCCTTTCTTTCTTGGCGAAGAATTATTGGAAATGATCCCTGAGACGAAATCATTAGCAAATATTGATATTTATAATTTCGGTAATTTCCCCGGTCCTCATATCACCCCGGAAATAATGCTTGAACTTTCCAAAAAGGTTTCAGAACTAATTTCAAAAGATTCTGTTGATGCAATAATTGTTACTCATGGAACCGATACACTTGAAGAGACTTCATACTTTTTAGATTTAACTATCAAAACAGAAAAACCGATAGTAGTTATTGGAGCGATGAGAACAAGCACCGAACCTGATTGGGACGGACCAAAGAACCTTACCGATGCTATTCATATTTGTAATAGTCCTAATAGTATAGGTATGGGAGTGCTTGTATGCTTGAATGGTGAAATAAATGCAGCCAGCGAAGTTGCAAAAACTCATACTGAAGATGTAGAAACGTTTCACAGTTTAGATTTTGGCGCACTTGGTTTTGTTGACCGCGGACATGTTATTTTTAATAGGATGCCGAGAAAATTAGAGACAATTCAAACTAATAAAATTGATACGAATGTTGATATCATAAAAGTTTATTCCGGTATGAATGAAAAGTTGTTTAAGCTTTGCGCAGATAGTAATATTAGCGGGATGGTAGTTGAAGCAATGGGAGTTGGCAATGTTCCCCCAACAGCATTTGCCGGGATTGAATATGTTGTGAGCAAAGGAATTCCGGTGGTATTAACATCACGCTGCCCCGCGGGAGAAACACTTGACATTTACGGCTACCCCGGTGCAGGCAAATGGCTAAAAAACATTGGGGTTATCTTTGCTGATTATCTCAATGGACAAAAGGCAAGAATTAAATTGATGCTCGCACTCGGAGAAACTAATGACAAAGAAAAAATAAGAGAGCTGTTTGAAGAAGAGTAAGTTGCTAATTCCTTCCTAGAAGTTTCATATTAACATTAAAATTTTACTGTCCCAAACCTATCATGCTTACTTGATCATTTCAGTATTTAATTGAAAAGAAAATTCAATATTATTACTGATTTATCAAGGGTTTAAAATGAGAGAAGCAACCTAGTAAACTAGGCTGCTTCTCTGTTGCGCATTGGAAGCGCTTAGGGCAAAGGAGGGTTTAGAGGGCACTTCAAATGTAAAATTTTATTTTGATAAATACAAAGCCATTTTTTAATCTGTGCAATTTTTTTTCTATTTTTTTTATTTAAAATCCTATTTAAGGTCTTAATGTGTTATTATAATTTGAGGAAAAATCATAATTTTCTTTTGTTTTTAGTCTAATAACGATGATTTTAATAAAATCTAATTTGATCGCTGATAATTAATTGAAATGTTTTACTTTTTCCCAAATTTTTTCAGGGATAAATTTTGGTCTTTTGCAAACGTAAATCGGCAAATTATTTTCATATGGCATTGCGTATGGACTCTCAAAAATTTCCACAGGCTCAACCTCCTCAAAAAGATCCAAGCTTGCTTTTAAACCTATGCCAAGAACGATCATAACTTCGCCTGAATTTTCACTATAGCCCCAAAGCCAATAATTATTATGCCCGCTTATTGCTTTCGGCAAATCATAATTTTTTCCGAAGAAATTTATCGCGCCTGCTTCTCCGTAATTGCCTGTAAAAATCCCGCACTTCTTTTTTTCATTTTCAGGTAGTGAATTATAAACATGTGCAACTGTCTCAACCATATTTTCCCATCCGAACATATCTGCATAGTGCTGCGGCAGCATTCCCATTTTATGCCGCTCGCTTGAAGGGATACCAATTCCTAATTTGTCGGCATACTTAACATATATATCAACCGGCAATACAGGCAGCGCCATTGGTAAGATCAATAAATACCCGGGTAAAATAAAAAATGGCAAGGCATATCTTAGCCAGAGAAATTTATTGCCGGCAATCAAATGACTTAATGAAACTGCTCCAAATGCAATCATTGTAGGATATATGGCAGCCATATAATATGTTTTTGAGTTTGATAAGATCATCAATAATAAAATTGAGATATAGCACCATCCAAATAATTTATATTTTTTGAAATGGCTGTTAAAAAATAAAACTATAATTCCGATTACAATTAAAATGAATGAGTTTGGATGAGCCTCAAGAAACTGGTCGGAAATAAATTCAATGGGCGACAATGAAACATTTTTAAATGCTGCCGCATTACTGGTAAATTCTAATGTGGGAAAGCCGTTACTAACTTGCCAGATTAGATTAGGAAGAAAGATCAAAAATGCAGTTGAGGCTCCAATCCATAAATATTTATTTTTAAAATATTGTCTGTGGTTTGTTAATATCATTCCTATAAACAATCCAAATAAAAGAAATACAATTGAATGTTTATTCTGCAAACCGATTCCTATTATCATCCCAAACAGAATCCAATACTTATCACTCTTGCCATTTAGAATTAAAATCAGAACATAAATTGCAAGTGTCCAGAAAAATTGATCGAATGGATTCATCGATAATGTATGATTTGATCCAAGCAATACCGGTGAAAAAAGGATGGCGATCATTCCGATAAGAATTGCAAACTTACTGCCGCTAATTTTCTTGATTATCAAACCGGCAACAAATAAAGCCGATGCTCCGGCTAAAGCCGGTAAGATCCTAATCGCTTCAACCGAACTGCCGAAAAGTGCAATTGATAGTTTTGTTATTAGTGCAATTAAGGGCGGGTGATCAACATATCCAAAAGCAAGGTTTTCCGAACAGGCTATATAATAAAACTCATCTCTAAAATAACCATATTCGCTGCTGAAAATTAAATGGAGGGAAAACTTAACTGCGGCAAATAAAAATATTATTGCAATTGGACTAAATAAAAATTTTCCTGAAAATATTTTTTTTAACATGCCGCTCAATTATTAATTTGTTTAACTAATCTTTACTGTCATCGTTTGATTGTTCTTCCATTTTTTTCCGGCATTAAAATCAACAATCATTTCAATAGCTTCTTTTTGTTCCTTATTGTAAAACTCATCCGTAGCACCAAAAGTAACTAAGGTTTGGGTTCCCCCTCTCGTTTTATACATGCGGGAAACATACACAAATCCCGCAATGAAAATGATCAGTAATACTCCCACTAATATTAAGCTAAATAACTCATTCATAAAATCTTCTACTAAATTATAAACCGAATTTGATAGAATATTCATCGTTAACAAATTTACTTACCCATTCATAAAAACTTTGTGCTTCTTCTATATTAAATCCGTTTGTTGCCCAACTTTCCGAAACAATTATTGCTTGCTCTTTTATTTTTTCTTCAACGGGTTTAAGCTTTTGTAAAATACCGGTATTCTGTTTATTGAATAGTGCGGTTAAATTTAAATAGCGTTTTCCCGATCCCCTTTTTATTGGGAAACATTTTTCTTTTAATTGAATCGCTTTAGCACATAACGGAGCTTCACCGGATTCAGCAGCAGTAAGTATCGCAGGCAAAGCTCTGCCCCCTGCAACCCAAACGGGAACGGATACGGAGCAAAGTTGAAATCCGAGTGTCGTCCACATTGTAGTTAAATCAGCGCTTTCACCTTCAGCAACTCCTTCAATAACAACAGTGGTAACAGATGAATTCCTTGGTATGAAATCTTCGAAGTGAACATACTTTGGCTCGGATTCATCCAATGGTTCAACGGCTGTTAAATCCTCACCCGTTAAACTGTGCCTTAAGCAGCGACTAATATTTTTAGCGAGAAACTCCGCCGAAAAACTTTTTGATTCTTTTGCATCATTAAACAAATCTTCCGCCTGGGCGTGACGAATATAACCATAACCTTGATCCGCATCGCCGGTTTCGGAATAGTTTGTTCTTATGATGTAGCCGTTTGGGGCAGTGTCAATATTATTTACATCAATTTTTATAAAGCTAAAATTATTAGTTTCAAAATAAGCAGCACCGCCTTCAGCATCAATTACCCCAAAATTTGCCTCAACGCCAAGGGGTTTTGGAAGATCAATTAAAAACTGTTCAAACTCCTTCACATTTGCACATTGCTGTAAAGCGAGCTTCATTATTTCACCTTCTCTATCTGCAATTTTTGTTGTATCGGTTTCGGGTTTTAAATTGTAGGATGCTGAATTCATTATCGAGAATCCCGCACTGTTAGTACCCGCCCAAACTTCACTGCCTACTGAATCAACTGAGTTTACAAGACCAATGTAATTGTATTTCCCGTCTGTAAAATACATGAGCTTGTTCTGTTCAAATCCGGCATCCCTGTGCTTGTATAATAAAGGTCTGCCGTTGGTTGTGTATTTTCCTAAAATTATTGCAGTTGTACATGCTTGTAAATTATTGTTCGATAGAAAAAAAATTATTAGCGCCGCTGTTAAAATGCCGGATTTGATTTTGTTGTTCATATAAAACCCTACTGATTTAGAAATAGTTGGAGAATTAATTTCATCTCTACTAAAAGATAAATTATTTCAATTAAATGGGGGTACTTTTTTTTCTCCATTGCTAAAATTTATTACAAAAAAAATAACACATTTATTCAAATTAATACACATTAAGACAAAACGTCCGCTAAAAGCTTTGTTTTTAGGCTAAATTCTGTCCTCGAAAATGGTCTGATATTTGAATTTTCTGATTCGAACAACTTTTCGGAGTACAAGATGGAAAAGCTAACAATTGAAAATTTTATTGCCGCCGCAGATGATTTTGAAATGAGCAAATACATTATATTAGCCCGTTTAAAAAAATATTCAGCTATGCTCCATAAAAATAAATTATATCCTGCACTTTCGGATTTAATTGACATTGGAAAAATTCTGCACGAACTGAATAATCAGCAAGAGAAAATTAAAAAGAAATATCCAATGCAGAATTTAAGAATGGATATTAAACGAGTGGACGAAGAAGTTGAATCAGTTACATTTAATGAAAATGATGTAAGTGTGGTTTTGAATCTTATTAATTGGGCTGATCCTAAAATTAAAGAAGCCATAGATGAAGGAAGAGCAATTTATGATTTTGTTGATAAAAATATTTCGATCGATGTTATCGGAATTCTTCCGCTGTACAAAAATGAAGGATACTTTTTGATCACTAATCTTTCGAGAGAAAGGGCTCAGGTTTACAGATTTTACTTAAGTATGATCAATGGAAATCATAAACCATTTATTACCTTTAAAACAAATCTTGTTGATTCTTTTGAATTGAGTGAATCTGAAGGAAAGCACCCTGAACTATTGAAGTTGGATCTTGCAAATAAGTTTCCCGATCTGCCGAATCCCGTTTTATATAAAATTGAAACGGATATTGATTTTCCATTTATTGAAACAGTACTGCCTGTTGCTAAAAGAAAATTGATACAGCAGCTTGCAGCTTAGTTTTTATTCTTCAAAATAATTATCAAATCGAAGGTGTTATAAACAATAACTCACAAATCAGTAAAATATTACTGGTAACATTCAGCTAATTTTCAACTCCGTCAATCTTATTTTACATCCTTTAAAGGCACTTTTTTATTCGATTAAGCTCCAAAAATAAGCTTTTTGTCAAAATGGAATTGTTGGTCTGCATTTTGACAAGCAGAGGTAATTATTGTTTTGGAGTTATAATGTATAAAATTTCGTTAGACAATTTTATTATCGCGAACGCCGATTTTGAAACCAGCCAGTATACAATTCTGCAAATTTTAAAGGAATATAAAAGCGAACTGAAGAACCTAAAACTTTACCCAAGTTTTGAGTACTTAAAAGAAGTAGTTGAAGAGCTAGAGAATGTACTGATACGAAAAGCCTGCATAAAGGAATGTTCACCCGTAAACAAAATGAAAATCGAATTGCCTGATGATCAAGACATTATTGACGCTAACAGCTTTGTTGAAAACGAAATGGGTAAAATTTGGAATTTAATTGAATGGGGTTACGATGTGATCTCGCCAATTTATGATGAAGCGTACATCCTAAATAATTTTATTGAACAAAATGTAAAATTAATGGCAATTGAAGAAACCGCTGATTATGAAGATTCCGGCTGCCTTTTAATTCCAAATAACAAATTGGAAGAACTTAATTTTTACAAATTTTCAAATTTTAATAAAACATACTATCAGCAAAATCAAAATTGTATTGAGGCTAATTTGATTGAGTCGATTGAATTTAATGAAATTTATAATAATGAATTAAATGATATCGGCGACAAACTTATAAATGGTTTCCCCGAACTTACAAACTCCCCTGTTTATGCAATTAAGACAGACCTCGATCTGCCTTTCAATGAATCAATTCTGCCTGTTGCTAAAAAAATATTAGCCGAAGAATTATCCGCATAACAATCCAATCTAAGTATTAAACTCCAATCAGTTTTTGAATATAATTTTGAGACACATTGTCTTATATTGGATTCATGATTAATGTGAATTACATTTTAAATTCAAAATTACTTACCATTAAAAAACTAATAATACTTTTTTTGCTGGCAGCAATATTTCCAACAGCCTGCCAAAATGAAAACCGATTGGAAGAAAATTTTATGAGCGATGATAACAGAAAACCAAATAGACTTATAAATGAAAAAAGCCCGTACCTTTTGCAGCATGCGTATAATCCGGTTGACTGGTACCCCTGGGGTGAAGAAGCATTTGAAAAAGCACGGGCAGAAGACAAACCAATTTTCCTTTCTATCGGTTATTCGACTTGTCACTGGTGCCATGTAATGGAACATGAATCTTTTGAAGATTCAACCGTTGCCGAATTGATGAATGAAGTTTTTATTTCTATAAAAGTTGATAGAGAAGAACGCCCTGATATCGATAATATTTATATGACCGTTTGCCAAATGATGACAGGCGGAGGTGGCTGGCCTCTTTCCGTAGTTTTAACTCCAGACAAGCGACCATTTTTTGCAGGCACTTATTTTCCAAAAGAAAGCCGGTTCGGAAGAATTGGTTTTATCGATTTAATAAAAAGATTGGACGATGCCTGGAAAAATAAGCGTTCGGAAATAAATAGTTCGGCAGATCAAATCACCTCGCATCTAAGTAATGCATTTATAAATGAAAAAGGATCGGAATTATCTCCTTCAATTCTTTCAAAAACTTTTGATGAATTTTACAATCGGTTTGACAAACAATATGGCGGATTCAGCAATGCACCAAAGTTTCCCTCACCGCAAAATTTTTTATTCCTACTCCGCTATTGGAAAAAGACCGGAGAGAAAAGTGCGCTCGAAATGGTTGAAAAAACTTTAGCCGAAATGCGTAAAGGCGGAATTTACGATCATATCGGATTTGGATTTCACCGCTATTCAACAGATGAGAAATGGCTCGTTCCCCATTTTGAAAAAATGCTTTATGACCAGGCAATGCTCGCCATAGCTTTTACTGAATGCTACCAGGCAACAGGGAAAGAGGAATATAAAAATACCGCCGAAGAAATTTTTAAATACATTGCACGAGATATGACCTCGCCCGAAGGAGGATTTTATTCCGCGGAAGATGCCGACAGTGAAGGTGAAGAAGGCAAATTTTATGTGTGGGGCAATTCTGAAATAAAAGAAATTTTAGGTGCTGATGATGCAGAACTGTTCCTAAAAATTTTCAACTTTACCGATGAAGGAAATTTTATTGATGAAGTTAAAAAGGCGCAGACCGGAACGAACATTCCGCATCTTACAAAATCGATTGAGGAACATGCCGCAGAATTAAATATTGAGACGGAGGAGTTGGCTGATAAAATTTCCGTGATTCGAGAAAAGATATTTTCCGCGCGTAAAAAAAGAGCGCACCCGTACAAGGATGATAAAATTTTAACCGACTGGAACGGTTTGATGATCGCCGCGTTGGCAATGGGCGGAAGAGTTTTTGATAATGATGCTTACACAATCAGCGCCGAAAGATCTGTCGAGTTTATTTATAACAATCTTGTAAATCCCGATGGAAGATTGCTTCACAGATTCCGTGAGGGAGAAAGCGGACTTACTGCCAGCATTGATGATTACGCATTTTTAACATGGGGATTGCTTGAGCTTTACGAGTCCACATTCAAAACGGATTACCTTGCAAAAGCAATTTCATTAACAAATATTTTAACCGAAAAATTTTGGGATGATAAGCAAGGCGGCTTCTATTTTACTCCGGATGACGGCGAAAATTTAATTGTGCGGACAAAAGAATATTACGACAGCGCAATTCCTTCAGGCAATTCAGTTGCACTTATGAATTTGTTAAAACTTTCCAAACTTACCGGCGACAGTAAATACGAGGAACTTGCTTCCGAACTTTCCCTTTCAGTTTCAGCACAAGTTGAAAAAGCGCCGAGTGCGTTTACACAATTTTTATCGGGATACATTTTTGCCGCTGGTCCATCCAGCGAAGTGATAATTGTCGGCGATGCAAACAACCCCGATACAAAAGAAATGCTATCAGCAATAAACAAAAATTATTATCCCAATAAAGTTGTTGTTTTATTATCTGAGTCGGATGAAAAAATGAAAAACATAGCTTCGTTTACGGAAAACTACTCGGCTTTAAATAATAAAGCTACAGCATATGTTTGCCAAAATTATGTTTGTAATTTACCTACCAACGATCCAAAGGAAATGATCAGGCTGCTTGATGAAAATAGCATAAAGAAAAAATAATTTAATTAATGGTGAAAGTTAAATTCAACTCAGCGAAAGTAATTAATAATTATTATTTTAAAATAAATTAACAGCGTAATAGCAAAAATGGCGAATGAATTAGAAGAATTTCAAGATTATCTATCAGAGTTTGACAACTTACCGCTGTTCGATTCCGAAGCATGCAAGGTTTGCGGAGTTGATATAAGCAGCGATATTGCGCCGATAGTTTCATATAAAGTTTTACTCTGCTCATGTTCAACCGATTCCGCTTTTAATAAAGTTAAAGCCTGCCTTGCCGAAAACAATATCGAATATTCATTCACTGAATTCCCCAAAACTAACCCAACTGAGTATCGAGTTTTTGTTGATAGAAAATTGCATGAAACTGCAGAAACTTTACTAACCGAATTAAAATAATTCCCACTTAAAAAGCCGTTGTATCTTATTAACCTTTAGATTAACTTGATTCACCAACAGTCATTCAATCTTTAAAATTGAAAGGAGAAAGAATGCCGGACATTATTCATTACTTCCAAATAAAATCACCTGCAGAAAAAATATATAAAGCCATTACAACCAAAGAAGGCATTGACGGGTGGTGGACTGAAGAAAATACCGCCGATTCGAAAGTAGGTTCAATTATTGAATTTAACTTTGGCGAACAATACTTAAATAGAATGAAAGTTTTAACTTTGGCCGAAAACAAATTAGTCGAATGGGAATGCCTTGAGGGCGATCTTGAATGGGTCGGCACAAAATATAAATTTGAGATAATGGAAGAGGAGCAAGACTGCTGGATAAGATTCTCTCACACGGATTGGGAAGAGCAAACCGATTTTTATGGAATGTGCAATTACCACTGGGGCTTGTACATGAAAAGTTTAAAGAGTTATTGCGAAGATGGTAAGGGAACTCCTTTTTTAAAAACATAATTTAAAATTTGAAAGGGAAAGAGAATGACAGAACAAGCATTTGAGCAATGGTTAAAAGTTTACGGCGAAGCATGGGAGGATAAAAATACCGAAAAGTTTGTTGGCGGATTTGCACCGGATGCAAAATATTACTGGACTCCATTTGAAGCCCCGAAAGAAGGAAGCAGCGGAATAGGTAATGCATTTAAAGAAGCAGTTGCCTCGCAGGAGGGAATTAATTTTGACTCTCAAATATTACATGTTGATAATGATAGAGGGTTATGCCAGTGGTGGTGCTCCTTTACTCGAATTGCAACTCAGCAATTAATTAACCTTGACGGAATATTTTTAGTGAAGTTTAACGACAAAAACCTCTGCACTGAATTTAGGGAGTGGTGGCATACAGATGAGTTTGATTGATCTGTTTTGATAAAAATTTGCTTTTACTAAAATTTTATTGTAATTCGCTTACGCAAACCTTTAGTTGGCTTTTACAAATAATTTATAGCACTGACATTGCTGCGTACCCAAGTGTTTTGTAAATGGAATGTCATTTCGAAGGAACGGAGTGACTGAGAAATCTCAATTTTTTTAATTGGGAGATTTCTCACCCCCAAAAACGGGGTTCGAACTTGCCTAATGGCAGTCAGGAATGACGACCAAATTCTACTTTTAAATACCTAATTCCTTTTCATTACCAAAACAACTGCTTTCCCATTCCTTTGACCCACTGCTACCATTGTATTACCTACATAGTCCAGTGAGTAAAAAAGTGCTGCCGCTGCTTCATTGTATATATTCCATTCTACTCCATTAAAATGAGCAACTAACCCGAAATCACCGGTTACAAATAAATCGTTTTTTGCATTGCCGCGTATGCGTCTCGTAAAGGTTAGTGGTAAGTCCGTTTGTTCTTTCCATTCACTATTGCTGCTGCCAAAGAATACTCCGCTGCCGGATGCATGCATTTTAAAATTATTCTCAAACCAAACTGAATGAACTCTGCGCCCGGTATTCCAAGAAATAAAATCGACTTCATTCTGATCATTAATACTTAATATTTTATTTTCACCAAGTTGATATACATTTGAAGCAGCACATAATATGAATGATTTACCTGTCTGATTATTATAACTTCCCCAAATATCATTTATATTCACACTTGTACCACTTTCTAGCTTTTGCCAATTGCTGCCATCATAATGGACAATGCTACCCTTTCTGCCGACAAAGAATAGATTATTTAATGACGTCCCCCAAATTCTCGTAACTCCACCATCGTCTTGATCCAATATACCCATATTCCAAAGGTGATATAATTTCCAATTGCCGTTTCCATCTGGGAGGTAAGGAACTCCACTAGTTAATATTATTTCTCCTGTCCCAAGTGCAAAAATACCCTCTAGTGGCGCAATCGTTGGAAATCCGTTAAATTCAACACTTATTTTTTTTATCTCCCATTCAGACCCATCCCAATGAACAGCATTAAATGCCTCTGGATCTGGTTGTCCAACAGAATCATTCATATAAACTGCACCAACTGCCCAGATATTATTCTCATCAATTATTGCTACGTCCAATAACGCACTGCTGCTATGTTCTCCGAACGTAAATGTTTCAATTGTAAAATTATGGCTTGTAGTGCCCAGTGTTTGTGCAGCTGTCGGTTCACTCTTTACTCCGCCATAAATGACTTCCAATGAATATGAAGACCCAGGCTGAAGTGAATCAATATAAATTAAAGTATCACGATTGGTTAAGCTAAACTGTGTTATTGGGTTAGAGTCTAATGCCAAAGTTAAACTTGCCGGGAGAATAATATTCCCGGTTTTTAACGATACCCAAAGTTCAGTACTTGATTGATCTTCAACAGTAAGTACAAGATCCTGACTTGTAGTTCCAATTGTTTTTGCAGTAACAATTTCACTGGCAACCTCACCATCAGTCAGCTGACTGACTGCCTGAAAAGTGTATGATGTATTCGGCTGTAATGAATCAGCGGTAAAAGTTGAGTCATTACTTTTTAGGATTATCTGTTTATAAAAGGATGAGTTTTTATTGATGGTAATATTTGCGGGCAGTTCAATTTCAACCGTTGAGAGTTTAAGGGAAATTTCCGTAAGAGTGGTGCTTACTAATGATAATTTTAATTCTCTATTATCCACCGGTTCAGTAGTAGAATCACAAGAACTGCAAACAAGTGCTATTGAAACAAGAATTGCTAAAAAAAGTTTTTTCATTACCGCCTCTAAAAATCGCTTCCAATTTACTCTAAAAAGAGTTATTTATCTAATTGAAAAATAAGTTTAAATACGTGTAACTTCAATTTATTTGTTGAGTGATTTATTGTTTAGCAAATTTTAATAAAGCGAGCGATTAAATTAATGTTGCGAGCATATTATTATATTTACTATAAACTGTTCAAATGGAGAAAAAGAATGTATGGCAATGATATGCCACATTTTTATGCTTTTCTATTTATGATGGTTCTGCAGATCTTGAATATGTCCTCGATTTATTTTTTCCTTGCTATTATTGATGTGTCTACTAACGGGTTCGGAATTGAGAGAATTGAATTTATGATAATTGGTTTCGGATATTTTGCTCTAAATTATTTATTTCTTGTTTTTCAAGGAAGACACAAGAAATATGTTTCTCGATTTGAAAAAGAATCGGCGCAAAAAGCAGAGAAGAAAGATTTTTGGTTTAATTTATATGTACTTATCACCATAGTTACATTTGTTGGATGTATAGTTTATATGTTTTTGACCGTCGGGAGTCACTAATTTAATTCAAAGGGCTTGAATCTTATAGTTTTTAGAAATACATGGAGACAAAATTATTTCCTGTTAAAATATTTGTTTGTTAAGCGAGTATATGATAAACCTTAAAGGTAACAAAAGTAAATGTTTCGATTAGCAATCATTGTCTTATCAAAGCGTTAGTTCTGCTATAATTGAAACTTCCGATACTGTGATTGTCGAAATTGAAAATATAATAAGGATTTATAAAAAGGTATTTTAAAAAACATAAAATTAAAAAGCTTTATAAAGGTAATTATGCTTTTTTGTATAAACTCAAATAAATTATACTACAACTGGTCAATTCGTTTGGGGAGGTGTCCATGGATTTTTTGGCATTGAATCTCAGCAGTATCCTACTAAAGCATATAATTTTGGCTATTCTGTCGGTAGAATACTTGGTCTTAAATTCTAAGGAAATATAACAATGAATATCTGGATTATTATAGGAGTGTCAATACTAATATTCTTTATCGTATTTATCAAAATACTTTCGAAACCAATAAAGTTCAAAAAGAAATTGAATGATGTTGATTTAAAGCCTGCTATTTTAGCTCTTTACAACCGTGGTTTTGATGGAGGAGTTTTGACTCTCTGGATTCCTAAAAGAAAAGAATTCCTTCAATTTTCAAAATATATTGGAAGGAAAAACGCAGGGATACAAATGGACTACCCTTTGGCTGAATGGTCTAAATCCTACTACGATTCTTTAAAAAAAATTCTAAACGAAAATAATATTGACTTCGATATAGAAGCAACTAAAACAAAATCTGTTCCTCAATTTATTGTAGTTGATTTTAAAGATGATCTTGAAAAAGTATTCGATACAATTATACTAATTATGGATAGACTATATGGATTGTCAATCGATAATGAGATTATTATTACAATTGAAAATATAAGCCCTATTGAAGAAAAAATTGGTGTTAAATAATTCTTGGCTGTCGAGAATCATAGCCTATCCGCGAACAAATAATTTGTGTCATTCTGAACTCGTTTCAGAATCTAATGTTTTACTTTTGTTGAATTTTTTGATGCTGAAATAAATTCAGCATGACAAATCATTAGTTCTCGGACACAATCCCATTCCTCTACAATAACCACACTTAATCCAACAGCGGCAAAGTCCGTTTCACAAAATTCCCTCTTCCGGTTTTTCCTTTAAAATTATTTTCTGAAATAATAATTTCCCCTCGGGAGATAACCGTCTCGGCATTCCCCTTAATTTTTATTCCTTCGTACAATGAGTAATCGCAATTCATGTGGTGAGTTTCCGCAGAAATTGTGTGTTCGGCATTCGGGTCCCAAATAACTATGTCGGCATCGGCACCAACAGCAATGTTTCCCTTTTGCGGGTAAAGCCCAAACAATTTTGCCGGAGTTGTAGAAATTATATCAACCCATCTATTCAAAGAAAATCGTCCTTCATTCACTCCCCCTTGAAAAGTTAAATGCAGCCTGTTCTCAATTCCCGGTCCCCCGTTAGGAATTTTTGTAAAATCACTTTTGCCTAAATCTTTTTGTCCTTTAAAATTAAATGGGCAATGGTCGGTTGCCACAGTTTGCAGATCATTGTTTTTAAGTCCCGCCCATAATTTTTCCTGATGAAATTTTTCTCTAACCGGCGGAGAAAAAACAAATTTCGCACCTTCAAATCCCGGCTTGCTTATATCATCAATTGATAGATAAAGATACTGCGGACAAGTTTCCGCAAACACAGGCAAACCTTTGCTTCTTGCCTCCGCTACTTTTTTCAACGCGTCATCACAAGTTAAATGAACAATGTAAAGAGGCGCGCCCGCCATTTTTGCAATTGCAATGGCGCGGTTTGTTGCCTCGGCTTCTGCGGCAATTGGTCGGCTGAGCGCATGATATTTTGGTTCAACTTTTCCTTCGCTTATCATTTGCTCAATTAATAGATCGATCACGGGACCGTTTTCGGCATGCATTAAGATCATTGTCCCCAACTTTGCTGACTCACTCATTACTTTAAATATTGAACCGTCATCCAGCATCAGATCATTTGGGTATGCGGTAAAAAGTTTAAAGCTGGTCACTCCTTCATCGGCAAGGTCCTTCATCTCCTGCTGCCAGTTATCAACTAGATCTGTAACGGACGCGTGAAAACTGTAATCGATAACCGCCTTACCTTCAGCTTTCTTCATCCATGTTTCCAAACCTTCTCTTAAACTTTTTCCCTTGGTCTGGTTTGCAAAATCAATTATGGTGGTTGTGCCCCCAAACGCAGCAGCGATCGTTCCTGTTTCAAAATCATCAGACGAAGTAGTGATTCCACGGTAAGGCATATCCAAATGTGTGTGTACGTCAATTCCGCCGGGAATAACAAATTTTCCATTTGCGTCAATTATAGTATCGGCTTCAATAGTTAAATCCTTTTCGATCAAACTGATGTTTTCATTTTCAATAAAAATATCAGCGGTATGATCTTCCTCTGCGGTAATTATTCTGCCGTTTTTAATTAGAGTTGACATTCAGCTACCAAATTTTTAAATAATTATTATATTCAATAAAATATTATAAGCACAATTTAGTTTTACTACAATAAACAACGGTTAAAATTTAACTTAATGGAATATTTAATATATTTAACACAACATTAATGCAGTGTTTTTTCAACATGGAAAAATTAATATGACGGGCTTGCGAAGTTACTTCAAATTTATATTTGTCTTTACTCTACTGACATTTCAGTCACAGGCATTTTCACAAAAAATTTCAGATGCCGAAATTAAAAAGCGGATCGAAAATTACAAAGCGGACCCGCGAGGACCATACAAAGCCATAAGATGGTTTTGTGTTGACGGCACAACTGTTCCTGCAAATGAAAGATGCCCGCAGCCGGGCGGCGTGCAGAGAGCGCAGTATAAAGATGAAGTGATCAATCTGCAAAAGTCTAATAAAATCTATCTCGGACAAATTCTTGCAACAACCCCTTTTGAAGATTTTTGGGATGAGACGAATCAAAACTCCAGATTCAAGCAGTATATGTTGGAAAAATATTTAGTCAATAATGACAACGGCTGGATCTTACGGAAAGCAAAATTTTACCGCGGATCTGTTCAAGCGGAGGATGAAGAAAATTGGGGAATTAAATTTTATGATTGGCTCCTTAGCCAAACAGAACAAATAGAATCAAAGTATTTTCTTATTCGTCAATCCGCTAAATACATCCCGCACAAGGGTGATGATAATGAAACGCAGACAATCCGCGCGGTATCGAAACAGATCTCCGATATAATGCCGTCGTTCATGGACATAAGAGTAAAAATTCACGGTCGCCCCGATGCAGAAGATCTTAAAGCAGTAAAGGATTTTAAAGAGAAGAACAAAAGTAAAATTGCTCCTGAAGTCTCCCCAATGTTTGATCAGTTAATAAAGGATATGGAGAATTTTTACAGAAAGAGGGATTTAGCTTTTTTCCAAAAAACAATTAAAATTGTTCCGGCAAAATCTAATGTAAAAATCCAGCTGGGTAAATTTATTGATGAATTTAATAAAGATGAGAAACAAATTTTAATTAATAAAAAGCTTACAGCAGCTTCGGAGCTTATTTATTTGATCCGCTCGGAAATTATAAAACATACCAAACCGGCAGAAAGATTAGCGCTTATTGATCTTTCAATTCAACTTGAAGAATTGATATTCAATGAAATCTCAAAATGGAAGACCGCATCACTTGATGACCTTCTTTTAAAAAATTATGTGCTAGGCAAAACCGCCGCCGCTTGTGGATTTATAGAAGAGTGGGAATGGAATTCAATTGAAAATATTTTACTGCCGCCGAAAGATGAGAATATAAAACTTGAAAAGCTGATCGAGATTTTTGAAAACTCGAGAAGACTTTTGGAATGGGGATCAGGAATGGTAAACGCCTCTTTTGAAAATGCCATTACTTTATTTGAAGGATTTGAACCTCTCGTCCACACTTTTTCTGATGATCAAATTAGGTCTTCATTGCTGCTTCCGCTTGGACAAACTGTAAGTCAATTGGGCAATAAAATTTCTGAAATATCAAATCTCTCCAACCAGGTTCTTGATATTGAAAACCAAAATGATTTACGTGGATTGAATCCAGGCTTTGCTTTTGGGGAATTGCAGGTTGTAACAGGAAGCCCGGAAGATGTGAAAGTTGATCCGAGTAAAATTTATATTTTTTCGCGTCCTCCAGCCGACCTAAAACCGATTGCAGGTATTGCAACTGTTTCGGAAGGCAACTTGGTTTCTCATGTTCAATTGCTTGCAAGAAATTTGGGAATACCAAACGCGGTTGTTACCCAGCAAAATTTGAACTCATTGAAAAAATATTCAGGTCAAAAGATTTTTTATGCGGTATCCCGAAAAGGGACAGTAATAATGAAAACCGAAACAGAAATGAATTCCGAAGAGAAAAAATTATTTGTAAAGAAAAAGAGAGCGGAAGAAATTGTTTCCGTACCTATCGATAGACTGGATTTATCACAAGTCAAAATCGTTAATCTAAATAAACTGCGGGCTAGTGATTCCGGGAAATTATGCGGACCAAAAGCAGCCAATCTCGGTGAGTTAAAATTTCTTTTTCCGAATAATGTTGTTGAGGGATTTGTCATTCCATTCGGAATTTTCAAAGCTCACATGGATCAGCCTATGCCGGGTAAAAATTTATCTTACTGGAATTTCCTAAATGAAACTTTTAAAAATTCATCACAAATGGAAGAGGAAGGTAAGCCGAAAGAACAAATTGAAAAATATATTTTTAACCGTTTGGAGGAGCTGAGAGAAGCCATAAAAAAAATAAATTTGAAGGCTGAATTTATCACAGACATCGAAGATAGTTTCACAAAGATTTTCGGCAATAAGATCGAGCAGGTTCCTGTATTCATTAGAAGTGATACAAATATGGAAGACCTTAAAGATTTCAGCGGTGCAGGCTTAAATCTTACCGTGTTTAATGTTCGTGAAAGATCAAAGATACTGCAGGGAATTCGTGATGTTTGGGCTTCACCGTATACCGAAAGGAGTTACAAGTGGAGACAGAAATATTTAAATAACCCGCAAAATGTTTTTCCTTCAACTCTAATTATACCTTCCGTTAATGTTGATAAATCGGGAGTTATAATTACGACAGGGATTACGTCGTCAAATAAAAATGATATTACAATTGCTTTCAGCCGCGGTGCAGGCGGAGCAGTTGAAGGACAAATTTCAGAAAGTTATTTGGGCATTTCACAAAATAAATTTGAATTGCTTTCGCCATCACGAGAAACAAAATATAATTTTTTACCTGAGTCAGGCGGAGTAAATAAAAATAATGCGACATTCGAAAAACCGATACTTTCAAAAAACGAATTGGTTATGTTGAAGAGTTTTATTGAAGAAGTAAAATTAAAGCTGCCGGAGTCACCCGGCATTGATTCGGAGGGACCTTTTGATATTGAACTTGGTATAATGAATAGCAAAATTTGGCTCTTCCAGGTTCGCCCATTTGTTGAAAATAAATCAGCAAATTCCTCCGAGTACTTAAATTCGATTACACCTAAAATTCAGTTAGAAAAATTGATCAGCTTAAAAGAAAAAATTTGATTAAGGAATAATAAAATGAAAAAATATGCTGCCATAATTAGTTCGCTGCTTATAGTTTTCTTTTTTTGTGAAGTAACTGCAGCTTATCCGATTGACGGATACTTATCAACAAAAATTCGAAGACTACTCAGACTTCAATTAATTGTGGATGGAAAAATAAAAGACACGCAGCCGATCAAGGGCGCTTTAAAATCCATTAAAGATATTAAGTTAAATCTTTTGGGATCAAGAGGAGACAGCCTAAGTACAATTCCCGCGATTGATGCAAATCTGCAAAAAGAGATTGACCGATTATTTCCGAATAAAGATGAAAGCTATTCCATATCTGTGCTGGACATTACTCCCGGCAAAAAATTCCGCTATGCTGAAAGGCAGTCAGATCGTGCTATGTCACCGGGCAGTGTCGGCAAGCTGTCGATACTTGCCGGTTTATTAACTGAGTTAAAATATTTGTACCCCGACTCATTCGAAAAAAGACAAGAGCTAATGCGGACAAGGTTTGTCCGTGCAGGCAGATGGGCGATTCCTAATATTCATACCGTTCCATTTTTTGATCCCGAGACACAGAAATTTTTTAAGCGAACAGTGCAAGAGGAAGATGTTTTTTCTTTATATGAATGGGCTGATCATATGATATCAGTTAGTTCAAATGCAGCGGCAAGTATTGTGTGGAAGGAATTAATACTTATGCGAAAATTCGGGAAAGCATATCCACCAACGGAACAAGAGGAAAAAGATTTTTTCAAGAATAGTAAAAAATCAGAATTGAGGGATATAGCAATGTCGGTTGTTAATGATCCGCTTAGAAAAATAGATATTAAAAAAGAAGAGTGGCAGTTAGGCAGTTTTTTTACTCGTGAAGGAAAAAATTTCGTCCCCGGTGAAGGTGGAAGTATTGCAACTCCTAAGGCATTAATGAAATTTTTAATTGCACTTGAAAGAGGAAAGATCGTTGACGAGAAATCAAGTTTGGAGATCAAACGAATTTTATACATGACTGATAAACGAATTAGATATGCTTCCACAAAGTCTTTGAGTAATGCCGCTATTTATTTTAAGTCGGGCAGCCTTTACCAATGCAAACCGGAAGAAGGTTTTGAGTGCAAGAAGTATATGGGGAACGTAAAAAACTATATGAACTCAGTGATAATAGTTGAACAGCCTGACGGCACTACTTACATTGTCACCTTAATGTCAAACGTTCTTCGAAAGAATTCGAATATTGATCACTTGTCTTTAGCTTATGAGATTGATAAAATAATTAGGAAGTAGTTATAACTAATTTCTTGACTGTTGAATATTTTTTAATGCTTCTGCTGCTAGGTATCGCAATTTTTGATTTTCGTTATCAGTGAATTTTTCAACTAACGTTAAATATTTTTCACTTTTTAATTGGTTTATCAAATAGAGAGTTGCCATCTTTAATCTAATATCCTTACCGTTCATCAGCATCTCCAAGCATTCATATTCGCTCGGTATCTGTAAATTAAAATTGGCAATACTCCCCTCGGAAATAGTTTCAAGCATAGCTGTTTCAATTAGCGGAATTACTACCCGCTTTAAACTCGAGTCGAGCATATTATCCAAATATTCTACAGCATTAATTCTTATGTCTGGGGTGCTGCTCTGAATACTTTTATAAGCGCTTAACATTTCTTGGGGCGGATACTTTAATCCCAATAATCTAAATATTCTTTCTAGGTTTCCGTCAAGTCTTCTTTCCAATAGATCGATTAAACTATTTCTCGCATCTCTTATTTTAACATGCTTTTCTTCAGCTATTTTTTTTGTCGATTTTTTGTCGGCTTCAATTTGAGAATAAAGAAGTGCCAAAGTATCCAAGTAAACTTTCGCTTCCTCCAAAATTATTTTTACAATATTTTTTTGATTTATTTTAAGATGCCCAAAATTTATTCTCATCAAATTAAGAGCTTTCAAAGATTCATTTCTTATTTGCAGATCTTCATTTTCCAAATTGCTCAATAATATATTGACGGATTCTTGTGTGCCGATTGAACCGAGGATTGCCGGGATACTTCGTTTTATTTCAATTGCAGTTTCATCTGACTCCAAGTACTTGTTCAGTTCAATAGTAATTGAATGACCAAAATTTAAAATTGAACTTTGAGCTATCAACTTTAATTCATTTGAATCTAAAAAATTAACAAGAGGATAAATAAATTTTTGGTCTAGAGTTTGCCCGGCGGCAAAAATTGATGCTTCCACAATTTCTCGTGAAGAATCATTAAACGATTTTTCAATATACTCGTAAAAGGATGAAGACCTTGATATGCCGATCGATTTTATACATACAGCTTTTACATATGTAGTTTTTTCTATATCCGATTCGTCAGTTAAATCATCGAGCTTACTCTTTAATAATTTTGTAATCGACAATACCCGCCGTAACTCTAAATTATCCCGCGTTTCATACGCAATTGCCAACAGCGCCGGAGTACTGATCTTATAATCCGGATCGTTGAGATATTTTTTGATTAAATTAATTCTATCAGCTTTGGAGTGTTCAAACAAATAATGGAATACTTCTACTCTAACTTCTTTGCTGCTGTCATTTATTAACTCAATTACTTCTTTTCTATAATCGGCATTTTTATAAAAGTAAATATTTCGCAGTACCTCTAATTTTATTTCAGTTACCGGATGTTTTAAAAGTTTAGCGAAATAAGGAAGCAGCCTCTCATTTTGAATTTCCTTTGTCATTTTCAATATATGCAGTATTTGCTTTTCGGTACCGCTTTCGAGTACTTTTATTAATCCGCCTATTACCGATGCGCTGCTCAAATCAACTATCTGTTTTTTAGTATCTTTTTCATAATCAATTTTCGCTTTGAAAGATTTTATATACTCTTGACGAATTTTTAAAGCCAAATAAATCCATAAACCTATTAACACAATAACTATTAAACTTATAAAACGTATATCTAAGTCCAATCCAATCACAACAACAATAAGCAGTACTCCGCCTAATCCTGTTGCAAGACTATCAACAAAAACATCAATAAAAGTTTTTGCCTGGTTTTTAACATTTACCGGAATCGGCAAGGCTAAGAGTTCAATGCCCGCTTTATTAATCGATTGTTTCAAACTTCCATCAGAAATTTTAAGCAGTATTGCCGACCATAAATAAGGAAAGAAAAGAATAGATACCGCACCAACTAGAATTCCTCCGGGTAAAAAGAGGAGGGAAGTTCCAACTCCAAAAATTCCGACAACTCTTCTTGTAAGAAATATTTGAATTATGAGTGAAATGATATTTAGGTTTGAAAACCAAAATCCGAAAAATGCAGTTAGTTGATCTTCATCTAAAATTTCCCGTGAAGCAATTGCGTTAAATTGATAATCAACCAGTTTTGCCACAATTACACTAATTCCTACAATGCTTGCCAAAAATGTTAAATGTTTCGATCTGCTGATTAGCGCGATCGGATGATCACCAAAACTTGCTGTGCGTTTCTTCTGGCGGATCTTCGTCTGAGTCATCTTTACATTTTTATTCCAGAGCATATTTGCAAGCGGGATACAAAGCAGCAGGAAGAACACACTAACCAGTAAAAGATTTTCACTGCTTAAAATTGGAACGAGCAAAGTTGTAAGATAACCTCCGAATATTCCTCCCCCTATTGCGCCTGCACCAATAAAGCTGAAGAGTCTTTTTGCTTCGCGTGCATTAAAAATTATGTTTGCAAGAATCCAAAACTGTGACGCTGATAAAACTCCGAAGATTGACATCCAGATATAAAAAAGATAAAGCGCCCAGCCTTCTAAAAAATTAAATTTTATAAGTGCCCAAAAAATAAGCAGGGCTGTGATTGAAAGATAGAGCGTGCCGACAATAATTTTCTTTAGTAAAATATTTTTTAGTGCCCGCGCATAAATTGTAGAGATAACTGCCGCTGATAACGCAACTAAAAGAAATGCATAAGGTAATTGCTCTACCCCGAAATTTGAAAGAAACAAGGAAGTAGCAACAGGCTTTACAATTAACAATGATGAAATGATCAGAAAGATATAGATCATCATTAAAACTGATCGTACAATTTCCCCTTCTCTTATATCAAAAGTTTTATTGAGGAAAAATTTAATATAATTTTTTGCTTCTTCAGAATTGATCATTGGACTAAAACATTATCAATAAAGTATTTTAATTTGTATTTCAAATTTTTAGAAGCTCAAATTTTCAAAGAAGTTGAGCTACTTATAAAACTATTTATGATCAAGAATTTCCTCAACTGCGGGAACCAAATTCCTTAATATTTTTTCACCTCTAGAGTCTTCAATAAGTGCTACCAAAATATACCTTCTCCAGTTGGGACCCCAAACTATCATGGAATCGGAATGCCAGTTTTTCCATGTCCCGGATTTCCTGAACAACTTTGCCAGCGGAGCGATTTCTCTCATAACCTTAACAAATTTATGCTGGATTTTCGGGTTGGATAATATCTCGAACATCTGTTTCGACTTTTCAAAACTTACGAGTTTACCAAAGGCAAGTAAGTAATAGTACCTGCAAACTTGCGAAACCGTTGCGGCATGACTCAAACCTCTCATTGGATCAGGGTGACGATCTCCGCCGCTTGCATATCTTTTTCCAACCCACAAACCGCCGCCAAAATCTTCATCGTAAAACTCGTATCTCGGGTCAGTAAGCACTTCCTCTATTTTATCGAATCCGACTCGATCGATCATTCTGGTTGATGCACGGTTATCTGAAAATCGGATCATTGCAGTCATATCTTTTTTTACTTCGTCTGTTTCTTCGAGTTCCCCTTTTTCAATTGCATCCATTGAAGCAAGCAGCACGGCTAATTTAGGCAGACTGGCGGCATACATCATTTCATTACCATTAACTCTTGCAAACTTTACATTATTCGGATCACTAATATCAACAACCCCAACTGCCATCTTTTTTGATTTTATTAGTCTTGCCCACGTTTTATTTTCATTTAATTTTTTGATCAGTGCAGCTTGAAGATCATTATCAATAAGGTTTCGCAAGGGAACTACTTTATAATTTTTAATATTGTATGGTAATTCATTTTCAGGCAAATCCATGGGAAGCACAATATTCTGCATCATTAGAGCTAATAAAAGTATAAGAATCTTTTTCATTACATTTTCCTTTTAACTGAAGTTTAAATCTATTGAATTGGTTTTGAATTTAGAAAGGAATTCTTTGCACCAACAATAGCTTTTATTTATTACTCTCTCGTAAAATAGCTAAATACGTAGAATTGGAGAAAGTACTTAGAAAAGAGCTGAACTTGTATTACCGGAAATGAAAAAAGTTTCAACTTTGGAAAGAAATAAAAAAGCCGCTGATCAAATTCGAAAAGCAGCTTGGAAAGTTTTTAGTTTTCAGTCATCAGTTTATAGTATTTTATTCTGATTTCTGGATCCTGCCTGTCCGGCGGCCGGTCTGGAATCTGACTACTATTTTAAAAGCATCATCTTCCGAACTTCAGAATATTCTCCTGCTTGAATTTGGTAAAAATATACCCCGCTGGAATAATTGACTGCATTAAAGTTCAGCTCATGTCTACCTGCTTCTAATTTTGAATTTAGCAGTTCTACAACCTGTTGTCCTAAACTATTGGTAACAATAACTTTTACATTCTCTTCTTTTGGAATGGAAAAACGAATTTTTGTTGTCGGGTTAAACGGGTTCGGGTAGTTTTGTTCGAGTGCATAATCCATACTGCCAGTAAACTCAACTTCAATTGGTCCATAAATTTTAAATGTTCCGTTAAAATCAATCTGCTTTAATCTGTAATAAAGCTGACCGTATTGATTAGGTTCATCAGAGACAGAATAAGAATTTGAATTCGATGTCGTTCCCTTACCATCTAAAAATGAAATTAGCTGCCAGTTTTCTTTATCAATTGAGCGGTGAACTTCAAATCCTTGATTGTTTAACTCTGTAGCTGTTTCCCAATTAAGAATAACAATGTTATCATTTGTTTGATAAGTAAAACTGGTTAACTCAACAGGGACTATTCCATAATTTTCAATTACAATGTCATCAACATACCAGCCGTCTTCGGTTACGGACTGATCGGAATAAAGAGCAAATCTCAGTTTGATCTGCTGACCAATAAAAGGAGTTAGGTCAATTTCCTCTTCAACCCAGCTGAGTTGAGCTCCATCATAAACCGGCTCGCCTGATGGCTGAAATGATCCTGAAGCATCCTGAGTATAATTACCCTGCATCGGCTGCCAGGTTGTGCCGTCAGTTGAAATTTGCACTTGTCCGTAATCCCAATTGCTTTCAATATCCCACTGAGTTTGAAATTTTAATACTGAACCGATTGCATCATCCAAATCTAAATATTGGGCAGTTGTAAATGTAACCGTTTGATTGTTTGCATAACTTCCGCTCGGAGAATCTGTAAATGAAGAAGGGCCTGAAACATACTTTGATGTTGTCGTATTCCAGTTTCCGATTGTTTGCCAGTTACTTGTGTTTGTAGCATCGTCATCAAACACTAGGTCAATCGGTGCAACGTAAAATTGATATGCGTTTGGAGGAGCAACACTTCCCGCAGGATTAAATCCGCTGCCGCCGCTTGGCAAAGTTGTAACTAATGTTGAAGCGGAATCTTGAGCTGCTAAATAATATTGAACTTTTGTACCTAACATCTGAGCTGGAATGGTAAAGCTATATTCGCCGCTGTTTTCAATAGGCACAACCGGTATTCCCTCTATTTCAAAAAATGAAGTAAAACCGCCTCCATTATCTGTTCTGTAATAAAGTCTTGGTCCAGAAGCACCTGTTCCAAGCGTCAATCCGCTGGAAATATTTGCACTTAAAATAATGTCACTAGAGTAATCAACCGATGCGAATGGGGTATGGTCAATAACAATGTTCAAGTTCATTGCCAATGCAACTGTTGTTGCGATACCAAGCTGTGCGCATTTTCTAAAAAATGGCTGATTGAAATGGATCATTAAATCGTTAACAGTGTGGTAATAATTATTGAAATCGGAAACGTCATCCTCTATAAGAAGTATTGCGCTGTAATTGTTCGACCAAAATGCTGCATGATCGCTTGCCCCTGTTCCCGGATCTTCAATGATAGGAGTAAGACCAATACTGTGGACTGAATTAAGCTCAACCATTTTATCGGCAATTGCATTTGATTCATTTATGTCTCTAGTATGAACACGGACGACACCATCATCATTCTGATCCCATGCGATCATATCCATATTTACAACTCCAAGAATCGAATCACCTGCAGCGGCAGCAACATCAGAATAATGGTGTGCGCCCACCAAACCCTGTTCCTCTTCATCCCATAAAGCAAAAACAATTGTGTAAGGGAATGAGTAGTTTTGCAAAACCCGCGCAGCCTCAATAACTGCAGCTGTTCCGCTTCCGTTATCATCAGCGCCGGGTGCTGTGCTGCCTGATGGCATTGAATCATAGTGCCCGCAAATTATAATTTTTTGATTAGGGAATTCAGTTCCGGTTTTTTCAGCCAATACATTTATTCCAAGAGAGCCAAAATTTTGATAAAATGCTGTTAATCCGTAACTGTCCAACCTTTGCTTCAAATAGACTGCGGCTTTTGCATTTCCATCAGAAAATTTATGTCGCGAAGTAATTGTGTAAACCGATCCATCGATTATTGTTGAAACTTCTCCGGATAATTCTTCAATCGAAAACATCAGGGAATCTAAGTTTGTTGCATTAATTATGCTTTGGATAGTTGGATTGCCTTGGGCAAATGACATTTTAAATAGTAGAAAAAGCAGTGCAATAGTGGTAAGTTTTTTAATCATTATTCTTCCAGTTTGTGGTATAGTAGTTTTCAAACTTCATTAAAAATTTTACAAATTCCAAACATTTTAAAACCGGAGGCGGGGTCTTTGTTTAATATCACTATTTGGATGGCAACAATATTTTTGAATTAGTTCAACCGCTACGCGGTTGGGAGCTGCATTGCCTGATCAATTTCTACAAACATTTGACAGCTACGCTGTCTGAAAAATAAAAGCTTTTTATTGAAATCATTAACTTATTTTGGGAATACACAATCGATCCATTATTTGCTCATCAACCTTAAATTTAATCGTTTTGTCAACCGCGTTAGCGGTTCAATGTTTGTAGACTTAGTGCCAATACCCACGACCGACCACGGAGGGGTTGAACAAAAAAAATGGCTGCCAAAGTTGACAGCCATCTGAAAACAATTTATTCTTAATTAAGACTAGCTATGCTGATCTGAAATTAAATTCAAGGCGCTTCCCGCTTTAAACCATCCAAATTGGTTTTCATTAAATGTATGGTTAAGCACCGCATCTGTAACAGAGCCATCACTATGCTTAATAACCAGCTTTAATGGTTTACCGGGGGTTAAACTAGTTAATCCAATTATGCTAAGTTTATCATCTTCTTGAATTTTATCATAGTCGGAATGAGTAGCAAATGTTAAAGGCAGCATTCCCTGCTTTTTAAGATTTGTCTCATGAATACGCGCAAAGCTTTTCACAATAATTGCTTTGCCTCCAAGATGCCTCGGTTCCATTGCGGCATGTTCGCGACTTGAGCCTTCGCCATAATTTTCGTCGCCGACAACAATCCAGCCGACTCCTCGCTTTTTATAATCTCGTGCTACTTCATGTACTTTTTTTGTTTCGCCGGTAAATTGATTTTTAACCTCACCTGGTTTATCCGTAAATGCATTGATGGCACCCAAAAACATATTGTTAGAAATATTATCCAAGTGACCGCGGAATCTAAGCCATGGTCCAGCCATAGAAATATGATCAGTTGTACATTTACCTTTTGCTTTAAGCAGAACCGGAAGGTCTTCATAATCTTTTCCATCCCAAGCCTCAAATCTGTCGAGCAATTGAAGCCTTTCACTATCTTTTTTAACTATAACTTCAATATCACGCCCCTCGTTGCTCGGAGGAATATATCCAACCTCACCTTTATCAAATCCTTTACCCGGAAGTTCATCACCAACAGGGGCATCAAGCTTAACTTTTTCTCCTGCTTCGTTTTCTAAAACATCCGTTTCGGGATTAAAAGATAAAACTCCCGCAGCAGCAATCGCAGTAGTCATTTCCGGACTCGCAACAAATGCAAGAGTTTGCGGGTTTCCGTCATTTCGCTTAGCAAAATTTCTGTTAAATGAAGTTACAATTGTATTCTTCTCGCCAGTTTCAATGTCCATTCTTTTCCACATGCCAATACATGGTCCGCATGCATTTGCAAGAACTACTCCGCCGAATTCAGTTAGAGTTTTTAGCTGCCCATCTCTTTCAATTGTTGCCCGCACCTGTTCTGAACCGGGTGTAATTGTGAATTGCGATTTGGCTTTTAGACCTTTATTTAGTGCCTGTCTCGCAATACTTGCCGCACGGTCAATGTCTTCATAGCTGGAGTTTGTGCAGCTTCCTATTAAGGCAACGCTAACTTTATCAGGGTAATCATTTTCTTTAATAGCATCTTTCATTTTTGAAACTGGCCATGCTAAATCGGGTGTAAACGGTCCATTTAAATGCGGTTCAAGTTCATCTAGATTTATTTCAATTACTTGGTCGTAATATTCCGATGGATCGGTATAAACTTCATCATCAGCTTTTAACAGATGTGAGTATTTTCCGGCAAGTTCCGCAACATCTTTTCTATCAGTAGATTTTAAGTAATCTGCCATTTTATTATCGAAAGCAAAAAGTGAAGTGGTTGCGCCGATCTCCGCTCCCATGTTACAGATAGTTCCTTTTCCCGTGCACGAAAGTGAGTTTGCTCCTTCACCAAAATATTCAACAATTGCGCCGGTGCCGCCTTTTACGGTTAGTATTCCTGCAACTTTTAGAATAACATCTTTTGATGAAGTCCAGCCTGAAAGTTTACCGGTTAGTTTAACTCCGATAACCTTCGGCCATTTCAATTCCCATGGCATCCCAGCCATAACATCAACGGCATCGGCACCTCCAACACCAATTGCAACCATTCCGAGTCCGCCGGCGTTTGGTGTATGAGAATCTGTTCCGATCATCATTCCGCCCGGGAAAGCATAATTTTCTAAAACCACTTGATGAATAATTCCCGCGCCCGGTTTCCAAAAGCCAATTCCATATTTTTTTGAAACACTTTCAAGAAAGTCGAATACTTCTTTATTTTCATCTTTTGCTCTATTCAAATCAGCAACGGCGCCAACTTGTGCTTGAATTAAATGATCACAATGAACTGTTGATGGAACAGCGGCAGTTTTTCTTCCTGACCGCATAAACTGCATTAATGCCATTTGCGCGGTTGCATCCTGCATAGCAACTCTATCGGGTGCCAAATCAACGTAATCTTTTCCCCTTTCCAATGCATGAGTGGAGGTTTCCCACAAGTGGGAATAAAGTATCTTTTCCGTATAAGTTAATGGTCTTCCAACAATCTCTTTAACTTTTACCAATTTTGCTTCCATTCCTTCGTAAACAGCTTTTATCATATCAAAATTTTCTGTCATTTTAAGCCTCTTTCCTTATTAATTAACTAAAATTAAAATAAACAATTTTGATGATTAAATTCTAATTTGCGTTCATATTTAATATAAAATATCTAATTTTATTAACAATTTTTTTTTGCACAATATTTGATTTAAATAGTTAGTTCTAATAAAAATATAAAAAAAGTTAATTTTTAAGTGGAACTTAATGTCTTTATATTCTTAATTTAATATCGATAATAAATTATATTAAATAATTCATATTCTACAAAAATAATATTGTGAGGCTTTAAAAATGGCTGTAATGATAACTGAAGATTGTATCGCATGTAACGCATGTGAAGCAGAATGTCCAAACACTGCAATTTATAATGCAGGTGATCCATACCAGTATGATGGTGAAGAACACGAAGCATTATCAGAAGATTTTACTTACATAGTTCCTGAAAAATGTACTGAATGTGTGGGATTTTATGATGAACCGCAATGTATTGAAGCTTGTCCCACTGAAGCAATTGTTCCTGATCCTAACAATGAAGAAACTAATGAAGAATTAATGGCTAAAAAAGAAGTATTAGATGCAATGGGCAGATAAATGTTTTTTTAGTTTTTGATTTACACTGAAACCCGGACTTGTGCCGGGTTTTTTATTTTTTCGAGAATTAGCTTGACGGCATCTCGATACGCCCCGCTCTGCGGTCTACTCGATAACCTTGAAAGTGCTAGGTGGCTGAGTAATCCCGCTGAGCGGGATGTTACGAAGCAACCGGAAATGTTGCTTAAATATTCAAATACTCCTGCCAAATTTTGTAAAGCTCATATGTGGCTTTAATATCTTCACCGCAGTAAATGGCAATATCTTTTATTCTTCCCGCGTTATAAAGTTCCTTTACTTCCATTCCGGATATCCCTTTCGATTTTGGCGATTCAATTCCAAAAGCGTGGCAGTAAAAATCTAGATTGAATTTTCGTGTTAATCCGAAATTTGTGAACTGCTCAAGCAGATCAACATGTGATTTATTGTTGTAGCGGTTTTTGATAAAATTTCGTGAGGGTTTTATTTTGAGCATTGCTGATCGGAGCATTAAAAAGGGTATATCAAAATGGCGACCGTTAAATGTAACTACCTGCTCAACTTTTTTTACATACTCCCAAAATGTTTTAATAATTTCTTCCTCACTCATTGCACGGTAGGTTATGCTCTTTTCTTCGGATTGCCATTCTTCACTTTCCTCACTCTCGTATAGCACAAGTGAGTTTTCCGTTTGTGTGTTCAGCATCGCAATGCTTACAACTTTTGCCGTAAAGGGATAAAGACTTAAATACCGTATCGCTTCATCCTTCTTTTGTGTGCGGGTTTCTTCGTCACTCTCTTTTTCCGCATAGCGCAGCAAATATTCCTGCTGTGATTCTGAAAGTGATTCAAAATCATAACCTGAAGTTTCTATATCAAAAACAATTTTCATGAAAGACCCCTCCTTGATGAAATATATTTTACACTATTTGATCAACAACATTTTTTTTACTTCTGAATATTCATTTGATTGTAATCTATAAAAATATATGCCGCTTGGAAAATCTTCAGCACTCCATTTTATTTTATATTCACCGGATTTTTTCTCCTCACTAACCAGTGTTCCAATTAGTTTACCAAGAACATCATAAACTGAAATGTTTACAAATGCAGTTTTAGGAATTGAATATGCTATTTCTGTTACTGGATTAAATGGGTTTGGAAAATTCTGATCCAAGCCAAAACTGATAGGTTGATCAAGGTTTTCGATTGCTGTAATGAATGTATAAATTGTATCTGAGTATTCCGACTGACGATGCGCAAACAATGTTTTCACTCGATACGCATATTTATTGCTTTGCGATAATTCATTGTCAATAAAAATAGTGTCTAATGTGTAATGATCTAGCAGTTTTACAAATTCTCCGGGCGGTTCAAGTTCTTTTCTTTCAATTGCAAAATATGATGAGAATTCATCATTGTTCTCCCATGATAAAATATTTTGCTGACTGCTAATAAGATCAAATTTTAAGTTCACGGGCTTAGCTGGTTCAGCATACAAAGGAGTGGCTATCAAAACTGGTGTATATGGCGAAAAGAGGCTATCCTTAAATGCTCTTAATTTATAAGAAAAATATGGCGCTATTGAAACATTTGTATCTAAGTATGAAGTAACACCATAGCCAATTGTATCCATAATTTCATTTTCCGACCAAATTATTTGCCAAGGCTTTTCATTTAACCAATATCTTCTTTCCAAAATAAACCCATCATATATTGGTGATGCATATGTCCAAGTAATTTTTATTTCGCCCAAATTTAAAGTATCGGCAGCAAGAATTCCGGGGTGAGCAATATTAATTATACTTGCTGAATTACTTGGATTTGAAGTCATGCCTGATTTTAAAGTTTTGATTCTATAAAAGTACTTGAATCCAGGAACTACAGTTTCATCAATAAAACTTAAAGAACTGCCGGAAAGTGTTGCGACTGGATAAAAGTCAGACTCCTCAAGTGTTCTTCGTTCAATTATGAAAGCATCTCTGATAAATCTTGAAGTCCACCTTATCAATATTTTTGTATCTGATAAAACTGTCAAACTTTCAAGTGTTGGTGCCTCCAGTTCAGAATATTTTTGATCCACTAAATCTACAATTACATTTTTCCACACTTTCTCATCTTTTGATATAATGTCAGGATTTGTGTCAACATCATACTTATTTATTTTTTGATATAATCCGATACTATCAACAAAAAAATACTTATTGTTCCATTTTTTTCGTGGATATCCTAAGTTGGGACCCGATTCAACTTTATTATATGTTATCGAGAAGCAATTTCGTTCTGCGCCGTATAAGGAGTCAATGTAAATTCCACTGCTTTCATACTCATGCATAACATTATCAAAATACAATGTATCCATACTTCCTTGAGGTGCTAAAAAATCAACCGCAAGTTTAATTTGACTTAAAAATAAAGTATATAATTTTTGATTTTGTCTATCGTAATAATAATAGTCGGTAAAATATTTGTAAAAAGTTTTATTATCTACAACCATTGAATCGATAACTATTGTACTATCATAGGAATAATCCAAACTGCTGTTTCCCCCAACACCCCATTGATAATAGTAAGTATAGTGCTTATACTGCCTTATAATACTGTCATGATTTTTTATAGGGAAAAAATCTTGCCCGCTTAGGAATGATGAAATCAATATATTAATTATCATTAAGTTTCTTCTAATAAACATTTTAATTACCAAAACTATTTTAAAAAGATCATTTTCTTTTCTTTACTAAATGCTTTCTTATAATGTGAATCATAAGCTGTTAGCCGATAGATATATATTCCCGAAGGTAAATTAATAGGCACCCAACTTATCTTATGGTAACCTTCACTCATAAATTCATTTAGAATTACTCCAACTGATTCACCTAATAAATTATACACACTAATATTAATCATGCTTTTATTAGGCAAATAAAAATTGATTGAAGTTTCCGGATTGAAAGGATTTGGGTAGTTTTGTTCCAGAACAAATTGAGCTGGTTTTGAATTTATACTTTCATTTAAATCCGTTGGAGATAGCGGATACTTATATAAACCGTCATTTACGGCTGCATATATTGCTTCTTCAGTTTTAATTGCAATGTCGTTAATGTATGTATTTGCTAACCCTGCATTGGTAAGTTTCAGATAACTGGCGCTACTATCACTTGAAAAATAAATTCCATTTTCAGTTCCAAGATAAATAATCCCATTCTGTGAAGAATTAATGACATGAATATTCGAACCGATTGAGAGACCGCTCCAACTTTCGCCTAAATTTGTAGATTTGAACAGAGTTGACTTGCTTGCAGCTAAAACTAAATTTTCATTTACTGCATGAATAAAGTTTATATCAGCATGAAGCACTTGATACCAAGAGAACCCATTATGTGATTTATATAAATTATAAACGTAGCAAGAACCGCCCATATCCAGACAATGCGACCAAGTGCCAACGAGTATTTGTTGTTCGGATAACACTTCAAGCGAACCAATATTGTTGCCGCACCAGCATTCATAGTTAAAATGTGTTAAGGATGACCAATTGCTTCCGTTATTCGTTGAAAGATAAAGCCTGTCGCTTTCTGCCGCCGCATAAATATTATTAGTAGGTTTATCGTAAGTAAAATTTTTAATTACTTCATTCTGACCGTTCTCAGGATTAATTAAAAAAAACTGCTGCCATGTATTACCAGTATCAACAGAGAAATATATTCGTGAGGTTAAAATTAAAATTCGATTCGAAATGTCAGGTAAAATTTTCTTTACATGTACAATGTTAGTCCCATTCCCTTTAAGCTGCCATGTTATTCCTTCATCAGATGAATAATATATCCCCGAAAATTCTCCCCCCGCAAATAAACCTAAATTTTTTTCAAAATAAACTGAGTAAATTTTGGTTGCTTGAGTACTATCTACTTGAAGTATTTTTTCCCATTGAGCACTGAGATGTGTTCCCCCTATCAGAAATGTTAAAACTATCAATACTGGTTTCATAGTTTCCCTCGTTAATAAAACCAAAATCAAGATAAGTAATTTATTTGATAATTTTAACTTCCCCCTCAAATTCTTTAACTGCATCATAAAACTCCTGCGGTAGTGGAATTGACTGCTTTGTATTTTTATTTATATGAACTACCGTTCCGCCCCCTTTGGCAATTATTTTATTGCCGCTCTCTTTAACAACTACATGTCTAAATCCAAAGCTTGAGTTTTTTATGTAATCAATTTTTGTGTAAATTTTCAGTTCATCATCAAGGTGAGCTGATTCCATATAATCACATTCATTTCTCACCATTATGAAAAATGAATCGCCATATAGAAAATCCTTTAACTTGAAATTCTTAACAAGGTCCTGCACATATTTAATTCGTGCGTCCTCAAAGTAATTGAAGTAGACTGCGTTATTGCAAACTCCCAGCATATCAACTTCGTGAAATTTTACTGTTTCATTTATACTGTGTTTATAGTCTTTAATTTCCATAAAGTGCATCAACCTCAATCAAACTAAAATTTCTTCTAAAATACTTTTTGCTTTTTCAATATCCTCAAAGCTTACATCCATGTGAGTAACAATTCTTATGTAGCCAACAGCGCCAACGGAAAGGAGCAATCCTTTTTCCTTCGCTTCTTCTAAAATATCTTCAACACTTTTCTTCATCGGTTTGAACATTAAAATATTTGTTTCAACACTGCCCAAATCAATTTCAACATTATCATTACCTGCTAAATGCTCTGCAAGTATTTGAACTTTCTCATGATCTTCACTTAATCTTTCAATATTATTTTTTAATGCATACAATCCGGCAGCGGCAATTATTCCAACTTGACGCATTCCTCCGCCCCACGCTTTTCTAACGCGATACGCTTCTTCTATAAACTCGGTAGTGCTTGCAATGATAGAACCGATGGGCGCCCCGAGTCCTTTTGATAAACAAACAGAAACAGAATCAAAATATGACGCATACTGATCTACCGGAATACCGGTTGCGACTGAGGCATTCCAAAGCCGCGCGCCATCGAGATGAAAAAACAAGTTGTGTTCATCAGCTAGCTCCTGCAATCCTTCAATTATACTTATCGGTTGAATTGTTCCGCCTGCTCTGTTATGCGTGTTTTCAATTTCAATAACTTTGCTGCGCGGCATGTAGTAAGCGCTTTTATCCCGAATGAGCGGCTCAACACTTTCCGAAGTAATAATTCCACGCTCGCCTTCAACCTGGCAAAGCTGTATTCCGCTAAGCATCGCGGGTGCACCCGATTCATACTGAAATATATGCGCATCCTTATGGCAAATAACTTCATCACCCGGATTTGTTAAAACATTCAAGCAAATTTGGTTGCCCATCATTCCGCTCGGCACAAATAAAGCCGCTTCTTTACCAAGCAGTTCGGCTGCATAATTTTCCAATTCATTTACCGTCGGATCTTCTTTGTAAATATCATCACCGACTTCTGCATCATACATTGCTCTGCGCATTGCTTCGGATGGTTTGGTAACCGTATCACTTCTTAGATCAATTATTTTTTTCATGGTTCTCTTTTTCTTTTTCAGATGGATAAAATTTATTACTCATTTTTTTTATGAGAAAAATTCCAAATATCCAAATTGAAACTACGCTGCACAAAATGGGAATTAACAATGGATACTTAGTGTAAAATGTAATTTCGTTTTCTAATCCCGCTTCAATTACAAGTGTGGTTTTCTCAAACATTTTTGTCTCAACAATTGTATTTCCGAGCGGATCGATCAAACAGCTAATGCCGCCGTTTGCGCAGCGGATCAATGACCGCCGGTTTTCTACCGCACGCAATATACTGAACTCTTTATGCTGATATGGTCCGCTTGATTTTCCATACCAGCTGTCGTTTGTTACAACTGTGATTATCTCAGCACCTCGTTTAACAAAGGAAGAAACAAAATCCGGGTAGATCGATTCGATGCAGACTACTGCTCCAATTTTAACAGTGTCCTCACTTGATCTATCTTTTACAAAATTAAATACAACAGTGTCTCTGCCAGTATTCCAACTGGAAATTCCAACATTCCATTTTAGAAAATCACCAAGGAACGGAAGGTCCTCTACATACGGCACTTTTTCGCCGAACGGTACTAATTTTATTTTGCCGTATTTGTCTGCCTTATTATTATAGGGATTGAATAACAGAATTGAATTATATGAAGTGTAGAATGCTTCTGAATTTTTAACAGGCTTCGCATCATCAGGTGCGTCTTTTCCTTTTAAATAAAACTCCGCATCCGGCATTCCGGTTAAGATATGAACATCATTCTGCTTTGCATAAACAAATATTCTTTGCGCGGTTGAATTATAATTACCTGACAATAAATAAACAGGCAAAGCTGTTTCGGGCCATAAAATTAATTCTGCTCCTTCGGCAACAACCTTGTCCGACATTTCTAAATACAGATCCAATATCTGATCGAGGCTTCCAACTTCCCATTTTTTATTTGGATTTAAGTCCGGTTGAATAATGCCTACTTTAATTTTTTTATCCGGCTGCTCGTAATTATTTATTTTTATTACACCGTAAAGGATTGGGATAATTACTAAACTCAGCAATGCAGTAATTCCAATTAAGCTTACGTTCTTTTCTTTTAAATATTTATTCACCAAAAAGAAAAGAGCAATATTTATGAATAAAAGGAGAAGGGACAATCCATAAGCGCCAATGATATCAGCAATTTGAATGAATGTTAAAAAGTAGCTTTGACTATTTGCGAGAGTAAGCCAGGGGAAACGGAATTCAGTAATACTGTAAACATATTCATACGTCACCCAAAACACCGGAAATAAAATGAAAGCAATTTTTTTATTGAATAATTTTTTAGCCGCACAGAATAAAGTAGAAGGAATTAGAAACAAAATAGGATTCCAAAACATGAGTATACTGCCCGCCATCATCAAAAATGGATCTGCATCGGGGGTCCAACTCCCTACCCAATAAAGTGTAACAATGTTGAAAATGAATGCAGTGAAGTAAGTGAACCGGTTAATCTCTCCGAGCCCTTCCCGTTTATTCAAAACATACAAATAGGGAACCAGAGCAAAAAACATAACCCAGTGGAAAGGCAAAGGCTGAAATGACAATCCCATCAGTAGACCGCTTAATAATCCTAACAATAATTGCTGCCGAGATTCTTTCCTTTGTTCTGGAGTTTTAGGAATTCTTTGAAAGAGATATTTAATTTTCACTAGTGCTGCGGAATATTTTAGTTTTTAATTTATTGATAACAAAGATAAGTAATAGGAAGGAAACTTCAAGCACTCCGTGGTTGGGGGCTCATGCTTAATTCTAGTCCTCGTGATGAATCACGGGTTTAATGAAATAGTAAAACTATTTTCTTTGAACTAAAACTGTGGAATAAGCAGCAACGCCTTCTCCTCTTCCGACAAATCCCATTTTTTCTGAGGTGGTGGCTTTTACAGATATTTGATCGATCGAACAATCCAGCAACTCGGCGATCTTCGCTCTCATGGTATCAATATGATCTCGCAATTTTGGTTTTTCGAGAACAAGTGTTGAATCGCAATTGGATAACACATAACCCTTTTCTAAGATCATGGTGTAAACATCTTTTAATAAAACTGTGCTGTCGGCTCCCTTATACCTTGGATCAGTATCGGGGAATTGTTTACCAATATCACCGAGTGCAAGTGCGCCCAAAAGTGCATCACAAATAGCGTGAAGCAAAACATCCGCGTCACTGTGTCCCAGCAAACCTTTTTCATGAGGAATTTTAATTCCGCCTAAAATTAATTTTCTATTCTCCGCAAATGCGTGAACGTCATATCCAAAACCAATTCTAAAATTTGTATTCAATGTCTTATCTCAAATGTTGAAAATTCACCTTTGTATTCGTCCCACTTAATTGAAGCATTTTTAACATGAGCATGCATGGGACCAACTTTTAATTTTTGAAAAAATTCTTCCACTACAAATTTTTCTCCCTCAACTACTGAAAGTACTTCACCGGAATAAAGATTTTTGACATATCCGGCTAAATTTAATTTGTGTGCTTCCCGCATTACAAAATATCTATAACCGACACCTTGCACCAATCCGTTTACTAAAATTTCCGCTCTTACTAATTCGTTAGACATGTTTTCTCTTAAAACTATCCGATACTTCTGAAATTAGCAGCCCCGCAACGATCAATACGCTGCCGATGAATCCAAAATTAGTTATTATTTCATTCAATAAAAAGAATGCGAACACAGCGGCAAAGATCGGCTCAAGTGAAAATATAATTCCGGTTTTTGTAGGGCTTACATCTTTTTGATATTTAGTATGAAGCGCGGTCGTTATCAGCGTTGCAAATAATGAAGTATAGATCAATCCGAAAATTAAATAAGGACTAAACTCAATCCTGGCCTCCTCAATACCCGCTGATGAAAAAATGAATGCTGCAGAAAAACCAAGCAGTGCAGTAACAATTAGTTGAACAGAAAGTAAATTCATAAAATCATGTTTGGCAGAATTTGACTCCAAATAAATAATGTAAGCAGCAAAAAAGAATGCGCAGAGAAAAGTGAGAAAGTCGCCGAAATTAAAACTGCCTCCCAGTTCCGAGAGAAAAGTAAAAATTGAATTGCCGCCGCTTGAGAGGAAAAGTATACCGATTGTGACAAGCACAACACCTATTATTGACGGTTTAGTTGGGGGCTTGCGCTGAATGATCGTCTGCAGAATTGGTATCATTACCACAGATGAGCCGGTTATAAATCCCGACTTTGTTGCAGTTGTATATTTTAATCCAACTGTTTGAGTTGCAAATCCCATGAATAAAAGTATGCCTAAAATTATTCCAGTTTTAACTGCGGCTGAGTTAAACTTAATTTTTTTATAGAATAAAAATGGGATAAATAAAATTGAAGCAATTGTAAATCGCGATGCAATAAATATCATTGGTGAAGCACTGTTGAGAGATTCTTTTACAATTACAAAAGTTGCACCCCAGAGAAGTGTTACTAATAAAAGAGCGGAAGCCCCGATGAAATGTTTGGAAGGTTTCTGCATAAATTATTTTTCATCGCCGGTTGTGTAGCCAAAATTTTTAAGCTGCTGAGGATTACTTCGCCATTTACTTTTAACTTTAACTTGTAATTCCAAAAACACATCCCGCTGTAAAAATTCCTCAATCGCTTCACGGGCAATCTTTCCTACTTTTTTTATTGCCTCGCCCTGCTTACCGATAATTATAGGCTTTTGCGAATCTCTTTCTACAATAATTGCCGCACGAATAAAATCCTTTTTACCGGGCTGCTCTCTGAATTCTTCGATTATAACTTCAGTGCTGTAGGGAATTTCGTCTTGGTATTTCGTGAATATTTTTTCACGTATAATTTCTGATACAAAAAACTTTTCCGGTTCATCAGTTAGTTGATCATCAGGATAAAATTTTGGATGCACCGGCAAATATTCTCTAATGGATTGCATCAGAGTGTCCAAATTAAAATTTAGCAACGCGGAAATCGGAATGATATTATCAAACAATTTAAAACTTTCTAACTGATTGATCTTTTCCATAACAGGTTCCTGCTTTGAAGTATCCATCTTATTCAAAACAGCAATTTTCTTTATTCTTTTTTTGCTTAGGACTTTATTCAACTGCTCATGTTCTTTTGATTCAAACGATGGCAATTTTTCATTTGCATCAAACAAATACACAAGCACATCGGCATCCTTTGCAGAATTGATTACATAATCAACCATCTTTTCCTGTAAAAGGTAAGCAGGTTCTAAAATTCCTGGGGTATCTAAAAATACTATTTGAGTTTGCTCGTCGGAGAGTATGCCGAGAATTCGTTTACGTGTAGTTTGAGGCTTGTTTGTAATTATCGAAAGCCGCTCGCCCAATAATGCATTCATTAATGTGGACTTGCCGACATTCGGTTTGCCGATTATTGTTACAAAGCCTGCTTTAGTTTCCATTGAAATTTTATAATATTAAGAAAGGCAAAATATATACAAAGGCATTCTGAAAGGCAATTTATAGCTTAATGAAAAGAGTTTTCCAATTTTTGTTTGAACGATTTGTGAGACTCTAAAACAAAGTACCCGCTGATCAGCAATACAATAGTTAACATTCCACCTATCATTATTAATGTATTATTATTAAGCAGGTTACTAAGTCCCCCAAAATTCTCACTTAGAAATTTAGTTGCGGTTTCAACTACTTTTAATGATGTTTGAGAATTTGGTTCAGGTTCCGGTAAACTATTTATAATAAAAAATATTGTTCCTGAAATAAGTAATCCAAATAGAAAAACGATGAATCTGAAAAAATAAAATTTCTTACTTCTTACACTTGAGGCAGCAGAAATAATATTCATTACCCGCTGAGTAAGTCCAATAGGAGCGGATTCTGTTTCAATTTTAGCAAGAGTTTTATCAACAAATTTGTGTGTCTTTAATGTAATAAGCGCATCGGGGTCTTCTTCAATTAATAAATTTAGTTCTTTCAATTCTGAAGAAGATAGTTCTCCGTCTAAATATTTATTTAAGATTTCATCTGTCAATTTCATAAAAGTTCCTCCTGATAATTATGCTTCTCAAGTAGTTTGCGCAAGCTATTTCGGGACCTGTGCAGCATAACTTTTACGTTTACGAGTGATAGACCCAGCACTTGAGCTATTTCATTGAGCGATAAATTATCTATATAAAATAATATTAAAACCAATCCATTTTTAACAGGCAATTTGTTTACCATTTTAAGCAAGTACATTGATCCATTTTCCGATTGGGAATATATTTCATCATCATACTGTCCCAAATCAAAGTGCTCATCAATCGAACTCATTTCCATTTCTGTTTTTCTTTTTTTACTCGCTAATGTTGTAAGAGCCGTGTTGTAAACAATTCTGTAAAACCATGTTGAAAATTTTGAATCTTGCCTGAAAGTGCTTAAAGAATTGTATGCCTTTAAAAAGCAATCCTGCAAAACTTCTTCCGCATCCATATCATTCTTTAGCATTCTTTTAAGCATTGAAAAAGCTCTGTCCTTATAGCGTTCAATAAGCAGGGCAAAATCACTTTGATTTCCCCTTTTAACCGAATCGATTATTTCAACATCGCTTAAATTTTTCATTACGTAACATATGACTAATATTTATAAGCACAGGTTACAAAAGATCGAATAATTTAATCTGTAACCTTTTGGTATCAAATCATTGTCAAAAGGTGTGAAGTTTGAATTCGATACAATATATGAAAATTAGATTTAATTGCTTTGTAACCTTTTAAAATTAGTTGAGTCAAAACTTTTAGAAATAATAAATTGGAGTAAAAAATGACGGAAACAATTGCAGTATTTATACCTATAATATTCATAATAATAACAGGATTAGTAATAGTAACCTGGGTATATTTTCGTTCAAAAGAAAAACAAATGATGATTGAAAAGGGAATGTCCTACGAGCAAATGATCGAATTCCTTAAATCTAAAAGAAGTCCATATACAATGCTGAAAATCGGAATAGTTTTAGTGTTTTTTGGTTTTGGATTGGGAATTGGGTTGCTAATAGAAGAATACAATGGAGTTGGACAATGGATTCCATTTTTAATTTTTGTATTTACCGGCGCCGGATTTGTTGCAGCATTTTATGCGGCTGATAAATTGGAGAAAAAAAATAAAATGATTAATCCATAGATTTCGATAAGTTGTAAAATAAAAGCCCGGCAATATTTGTCGGGCTTTTTTGTATACATAAGTTAAATTGTAATGATATTCTTACTTCAATTTTACGCCAACTCTTTTTCTTCCAGCCATCTTTGAGCATCTATTGCAGCCATACATCCAGTACCCGCAGCTGTAACTGCTTGTCGGTAAGTTTTATCTGCAACATCACCTGCAGCAAAAACGCCTTCAACATTTGTGTATGTTGATCCGGGTTTTACAATTAAGTAACCTGTTTCATCCATATCTAATTTGCCGTTAAACAATTTAGTATTCGGTTGATGACCGATCGCCATAAATATTCCGTCAACTTCAACTTTTCTTGTTGAACTGTCTTGAGTATTTTCCAGAATTGCACCGGTAACTTTTTTAATACCCATTGTTTCTTCCCCGATAACTTCTTTTATAACTGCATTCAGTTCAAATTTAATTTTTGGATTCTTCTCTGCACGCTCAAGCATAATTTTAGAGGCTCTAAATCCTTCGCGTCTGTGAACGATTGTAACTTCGGATGCAAACTTTGTTAAATAGGTTGCTTCTTCCATTGCGGTATCGCCACCGCCTACAACAATAATTTTTTGGTTCTTAAAAAAGAACCCATCACAAGTTGCACATGCCGAAACACCGTAACCCATATATTTCTTTTCGCTTTCTAATCCAAGCAGTTTTGCGGATGCACCAGTTGATACAATAACTGAATCAGCTGTATGTGTTTCATTCCCGGATTTCAGTTCAAATGGCCGCTTAGAAAAATCAACTTCAGTTATTTCTTTAAAAAAGCTTTTTGCTCCGAATTTTAATACCTGTTTTCTCATTACATCCATCAACTCCGGACCCTGAATTCCATGTTCGAATCCGGGATAGTTTTCAACTTCTGTAGTAATCGTTAATTGTCCGCCCGGCTGTATGCCTTCAAAAATAACCGGATTAAGATTTGCGCGAGCCGTGTAAAGTGCTGCGGTTAAACCTGCCGGACCTGATCCAATAATTACTACACTATGATGATTATCTGACATTTTAAATACTCCGTTTTCTAATTACTTTAAATTCTAATATATTTAACTCAATATAATTTGATTTGTTCCGTTTTTTGATTTCACAATATACAAAAGTCATAAATCTATTTTATTGTCATTTCGAAGAAACGTAGTGACTGAGGAATCTCCTCTCCGATTTCGTAAGAGATTTCTCATCCCAAACAAAGGGATTCGAAATGACAGCATAGAAAGAACTAATTGTAACTAATTAGATTCTTAAAACTTAGGCGGGATTCATTTTTTCGCAGCTTTCAAAAATGCTGCATTGCGTTTCATACCTTTTAATCTTGCTCTGCTAATTGGGGTAGTACCATACTTTTTTTTGAATGTCGAATTTGTCAATCCTTCAAATTCATTCAACGAAATTTCCTTGTTGGCGGGTTTAAAATCTTTCATGCTTGTTTCTTCGGCAAACTTAATATTCCAAGGACAAACATCCTGACAAATATCGCAGCCGAATAACCAGTTATCAAATTGATTACTGAACTCTTCAGGAATTTCTCCTTTGTTTTCAATTGTTAAATATGAAATGCACTTGTTCGCGTCGACGAAATATTCATCAACAATTGCGCTGGTTGGACAAGCATCAATACATGCAGTGCAGTCGCCGCAAAAATCTTCAATCTGTTTATCAGGTTCAAGCTTGATGTTTGTAATTATGTTGGCAATAAAAAACCAGCCTCCCTTCTCTTTGTTGATAACATTTGTATGCTTCCCCATCCAGCCTAATCCCGCTCGCACCGCCCATGCCTTATCCATAACCGGACCAGTATCAACATAAGATTTAGCCTCTAAGCTGGAATCAATTTCAATTAACTTTGCTATCAGCTCATCAAGTTTTTCCCAAATGATCAAGTGATAATCTTTCCCCCAGGCATAACGTGAAACTTTTCCGGTATCAGGCTTGCTCACATATTCATCATTTGTATAATAATTTAATCCTAGAGAAATTACTGACCTTGCACCCGGAAGAATTTCATTTACGTCTTTTCGCTTATCAAAATTCTTTTTCATGTATTCCATGCCTGCATTAAAACCCTTGCCAAGCCACTCTTTTAAGCGATCAGTTTCATCAATGAGTTGTTCAGCATCAGCAAAACCAACTAAGTCAAAACCATTTTTTTTTGCCAGTCGAGTTACTATTTCTTTTGTGAGAGTCATTTGGAAGGTTTACCAATCCAATTCTTTTTTCTTTTTTACTTTTACAAGCACATCGTCGCCATCAATTTTCACATCGTATTTATCCAAGCCTGCATGTGTTGCTTTTAACGATCCGGTTTTCAAATCGAACATCCAGCCGTGGTTAGGACAAACAATACAGCCATCTTCAATAAAACCATTATACATTATCGGGGAGTGCTGATGCGGACAAACATTGCTGAATGCGAAAACTTCACCGTCAACTTTGAATACAGCAACATCAACATCGTCAACCCAAAATCGTTTTCCTTCCCTTTCTCTTAGGTCGGATAACTTGCATACTTTTTCAAATCCATTTGATTCCAAAAACTATATCTCCTTAAACTTTTCACCGAGAGCAAAACCTCTATCTGTCTTTATCACTTTGGCTCCCGCTATTAACGGATCATGTTCAAAAATTAATGTCCAATCTTCTTCAACCGCTTTCGGCAGAAAAATATTTTTCTCCTTTACAGTTTGAAGCGGTTGGATATCATAACCCATAACATACGGAATTGGAACATGCGATGAAGTCGGAATTAGATCGGCACAATAAAATAGTGTGTTGGATGTATCAGAAATTTTTAATGCCTGCATTGCAATTGTGTGTCCGTTAAGCGGATGAAACTCAATCTCATTATCAAAGTCGGACTTACCATTTATAAATTGCAGGATCCCTTCTTCTGCAAGGGGAACAAATCTTTCATTAATAAAACTGCCGCGGTCTTTCTGCGTTGGATTTTTCGCCCACTCAAAATGATCTTTCTGAACATGATATTTTGCCCGCGGAAAAGCCGGAACCCATTTTTCATTTTGGAATATTACAGATCCGCCGGTGTGATCAAAGTGAAGGTGAGTTAAAATTACATCGGTAATATCAGAAGGAGTTAAGTTATTCTTTTTGAGAGAACTAACTAAAGTATCACTTGATTGATTTACACTATAAATTTTTGTGAACTTATCATCCCAGTAACCTCCCATTCCGGTATCAACAAGTATAACTTTGTTATCGCTCTTTAAAAGTAAACATTGCGCTTTAAGTGTTATCCGGTTTTTATCATCCGCGGGATTTGTCTTATCCCACAAAGGTTTTGGTATTATCCCGAACATCGCTCCGCCATCCAAGCCGAATGTACCGGTTTGAATTAGACTAATATTATATTTTCCAATTTTCATAATCTGAAGTTTTTGTTAATTATTATGACTACCTATCCAAATTTACGATTATAAATTGAAATTGAAAAAACTCGACACAATAATTTGATTAAAGTAAGTCAATATTTTAGTTTCCCTAGGGCATAGCAAAAATGGAATGAAGTAAATTCATTTAGCAATTCAAACTTATAGTTACATAAAATCAATTTAAGGAAGGAGATAATGTAATTTCAAATAGCAACGTTCGTACTTTGGCAGAATAATTCGTAATGAAAAGGAACTCGACAACATCAGAAAAGATATTAGGCAGAATCCCCAAATGGGGGTTTGAAAAAGGAATGAACAATTTAGAATTATGAAAGCCTACTCGCAGTAATTCCTACTTCAAATAAACTAATTTTTTATATTTGCCCGCTTCGATATTTGAAGTCAATTCAACTCCATAAATATATACTCCCGAAGCTACTATATTATTTTCACTATCCGTACCATCCCATGTTGCTGTCTTACTCCCTCTCGATTGATCTTCATTAATAAGAGTTTTTATTTTTTCACCAAGCATATTGTAAATAGTAATTTTAACCTTTGCATCAAGGTACAATACATATTCAATAGCTGTGGTACCGTTAAATGGATTTGGGTAATTCTGAGATAATTCAAACAATATTGGGAAAGGACTCTCCATATTTCCTTCATGGAAAAAATCATTTAAAATAAATTCCATGTTTGATTTCAATTGGCTTGAATTATATCTGTACGGTCTTCCGCTGATAAAAACAAAATTACCCCCTTCATTTCTAATGGTTCCGCCGGATTCAGGCTTATACCAAACTCCAATTCCTTTTGGCGAATCAAACGAACTTGTTTCGCTAAACAATAACTTACTTTCAGCATTTTGCATCTGAGTTTGAAATACCGCATTGCTTGTTTGCTCGCCAATAATTGTCATATTCTGCAATCCAGGATAAACAGCCTCGCAATTTTGAAGAGTGTTCAGCTCATTTTCTGTCCACGTTATTCCGATTTTATTTTCTAATTCATTGCTAAAATAATTCTGTCCTTTACGCGATAACAAAATTAAATTTCCTCCGGCTTCAAGGTAAGGTATTATCGCAGCCTGCTGCCAGCGTCCGAGATCACCCGAATAATTATTTCCAACCCAAATAACAGTAGAGTATCTGCCAAGCGTTTCAGCGGATATTTTGCCATGACCAATTGGCTCAGGCAAAGATGACGGATACCCTCCTGAAGTCGGATTAAAACAATCCCAAAATGTTATTGGGAAGTAACCCCAGAAAGCACTGTTTTGATAAGCATTCCAAATCTCGGTGCCGTAAAGATCAAATGACACTCCATTCACAAGTAGGATTCCCTCATCAAATTGGGGATTAACCATTTCCTCATTAATTATTTTTAATATCCAATCATTTTTATCCAACTCTAAATGAATCGGCTCGCTTGCTAAAGATAGCTGGAATGATTGAGTCTGAAGACTATCCCAAACTATAAATGTTTGTTCCCCCTGTGCTGTTGTAATTGTAATATCAATCGGCATCCAAAAATAATAGTTGGTTTGCTTCTGCTCTATCTCAAGATTAATATCATAACTCGAACCATTGTTCGCCCAACTCCACTTGTAGGAATATCTAGGAAAGTTTTCTTCATAAATCCATTGATGAAAAAACTTATCTAACTCCATCCCGGAAACCTGTTCAGACACATTCTTAAATCCTTCTGTAGTAGCATTTCCATATTTATGTTCGGGGGATTTATAATATTCCTTTAGAATATTGAAGAAAGCATTATCCCCTACAACGTGCCTCAGCATATGCAATATCCATGAACCCTTTACATAACTCAATCCGCTGTCAAAGATATTTTCATAGTCCGGGTTTTCGACAAAAACGGTTCCATCTCCTAAATACAATTGGTAGTCCATTTGATATTCGCTTGCAGTATAAGGCGGATAAGCTGCTTCAAACCAAAGCGCTTCACTGTAGGAAGCAAAACCTTCATTAAGCCAAATATGATGGAAGCTATCGCATGTTATCATATCGCCCCACCACTGATGTGCAATTTCATGAGCAAATAATGCTTCGTTCCAACTTCCGTAACTTGTACATGTTTGGTGTTCCATTCCCCCGCCCCATAAAAAATCCGCCTGCCCGTATTTTTCATCTACAAACGGGTATTCGCCAAACATATTTGAAAAAACTTCGAGCATATTTTTTACTAAATCATTTATCCTTCTATTCTGATCGAAGTTTCCCGGGAAACTGTAAAACTGAATTTGCATAGTGTCTCGGCTTCCGTAAATGTAATTATCGTAATGCATTTCGTAGGGATAAATAGCAAGCGATACAAGGTATGTTGCTATTGGATATTTTTCATGCCACCAATATGTGGTTAAATTCCCCTGCGTTTGTGTTTCCATTAACTTTCCGTTTGATGCAACGATCAGATTTGAAGGAACTGTTACGCGAATATCCATTGAATCAGCTTTATCGGAAGGGACATCTTTGCAGGGAAACCATCCCCGCGCCCTTGAACTTGAATTCATTGTCCAGATCATCGGTTGACTATTATGAGAGTCAAAATTGAAGGATTGGAAATTCGATTCATTTGGTTTTCCATTGTATGAAACTGTTATTTTGAATATTTCTCCCTCGCTGTATTCTCTATCCAAATTGATGTTAAGTAGATCATTATTGCGTGAATAATTTAGTTGAATCCCGGGTAAGTCGGAGTTGTGGATATCAGTTATTGTCATACCATCCCAAAAATTCAATTCAACATTGTTCAATGATGAGGATATAACCTTACCGACAATATCAGCAATTCCGTTTAGCTCTTGTGTTATTGGATCGGGAGTTAAATTCAGGGAATAATAATTTATGTCATAGTCATTTTGATTGAGAGTTTTTTGATGATCGGGAAATATCAATTGCTGATAATGCTTTGATTTTTGCTCAATCAAAGTTTTGCGGAATGAATTATCAATTTGCGGCTGGGCGTTGATTATATTCCAAAACAAAAGTAATGGAATAATCACATTAATTAATCTCATGATGCTAACCGGATTTATTTTGTAAAATCTATTTAATTTAAGATCATATAATTTTACATAACCGAAGGCAAAATATAAATTGCCACTACATCAAGTGCGGACCGTTCATTTTCATCCGCCAATTCCCAGGAATTAATGTATGGATCTGAATTGACCGCAACTATCATATCTAATTCTGGAAAATTTATTACAAACTGACCGCCAAACCCAAGAGCGAGAAAGACTTTATATTCTTTGATCTCACCCAGCCACCATAAATACCCGTAGCCTACATTTTTTAACTCACCCCAATCACCAATTGTGCTGCTTAGCTGGTTGGTTAAAGATTCCGAAACCCAATCCTCCTGGACAATTTGCTTATTATTGAGCATACCGTTATTTAAATAGAGGTAGCCAAGTTTAGCAATATCACGAGTTGTAAGGAACATGTTATTCCCGCCGAAGTATATTCCCTGCGGACCTTGTTCCCATTCATGAATTTTAATTTCCAACGGATCGCAAAGATATTTTTGCCCAAAATCTAAAGTGCTCATCTCAGTAGTCTTGGTAATTATTCCCGACAAGATATGAGTGTGAAAAGTATTGTAGCTAAATCTCTCCCCGGGAGTGTAGAGCAAGGGATACTCAATAGTTTCCTTCACCCAATTTGTGGAATTTAACAATGTCATATAATTATTAAGCTCATTTTCAATTCCCCCCTGCATAGTAAGTAAATGCTCAATTGTAATATTGAACTTCCTCTGGTCTAAATCTCCTGTTACATACTCGGGATAAAAATCGAGCATTTTTTCATCAACATTTTTTATAAACTTTTCTCTAATTGCAATTCCAGTCATAGCGGATAAAAAACTTTTAGAAACTGACCTAATATTAAACGCTGAATTTTTGTTATAGGAATTGTAATATTTTTCACCAATTAAATAACCGTTTTTAATCACAACAATGCTGTAAATGTGAGTTCTCTTTTCTGCTTCTTGAAACGCTGCATTTAACTGAGATGAATTTATCCCTTGCTCTTCCGGTGTTGAAGTTTCCCATTCGTATGTTGAAAAGAAATTAATTGCGGTTGGATTATCACTGCAGGAAAGGTTTAGCAGGCAAAGTAATAAGAAGAGTATGGTTGGATGTATTGCTCTCATCTTAATAAATCTCTTTTGGGATTTAGTTAATAAAATATTTAACCATCTACAATTGCAAAATGGTGGGTCAACTTTTTTTCATCAATAATAATTAAAATTGATTTTTTAAAAACTACTCAATAGCTTATTTACTAAATCACATTAAGTATATTGTGTGAAAGAAATGATTTTAAATAAATAGATTTTTCAATCTTTAAGGATCGAACTAAATAATGAAAAATTAAGATGAGTAATAGCCTGATTGAAAATAAAATTTTCGAAAGCCGAAACTTTTCCGAAAAAAAGATAGAACATGAAGAATACGACAATTGTAAATTTAAAGATTGTAATTTTTCTGAATCCAAATTATCGAACATAACTTTTCTTGAATGCGAATTTGTATCGTGCGACTTAAGCATGGCTAAACTGAATGGTACATCATTAAAAGAAGTAAAATTTAACAATTGCAAAATGCTTGGTCTTAATTTTAATGAGTGCGATGATTTTCTACTATCAATGGAATTTGAAGATTGTAAATTAAATTTATCTTCATTTTATAAACTAAATCTTAAGGGAATAAATTTTACGAACTGTTGTTTAGAAGAAGTTGATTTTACAGAAACGAAGTTAAACAATGCTAGTTTTAAGAATTGTAATTTGGATAGAGCAATTTTTGCTAAAACCAATCTTGAAAAAGCTGACCTTCGTTCTTCTTATAATTATTCAATTGATCCCGAGTTAAATAGAATGAATAAAACAAAATTTTCAATGCAAAACATTATTGGATTATTGGACAAATACAATATTGATGTGGAGTGAAAATGGATATCAAATCTGATTGGAAAGAAATTAAAGAACATTTTGATAGGAGTTTTAAAACAAACTTTCATGTATCAATTGCCTCTGTTGATGAGAACAATAATCCAACAGTAACACCAATTGGTTCATTATTTATTCGGAATAATCAAACAGGTTTTTATTTTGAAAAGTATCCCGCTAAGCTTCCGCTTAATGCTAAGATAAATAAAAATATTTGCATACTTGCGGTTAATAGCGGCGTATGGTTTTGGATAAAATCTTTATTCATAGGAAAATTTAAAAATTATCCCGCAATTAAACTTTATGGCGAGCTTGGCGAAAAAAGAAAAGCAACAGAGGTTGAAATTAAAAGGCTGAATGGAAGAATGAAAAGTACAAAGGGTTTTAAAGGGAATACATACTTGTGGAGAAAAATGGAATATGTGAGAGATATTTCATTTATAAAAGCTGAGAAAATAAATCTAGGGGATATGACAAAAGATTTGTAATTGATATTATCAAAAAAAGAAATAGAGCATATAATGAAAAATATAAATGATCAAGTATTTGTAATATTCGGAGCGTCGGGTGATTTAACCAAACGAAAATTAATTCCGGCTTTATTCAGTTTGTATAAATCAAATTTACTGCCGGAAAACTTTTCAATTATCGGAACTGCAAGAAGCGAATTAAGCGATAAAGATTTTCGTGAAAGTATGATAAATGCTATAAAGGATTATGGCGAATTTGATGAAAATCGGGTTCATGAATTCACAAAATTTTTATTTTACATTTCAACAGATTCAGAAGAAGATGCAGGTTTTGCCAATCTAAAATCCAAGCTTAAAAATGTTAGGGAGCAATTAAGCATTAAAGGAAATACAATCTTCTATCTTTCAACTCCGCCGAAACTATATTCTGCAATTCCTAAATTACTTGCCACACATGGACTAAATAATGAAAGTGATGGATGGAAGAGATTGATAATTGAAAAACCATTTGGGTATAATCTTGAATCGGCAAAAGAACTGCACAAAATATTAATGAATGATTGGAATGAAGATCAGATATACCGAATTGATCATTACCTTGGAAAAGAGACTGTCCAAAATGTTTTAGTTACACGATTCTCAAATGGAATTTTCGAACCGCTCTGGAATAGAAATTTTGTTCATCATGTTGAAATAACATCTGCCGAAGATATTGGAGTGGAAAAACGAGGCGGGTATTATGATTCTTCCGGTGCGCTGAGAGATATGATACAAAATCATCTGCTGCAACTTGTTGGACTTATTGCTATGGAACCGCCGGCGTCTTTAGAAGCCCCAGCAATACGAAATGAAATTAATAAGGTTTTTCAGGCATTACGACCGATTAAGGAAGGTGAAATTAATAACCATGTTATTCGCGGACAATATCTTGAATCTAAAATAAAAGAAAAAAAAGTAATCGGATATAGGGAGGAAGAAGGGGTTCCCGAAGATTCTAAAACAGAAACTTTTGCCGCTATTAAGTTTTATATCGATAATTGGCGATGGGGCGGAATTCCATTTTATATTCGCACTGGAAAACGATTGCCGACACGAGTTACAGAGGTGGTTATTCATTTTAAACCAACGCCGCATTATTTATTCACTCAACAAGATTTCTGCAACTCATGCAATCAGTTAATAATTAGGATCCAGCCGGATGAAGGAATTCTACTTAAATTCGGTCTGAAAACTCCGGGTCCGGGTTTTAATGTGCAAAATGTAAATATGGATTTTCATTATTCCGATATTTCTGATCAAAAAGTACAACCGGCTTATGAAAGATTAATTCATGATAGTATGATTGGAGATAAAACATTATTTGCGCAGGCAAGTGAAGTAATGGCTGCCTGGAAATTTTTAACTCCGATTTTGCAGGCCTGGCAAAATGATAGCAGTGTTCCAATTTACGGTTATCCGGCAGGAACTTGGGGACCTGAACAAGCCGATAATTTGATTGAAGAAAAAGAGATGGCATGGCGTTACCCTTGTAAAAATTTAGCTGATGACGGAATTTACTGCGAGTTATAATGAAAAATAAAACTGTTAAAATATTTTCAAGTATTGAAGAATTAGCCGACTACTTCACAGAAATTATTAAAGATAATATTACAATTGCACTTTCCGGTGGATCGACTCCAAAAAAAATATTTAAATACATTGCTGATAATTATCATACCGATATTAAATGGAACAGGCTTAAGTTTTTTTTCGGCGATGAAAGATGTGTGCCGGCTGATAGTGACGAAAGCAATTATAAAATGGCGAAGGAAAATTTATTTGAACCGGTAAAAATTAAATCCGGAAATATTTTTAGAATTAAAGGCGAAGATAATCCTGCAGAAGAAGCAAAACGCTACGGCGAATTGATTAAAAAAAACGTTCCGGTAAAAAATGATATCCCACAATTTGATTTAATAATGTTAGGAATTGGGGAGGACGGACACACCGCATCTATTTTCCCTAATCAGATTGACATTTTTCATTCCAATAATTTTTGTGAAGATGCTATGCATCCGGAGAGCGGACAAAAAAGAATTACGCTAACCGGTACGGTAATAAATAATGCGAGGCTAATTGTATTTATTGTTACCGGCAGCAATAAGTCAAAAATTGTTGCTGAGATATTATCAAATGAAAAAACAAAATTAATTTATCCTGCTGCATTAGTTAATCCTTTCAACGGTAAATTAGTTTGGATGCTTGATATAAATGCAGCTCAGTTGATAGAAAGAAACTAAAAGAAAAGTATTGCCGCCAACCCACTTCCCGGACGGGCAAGCTCACTAATAAAAATTTTTATTCGCGGATTTGCGGCTAAAGTTTTTGCCACGATCTCACGAATTAAGAAGACTATCCCTTCGGAACCGTAAAATAAAACTTACTTCCTTTTCCTAATTCGCTTTCTACCCAAATTTTGCCGCCGTAAATCTCTACAAACTCCCGGCAGATAACCAGACCAAGCCCGGTTCCACTTTCGGCAGCTGTGCCTTTTGAATTTTTTGAAGTTTTTAAAATGAACAAATTATCAAACTCGTTCTTAGGAATACCGGTTCCATTGTCTTCAACCGTAACAATTATGTTTTTTTCTTGTTCAAAAGCATCAATAATTACTTTACCCTTAACTTTAGAAAACTTTACTGCATTAGTAACAAGGTTTCTCAGCACTGCACTAAAAATATTATGGTCGGTAAATACTTTATATTCTGGATTTATTTTAACATCAATTTTCTGGAATTTTTGTTCAGCCTGCATTTTAACATGCTCAAGTGAATCGTTTGTTTCATTCAGCAAATTATATTCTTGAGGTGAATATTCAATTCTTCCTGTTTGTGTATTTGCCCAGCCGAGTAAATTTTCCAACAATTGATATGATGATTTGGAAACATTTAATATTTGGCTAACTATTTTTTGTTTATCCTCATCGCTCAATTCATGATAATCCGTTGATAACATATTAGAAAAACCGAGTACTGTTTGGAACGGATTTTTTAAGTCGTGAGCGAGTATGGAAAAAAACTTATCTTTTGTCGTGTTAAGCTGTTCTAACTCAATCCTCTGCTTCTCAATTTTTCTATTTTTTTCTTCAGTAATTTTTTTTGTTTTACTTAAATAGCTGTACCTCAAAATTATTCCGCCGATTAAAATTACTCCAAGTAATGTCGCAGCTAAAAGAAAATAGATATACTGTTTTTGCGTTTCCAGTTCTAGGGATTGAATAATATTTTTTTGTTTCAGCAATTCATTCTCTTTTTCCTTTTGATTCGTTTCATAATTAATATTCAATTCCATTATTTGCGAATTTGTTTTTTCATTAATTAACGAATCCTTTAATGCAGAGTGGCGTTTAAAATATTTTAGCGCATCGGAAGTTCTGCCTTGCTGCTCGTATATTTTTGAATAAAGCAAAAAATTTTCTTTAAGATTTTCTCTTAAGTTTTCCCTCTTTGCATATTTGCTGCTTTCCTTAAGCAAGGTTATTGCTTTATTAAATTTTCTTTTAGTGAATTCTGTTCGAGCAATTTTTGTTAAAACGATAGAGAGACCATGAGCATCATCAATATCGGTCATTATTTTTAATGCCTTATTATAAAATTCGGTTGCTCTGCTTTCATTTCCTGTTTGAAAATAAATATTGCCTACATCAATTAAAGTATAACCTAAACCTTTAATTTCACCGGATTCTTCCTTCACCTTTAATGATCTATTTAAGTATTTTAATGCCTTTTCAGTTTCATCCATTTTAAGATAGCTTATACCAATATTTCCGAGAGCGCGCCCAAGCGTGTATTTGCTGTTTGTTTCTTCCGAAATTTTTAGCGCTCGCTCAGCAAATAAAATTGCCTGCTCATAATCACCAATCTCGTTGTGAACATTGCTCAAGTTGTTTAAAGTTAAAGCAACTTCGTAATCGTCTTTCAATTCCTCTTTTAGTTCAAGTGATTTAAAAAGATAATCTATCGATTTAGGATAATCGCCTGATTTCCAATAAACGAGCCCGAGATAATTATTGCTCTTTGAGATTTCAATTTTATTGTCAGCCAAAATGGCGTAATCAAGCGCCTGTAGATACATTTCAACTGCATTTGGATAAGCTCCAATCCGCCATTCAGCCAATCCTAAAATGTTTAATGATTGAGCCTTACCTAAATTGTATTCATAATTTCGGGACAAATCCAATGCTTGAGAGGCATATGTTTTTGCGCTGTCAACATTATTTTTAATGTAGTAGGCAAATGCTAAGTTATTAAGTGCACTTACTTCTCCAATCCCATATTTAACTATTGATGAGTATCGGTAAGCTTCATTTGAATATTGTATGGCGCTGTCAGTGTTACTTTTTAAATAATACTCAGAAATTTGATTTAGAAGATTAACTTTAGAATTATTTCGGGCTAAGTTGACTTCGCTTTTTAATGAATCAATATTAGAAAATGCAACAGCATTACTTAATATTAGTATGAAAAATATTTTTAAGGTCAATAATTTTTTGAACATCAATTACTCAAATTTTTACAACTTTCCATCATCATATATTTTCGAAAATATTTCTGCTAAGTTAAGCAAAAATCTGAAATCAATAGAAAAATAAATTACCTAAATAATAAAGTAACGCTAGAATAATTAATTGGAACCGTTCCATGAGCAACTATGTTTTAATAACTCATTATCTAATGTAAATGTGGAAATCGACAAAAGGGAATGGAAGAAGAAATATTATAGCTTACATATTATTGATAGGCTTAAATGAAGTAAAATTTAACACAGAAACTTATAAGTATTTTTTGGATAGCTTAAAAAGTAATTCTATTTTTGAACCATAAATTATTATAGGGAAATAATGCTTTTTGCTGTTTTGGCAGGTTATTTTTTTTCCTTAATTATTCCTGCTGTTTCAAAATTTAACAAACGATTCATCGGTTTAGCGGCATCAGCTTTACCGCTAGGATTATTTATATATTTTTTAAGTTCTTATAATATAATTACTGATGGAAAAGTTGTATCACAATCCTTTTCATGGATTCCCACCATGGGAATTAACCTCTCCTTTTATCTCGATGGATTAAGCTTAACTTTTACACTTATAATTAGCTTGGTTGGATTTGTTGTATTCCTTTATGCGGGCAGCTACATGGAAGGGCATAAATATATTGTGCGCTTTTATGTTTACATAACAATTTTTATGTCTTCTATGATCGGTCTGGTTACCTCTGATAATATAATTTCAATGTTTGTCTTTTGGGAACTGACAAGTATTAGTTCCTATCTACTTATTGGTTTTAATCATGATAAGGAACGATCGCGATATGCTGCACTGCAGGCTTTACTAATAACCGGCGGCGGCGGATTGGCATTGCTGGCAGGCTTAATTATTATAGCAAATATTTCTGGCAGCTGGTCTATTTCAAATCTATCGGATCTTAACGAATTAATTACAACTCATAAATATTACTCCGTTGCGGCTGTACTTATTTTAATTGGAGCATTTACAAAATCAGCACAATTTCCATTTCACTTTTGGCTGCCGAATGCGATGGAAGCGCCTACACCGGTAAGTGCTTATTTACATTCTGCAACTATGGTAAAAGCCGGAATATATTTAATTGCCAGAATGAATCCTTCATTGGGCGGAACGGAACTATGGCAAAACACTATTATATTTATCGGAACAGCAACGATGATATTTGCGGCAATGCTTTCCCTAAAGCAAACCGACTTAAAAAAACTTTTAGCGTACTCTACTTTAAGTGTCCTCGGTACTTTAACTATGCTTCTTGGTCTGGGCAGTGATCTTGCAATTAAAGCATTTATGATTTACTTGATAGCACATTCACTTTACAAAGGAACCCTATTTCTGATTGCAGGAATTATTGATCATGAAACAGGAACAAGAGATATTGCAAAACTTGGCGGATTGAAAAAACTAATGCCAATAACTGCAGCAATAGCAATAATTGCCTCACTTTCTAAAATGGGTATTATTCCATTAATCGGTTTTGTAGGAAAAGAAACCGTTTATGCCTCTGCGCTTGAGTTTACACAATTCGGATCACTTCTAATAATTCTTGCTATTACCGCAAATGTATTTATTGTCTATATAACAATTGCTGTTGGATTCAAACCATTTTTCGGAAAGCTAAAATTAACACCCAAAGAGCCGCATGACGCTCCATTCAAAATGTGGTTTGGTCCAATGCTGCTTTCACTTGCAAGTATTTTGTTAGGAGTTTTCTCGTCGGTAATAATTAATAATTTAATTAATTACACCGAGCTGGGGATAATTAATGAAAAGCTAAATATTCCGGTTAAACTATGGCATGGTTTCAATCTTGAACTCGGATTAAGTGTGCTTACTGTTCTGCTTGGAATTGCTCTATACTTTCAGCGAGAAAAATTAATTAATATTACTTACAAACTATCTTTTGCAAAATTTATTCAGCCATCTTTTTATTACGACTTATTCTTGAACAGGACATTGGCTTTTGCAAAGTTCCAGAGCCGCTTGCTGCAAAATGGGAATCTTAGTAACTACGTAATAATAATTGTTATCACAACAGTTGTTTTAGCAGGGTTTGCAATAACAACAAATAACAGCATTTCAAATATTAACATTAGCCTGCCCGATTTTTCTGAAATTACAATTGGACTAATATTGGTTTTGGCTGCCATTTTTGCAGTGAGGGCAAAATCAAGATTAACGGCAATAGTCTCTGTTGGGGTTGTAGGCTATTCTATTGCAATAATTTTTATAATGTATAGCGCCCCAGATCTTGCTATGACTCTGTTTGCAATTGAAACTCTTACAGTGGTTTTATTTGTTTTGGTTATTTACAAACTTCCCAAATATATACCATTCACAAGTCCGGTAAGAAAAGTACGCGATCTAATTCTTGCAAGTATTGGCGGTTTACTTATGAGCATAATTGTTCTATTCATTATTGCGGAGCCAATGACTTCAGAGTTAAAAAATTATTTTGCTGAAAATAGTCTTTCAATTGGCAAGGGAAGAAATATAGTAAACGTGATACTCGTAGATTTCAGAGCATTGGATACACTTGGAGAAATTACAGTATTGGCTGTTGCGGCAATTGGTGTTTTTGCTTTGTTAAAACTAAAAAAGGGAGTGAATGAAGAATGAAAAGTTCACTGATCCTAACAACTACAGTTAAATTCATTATTCCGCTGCTTCTTATTTTCTCTTTCTTTTTATTGTTGAGAGGACACAACGAACCGGGAGGCGGATTCTCAGGAGGACTGGTAGCTGCATCTGCTTATGCACTTTTTGCAATTGCAAACGGGGTTTCAGAGGCAGTAAAATTTTTAAAGGTGGATCCAATTTATTTAATTGGTAATGGTTTACTGATAGCATTAATTAGTGCTCTGCTGCCAATACTTTTAGGAAAAAGTTTTATGACGGGTCTATGGCTTAGTAACGAAATTCCTGTTGTAGGCAAATTAGGGACTCCACTTATCTTTGATATTGGTGTTTATATTCTCGTATTGGGAATTGCTTCAAAAATTATTTTTTCCTTAGCCGAAGAGGAAGAGTGATGGAATTGATCTTAGTAATATTAATCGGTGTTTTATATTCAGCCGGGCTTTACATGATAATGCGGAGAAGTTTTGTAAAAGTTATTATCGGTTTGATTTTTCTTGGTCATGCTGCAAATTTATTAATTTTCACCGTTGGCAGAATTACAAAAGGCAGTCCTGCATTTATTAAAACAGATGGCACATTGCCGGAAATTTTTGCTGATCCTTTGCCCCAAGCACTTATTCTGACAGCAATTGTTATCGGTTTTGGAGTTCAGGCATTTGCAATTGTTTTATTTAAACTTGCCTATAAAACTGCCGGAACAGATAATTTGGACGAATTGAATTCAACCGACGAGATGCCGAAATAATGTTATTAGCATTGCCCATCATATCGCCTCTTTTCTTTTCCATAATAATGATTCTGTTTTGGAAAAAGCATAAGACACAAAGAATATTGAATTTAGTTTCATCCGCTGTTTCTTTGTTGATTGCGATTATACTTATTTCCGAAGTAATAAATAACGGAATTCTGTCTTTTCAAGTCGGCAGTTGGCAAGCGCCTTTTGGGATTACATTAGTTGCGGATCTACTTAGTTCAATTATGGTTGTCATCACTTCTATAATTGGTATTTCAACAGCAATTTATTCTTTAGCAACAATGGACGAAGCTCGTGAAAAATTTGGTTACTATCCTTTACTGCAAACATTGCTTATGGGTATTAATGGCGCTTTTCTTACGGGAGATATTTTTAATCTATATGTATGGTTCGAAGTAATGCTGATCAGTTCCTTTGTTCTACTTGCTTTAGGAGGTAAACGCAATCAACTTGAAGGAGCAATCAAATACGTTACATTAAATCTTCTTTCCTCAGCATTATTTTTAGCAGGAGTAGGAATATTATACGGGCTTGCCGGAACACTTAATATGGCTGATCTTGCCCGCAAACTTCCGCTTATAAATAATCATGAAATGACGACTTTGGTTTCAGTACTTTTTCTAATTGCATTTGGAATAAAGTCTGCGGTATTTCCTCTTTTCTTTTGGCTTCCGGCGTCTTATCATACGCCTCCGGCAGCGGTTTCGGCTATATTTGCAGGCTTGCTTACAAAGGTAGGGGTGTATGCTTTAATGAGGGTATTCACACTAATCTTCATAAATGATATAGCCTTCACGCATACAATAATTCTAATAATTTCGGGATTTACAATGTTAACAGGAGTACTCGGTGCTGCTGTTCAAATGGATTTTAGAAAAATTTTATCATTTCATATTATTAGTCAAATTGGGTATATGATAATGGGGCTTGGTCTTTATTCACCGTTAGCAATTGCCGGTGGAATTTTTTACATAATTCACCATATAATTGTTAAAACAAATTTATTTTTTGTCAGTGGTGTTGTAAATAAAATGCGTGGAACTTACGAGTTAAAAAAACTGGGCGGGCTATATAAAATATATCCCTTTCTTGGTTTATTATTTTTAATTCCAGCACTCTCATTAGCAGGAATTCCACCGCTAAGCGGATTTTGGGCAAAATTCACAGTCGTTAAAGCAGGCTTAGATCTTAATGAATTTTCAATTGTTGCCGTATCACTTTTTGTCGGGTTGCTAACACTATTTTCAATGACGAAGATCTGGAACGAAGTTTTTTGGAAAGATGCTCAATCTAAAATACTCGAAACATCAATACCGGGAACAACTTCACAAAAAGTACTGTTATTTTTACCAATTGTTTTTCTTGCAATTATAACCATTACCATTGGATTTTATGCAGAGCCCTTTTTTAAAATTGCTCAGCAGGCTTCAGAGCAATTATTAAATCCCGCTCAATATATTGAAGCCGTACTGGGGAGTTCAAGATGAATCGTTTACTAATAAATATATTGCTTGCCATTGCATGGATGTTCTTAACAGGCGATTTAGATTTCACTAATTTTTTAGAGGGAATATTCATTGGATTTTTAATTCTCTGGATAAGCAAATATGCCTCCGAAAGCAGTGAATATATTAGAAAGATTCCCAAAATAATTGGATTCATTTTTTATTTTATTTATGAGTTAATAATCGCAAACATTAAAGTAGCCTATGATGTAATAACTCCTAGACATAGAATGAAGCCCTCAATAATTGCTGTGCCATTAACAGCTGATAAGGATTTTGAAATTACTTTGCTTGCAAACCTTATTACACTAACACCGGGTACACTAAGTCTTGATGTGAGCAGTGATAAAAAAGTTTTATACATTCATTCGATGTACGCATCAGATCCGGAAGAGTTTAGAAGAGAAATTAAAGAGGGATTTGAAAAAAAATTATTGGAGATTACTAGATAATGTTTGTATTCGTTTTAACATATTTTGTTATTCCGGTAATTTCTATTTCAATATTTTTAGTTTTTATTCGGCTATTAAAAGGACCAACAATTGAAGATAGAGTTGTGGCTTTCGATTTACTGTCATCAATCGCTATTGGCTTTCTTTCCGTTTATGCAGTCATTACTTTTTCTACAGCAATTTTGGATGTTGGAATTATTATCGCATTAATAGTTTTTTTAGGCACAGTAGCCTTCGCCTATTATCTTGAAAGGAGAACAAGAAAGTGAAAGAAATAATTAGCCTTGTTTTTATTGTTCTCGGTTCAATGTTCATTTTAGTTTCAGCGGTTGGAATGCTGCGCATGCCCGACTTGTATATGCGCATGTCCGCAACTACAAAGGCAGCAACATTGGGAGTTGGTTTTATTTTACTTGGCACTGCAATTCATTTTTGGGAAGTTGGAATTTTTAGCCGGGCTGTAATTATTTTTTCATTTCTATTATTAACCGCTCCGGTTGCAGCGCACATGATTGGTAGAGCCGCTTATTTTGATGGTGTTCCTTTGTGGGAAGGGACTAAACATGACGAACTAAAGGGAAAATATAACGATAAAAATCACGAACTTGAGAGCACAAATTAATTTGATCTGCTTCCACTCTAAATCATTAATTATATTAACGAATTAAAAAATAAAGTCACTCTATAAACCCAATGAAAAAAACTTTTAGAATTTTTTTTGAACTCCTCTTAGTCGCCGTAATAATTTACTTGAAGTACTATAATCATGTTACTTCTGAAAAAATATTAGCAAGCCAGCCTTTAAGAACATTACTCTCGTATGTCGTCTTTTTTATTGTTATTAGATTTTTTTCTGATTTAGTGAAATATTATTATTCCAAAAAGAACAAGACGAAAATAAATGTTAAAAATAATATTCATTACGGCATTGAAAACATAACCAAGCTTTTACTTGGTGTAGGATTATTAATTACCATATCCGGTATTTTCGGAATTGAACTTCAGACATTGATAACTTCACTAAGTATAGTTGCAGCAGCAATTGCAATAATATCAAAAGAATATATAAATGATTTTTTAGGGGGAATTAATTTAATTTTTTCTAAAGATTTTGAAATAAATGACTACGTAAAATTAGAGGAGCATAAGGGTAAAATAATTGAAATAAATATGTTCAAAATTAAAATTCTAAATGAGAATGATGACATAGTTATTATACCAAACGGGAAAGTAAACTCAAGTGAGATCATCAATTATACAAAAAGAGATATCCGGCTAATGAGCATAGACTTTCAAATCGATATTAAACTAATCAGCAGTATTGAACTGCTTGAAAAAGAGATAATATCAGCATTGACTTCTTATAGTGAATACATAGAACAAAATTCATACAATTTAAAGATCGTTGAAATGAAAAAGGATTATCTGGATTTAAAATTTCAATACACACTTAATCATATTGATACCGACTTATTAAGACAAATAAGAAAGAAAACGGTACGAGAAATATTTAACTATATATCAAGTAAAAATTAATTAAAGAAGTTGCTAACCTGGTAGTTAAAATGTTACTCGATCTAAATTATACACATTCCATATTAGCTTTTATAAAGATTATCAATATTCAGAGGAGTATTAAAAATGTTAATTAAAAAAATTACACTTGTCATTTTAGTTTCATTATTTGTTATCGCATGCGGCGATTCAAAAACATCAAAAGTTAATCCGGACGATTATAAGTCCGAGCTGCGAAGTGACGCAAATGAATTTATGAGTGAACTCAAAACTGTACTTCAGAAAAACATGAAAGAAGGCGGACCGCTGCAGGCTGTTTCTGTTTGCTCGGATACCGCTCAACTATTAACTCAAAAATATGCTAAGAATAATGAACTTACCATTAGACGGGTTAGCTTAAAAAATAGAAACTCCAATAATATTCCCAACGATTTTGAAGAAAGCGTATTGAACGATTTTGAAAGTTTGTTTGCAGCTGGCAAACTAACCGCCGAAACTGAAGTAATTAAACAAGTAACTGAAAGCGATATCGAAATGCTCAAGTATATGAAACCAATATTTATTGATGCTCCATGTCTTTTATGTCACGGCCAACAATCTGAAATACTGCCTCAGGTAGCGGAAATAATTAAAAACAATTATCCTTACGATAAAGCAACCGGATATAAAATTGGGGATTTGCGCGGAGCAATTTCAATATCAAAAAAATTGTGACCTTGAGAAGTTGAGAAGTTGAGAAGAAAATCGAGGATCAAAAATTTGTTTGCAAGCTATTTCTTGCAAGATGCAAAAACAATACATCATTTTTGATAACTAACTGTAAGTATGTTTATTTATATGGCTAATCTTTTATCCATTCCCACATTCATTCAATCAGTCAATCTTTTTTTTGAATCTAGAAAGTCTTTCAATCTTGATAATTATACCTTTAAGAAGGTCGTAATTTTTTGAATAGTTAATTACTTGTAAGTTTTTGATTTTTGTCTATCAGATAACCGATTATACTTTATTTTTGGAGACGGCTGTATTAATTGATATTCAGAAGCCCTTTAACTAAATTGTACTTCTGAAAAAAATGGAGAAAACGAATGATTTCGGGTTTAATAAAAAAAGTTTTTGGTGATAAAAATACTAAAGCTCTAAAAGACTATTGGCCTATTGTTGATGAAATAAATGAACATTATGCTAAACTTGAAGCTCTTACTGATGATGAACTTAGAGAGAAAACAAACGAATTCAAGGAAAGAATAAAAGAAGTTACTGGTGAAGTATTAGATAGAATTGAAGAATTGAAAGATAAGCTTCGTTTAGATGAAATTAATGAAGATAAAAACGCTATCTACGATGAAATTGAGAGTTTAAATGCAGACCTCGATGAAAAATATGAAGAAGTCTTAGATGAACTTCTCCCTGAAGCTTTTGCTGTTGTAAAAGATACATGCCGCAGATTATGCGGTAAGTCATGGGATGCAGCAGGATCAAAAGTATCCTGGGAAATGATTCCTTACGACGTACAGCTTATCGGTGGAATGGTTTTACATTACGGCAAAATTGCGGAAATGGCAACCGGTGAAGGTAAAACCCTTGTAGCAACTATGCCGATATACTTAAATGCTCTTACCGGCAGAGGAGTTCACATTGTTACGGTAAACGATTATCTAGCTAAACGTGACAGCGAATGGATGGGTGAGATTTACAAATTTCACGGACTTACAGTCGGCTGCATAATAAATACTATGGACCCTTCCGATAGAGCCGAAGTATACAGCTATGATATTGCTTATGGCACAAACAACGAATTCGGTTTTGATTACCTTCGTGATAACATGTCAATCACAAAAGAACATTGTGTTCAGCGGCCTCACAACTATGCAATTGTAGATGAGGTTGACTCGGTTCTTATTGACGAGGCAAGGACGCCATTAATTATTTCCGGTCCGGTTGGTTCAACTGATCATAAATTTAACGACATGCGACCTAAAGTTGAACGCTTGTTTAGAAAGCAATCCAGCTTAGTAGCAGCTTTAGTTCAAGAAGCTGAAAAATATTTGAATTCTGAAGATACAAAAGAGATAGAAAACGCAGCCTTACCTTTATTAAGAGCTCACAGGGGTTATCCCAAAAATAAAAGATTGTATAAAATTTTGAGTGAACCGGAAAATAAAAAAATACTTAATGCCGTGGAGTTGGAGTACCTAAGGGACAATGCCAAAAGAATGCCGGAAGTTGATGAGGAACTTTACTTTGCAATTGATGAAAGAAATCATTCAATCGACTTAACAGAAAAAGGAAGGGAAGAACTGGCACAAGGCTCATCGGAAGGAAAAGATTTTTTTGTGCTGCCCGATTTGGGAACTGAAATTAGTAAAATTGAAAACGATACATCAATTTCTGATGAAGAAAAAATTAAACTTAAAGATGAACTCTATCAAGTTTACAGTGAGCGAAGTGATAGAATTCATACTCTAAATCAACTGCTTCGTGCTTACACACTATTCCAAAAAGATGATGAATACGTAATCACTGAAGAAGGTAAGATCGCGATCGTAGATGAATTTACCGGACGTATTCTACCCGGAAGAAGATATTCCGATGGTCTTCACCAGGCAATTGAAGCTAAAGAAAATGTTAAAGTTGAAAGGGACACTCAAACTTTAGCTACAATTACACTTCAAAATTATTTTAGACTTTATAAAAAACTGGGCGGTATGACCGGTACTGCTGAGACTGAAGAAGGCGAGTTTTTCGAAATTTATAAATTGGAAGTAAATGTAATTCCAACTAATAAACCGATTGCCAGGGATGATAGAGATGACGCAATCTATAGAACAAAGCGTGAAAAATATAATGCCATTGTTGAAAAAATTAAAGAACTCAAAGATGAAAAAAGACCGGTACTTGTTGGAACAACCAGCGTTGAGGTATCTGAAACATTAAGCAGAATGTTAAAAAGGCAGGGCGTTCAGCACAACGTACTTAATGCTAAGCAGCATCAGCGTGAATCGGAAATCGTTGCATCTGCGGGTCAGCCTGGCGCGGTAACAATTGCAACAAACATGGCTGGTAGAGGTACCGATATTAAACTTGGTTCCGGCATTGTTGATATCGGCGGTTTATATATTCTTGGTACCGAACGACACGAGTCAAGACGAATTGACAGGCAGCTCCGAGGTCGTGCAGGTCGTCAAGGAGATCCGGGTACATCAAAATTCTATATCTCCCTTGAAGATGATTTAATGCGAATTTTCGGCGGCGATAGGGTAACAAATATTATGGGCAAACTCGGCTTGGAAGAAGGGGAAGCAATTCAGCATCCGCTAATTACAAAATCAGTTGAGCGCGCACAGAAAAAAGTTGAGGAAAACAACTTTGCAATTCGTAAAAGACTTCTTGAATATGATAATGTGATGAACCAACAGCGTGAAGTAATTTACGCAAAACGCCGGCAAGCATTAGAAGGCGAGCGATTAAAAGATGAAATAATGATTTACCTGGATGAATATATCGATAACATTTTAGATAAATATTATGATGATGCACTGATCGAAAGAATCAATGAAGATTTGCTGCAGCACTTACTGGTAGAAGTTAAAATAGATCCGGAGACTTACGAAAAAGTCGGCAAAGATGGACTCAAACAAAATATTATTGAAGCAGCAGAAAAATTTTATGTTAGAAAAGAAGAGATGCTTGGTCATGAACTAATGGCAAGGCTGGAAAGATATGCCGTCCTTAGCGTGATTGATGAAAAATGGAAAGAGCATCTGCGTGAAATGGATGATTTAAAAGAAGGTATTGGACTTCGTGCATACGGGCAGAAAGATCCGCTCGTGGAATACAAGGCTGAATCATTTAAATTATTTGTTACTTTATTAGATGAGCTAAGAGATGAAATTATTTCTTTCTGCTTTAAGTTTTTCCCTAAAGAGCCTGAGCAGGTAGCTGAAAGAAGAGCAGCGCCGGCACAGAGAATGCAGACAGTTAAAGACAGTGTTACCGGATTAGGACTGCAGGGTGAACCGCACGAAAATGAAGGTGCAAGGAGAGGAAAACAAAAGCCGGTAAGAGTTGAAGAAAAAGTTGGAAGAAATGATCCTTGTCCTTGCGGAAGCGGAAAAAAGTACAAACAATGTCATGGCAAAATTTAGTTAATTTGAGGTATGCATGAAAAAAGTTGAAGCTGTAATTCGCCCATTTAAATTGGATGATGTTAAGGAAGCTCTTTTAGATGAGGGGATAAAAGGTTTAACTATTACCGAAGTAAGAGGTTACGGAAGACAAAAAGGTCATACCGAAACCTATAGAGGAAGTGAGTATCAAATTGAGTTTGTACCAAAAATGAAAATAGAAGTTGTTGTTGACGACGAAACCGTTGAAAAAGTTGTTGATGCAATTCTTCGTACCGCTAAAACCGGGCAAGTTGGAGATGGTAAAATTTTTATTTCCGAAGTTACAGATGTAATTCGGATTAGAACAGATGAATCGGGCACTGAAGCACTTTAATTCTGGATACAAAATGAAATCAAAATTCCAAAAATATCAAATCTATATTCTTTCATTTACAATTATTTTTGCCCTTGCAGGATGCAGTGTTTGGCAAAACTTCACTGCATACTTCAACACCTATTACAATGCGCAAAAATTATTTGATCAGGTTGAAGAGGACTTAGCAAATCAAAATAATCCTCTGTTTGAATTTAAGGAACCAAAACTTCCGGGCAGTGCTCAAACCCCAATTATTAAAGTGATAGAAAAATGTTCTAAGATCCTTCAATTCGATAAAGAGTCAGGCTATTTTGATGACGCTTTATTCATGATCGGGAAATCTCACTACTATCAATCGGAATACGCCAAGGCACAGCGCAAATTTAATGAGCTTGCTGCAGTTGAGGATTCCGATTTTCATTTAATAAATCAATATTGGATAGGCATTACAGATTTGCAGCTTCGTAATTTTGATAGAGGTTTTGATAAATTAGAAGAGGTAAAGAAACTTGCTCTTGAAGAGGAAGAGTATGAAATAATGGATATGGCGTATGTAAAGCAAATTGCATACTTAAACTTTCGTGAAAATTATTCTACAGCAATTGAATTATCCAATAGCCTGCTTAAGGTAACTAATGATGATGAGTTAAAAGCAGAAGTTTATTTTCAACTTGGTAAATTTTACGCTGAACTAAATGATGTAGAAAATGCTGCGAAATCCTATGCTGCTGTGGATAATTATTCGCCATCCTTTGAAATTGAATTTTTAAGTAAGTTTGAATCAGCAAAGCTGCAAAAGGAATTAGGCAACGTTGATGAAAGTTTATCTTTGTTCCAAGATATGAGAGAAGAAGGAAAATACTCTCAGAACTTTGATAAACTTGATCTTGAAATTGCACAGATTTATTTGGATAAAGAAGAACTTGATGCTGCAGTTGAGCTTTATACTATTATTGATACGACTTATAAATCTACGCCGAGTTCGGGTGAAGCCGGATTTAAGCGTGCTGAAATTTGGGAAAAATATTATCGAGATTACGATAGTGCCAAATTTTATTATGAACGTGCAACTGCTTCATCTGCAACACCTGTGCGTAAAACTGAAGCACGACAAAAAGTACAAACCTTTAGCCACTATTTTAAATTGAAAGAAAGTCAGGACAACTTTTATACTCAAATAATTTATAGAACCGATCCGGATGCATTTTACAAGGACTCATTAGACTATGCCTTTTTTATGAGTCACGGGTCATGCCGGATTT